>Ga0209426_1000982_pt1 | contig 21372 bp, 20 predicted proteins | sample Deesub1362B_J571_FD_187697 | JGI IMG/M metagenome (GOLD analysis project Ga0209426, IMG submission 187697) | Deep oceanic, basalt-hosted subsurface ecosystem from Juan de Fuca Ridge flank, Pacific Ocean, CORK Borehole 1362B_J2.571 (SPAdes)... ...
AAATGAACCTCCAGCAATTATTCTATTTGCAACAATTTCTTTTGTTGTCTCTAAGCTTCCTCCAACCTTTATTTCCTCTGCTTTTGTAGTACCTCTAACCCTAAGAGAGTTATCTACTTCTATATTGGTAGCTTGTAAATTTCCGTGTACGTAGAGGCTTCCGTCCTCAATACTTATACTATTTTCCACAGTAAGGTTCCCTCTAACTTCTACATTATCTTCTTCACCTTCAAGACTCCTTGCTTCTACATCAGCTTCAAATAGAACTCTTCCACGGCAAATTATTATGCCTTCAACAATAATTTTCGGTGGGGTTCCTTCTCCTTGAATGATACTGTTTCTTCCGATTTCCAAATTTTCTTTAACAATTCCAATAGTTTCTTTGCTATGTGGGGGTATTTTCATTTTATCACCTCTAAAACAATTAGGATGGTGCTGTTTAAAAAAATAAGGCACGAAAAGTACTCACATTTTGTGATTACTAAATGTTATTATTCTTCGAGAATTATCATGAATTCTCTCATCTTCCAATACGCGTCAAGAAATTCTAAGCCTCTACTAGTAATTCTATATCTTTTTTTATCGTCAATTAATTCCTCGTAGAGTAATCCTGCTGAAACGAGTTTCTCAATAACCTTTTTAGCTCTATCTACCGGTAGTCTAGCTCCATAAGAAGCTCTAGTAAGAGAACATGGCTCAAGTCTTCGAATAACCTCAAGAATTTCAGCATATATATCATACTTGGTTCTCCTTCCTGAACGCTTCAACGTATCCTCCCCGTAAATTCAAAACCACACTATGTACCAATTATTCTCCAAACTTAAATTATTTTACCTCCTGCAAAAATGAGCGGGTATAAACCTAGAGAACTTCGGGAATTTGTTTATGTAAGCTCGAAGAACATGGTCATAACGTTATATCAAAATTTGAGATATTTTTCAATCCTATCAAAGTACATCAGATACTTTTCTACGAATAAAAAAGGGGTTAATAGATCTAATTATGTTAATCTGGATATTCTAATAAAGAATAGTCTATTCGATTATTGTTGTTATTGTAAATATTGTTTGGGGATCTTCGCAGTTACGGTGTACAATGAATTTACCATTTGAGTGACATTGAGTTTAGCTGCTAAGCTGAGAAGCATATAAGCGTCAACTTTTTCAAAATTGTAATCCGATTCCATCCACTTAATTAACTCCATAAAAGCTAGTTTTGCAGCTTCTTCAAGAGGTTTATCACTGCAAATAGTCATAATTTCCTCTGGAGACTCTACCCTAGGCCAGTCAACTCTCTTACCCTTAATTAAATCAAATCTCAACTTAATGTTAGCGGAAACCTCTAGAGCTGTTCCACAAATCTTTCCATCTCCCTGTACAGCATGAACATTACCTAAACTAAATAACGCACCTTCCTTAAAAACAGGTAAATAAAGCTTATTTCCAGGACAGATGTCCGGACAGTCCATACTGCCTCCGTGACGCCCAGGTGTTATCGTAGAAATAGTTTCAATTTCAGGAGACACGCCAATAGTTCCAATGAATGGTTTTACAGGTATCTCCACCTCACTTCCTTTATTTGTTTTGTAGATTACTTTTCCTTTCCTAATTTTCGGAAATTTTGTTACAATTTCCGGTATTTCTATTAAGCCTTTAAGCGCTCCAAAATCTGGTGAGATGGTTGTTACACCTATTTCTGGGGTCCTTATATCTAGTATATCTACGATAAGTGTGTCCCCAAGTTTCGCTTCTTCAATATAAACCGGCCCAGTTACAGGATTAATAAAACGTAACAATCCCTTTTCAACTGTTTCCTTTAGTTCTTTACCTATTTTCACAACGTCTCCAAAGCGATCATGAGTTTCAATTTCAACGGTTTCTTTAGGCTTAACCCATATCATAGGTTCGTTTAAAGGTCCAAAAGTACAATTACTTATATGCGACAATCTGTCATAGGATTTCTTATCTATTTTTCTAACAATTTCCAATAATTCAACTCCACTTCACACTTAACCTTGGTTAAACAGTTTATAAAAACTATGGAAAAATTATTTTCAAAATGAAATAAAATAATTTAGCTAGTTTAAGAAAAACAAGAAACAGTAGTTCTGTTAGTGTATTAAAAAGAAAACTCTACAGTCCGTTTATATTTTTAATTTTAACAACATGTATCGTAGAGATACTTCTTTCTAAAGTCCTTTAATGATCTTCCTTAGGTTATCTACGAGGTGAAGGATATCTGCTTCAGTATTGTATATGTGGGGCGATATTCTGATCATATTTTGTCTTATGCTCAACTCTACAGGTCTTTTCAACTTATGCAACTTTTCGACAACTTTTCTAACGTCTCTACCGTTAATTTTGAATGTTATTATTGAACCTCTATTTTCAGGCGTTATAACATTAATGTCTTCCGTTGAATTTATTTCCTCGGCCAGTATTTCGGTTAACTTCATATTATGATTATAGATTTTTTCTATCCCAATTTTCGTTAGATATTTTATTGATTCTGCAAGCCCTACCTTTACACCATATGCACTAGTACTATATTCAAATTTTCTAGCTGTGGATGCAAATTTTAATTTCCGCGGGTTAAAATTCCACATGTCTTCTGTAGATCGCCAACCCACAAATGCAGGTTCCAATCTATCACATAATTTCTTTGATATGTACGCTATTGCAGCGCCAAAAGGAGCTAACAACCATTTATAGCTACCAGTAATATAAACATCAACGTTCAATTCTCTTACATTTATTGGCAAGTATCCAGCTGCCTGTATCCCGTCTATAACTACTATGGCACCAACTTCATGAGCGTGCTTAGCAATTTTCTTAATATCATGTTTTTGACCAGTAAGATACTCTACATGACTTAAAGCGACAACCCTCGTATCTTCATCAATTTCATCCAACAAATCATCAATTGAAATACACCAATTTTTAGCATTAACAAGCTTCACCTTGATGCTTTCTTTGCGAGCAATTCTTAGCCACGGATAGGTAACACTTGGAAATTCTACATCAGTTGATACAACCTTACCATCTTTCAACTCTAAACTCCACGCAATAGAATTCAACGCTTCAGAAACACTATTAAAAATAGCAATATCCTCCGCATTACAACCTAAAAGTTTAGCTCCCTCTTTCCTAAGATTATCATAAACTAAACTTTCCTTCTCTTCATCTAAAGCTAAAGTACCGCACCTAGCCAATTCAATGAAAAATTCCTGTGTCGCTTCGATAACAGTATTAGGAACTAGCCCAATACTAGCAGTATTCAAATAATCAACCTTATCTATAACTGAGAAATCATTTGAAACATCTTTAATATTCATGTTGTTCGCCTCAGGAACTTAATCTAGTTTCACTTTAACTTATTTAATAATTTAACCTAAATAACTTAATTAGAAGTTGTAGCAATAATTAGATGTAGGGGAAAGGTTGAGAAAGTTGAGGGAAAAGGTGGCGTTGATCTGTGGTTTGCTGCTAGTATCCTTGTTTCCAGTGGTCTCACCTAGTTTGGTTGAGTGGAAAACTAGGGTTATAGTGTATTTTGATAATGATTTAGCTGGGGAAGGTTATTATAATTACACTTTAGAAAATGTTTTTAACTTTACAGATGCTGCTGGGAACATTTTCACTGTTTCAAATATTTCATTCAGTTTTATTTATAATTTTACTAGCGGAGTTAACTATGCTCAAGGTTTTCTATATAGAGTGGTTGGCTATGGATATGAAATTTATCGAAAGTATCATATTTGGGGAGGAACCAGCGACTATCAGATTAACGGGGTTCTAGAAAGAATTTATCGATTTAATGAATCAATAGAAGAATATTGGCACGGAACAATTAAATTTAAAGATGAAGAAGTAACAAAATACGCTTATACGCGTAGAAATTACACTATAAGAGTTTTGAGTAAAACAGAAGTATACCTAAAAGATATTGATGAAGTAGTGGAGGCATTTCCAATCTTAGAAACTATCAGCTCAACAGGATACTTCCTAACAAAAATAAATTATACTAACGGTGTTCAAATGGTTGAAGAAATATTTCCAAATCAGACAAGGGTAAAAAAGCTTTACAACAATAGTATATTAGTTAATGAAACAAGGTCCACATATCGTTACTATATCTATGAAAGCTACATTCACTACTATTACGATACCAAAGACATCGTTGTTAAAATAGTTCATGAAACCATCTTATCCGTCGTACCTGAAAATAAAATTTTAAAAAGTCAAATCGTCCGCCGAACAAAAGAAATTGAAGCAATAACCACACCAATTACCACACTAATCGAAAAAATAACAAAAAACTTAAAGACAATAATCATAACCGCAATTATAGCAATATTAACACTTTTCTTGACATATTATCGAAGAAAAAGACGCAAACATTCCATCTAAACTAAACTTGTCCTAGTTCCTTTTTATCATGCACTCTTATTATCTTTGTAACAAGAAAAACATAAAATGAACTTATGATTTATTATTGGGTTATGGGTATTGTTCTATGGTGATAGAATGAGGGTTTTAGGACTTGTTTTTAGTGCTCGTGAGAGAGGTAATTGTTATTATTGTGTCAATTATTGTTTAGAGAAGTTTAGGGTACATGGTTTTGAAACTCAGCTTATTAATGCTTATGATTATGAAATAAAACCTTGTAGTCACTGTAATTATGAGTGTTTTTCTAAAGAACTTGAAAGTAGGGAGGAGAGATGTCCAATAAAAGATGATTTACCTAAAATCTATGATTTAATGGAAAAGGCAGATATACTTATTTTTGGTATACCATGTTACGCGGGACACGTGTCAGGTTTATATAGGGCGTTTTCAGAGAGAATGGCAAGTTTAGGATGGAGTAAAATAGAAAAAATTTTGCTCAATAAGCTTAAAGGGTTTATAGTTGTAGGTAATCTTTCAGCTTGGGGAGATTTAACATTACACGAAGTACTGGTAGATTTCTATAATGCAAAGATCCCTCCAGAAGCATTACTACTACAAACACTGGAATATGGTAGAATTTCTTTGAAAGGAGACTTAATAGAGGAATCTATAGTTAAAAAGAAGCTAGAATGGTTGGTAAATCGGTTAATAAAAAAGTATGAACAGTTAGTTTAATAAAAGAAGTTTTTGCTTGTTTAGTTTATAGTTGTTGAAAAGCTTTTTGCAAAGTTCTCACGATGGGAATAGAGATTATTAGACCGATTATTGCTTGGCCTATGTTGAAGGGTATTTCGAAGAGGGCAAAAACTTCCATACCTAAAATGGCATATAGAATGAAATATTCGTAGAGGAAGTATCCAAGTACCATGACGCTCCCAGCAACTAGAACTGCGAGAACAAAGTTTGAAATCTCTGGACTAACCCTAGTTCCAACATATGCAATAGTGATACCTGAGATCACAGCTATAATTATCCAAAATATCGAGTTCAAGGAAACAGAAGCCTTAAGGAGAGGTATATCTAGAAGTGGGCTTTCTCCACCTGACGGATTAATATATATGCCTAAAACCAAATCCCAAACTGAATTATAATATAGTACTCCAATTACTCCTATACATGAAGCAACTATTAAACCCAAGACAATGGGTAACTTTTTCTTTGCTTTTCCTCGGAAGCGTTGAAGTAGAAATCCAGCTAAATATCCCTCACAACCCTTTATTACAAGGGTGCCTGGAGCATATATAGAGTAACCTGTAGCTATATCAGCGAGAGCACTTCCAACTCCACCTGCAAAAGCTCCAACACAAGGACCAAAAAGCAGGGCAGAAATATATACGCCAATTTCTCCGACATTAAAGTAACCCTTGGTAGCAACTATTGAGATTTGGAAAATCGAAGTAAGAACAAAAACCAAGGCCGTCATCATTCCGGTAACAGCTACATAATAAGCTTTTGAGCGTTCATCAATTTTTATCGGTATTTGCATAGCTCAACCTCCAACTTAGCCGACCTGCTAAGTGTTAGAGGAAACTTTAATATTAAAGTTCTAACTTGTATATTTACAAAGTTATATATAAACTTTATCTTCCAAAGAACAGAAATCAAAGATTATTACACATCAGATTTAAGTCAAAACAAATCTACCAGCAATGTATAACGATGAACCCCTACATATTCCCTCTATCATCTCCTGAAAACAAAATCGATTTAATCTTATCGATGTCAATATTACCTCCGCTAATTATTAAACAGACGTTATTTCCAAGAAGTTCTTTTTCCTTATTTAAAATGGAGGCAATAGTTACTGCAGCAGAACCTTCAATTAATAATCCCAGTTTTTCCAAGCTAAATTTTATTGCTTGCTTAATGTCTTCCTCAGAAACTAGAATAATCTCATCTACATACTTCTTTACAAAATCAAAGGTAATAGATCCTGTTTCGATATTTCCATGTAAACCGTCAGCTAAACTAGGTTTAAGAGATACTCTAACCAGTTTTCCTGCCTTGATTGATTCGTACATTGAGGGTGAATTCTCGGATTGAACCCCAATAACCTTTATATCTTTAGAAACTATTTTAGAGAAGAATGCAATACCTGAAATTAATCCTCCTCCTCCCACAGGTACAATAAACGTGTCAATATTAGGATTATCGGTAAAGGTTTCAAAAGCTATTGTTGCATTTCCTTCAATTATATCTAAATCATTATATGGTGAAATATAGATGATATTTTCTTGTTCTGCAAGTTTTTTAGCGTATTTCTCTGCCTCATCGTAATCTTTCCCATAAAATATTATTTCAGAGCCATACTGCTTTATTTTATTCAATTTTACTTTTGCTACATTAGTTGGAACAACAATCTTACTTTTAACATTGAAATTTTTTGAGGCATATGCAACAGCTAATCCATGATTACCTGTAGAAGCAGTAATTATCCCTCTCCTCTTAACACGGTCTATATTCTTTACTATTTTATTGAAAGCACCACGTACTTTGAACGAACCTGTAACTTGATAATTTTCAAATTTCAGAAAAACATTTTTCCCCAAGATATCACTCAAAATAGAAGAAAAATCTAAAGGAGTTTTCCTTACATAATTTTTTATTCTAAAATAAGCTTGGAAAACATCTTTTAAGGTTAACATATTTTAACCTCCACTTATCGCATAAATATAAGCAATGTTCGAGTTTGATAAGGTTATGGTAAGTTTGCTATTTCGTATTCTGGTGGAAATTTTACGGTAAATGTGTATTCAATTTCTCTCTTTTCCCCTAGCTTTACTTCAAATTTCCACTTTAATATTCCCATGTTATTTTCCACTGGTTCAACAGATACTTTCTCTAGTGTCACTTCTATTTCTGGGTCTTTTGCTACTGGTATTTGATCTATTATCTCTGCATCTATAGGTGTTTTCTTATGATTTATTATTGTAAGTCTGTAAGTGTATTTTACGTATGCTTTATCTCTTAACACACCTTTCTTTTTCTCTTCTCTCTGTACCAGTTTTCTCTTTGTTTCTATGTTTTCATCCCACATAGTGGCAAATTCTACTTTTTGTCCAGGAGCTGTATATGGTAAGTTTGTTACACCTACAAATAGATCTCCCCTAAATATTCTACATTCTCCAGGAGATATGGTGAGTTCAGGGTTTTCAAACTCTACGATCTCTATAAAGCCAGGTTGTCTAAACGCGTACCAAACATACTTCGTTTTAACATTTATTTTATGAGAGGTTAACAATGCTAATTGAGGTTTGTTTGGATACAATGAAATGGGTTCTTTTATTTCAAAAGTTAAAAATTCACCTTCAATTACAGCAGCTTCTTCAAATGCAAGTTCTTCTTCAACTTCAGCTTTCATTTTAGCAACTCTTGGCGCTGCTATAGCAGGAATCAAAGTTCTCACTGGTCTCGCAGCTTTTACCATCTTCATCCTTTCTATGTACCAAGGTTGAGGTTCTGGTTTCGAGACAGGCTGAATAGTTTTTGTAGAAACCGTTAGTGAAACATTTTCCCAAGGTATAGTAGTCTTTTGCAAAATTTTAGCATACATTACCAAAGTAACTTCATTATCTCGTAAAATTAGATCATATGTTGGCATCCATGAAACCTTTGCCACATTATATTCAACCTCAAAAACATAATTTGTACGAGCAGTTGCTGAAGTTGTTAAGGTTAAAACACCTACTTCTTTTAACCTTCTTTTTTCTTCTGGGGTTAACAAACTTCTAATTTGTTCAATTTGAGAATTTACTTCTCTTAGCTGCTTCTCCTTCTCTACTAACTGTTTTAAATTTTCTTTACGGGTTTCAGTTAAATATTTAAGAGTTTTAGAAAGATTTTCTTCCACAGCCTCCCCCATTACTGCTCTTTTTCCAAAAGACATAATAATTCTATCCATAGAACTATCTATGGCATTGATCACCTGTTTAATCCCATCAATTTCATTCTCTAAAATTTCTTTTTGAACTTCCAATTTTCCTAACTCATCCAGCAATTTTCTTTTTGTTTCAATATCAATTTCCTCAACAGGTTTTTTAATTACGGAGAAATCCACATTTCTAACCTTTACGCCCTTACTTGCAAAAACTCTTATCGAAGCTGGAATTACAGTATTCTCAATATTCATTAGCTTTATTTCATTTTCTCCCTCTTCTAGTTCAACAAAAAACTTTCGTCTCACAATCGCAGCGTTCCTATAAACAGCAACATTCTTAATTTCAGATTTTTTTACGAATATAGTATTCAAAAACTCCACCTCAACATAACATTACATTTAATCTTAGATTAGTAATTCTAATGAATTACTTCCTTAACTCTTTCTATTTACCTTAACCTTTGTTCGCTTTAATTTTTGTGAGATAAGTTTAGAAGTTTCTCGCTTTGAAATTTGACATTCTCCGCGGCTAAAGCCGGGAGATTCTGGGTTTGTCAGGCTTAACACCTTCATTCTACCCAGTTCGGGCTGTGTCAAAGCAACCCCTGCCCTTGAGATATACCCAAGGGCTCGTTTCAAAATATTTAAAGCTCCATTATAATCTGCATTCAACTCAATTCCACAATTCTTGCATACAGATCTCCCGTTGCGCCTCAAACCTTGAGAACCGCAACGGGAACACAACTTTGATGTATTCGCTTCATTGATTCTAACGACCATTATACCCTCCCAGTTTGCTTTATACTCGATGAATTTAGACAAACGATAATAGGGAAAAGAATGGAGCTTCCTGTTAAACTTTCTACCCTTATTTTGCTTCCTTATTCCCTTCAGGTCTCCCAATACGATAATAGCATTCTCTTTCTTTAGCTCTCTCAACAATTTCCCTTGAAATCTTGTGCAGGTAGTCATCAATTATTCTTCTCTCATTCTTACCGATCTTCTTTATTGCTTTAAACTTCTTTTGCTTCCCCAATTTTCTCCTTAAGTAGAAGTAGTGCCCTCTAATTCTTCTAAGCTCCTTTCCGTAAAATTTCGGTCTTTTATCAGCGGTTGAAACAACTGTTGCTATTCTTCTTATCCCTAAATCAATGGCTAAGATGTTATCATAGCTCTGTCTGATTTTAATATCCTTCTCAACAGTTATATGAACAAACCAATCATCCCCTCTTCTGAAAACCTTAGCTTCCTTAAATTTCCAGTCCTCTTCAATTTCACAATGTAGTTTAATAGGGAGCCTAATTCCACCTCTAACCCCATGAACCGGAATTTTAATCCAGTATTTTGTTAGAGTATTATTAGTTATCCAGACATTATAAACATGGTACACGTCATTTCTCAGAATAAGAGGATACTTTTTCTGTTTTAACTTTCCTCCATTCTGTTTTTTTTATTTTTCTCAACAATTTCTCAACCTGCTGCTTTGTTGCTGAATATAACTTAACATCTTCTCCCCTTAGAGCTCTCTGAAAGTTAGTGTACTCTCTTCCTAAAACATCTAACTTACTTCTATTAACTTCGATTATTTTTGCTTTGATAGTTTTTCTAACAAGCATTCTATCACTTCGTCTAAACTTTTGCATTCCTTTCAGCTTTCAGCTCTTAGTCCCGTTAACCTTAATTTTTCCGAAAATAATTGAAAATTCACGTTCATGAATCCTATTAATCTTCCTTATGGTGTATTCAACTTCATTTCCCTTGGACCTAAGTAGATTGCTAATCCTTCTAGCAGGCCCACAAATGCAGAGTTTACAAAGAAAATAAATCTCCGCATACGGTAGTGAAAAGTTATAGCAAAAATGAAAAAATACTTATGTAGATTTCTACAAAGTTTCTTAAATACTACATTTTGTTTAATGTTCAAGGTACCTCCCCATGCATATTAATCATTAAGCATTTTGAGTAATGAAGTATTTATTTTTTATGAATACAAACATTACTATCAATAGTATTAAAATTCTGGTTCAACGTACCTTTATTTCATTAGATACTACTCAAATAATGTAGAGAGAGGACTAAAGCTAAACACACAAACCATATATAACTGAAAAATCATAAAAATAGTTGATAACAAGTGTTTAAAAGTTTCTTTTGGAAAATGTTTTTATGGTCTCTAGATTTTTCGTATTTTATGTAAGAAGCTTATCTTTGCGAAGTATTTTATATCTTTATCAAGGAAATGTAGAATGTCTGTTAGGTAGTCTTCTCCCAAAAAATATATTAGTTTGTCTTTAAGTTCAGTAATGCCTCCAGCGAAAGTAGCTCTGGTACCAAAGTCTTTAATATAATATCTTTCAGCAAACTCAGTGAACTCTTCAATAAAGCCCCATTCAACAATTTTCCTATTAACATAGATATCTTCGAGAATTTTCGCAGTAAAAGCGAAAAGCCAAGGTTTAATTAGAAACTTTGGATGCCTTAAAAGAAAGAGAAAGGTTTTCCAAAAAGATGGTGCTAGGGGAGTCATTCTCTTAACTCTACAGTCAATATGAGCTATTTCGTGAGCAATTAACCATCGAATAAAATTCTCATCAGCAGTTCTAACCAATTCTTCATCCAAAATAATTTCAAACTTTTTAATATTGACTTTTCCACCATAGGGCTCATCCTTAATTTTAATAGTAAGCCTCTTAGAAATAACATTAGGCTCAAATTGCTCTACTCTGTCAATGACATCTTCGATACATCGAGAAACCTTATCTTTAAGAAAATCGTCCACTTCACATATTAAATTAAAATTTTTGTACATAACTACTCACGATAAATCAAGTGAATAAAATTACTTAAAGATAGGGTTTATGATTTACTTGTTTAAAATTAGGTAGCTTACATGTAAGGGACGGGTTACCTAGTAGAAGTAGTCTTACTATCAAATTATGTGTGTAATCATTTCCCTAGAAAACCATTTACATCACAAATTAATGATTTCTCATTACAACACTACAAGTAAAGTAGATGCGCATAATCTCTTAAATCAAACCTAACTAAACATTAAAATACTAACATAAAACATAGTATCGTAGCTAAACCTTAAATGATTAGTTTGCTACAAATTTACGAGGGAAGGGTGTTCATTTTGCTAGATACTCTGGAAAAATTAGTAGATTATATGAGAAAGCTGGGAGTAGACTTCTGTGATGCTAGGTTTGAACAAAGAGAGAACCTACAAATTTTGACTACAAACGGAAACATAAGAGCTATTTCTCGAAATGTTAGAAGTGGAGTTTCAATAAGAGCTTTCCTAAATGGACACTGGGGATATGCGTCATCTACAGAACTTTCATGGGAAACGCTTAAGTCCGCTGCAGAAAAAGCGGTCAAAATAGTTAAATCCACCAAAGGCACGGAAAAAATAGAGTTAAACTCAGTTGTAGTTGAGAAAAAGTATAAACCTCCAATTAAAATTAATCCGCAGGAAATTAGCCTTGAAGAAAAAATCAATCTACTTTTAGAATTGGATAAAGCTCAGAGAAAAGCAGATGAAAGAGTTGTAAACAGCAACACCAGATATTCGGACTCGTGCATTAACTTCACAGTTGTAAATTCTGAAGGATCGAAAATTGAGTGGGGCGAAATAAGAATAGGCGTAGTGGCTATGCCAGTTGCTTTTGAAGCAGGGAAAATGCAATCCTCTTACTTTGTGAAAAGTGGAACCCGTGGATATGAGCTTGTAAAAGAAATAGATCCAAATGTTGAAGGAGAAAATGTTGCTAAAGAAGCTGTCGAATTACTTAGTGCAGAAAAGCCTCCAGGCGGCTACTTAACTGTGATTATAGATCCTGATGTAGCTGGTCTTCTTGCTCATGAAGTTATGGGACATGCTTCTGAAGCAGATGAAATTGTTAAGAAACGCAGCTTTTTAACAGGAGTTGTTGGAAAAAAGGTTGGAAGCGAATTAGTAACTATGGTTGATGATGGCACTATACCTGGAGCATACGGAACAATACTTTTCGATAGCGAAGGGACACCTTCCTCAAGAACAATTATAATTGAAAATGGCGTTTACAAAGGTTATATGCATAATTTAGAAACTGCTGCAACAATGAATGTTAAACCTACTGGAAATGGAAGAGCTCAAGACTATAATAGACGCGTATGGGTACGGATGACAAATACCTTCTTTGAAAAGGGTGACTGGGATTTAGAAGAAATGATAAGTGAAACAAAGGAAGGACTATTAGCTGTGAAGGCTTTAAGCGGCATGGAAGACCCTGTTGGAGGAGGTTTTGAAGCAAGAGTTCTAAAAGGATACATAATAGAGAATGGCGAAAAGAGAAAATTGGTTAGATCTTTTACACTTACCGGAAAAGCCTTAGATATTTTGAAAACCGTTGACGCAGTTAGCAAAGATTTTACGCTTCATGGTGGAAACTGCGGTAAAGGCGAAGAGGACTTTGTACCAGTTTCAACAGGTGGACCATATATGAGAGCTAAGATCCTTGTTGGAGGTGGTTAAATGCTTGAAAAACTCACAAAAATAAGTATTCAAGCGATAAGAATGGCAAGCAAACAGGGCGCTGATCAAGTGGAAGTTTTCACCGCATATACGAGAACCAGAAATATATACGTGGAGAATAGTGTTCCTCATCTCTCAACAAATAATGTTTCAATAGGCTTAGGCCTAAAATGCGCCATTGGAAAACATGTAGGATTTGCTGCATCAACTATATTCTCCGATAAAGATGTGGAGAAAGTTGTAGATGAATGTATAAGCATAGCAAAAGTTAGCCCTGAGGATCCGAATTTCGAGGCTTTACCTGTTCCAAGAAAACCTTCAGGTACGGTAGAGAATGTTTATGATGAGGAACTTGTTGAAACAGAGGAAAGAGAATTATTAAAGGTTGTTAATCAACTTGTAAAGACTGCTGAAAGTAAAGTTAATGTTAAGGTTCTTAATGGATTGTTAAGAATTGGAGAATTTACTTTTCATGTTGCAAATTCTCTTGGAGTAGATCAAAGCCATAAGGGAACACTAGTGTTCCTGCATTTTTCAGCGAAGGCGAGTGAAAATGGACGTGTAGGTGAAGGTGTTGAAAAAGCTTATTCAACTACTCTGAAAAACTTGGACTTTGAAAAAATAGGAAACGAGCTTCAAAGAAAAACATTAACAACACTAAGGGCCGAGTCATATAAAGGTAAAGAGGAAATGCCTGTAATAATAGTCCCTGTAGAGCTTCAAGGCCTCTTCGAATCCACTGTTGCCTTTGCCATAAGCGGAGAACATGTAAACAAGCAGAGAAGCCCTTGGAAAGATAAATTAAATAACGAAGTAGCTTCAAAAACTTTAACGGTAATAGATGACGGTAGAATGCCTGGCGGAATTCTCAGCGCTTTAATTGACGATGAAGGAGTACCAACAGCGACCAAAAAGATAATTGAAAACGGCATATTGAAAAATTTCATTTATGATACATACAATGCCTATATTGCTGACACCGAATCTACAGGAAACGGCTATAGAAGACTTACAAGAACTGTTGAAGAAATATTCATGAGACCAGTTAACTGTGCTGTATCGAACATAGCGATAAAACCTGGAAATAAAAGTTTAGAAAGAATGATTAGCGAAATTGATAGAGGCTGTTTGATCGAAAAATTTGCCGCACCCTTTGCAGATCCTTTCACAGGAACTTTCGGACTTGAAGTAAGAAGCGCAACGTTAATTGAGAACGGTTCACTAGAAAAACCAATAAAACATGCACTACTTTCAGGAAACTTCTATGAAGCCCTCAAAAATATTCTAATGATAGGCAGAGAACAAGAGTTAATCGAAAATATGAAACTTCCACCCATAGCATTTGAAAAACTAGAACTAATAGGACAATAACATCATATTAATTATCTGTAGAACTTTGAAGAGAAGCTAAGGAAAGAGTAATTTCTACTGGTTGATTCGTAATTTTTTCTATTCTTTTTTCCAGTTCCTTTTTTAATGAGAGTATTGTTTCTTTTAAATTTTTTATCTCTTTTTTCTTACTCTTTACTTCTTTTACTAATTCATTTATTTCTTTTTGGAGTTCTTTTAACTGTCCTTCTAGGTTCTTTACGTCTTTTAAGTCTTTTTCATGTATTTTTTCCAAGGCTCTTTTTTCGTTTCTCAAGCTTATATATTTCTCAACCAATTTATCCAATGTATTCTCATTTAAAACGATTTGAATGCTTCTCAATACTTTTTTGGCTTTTTTCTTATCAAACTTTAACTTTTTAGACAAAATTAGTTTTTCAATCGTTCTTAAAAGTTCTTTTAAAATTTCAACTTCTTCTAAAGATGTTATGGGGGTTTTCAGATCATTTGTCTGGTTTAATAGCAATTTTTGTTTTTCAGTTAACTTTACTTCTCCCCTATCAACAAGGTTCAAAAATTTCCTTAATGGCTTATCTAACGGTGCCAGTAAATTCCTTATATCGTTCTTAATTTTATAAATATCATTCTCGATATCTTCAATTCTTAAAATTTCTTTTCTCTCATTAATTTTCATCTCTAAATCGCTTTTTAGTTTCAATATTTTTTCTAGTTTTTCCTCGTTTTCCTTGTTTTCTTCCTGTAATTTTTCTAGTTTTTTCTCTTCCTCCTGTAATTTTCTCGCTTTGTTGATAGTTTCTTCGACGTATTTTGCGTGAATATACCTTGTTTCTAGGAACTTGTCTAATTTTCCACGTAACTTAGCTAAACTCTTTACGTAATAGTCCATTTTCATAATTGGAGATTTAAATGATGAGGTACTCATTCTAGGAATGTATTTTGGTCCCAATTCTATAATGGTTCTTAATAATCTATCTAACCTCTTTTTAAGATCTGAAAGAGACATGTAGTCATATTCTTGAGGAACTGAAAAGCCATCTAAAATATTTATTATCTTTTCAGAAAACGTTGAAGCAACTTTGCAAGCTTTATCAAATCTTCCTTCTTTTGACATTTTCTCAGTAATCATAACAATAGAATCAGCCTCTCTACGAATTGATTTTAAGTATTCAACAATATCATCAACAAAGCTTTTCGCTTTCTTTCTAAGCGGTGCTAAAGATCTACTAGTTTCATTCAAAAGCCAATTCTCAACTTCATAGATCGGTAAATTTATCACAAAGAAACCTCCACACCTACGTTTACATGTTCCATATTTACTTTTAAAATTTTCAAATAAAATAATTCCCCACTAACACATGCTTAAATAGCTTGAACTACGAAGAAGTAAAGTAGAACAACAGTATAAAGTAAGAGGGGGAATTTCAAGGGTATACTAAAATCTAAGTAATTGAACAGAATAGTTCACATAAACTTTCATCCCATGCACTCCTCCGACCAAGTTTCCATTTCTCTCATCTGTAGTTATTCAAAATTTTGATTAAAATAATATTGCATGGGATTACATGTAGTTATTTTACAAATGATACAGCTACGTAAGTTTCTCAGCTCTTTCGGAAATCTACAACTCATTATAATGGATTTTATATGAAAAATTATGCAAAAGATATTTTACAGATTGTTCTATGTAGTTCTAGTTTATGATAACTTAGTATTCTATTTTCTTTACAATTTCATTGACTCTTATACCCATTTTTTGAACTTGTTCTAAAAATCGTTTCGCATCTATGCATTCAGCTGGGAACACTCCCCTCCTTTTGATTTCTCCTCTTGCAAGCATAATTGCAGCAGCTGCAACCGGTGTCCCAGTCATGTAAGCTGTTGCATGCGTGCCATACTTCTCATATGCTTCTTTGTGAGTCATGTATGAATATATTATGTACCGCATTTTTTTCCCACCTTTTTCCCCTATTACATCGGTTACAATCATTTCATGCCCTTCAAAATTGGGTTCCAGTTCAGCTGGTGGACGTATACAAGCGAGAACTACATCCATTGGAGCAACTTTAACACCTTTAACCTCAATAGGTTCCCTACTGGTAAGACCTAGTTTCCAAAGTATTTTTATCACTTGTTTTTCCTTTTCCGATAAAGCTATTTTGAAATCCACATATTTGACCTTTTTACCGAGGAATAGTGGTAGCGTGATAGGTTCTTCGTGATCAGCATAATAAACTTTTAGAGGCCCGACAGGTTCTGGAAATTCATATATTTCTTCACCTGTCATGGACGGTACTCTTTTGAATTCACCATTTTCATAAATAACTGATTTGTAAATGAATTCTTCAATCGCGATGTCTGGGGCATATGTAAATATTATGTCGTCGCTAATTATTCTATATCCATCTCTTATTCTTATCTCCTCCACAGTGTCAAGTTTGTCAGCAGCGTACTTTGCAAAAACATTAGACATACCTGGATCTTCACCCATACTTATAAGTGCCGTTAAACCTGCCTTTTTCCATTCTTCATCTCTAGCTAATTGTTTAAAAAGCCCTTCAGCTGCAAGATCTATGTAGTGCGTACCGGTTTCGATTGCTACATCCATTACACTTATATTCCATTCTGGGCGTGCGGCATTAATAACTAAGTCCGCATCTATTAATATGTTTAAAACACTTGTAAAATTAGCAACATCTACTTTTCTTATCTTTAATTTACTATTTTTTAATTCACTTGCTATTTTTCTTGCTCTTTCCATAGCAATGTCCGCACAAATAACCTCAGATATTTCAGGAGATTTAGCCAAATGTTTCACTATAACAGTACCTGCGGCCCCAGCACCACCTAGTACAACAACTTTCATACTAATTCCTCCATTCAATCACTTTTACTTGAACTTGGATGATATAAATTTTAACCAGAAAATCTCTTAATAATCCATTTAGTTTCTTAAACCTAAATTCAACCTCCAAACTGGGGCAATAATTCTAGCGCTCATATATCTCATCCCATAAAAAATATATTGCAAGTGCAACAGGTTCGACCGAATAATAAAATTCTTGAAATGAATAAGCTCATAATCATTGGATGAAACGGAAAACGCAACACTATTGTTACCCCCAAATAAATAGAAAGTCGTTCATAATACATTTATTAAAAATTCATTCAGGGACCTTACATGCAGATAAAAATATAGTGTTATATATTTTTTGCATTTATTTAGTTGCTTTAGCAGAAAATTTTTCGTAAAGTTTCTAATGTTCTAAACGCAATGTTTAAAATTCTTAACATTTCTATCTGACTAAAATTATCATTGAAAATACTATTAGTTAAATCTTGAAGGTGATATTTTTATGGCTAAAAGATTAGCTGTTGTGGATACAGAAAGATGTGTAGGCTGTCAAATGTGTATGCTTGCTTGTGCTCGCCGATATGGTGCGGGAGGGCTTGGAAAGAGTGCTATACACGTTAAATCTGCTGGGGGAGTAGAGAGAGGATTCGTAGTTATAGTTTGTAGAGCATGTCCAGATCCACCTTGTGCAAAAGTTTGCCCAACACAAGCAATAATTCCTAGAAAAAATGGAGGAGTTATCGTTAAGCTTAACAAGTGTATTGGGTGTAGATTATGTGCAGAAGTTTGTATGATAGGTGCAGTATTGTGGGATGAAGAAACAAATAAGCCTCGAATATGCATATACTGTGGTTACTGTGCTAATTATTGTCCACATGGAGTACTAAAATTTCAAGAAATAGGGGAGGATTCATAAAAATGTCAGACAAATTTTTACAAAACGTACTATATATTGATCTTGCAAAACGACTGTTTTGGGTTGAAAATCGAAGGGATCTTTTCGAAAAATATATAGGAGGAGTGGGAGTAGCCACCCAGCTTTTACTTGAGGAATGCCCTAAAAATATTGATCCATTTGATCCTGAAAACCCGATTATTTTTGCGGTAGGTCCTCTAACTTGTGTTTATCCTTTAGCTTCAAAAACAGTAGCTATGTTCAAATCTCCACATACAGGTAATCTAGGTGAAAGTCACGCTGGAGGTAGAAGCGCAATAGCCATAAGATCAGCTGGCTACGGTGCAATTGTAATCAAAGGAGCAAGTGAAACACCAATCTATTTATCGATACATGAAAACAAAGTGTATTTTAGAGACGCGTCAATTTTGTGGGGTGTGAGAAGCACTTTTACTGTTGGTAGAATAATACGAGAAGTAGAGCCTGGAGCAGGTGTAAGAACAATTATGCGTATAGGGAGAGCAGGAGAAAATCTTGTAACATATGCTTCAGTAATAACAGAAACCTATAGGCATTTCGGTAGACTAGGGTTAGGAGCAGTTTTTGGGAGCAAAAAATTAAAGGCAATCCTAGTGTCGGGAAAACATTCAATATCCATAGCTGATAAAAAACTGTATAGAGAATTGTATGATGAAATATACGACGCTGCAGTAAAATCCCCACTTATGAGAAAATACCATGATCTAGGAACACCTGCAAACATTTTACCACTTAATGAACTTGGAGCACTACCAACAAAAAACCTTAAACAATCTAAATTTGAATATGCTGAAAATATCTCAGGAGAATCGCTCGCAGAACGTTATCTTGGACGAAGAATTGCTTGCTCCAACTGTCCAGTCGCTTGCATACATCTAGCAGCTCTCAGAGAACCTTATGTTGATGAGCCATACTTCTATAAGACAACATGGGTTTCCTACGATTATGAACCACTATTTGCCGTTGGTTCCATGCTAGGCGGCTCCGATGTAACAGGCCTACTTAAACTTCTAGATGAAATTGATACTGAGGGTTTAGATGCGATGTCTACAGGTGTTGCATTGGCATGGGCAACAGAAGCCATGGAAAAAGGCATCATAACAAAAAATGAAACATTAGGATTAGAGTTAAAATGGGGAGACTACGAAACATATAGAGAAGCCGTAAAAAAGATTGTTAATCAGCCAAATGAATTTTACAAAGCACTAGCTAAAGGCGCAGAATACGCTTCATCCATATATGGTGGAAAAGAATTTGCACTAACTTTTGGTGGAAATGAGATGCCCGGCTACCATACCGGTCCAGCAGCCTATGTAGGATTTTTAACAGGTGCAAGACATAGTCATCTTGACTCCGCTGGTTACAGTTATGACCAAAAAGCATTCAAAGCTCAAGAAACTTTGACTCCACAAAAAATTGTTGATCATCTCGTCAAAGAGGAGTCTTGGAGACAAATACTTGCAAGTCTCGTTGTATGTTTCTTCGCGAGAAACATATATAAGCCTGAAATCGTTGTAAAGACCCTTAAAACCATGGGCTATGAACTTACAATCGAAGAATTAAACAAACTGGGAAAAGAAATACTAAAAGCTAAATATGAGTTCAAATTCAGAGAAGGTTTTGATCCGAACAAACTAAGAATACCTAAAAGAATATTAGAAACCCCAACCCCTCACGGAAAATTAACCGAAGAACAGATAAAACGGGCGGTAAATTTATATTTTGAAAGGTTAAAAGAAGATTAAGATCATCAAAGGGATAACTAAGTCAAATAAACTCCAAAATGTAAACAGTCCAGAAAGCTAAAAGTAAAATAATACCAAATCTGGTATTAAACTTACTTTTAATATTTCTTTAAGCTTTGCCAAACTTGTACTATACGCTAAGGTACCTAGAGGAGTTCCTATCGACAGTATAAATCAAACCGTCTACCTGAAAGTAAGTAATCTCAGTAAATCCTTTTTTAAAGAGAATATAAGAAAAATTTTCGAATTAATCATTACAGGGAGAGGTCTGAGGGTAATGATAAGGCAGATTAAGCAAGAAGAACTCTTTAATACAAAAAAGTTTATTAGGATAACCAAAATAAAAGGTATCCGATCGAAATGGCTTCCAAAGAATATTCTCATTTTATGATAAAAGAAATTTACGAGGAACCATGTGTTTTAGAAGAGACTCTTAAGGAAAGTAAACATTCTATTAAAGTTGTTGCTAATGAAGTTGCTCTGAGATTTAGTGATTTGCTTTACGTTATTGGTTCAGGTACTAGCTATCATGCTGGCTTATCTTTTCAGTATGCTGTTTCCAAATTGATGGGTTTTTATCCAACTGTAATACCTGCCTCTGAGTTTATCTCTTGGCTTCCCGAACAAATCAAACAAGCTGTTTTGATTGCTATTAGTCAGTCTGGTGAAAGCATTGATGTAATAAGGGCAGTCAGAGCTAGTTTGTCTAAGGGTATCTACGTTGTTGGTGTCACAAATAATTCTCAAAGCACCTTGGCGAACATAGCTCATACGGTTTTGTTAACGCATGCAGGTGAGGAACGTGCTTTAGCTGCAACAAAAACCTACTCAGCGCAACTTTTTGTGCTTTCAATGCTAGCAACCGAATTAGCATATATTTCAAAAACCATTGACATTAAGACATATAGAAAATTAATGAATTCTCTTAATAATGCACCTACAATGGTAGAAAATGTAATTTCTCAAGTTAATGAAATTATTAAAGAGGTTGCTATGAAGTTTGTTAGAAGTAACAATATATTTATTTTAGGTAGTGGTTCTCTTTATCCTTTGGCTCTTGAAGGAGCTTTAAAAATTAAAGAGACATGTAATATGTTTTCAGAGGGATTCGCATTAAGAGAGTTTCTCCATGGACCAATGCAATTGATAGGTCCCGAGACTCTTATCATAGTGCTTGCACACCGTGAGTTCGGAGTCGAACCCGTTAAAGAGGTTATTAGCAAGTTGAAAAGTTTTGATGCACCCATAATGCTTATTAATGATGCTCAAATAACCGTACCTATTGCAGATGTTAATATATCGCTTCCAAAATTTCCAGGCGTGTTTTCTCCAATTATTTATGTACCTGTTTTACAGCTTTTTGCCTATTATCTTTCGGTTTTAAGAGGTTTAGATCCTGATAAACCAACTAAACTTAGTAAGGTGGTGAAATAAAATGAAAAAAGCCATATTGTTCGGTCTTGAGGATACTCTCTACGATGCAACTTTACAACTTAGTGCTGCAAGAATGAATGCGATCAAAGCCATGGTAGCTGAGGGTTTCCCGATAGATCCTGTAGTTGCTTACAAGGTACTTGATGATATAGTACGCAAATACGGCGATCATTATCCTAAACACTTTGATCTTCTTTTAGAATCATTCGGCTTAAAG
>Ga0209426_1000983_pt1 | contig 21312 bp, 16 predicted proteins | sample Deesub1362B_J571_FD_187697 | JGI IMG/M metagenome (GOLD analysis project Ga0209426, IMG submission 187697) | Deep oceanic, basalt-hosted subsurface ecosystem from Juan de Fuca Ridge flank, Pacific Ocean, CORK Borehole 1362B_J2.571 (SPAdes)... ...
ATCTCCAGCTATCGTTACGCTGCCGTAACGGTACTCTGCAAACCGCCCCAGAGAATCTTCTACCACCACGCGGATGGGTACATCTTTCCATTGTACCCCGGCGGGTACGGGAATTTCCGCTGCATAGAGAGACGGATCATTCACAAGCTGGGCCAGGCGTTCGCCGAATACAGCCTCTCCCCAGTAAATTTCGGCCCGCTTTTCGGCTGGAACCGCCGGAGCACGAACCTGCTGCCCGATGAACACCCATGCTTTCTTGCCCGGCGTTGCCCGGAAATACACGGCAATCCGGTCACCGGCCTGAAGCAGAAGCGGTTCTTGCGGAAAACAAGAGAGCGTATCGATGGCCAGGCTGTCCTGCGGAATGAGAGCCGGCGGCGCCGGAACATCAACAGGAAGGTCTACACGTGCCGTTTCCTGATCGGCCACAGCAATACAGCGGAAAACAAACGGCCCGGGTTTCAGCGGCAGGAAAGCAAGAAAGGCCCCGTTGCTGTGAACCGGCACCGATTGCCCGTTAATCCACAGCCGGGCACCGGGCGGAGTAACGTTTCCGAAAATAAAACTGGAATCAGACGCCGTGAGTGTTTGGCCGGGTTTCGGGTAAACAACGTCAATAATTGGCTGCGCCCACCCCACGGCAGACCAACCCACCACCAGACAAAAAACAACGGAATACGCCAGTCGTTTCATCGCTTTCCCGCATTTTTAATGCAATGATATTACAGCTGCCGATAAGAAGCAAGGGAAGATCGGACTGCGGTATCCTGTCTCAGGGCGGCAAGGTGAAGAGAACAATTGCCGGGAGCGGATCAGGGTGCACCTCTCCCACGTGCTCCGATGCAACCCGAAGACGCTGTTTTATCCCGGAATATTCCTCCAAAAAGCGCGGTATCACGGGCCTGATCCGCAAAAAAATCGGTGCGCTCTGGACCGCTCCCCAAAAATCCGGGTTTCGGTGAAGAAAACTACGTAGAAAGGAACAAAGAAACAGCCGCAGCCGCTCCGGCCGGGCCTCCTTCCCCTTTTCCAGCCTCTGAAGTCAAAAGCGCCGGAACATCCGCTTGAACAAATTCTGCACAATATATCCGGCAAGTTGCGGATTTTCCTTCATCCGGCGGATAGAATAAGGATACCAGTGCTGGCCAAACGGAACATAAACCCTCAGGTGATGGCCATCGGAAACGATTTTTCCCCGCAGGCGCTCTGCCACCCCGAGAAGCATCTGAAATTCGTAGGCTTCCTTTTTCAGCTGGCGGCGGGAGATCTCCTGGTACGATTGGTCGATCAGCACCTTATCGTGCGTGGCAATGGCCACATATACCCTGTGATCCATCATAATGTTTACCAGCCGCATAAAATTCTCACGAATTTCATTCCTGTCTTTGTAAGCGATTTCGGGCGGTTCATCATAAATGCCCTTGCAAATCCGGAGATTGACACCTTTACTGGCCAGTTCTTTCACATCATCCACGCTCCGTTTCAGGTAAGCCTGGATGACCGTGCCCACCCGGTCATACACTTCCCGCATCCGCAGGCAAATCTCGATGGTATCGTCGGTACAGCTGGAATCCTCCATGTCTATACGGACAAAATTGCTGTACGACCGGGCCCGTTCCACGATCTCATGAACATGATCGATACAGGCTTCTTTGTCGATTTTGAGTCCCATCTGGGTCAATTTAATGGAAATGTTCCCCTGTACATTGTTTTTGTCAATCGCATCGAGCACCCGGAGGCAGGCATCCTTGGCAGCCCGGGCCTCTTCCAGCCGGGTGATATTCTCCCCCAGCACATCCATGGTAACCCACATCCCCTGACCGTTGAGCTGATGGGATACGCGGATGGCATCATCCAGGGTTTCACCGGCAATGTATCGCTGGGCAAACAGATAAATAAAAGACCTGGGAAAAATCGGCAGCACCTTCACCAGAACCCGATTCATCAGAGCCATTCCATCCTCCTTCTGCTTTCGCTCCGCACCCCAAACCTTCTGCCAAAAATAAAAAAGGCCAGAGCAAATGCCCCAGCCTGATGTGGCCTCACACTACTGTAGGGATACAAACTGGAAAGTGAAGTCTCATGCTCACCATTGCTTATTCATCCTGACGAACGAATATAGGGAAAATGCCTGTTTAATACAAGCTAAAAGCCGGATTTGGGCGCGCCGGCAAAAATTTGTGTCCTTTCCGTCAGGAATTCCGCAAGAACGGACAGCGCAGATTTCCTTTTCTGCCCGGATTTCCCCGTTCCCTTCTTTAGCCGTCAATAATTCCGTCATCCTGGTGCCCTTTCCTGCTCTGTCGGGAGTTTAACCGTCACTGCTTATTCGCTACTGCCAGACGAACTCTCGCTTCTTCACGATTCCTCTTGCTTTTTACAATATTTATTACCAGATTTTCCATAACTGATCGTTTTGCAACTAAATATTGGGTTCTGGTTGTTGGAAATGAAACGCCCGAAGCATATCGCGTTTGTTACTGTCGTGGGCAATATCGGTGTGGGAAAAACAACTTTCGCCGAAAAAGTGGCCCACCGGCTGGGATGGAAAGTGTTTTACGAGAACGTGGCCAACAACCCCTATCTGCCCGATTATTATGCGGATATGGACCGATGGAGCTTCCACCTGCAGATTTATTTTCTTACCCACCGTTTCCGGGCTCAGCTGGAAATCCCCAGGCTGAATCGCTCCTGCATTCAGGACCGCTCCATTTACGAAGACCCGGAAATCTTCGCCTATGTCTTGCACCGTCAGGGACATCTGGCACACAGAGAATATCGCACCTATCTGGATCTTTTCCGGACCCTTGAACCGTTCCTGCCGCAACCTGATCTCTTTATCTATCTGCGTGCTTCCACCTGGACCCTGCTTTCCCGCATCCGAAAGCGAGGAAGGGAATTCGAGAAAGGGATCACGGCGGAATTTTTGCACGAACTGAACCTCGCCTACGAACGCTGGATCCGCCGTTTGAAAGTGCACCATCCCGTGCTGATCATCGACACCGATGGGTTCGACATCAGCCGGGACGAGCAACAGTTTGAAAAGATGTTGACAGATATGGTGGCTATTTTGCGGAAGCGCGGGAAAACAGGTTTGCGGCTCCCCTCTTCAGTGTCTCACCCCGGAGCTGTGTAGTGCTCTCCCCCCAAAAAATGAATCATCCCCGCCGGCAACCGGCAGGGATGATTCTTGCGCCCGTCTGATGCTGCTCCCGGTGCCTTTCTCCCGGACCACCACGGTTCAAACGGCTGATCTGCCCCCGGCGGCGCTCCGATTCGCCTTATCCAAAAGCAGAACCTGGGCGCCATCCCCTCCAATGCATCCCAAAATCTTTCTTATTTGCCCGTAAGGTTTGGATTGGCGTTGCGTTCTGACTCCGGAATGGGCAAAAAATGCCAGGCGTTTTCGTCGAGATGCCACTGGTTAAACCGGCGCTGATCGATCAGCCGGATTCCGGTAACGAAAAGCTCTTTATTCCGCTCGGCAATCAGCCCGTTCATGTCCAGATCAGAAAGAGCCGCCAGCCCGTGGCTGGCCCTTACCGCATTTACATAAGCCAGGGCGGACGCCGAATTCCCATCCCGAAGATCCAATTCCGCAAGAATCAGGGAATTTTCCTGCCAGGTAATGAGAGGTATGGGATCCGATTCTGTGGCATACTTTTCCTGAATGTAGAAAGTGTCTGCCTTGTCTTTGGTCGTCTGAGGAAATACCGGAATGCGGGCGGCCTCAGCCGGATCCTCTTTGACATAATCCAGAAGCCAGGTGCTTACATACAGCTGGGTTCGGCCATGCCCAGCATTCCGCCAGTACTCATTGGGTGACTCCAGATTGTGCAGGGATTGGAACGGCGGATCCCCTTCCTGCAGTCCCTGTTCGGCATGGGTTCTGGCGTTCATGTAGTCTTCCGTAAAAAGGTAGATTCGCGCCATCAGCGAGTGGATTACCCGTTTCATGTAGGCATTGGCGTACGGAAGGGCCGCTTCAAATTTCTGCAGTGCCAGGTTGTACATTTCCGCTGAAGGGATAAACGGCCCACCATCGATCACCCCGCCCCCTTCGTTCGGGTTCAGCCCAAAATAGGCTGCATAAAAATACCGTGCAACCCCTCCAAAAAAGTTTCCCCAGAGCAGGGCCTCGTTTTTGGCGTCTTCCTTGGCAAAACTGATCTCTCCAGCCCGGCGCACCAGATCATCGGCGTAAAACCGCAGCTCGCCCAAGTTTACGTAGGCCGCATTTACCGTATAATTGTCCAACACAATTATTCCTTCATCGATTTGCGGGTAAGTGGAATAGGTAGCACCAGGCAAGCGGGCATCATAACCCAGCTCATCGCTCAGCAAATCCGCCGCCAGAAAAACCAGGTCAATGGTGGACGCGAACTGCCCTTTAACCCCATTTATTAAGATGGGAATTTGAGACTCATCATTCAGCGCTTCATCTTCCACCTGGCCGATGATCGGATCGATATTGTTCACCCACTTTTCACAGCCCGCACCGGTCAAAAGGATTGCCATGACGAGAAAAGACAAAACCAACCTGAGAGCTGTCTTCATTTTTATTCCTCCTGCCAATTCACCCAACTTGCTGTCGTCCATTGTTCAGGGCTTTCAGAACGAAAACCGGATCCAGAAATTGAAGACCCGAGGCATCTGGACGGTAAAATAATCCACGCCCCGGTTCAGGCTGCGGGCACCGCTGTAATTCACCTCCACGCTGGGCCCGCTGTACTTGGTGGTAGTCCACACATTCCGAGCCGAAAACCCCACAGCCACCCCCGGAAAAAGCGGCCCCAGCAGCTGCTTGCCAAGCTGTGTCATATCGTAGCTGATGCTGATCTCCCGCAGCTTTAAATAGTCCGCGGGTTCGATAAAATTCCCTTTCATGCTGCGATCATAGAAAGCATATTCGTGGGCAGCGGCGATATATTCCGGCGAACCAACCGGAGCAGGATCGATGTGTTCGAAATAGTCATTCATTCCTAGAATGTCCCGCAATTCCCGCCAGCGTTTGTTGTTCCGCTCGCGGATCGCCTGCCGGTGCGTGTAATTCAGAATGGAGTGGCCCGTCGCCCATTCAAACAGGCCGTAAATCCGCAATTTCCTGAAGAGGGCAAGATCCAGCGACAGCGATCCGGTATAGGGCGGAATAGGTACCCCAAGGTAAACTTTCGTTTTGGACCGCTTCGGGCCGGCATACCGGCCGTTTTCGTCAAATCTGGCACCGTAGACTTTGTAATGATAGAAGGCATGCTTGGGTAGCCCTTCTTTGATCACGTTCACACCGCGGCTGCCGATAATAGGTTGCGCTCCACCCATATCCACCACTTCGTTGGTTTGATAACTGTGGGTCATGCTGAGATCCAGGCGGAGATTCCTCCGATCCAGCAGGCGGGCCTGGAGGAGGGTTTCGATCCCCCATCCCTTTACACGGCCTACGTTAACCTCCATATTGTCTGCGGTCTTGCCGGTAGAGGGTGGAAGTTCCATCTCAAGAATGGACTCCTCAGCGGTCTGACGGTAAAAGGTGAATTCAAAAGAATAGCGCCCGAGAATTTCGCTTTCGAGTCCGAACTCCACTTCTTTTACCCGTTCCGGTTTGATCTTTTCGTTACCGATGGTGGCCACCTCGGCACCAATTCCGTAGGCAGAAGGTCGGGTTCCCCAGAGCAGCGGTACGCCGTCCAGAAAGTCGGGCAACACGCCGGTCTCGCCATAGCCGGCCCGCAGTTTCAACAGATTAAACATCTGAGGGACGAACGGGAAGCGATCAAAACGAACCGCAAAGCTGGCGCGGGGATAGAGAATACTGGGTGCCTTTTTCCCAACAACACTGGCATAATCCCGCCGCAGCATGAATGAAAAGAAGTACGTACTCTGGTAAGAAAAGGCATGGTCCATGAACAGACCGGCCTGCCGCGCATGGTAAAGCCCTTCGGCCATGCCGGTGTATTCCGCACCAGCTTCAATCTCCCAGATCAGCGGCGAGAGGAAGTTGCGTTTCTCCATAAACGTGGAACGGGTCCGTTGTTCAAACAACTGGGTTCCCACGGTAGATGTGATATTTAACCCTTCCGCCGGGGAAAAAGAATACCTCAGGTCCGCCGTATACGTCACCTGCAGGTTGTTCCGGGTACGGATGTTTTTTCTCCCTTCAGTAAGGGACCCGTACCGGAACCCGGGCGGCCGAAACTCCCAGTTGCGCAAATCGCTATTATCCACACCCAGATTAATCCTGGCTTCCAATCTGGGCACCGGAGACCACACTACTTGCACGGAACCAACAAATCGGTTCCCGTTGATGACGTTTTTGATAGAAGCGATGGCCAGACTGTCACAGGCGGAATAAGTTGGATAGCGGATCACATTGCCCAGCCAAGCGAACAGGTTGTTGTCATTTTGTGGCCGCTCATTTTCAGAAAGAGAAAAACCGGTGCTAACACTGATGGTCAGGTTACGGCTCGGATATGCGTCGAAATTGGCCCGGAGGGTTTTGCGGTCGAAACGGCTATTAGGCAGCAGCCCGTATTCAAAACGCCGGTCCAGCGAAACATAGTAGCGGACCAATTCTGTTCCGCCGGTAGCGCTCACGGTTTGCTGCTGGATTGGGCCGTTCCGGTGGATCGCATTCATATCCCTCCAAGTGAAGTAATAATAATCGCCCTGTTTGTACCTGTAAGAAGGCGTATTGTACCCGAGCACAATTTTGTAATTCACATTTACCAGCTTCTTGCGACCGGCCGCCAGCCTGCCCCGCTTAGTAGTAATCAGAATCACCCCATTTGATCCGTTGGTTCCGTACGAGGCCGCAGCTGCTGGCCCCTTCAGGATTTCGATTTTTTCGATGTCCTCCGGATTCAGATCAGCCAGCAAGCTGATGCCCTGCCCACCAGCCCAGGCACCTTCGTACTCTGAGTTGTCGATCCGGACGCCATCCACGTAAATCACCGGCTGCTCATCTCCGTTCAGTCCCCCGCCCGAGCGCATGTTAAATCGAAACCCGCTTCCCGGATTTCCGGAAACATTTTCGATGCGGACGCCGGGCACCTTGGCGGTAATCAGCTGGGAAAGGTCCTGATAGGCCTGAAGTTGTGTCAGCTGGTCGGCGCGGATACGGGAAACAGCCACCTCCGCCACTTCTTTGGCGGTTCGCGTGGCCACACCGGTAACGACCACTTCCTCTGTCATAAAGATATCCTCTTCCAGCTCAAAGCGGAGATTCTTCAGATCATCTTCGGGAGAAAATCTTCTCTCCAGTTTCTTGTAGCCCATAAATTTGACCACCAGCACAAAATCCTTTTCTGCCGGTAAGGAAAACTGGAATCTTCCATCCACATCAGTGGCCGCCCCATAACGCGTCCCTTTGATAAAAACGTTGGCTCCGGGTAACGGCGATCCATCTTTTTTGGATACAACAACCCCACTGATTCTGATACGCTTAGGCTGAGGCGGTTCAGGTTCTTTCTCCAACACCACCACCGTCCGACCGCCAATATATTTGTAGGTCAGCTGATTCCCTTCCAGCAGGCTTGCGAGCTGTTTGTAAAAATCTTCACCAGCCAGCTGATCCGCATTTGCGTATTTGTTCTGTACCAGCGCGTCATCAAACACAATGTGCATATTGAACGCCCTGGCCAGTTCTGATAGGGCAACCGTCAGAGGGATTTTCTGCGGATGGTTTTTCGCTGAAGGGCGGCTCACATGAAATTTGGAAACAAACTCCTGAGCAACAGATAGATGGACTGGAAAAACAACCAGCAACAGTGCGAAAAACACTCTCAAGCCCCTCATCGCTCCTCCCATTTGTTATTTGCCAAAAATGATCAGATCCCCGTCCTGACGGACGGATACATTCAGCGCTTTCGCCAGGGCGCTGGTCAGGAGGGCCAGGTTGCGGTTGCTCAAGGAACCGGAGAGGGTTCGGGTCAGGAGCTTCGGATCGGTAACCACCACATCCACCCCGTAGGTTTCTTCAATCCGCTGAACAATTTCACGAAATGGCGTCTTGTCCAGCACTATTTCTTCTTTCCACCAGGTCAAATAGAGCTGAATGGGAGCGCTCACAGGCACCAGCCGGTTGCTTTTACGGGAGAACTTCAGGTACTGCCCTGGCCTCACCAGAACACGGGCCGGTTTCTGACGGGTCCCCCCAACCTCTTTTCGGGTCACTTCGATCAGTCCTTCCTCCAGCGCCACACGCGTGAAAGTACTCCGACAGTAAACAGAAAACTTCGTGCCCTTCACGGTAACGGTACCATCTTCTGTGACAACCTGAAATTCCGATGAAAAGGAATTGGAAATTCTTACCACGTCGAAATAGGCTTCGCCGTAAAGGAGGGATACCCTGCGTGGTGTATCTTCCGTCCAGCTGGCAGGATAGCGGAGTTTGGAGTTCGCGTTCAGGATGACTACCGTCCCATCCGGAAGATGGACGGTTGCCCGCTGGCCGAATTCAGTAACAATTTCCTGCATGCGTACGGGTATGGCGCTCTTCCGGCCCACTTCATAGCGGATGAGAAAATAGGAGAAAAAAAGAAGCATTGCGGCCGCCATCATTCCCACCCAAAAGAATGAGCGTCGTTTCTGGTGTGAAAAAGTACGTTGCTGCGGGAGCGTCAGAATCTTGGCACTGTCCTGCCGCAGGCGCAGCCTGCTTTTTAGCCGCTGCCATTCTTTTTCCACGTCCGGAACGGCAGCCGGCCGAAAATGCAGCTCTTGCCACATCGTTTTTGCCCGTTCATACAGCTGACGGTTGGCAGGATCCTTCAGCCAGCTTTCCCACTGCAGCCGTTCTTCTCCCCGGGCTTTGCCCTCCAGAAACCGCTGAAACGATTCGTCACTCAATAACTCTTCCAGATCCATCATACACCCACTTGCTCAAGATACCGGTTCTTGGAATTGCCGTTTCCCCCATGCCCTCTCCGTTCCATTGAAAAAGAGGAAAACATACCGAATTTGTAATCTCCTTCTTTCGTTTTTTTTAGATTATGCAATCCTTTCCCACAATCCGGGGCTTCGATGTGGGATGGAAGGGCACAATAGCCGGATGGCAAGGCAGTAAAAGGCTATTTTTTCAAGAAAATCACAGGGAGGATTGAGACCCGAAAGAGAAAAAGGCGTGCTTCGTCAAAAGGTGGCCGCTTTGGGCATCCATTCGCAGCGGCAATCATTCTGCAACGTTCTTTACCGCTTCCCGGATATTCGCCCCAAAACCGGTTTCCTGGATCCGCCCGCGGAGATAAACAGGAATGCTTCAGCGATACACCTCGCAGTCATTCCGCCTGGCAAAACTTTTTCAGTTTTTTCAGGGCCTGACATACATAATTTCGGATCACCTGCGGACGTACATTCAGGATTTCCGCAATCTCTGCGTAGGACAACTCCTGAAACACCCGCAAATACAGGGCTTCTTTCATGCGGCGAGGAATTTTCTCCAGCGCCTGTTGCAAACGGGCCAACCTCTGTTCTTCTATTTCGCGGAGGACAAGAATGTCGTCAAATGAAGGCATCTGCGCCCCACGGAGTTCCCCCAAATAATGATTCAGCTCCTGCCTGTGCCGGCTACAAGCGTCCTTCTTGGAAAGAAGCAGCCGCCTGAATGAAACCATGAGATATGCTTTGATGGATTTGACATCCCCAAGGTTTTCCCGTTTTTCCCAGAGGTAAACAAAAAGATCCTGAATACCATCCTTGACCATTTCGATATCGCCAATTAGGCGGATGCCATAATCATACAGCAACGGATAATAGGTTTTGAAGATATGCTCCAGGGCTTCTTCGCTCCCATTCTTAAAATCGCGCCATAAAATCCTGTCCTCTTGCGGTGAAGAAGCATACAGTTTCGAAAGGGAAAACTTCATTTCCGCATCCTTACAGGCGGTAAACGGTTCAGAGAGTCATACTCTTCAGCTGGCAGCAATTTAAGCAATGCGGCCCCCGCCTGTCAAAGTGTTTTTGAAATAAATGGCGGCGGGAAAAATTTCATCACACCTCCTCCGTCTTGCTTCCACAAAACCCTGTGTCTCTAATTTTCTCTGAACCGGGACCTCTGGGGACGGACTATCCTCAAAATCACTGTCGGACCCGTTGGGTCTTACCGCAGTCCGCTGCCCGGGCCCCCACGGACAAAAAAGCGAGGACTGCGCCTGCATATCTGAAAAGAGTATGAGGAGGTCTTACGAACCGGGCAAAAGCTGGCCGGACGCCAAGCGCTGCTTCACCTGTTCCAGGGCATAGCGGTGACAGGAAAAAGCAATATTGGCGGGAAGATCATCCAGCGGGAAAAAACGGGCCTCAACCGCGTCGTCACCGGCGCGAAGCTCCCCTCCCACAATGTCGGCCAGATACAGGATGATGATCACATGGGTGCGCGGGTCATCCATAGCGGTGTACACGTCAAAAAGCTGCCGGATTCGGATGTCCAGATTGGTTTCTTCTTTCACTTCCCGGACCAGCGCCTCTTTGTGGTGCTCCCCGTATTCCACAAAACCGGCAGGAAGCGACCAGTCTCCCGCTCTGGGTTCATATTTCCGCCGCACCAGAACCACATTCCCCTCCCGCAACAAAATGGCACCCACAGCAGGAACCGGATTCTGATAAAAAACAAAGCCACACCGGCCACACTGCAAACGCGGCACGCCATCATGCTCCCTTACTTCCAGGCCGCCCCCGCATTTCGGGCAAAAAGAAAAATCATGCGGATTTGCCACAAAGGACGAGTCGGTCATCGGTTTTTCTTCGACTCCATTTCGTATTTTTTCCGGATCCTGGCAGGCATCAGCCGGAAAAACAGATGCAACAACCAGGCTCCCAGCAACACATCATCCACATACCCCACGCCGGGAATAACCCAATCCGGGATTAGATCGAACGGAACAAGCACATAGCCAACAATCAGCACCGGAATCAGTTTAAACCAGAACGGCACCTCCGGATCGCGCATCAACTGCACCGTGAGCTGGAGCGTGTTTCGCGCCAGGCGGTAAAACCGCAGCCATTTTTTCATAAACGCTGCCCTGTCCCGCCTATTTTCTCCATCCCATCCGGATACCGTTTTCCAGCTTGCGTTCTGCCGGAACCGATTTTTGCGGTATTCCTATTTACCGTGCCAAAAACCGAGAAGCGGGCCGGTCCGGTTTCCCAAAAGACCTCAGCCCTGAACCGGATCAGATGCCCCCGCAACTTCCAGCGACCGAGGAAGAATGGAAATACGGACCGGAAGTTCGCCGAAAAGATCGCCATCGCCCTGATAGAGCACCCTCCGGTCAGCCGAAAGCTCCAGCTCCCGCGCCCGGAAACGCACCGTATCGGGGAAATTCACCGGCAAATGGGCCATAATTCTCAGGCCATAATAAAGCAGGCGAACCACACTGCTCCCTTTGTACACAAACACATCAAAGAGCCCATCATCGATCTTTGCATTCGGTGTTAGCTGGTAATCGCCGCCGTACAGATGGGCGTTGCTGATGACAACGATCAGGGTATCGTTCTCCATACGCCGCCCGTCGGCAACAATGCGGACCCTGGGTGCATGGAAGCGCACCGTACTTTTGACCCCGGCCCAGATGTAAGCATACTTTCTGGTAAAGCGTTTTACCTTGAGATTTGTCTTTTCAATGGCATAGGCATCATAACCGCAGCTCAGCATGATGGCAAAATAGCGACCATTGGCCACGCCCACGTCAATTTTCCTGGAAGATCCGCTTAAAATCGCCTCAGCCGCTTTTAGCGGGTGCAACGGAATTCGCAGCGCCCGGGCCAGTACATTGCTGGTTCCCAGGGGTAAAATGGCCATCTTGGGAGGATCAGGCATCAGACCGTTCAGGACCTCGTTCATCGTTCCATCGCCACCGGCAGCAATAACCAGATCATAAGTGCCCGAATCTTTCGCCTCCCGCGCAATCCGCGTGGCATCGCCCGAACCCGAGGTTCTGCTCAGATCAATGCCGATGCCTCTTTCCTCAAACATGCGGAGAATCTTGGGAAGAAACACGGCTACCCTCAGAGGTCTGGAACTGGGATTTAGAATTAGCTTAACGCGCCGGATCGATGATGTCAATGGCTGCTCCTCTCCGCTTCTATTTCTGGTCGTCGCCCTCTCCGTTCTCCGTATGCCGCCTCACATACTGAATGATGGCCGATTCCAGGAGCCCTGCGGCTGCCAGTAGCGGCAAAACCAGCCACTTAAAAACGGGCAATTTTTCCCAGAAAAGTGCCTGTACCAGCAGCCATTTTTTCTCCTGAAGGTAAATCATGCCCATTTCAATTCCCAAGGAAAAGCTGATCCAGCTGGCAGGAAGCTCAAGGAGCGACACGGGATTCAGGAAAATAACCAGCATGCTGGCCTGCGGCATGTTTTTCCGCAGCACAATGCCAACATTCAACCCGGTCCACACTGCCAGCAGGAGCGGCATCAGAACCAGAAAACCGGAAACATAACCAACAAAAAGGTTTACAGCATTGAAAACAAAAATGAAAAGAAAAAGCGGCAGCGTTCCGCTGAACCGATTCAACAGATTTTCAATCTGGCGATATACCCAGGTAGGATAGGCGATAAGCCAGCGGATATTGCGTTCGAGAACCGGGTCTGCCAGAGCCAGACCCAGGCTGAACAGGATGGCTGCCAGCAAAATTAGCTGGCCGTTCAGAAGTGAGAAAATCTCAGCCATTGACAGTCGCAGCGTTAGACTTATTTGCCGATTTATAAAGCACAAAAACCAGAATCAGGGCCAGAAAACTCATCCCCGCGCCGTAATAAAAGGCAACTCGGGCGGAAAAGGTGTTCCAGATCCATCCAAACAGGACAGATCCGGGCAGCGCAGCAAGCCCAACAGTGGTATGGTACAGACCCAGACCGGATCCCCGGGCACTGGCTTTTACCATGTCAGACACAAAGGCACGCGGAACCGTTTCCAGCACGGCACTCACCACCCCATACAGCAAGAACAGTCCCCAGGCATGCAGTGCCGCTGTGGCGCCGGCAAAGCCAAGCATCACCAGCAACATCAGCACGTAGCCGCCGGCCAGCACAGGCAACCTACCTTTTCGGTCGGAAAGGATCCCGATCGGCATAGCGGCCAGGGCATACACCACATTGTAGGCCAGGTACACCAGCGGGACAAACCGCGCCGAGATTCCGAGATCGTTGGCCCGCAGAATAAAAAAAGCATAACTCACATTGGCAAAGGTGCCAAATACCATAAGAAGCAGCAAACCGTAATAGCCCCGGTCAAATCCGCCAAACAGCTCGCGCAAGGGGCGTCCCGGGCCCATCTGTTCCCGCGGCCGTTCCCGCAAAAGGAGGATCAGCACAAGGGCCAGTGCACCGGGAACAAAGGCCAGCAAAAACACCAGCCGGTAATGAAAGGGCTGAAAGGTGAGGATAAGAAATGCCAGCAGGGTTCCCACGATGGCGCCGGCTGTATCCATAGCACGGTGGAATCCGAACGAACGGCCCCGGTGCTTTTCGGAAGTAACATCGGCAATTACAGCGTCCCGCGGAGCGGTACGCACCCCCTTTCCTACCCGGTCGGCAAAGCGGATACCCAGGACATGCCACCACTGGGTGGTCAGGGCCAGCAGCGGTTTAACCACAGTGGACAGCCCGTATCCAGCCAGGATCAACGGTTTGCGCCGGCGCATCCGGTCAGACCAGGCCCCGGAAACCACCTTCAGCAGGCTGGCGGTGGCATCGGCCAGCCCTTCAATAAAGCCAATGGATGCCATTCCGGCGCGCAGAACTTCTCGCAAAAAGAGGGGAAGAATGGGAAGAATCATTTCGGAAGAGACATCGGTAAAAAAACTAACCCAACCTAGGATACGAACCGCCGCAGGAATTCGCTTCTCTTGCTTCATTCTTCGGCCGTAATCAGCTTCTCCTCTTTCCACCACCGCTTCCATTTCGGTTCAATCATTGGATACCCTTCGTACTCCTTCCGGACCAGCGTAAGAGGTTGTGTGGCAGACACCAGCAGCTCCAGGGCGTCTCGCAAAACTGTCCGGTGCATTTCAGGATGCCCGGGCAGGCCTACCGCATGCCCCGGCCTGAACCCCACTGGATAAAGGACCCTGGATACCCCGTAAAACAGACTCAACCGTGGATACTGCGAGATCCCTACGGCCGGAATGCCCCTGTCTTCGATGGCCCGCTGGACAACGGCGGCAATCCGGTGGCAGAACAAACACCCGGCTAAAACCACCACCCCATCGGCATCGGCGGCTTCCACCTCCTCGGCGATGAGCGGCGCCACAGAGCGCCGGATCTGATGGAGAACCAGGTGAAACCCGTAAATGCTCAGGTGGTAATCTGTAGTATGGCCCACAACCCCCTCCTGCACCAGCCGCCGCAGCGCATCAATGGGAAACAGGCAATTCAGATCTTCATCCACATCTTCCAGATTGAAATGCCGGTTGGGAAGGTGCAGATCTTCAATGCGAACATCACGGTCCAGCCGGTAGTAGCCTTTCTCCGGTTCCTCAAACTGATGGAGTCTGGGCGCAATTCCTGCTGTGGAAACCAGCATGATCCGCTTGCGGTCCAGATCCCCCACAAAACGGGTGAACGGAAAACCGCGCACCGGCTTCGTTGCTGTGGGTGCCCGTCTTAACATGATTTGTTTCCCTGTTATTCTGGTTTGACGACCGGACGATCCGGGAAAATCTGTTTTATACCACCTGTTCTACCGGCGTCACGATCAGTTTCAGGCCTTCTCGAGGGTATTTCTGTTTGAGCTCCCGGATCTTTTGGACAATATCGGGAATTTTTTCATCATCCACAACAGAAAAAATAACCCGGTTTTCTCCCGGCCAGATATGTGTTCCCATGTGCGGTTCCGAGGAATGCCCGATGCCGTAGGCCTTGGGATATTTGGTGTAAGCATCGATGCCGCAGGAGTGCAGGCATTCCAGAACCCGGGATTCCAGAACGACATTATAAACTACGGTTATCTGCTTCATAGGCTTTCCCTTATCCGCCGGAAAATTCCGTTCTTTTGCCGCTGTTCAAACACGGTATACAGGGTGGGGACAAATATCAGGGTAATCAGGGTAGACACCAGCAGCCCCCCGATCACCGAGACCCCCAGAGGGACCCACATTTCCGAACCTTCGCCACGGCTAAGCGCCAGCGGCATCAGTCCAAAAATTGTGGTGAAAGCCGTCATGAGAACCGGGCGGAAGCGGGTCCGGCCAGCCTCCACCACGGCGTCAAGCAAAGGCACTCCCCGTTCACGGACGATGTTGGTATAGTCCACCAACACAATGGCATTGTTTACCACAATGCCCACCAGCATCACCATGCCCACAAAGGAATTCACATTCAGGCTGACGCCGGTAATTAGCAGTGCCCAGGCCACGCCGATGATAGCGAATGGAATGGAAAACATGATCACAAACGGATCCACAAAAGATTCAAACTGGGCAGCCATCACCAGATACACCAGCAGCGCGCCCAGGATTAGAGCCGTGAGGAGGGTCTTGAAAGCGCTCTGCTGCTGTTCGATAGAACCGGCGAGTTTGATTTCTACCCCCGGCGGCAGCGGAATTTGCGCCAGGCGTTCGCGCAGCTCGCTGGCAACTTCGCCCAGGGCCCGGCCGTACAGTCCTGCTTCCACGCGCACCACCCGCTCCTGATCTTTTCTTTCCAGTTCCAGTGGTCCCCGCGTTACCCTGAACGTGGCAATATTGCTGAGGCGCACCGTCTGGCCCGTGGGTGTCACAATGCTAAGGCGCTTCAGGTCTTCCACGGTAGTCCGCGCTGTCTTTTCCAGCTGCACCCAAATGTCATATTCCTGACCCAGCTCCCGGTAGACGGTAGCCGCCGTACCGAACATTTTGGTGCGGACGGCACTGCTGATGGTCGCCACATTCAGCCCCAGGCGGGAAGCTTTCTGCCTGTCAATCTGAATCCATAACTCCGGCTGGCCGACTTTCCGGGAAATCTCAACATCCGTTGTGCCACGAATATCACGGAGAATGGCAGCCACCTGCCGGGCAATAGAATCCGTGGTGGCCAGGTCGTAGCCGTAAATCTCCACCGAAATGGGCTTACCGCCCACCATAGCTTGTGCAAACGGATCTGCAAGGGTAAAATCCACCCCTTTGACGCCTGGGATTTTGGTAATTTCTTCGGAGAGGAAATGGGCAATATCCCGGTCAGACCGCTTGCGCTGTTTCTTTGGAACAAGCCGCGCGGAGATCAGGGCGTAATTGCTTCCCTGTTCCTGACCAAAGGCTAGGCTGATCCCCGCATACGGACTGGTGCCGGACCGGGCCAAGTACACCTGGGTTTCCGGAACGTCTTTTTCCAGCAGTTTTTCCGCCTGTCGCAGTACTTCGTCGGTTACTTCCATCCGCGTGCCCACCGGCATCTCGATCGTCCCCTGCACCTGTCCCTGATCCATTTCCGGCAAAAATTCCGTTTTGATGACCAAAAACAGGAGCATGCTGGCGAAGAAAATCAGCACGCCTCCGCCGATGGTTACCGCTTTGTGGTGAAGCGACCAGGTGAGAATACGTTCGTAACGGCGGATGAGCGCCTGGAACCAGTCCTCGGTCCGTAAGAAAAGCCGGTGAAAGCGTGTAGGCCGCTCTTCCTCCCCAGGAATAAACGGCCGCAAAATCTGATTGGAAAGCAACGGCGTAAAAAGCAATGCGCAGAACAGGGAAGAAAACAGTACGAAAATAATCACCAATCCCAGCTGTTTGAAAAGCACGCCCACAATACCTTTGATGAAAATAATTGGGAGGAAAATAGCCACGGTTGTCAGGGTAGATGCAGTAATGGCCATTCCCACTTCAGAAGCCCCAAAGATGGAAGCCTGTGACAGGTCCCGACCCAGCTGGTAGCGGTGGCGGTAAATATTCTCGAACACCACGATTGCGTTGTCCACCACCATGCCGATGGCGATGGCCAGACTGGAGAGGGACATCATATTGATAGTGTAACCGGCCAGATTCAGGAAGATGAAAGCAACGATGAGCGAAACGGGAATGGTTAGCGCGATGATCACACTACCGCGCAAATTTCGCAAAAATAAGAAAGTAACAATTACAACAAAAAGGGCGCCCCACAAAATGGTGGTGGTCAGATTTAAAATGGAACGCTTGATGAAATCAGAAGCGTCCATAATAATTTCCATGCGGATATCGGGCGGGAGGGTTTTCTTGAGGACTTCCAGCTTTTTGAGCACGGCTCGGACTACTTCCACCGTATTGGCGTCGGATTGTTTCTGGATCCAAATCAGCACACCGGGTTTGCCGTTCACCCGCACCCGCCAGGTCTCTTCCTGGAAGGAATCGGAGATGCGGGCCACATCTTCCAGGTAGATGGGGGTACCTGTGGGGCTCATCCCCACCACCACTTTACGAATCTCGGCGACGTTCCGGAATTCTCCCGGAACCCGGATCATCAATTCGCGTGCACCGGCATACACGGTTCCGGCAGGTAGCGAAAGGTTCTCCGCTTTGAGGAGCGACACAACCCGGCTCACCGGGATTTTAAGGGCCTCCAGCCGATCCCTGTCCAGGTCCACGCGGATCTGGCGGATTTTCCCGCCGAAAGCAAAGGCCGCTCCCACCCCCGGCACGCGGCGCAGCGGGTCCAGCAGGCGCCGTTCGATGATGTCATAAAGCTGCGGGTAGCTTTCGTCCGCATTGGCCCCAATAAAGAGAATGGGCATAATTGACATGTCAAACTTGAAAATGAGCGGTTTTTCGGCGTCATCCGGGAGCTCTGTGCGAGCGAAATCCAGCTTGTCGCGGACATCGTTCAGAGCTTCGCCCAGGTCCGTTCCCCAGGCAAATTTAAGGGTAACTACGGAAACATTTTCTTTGCTGATGGAAGTGACCTCATCAATATTGGGAACGGTGGAGACGATGTTTTCGATGACCTTGGTCACCCGGTTTTCCACATCTTCCGCAGAAGCACCGGGATAAGTGGTGGAAATGCTGATGGTGGGAAAACTGATGTCGGGCATCAGGTCGATAGGTAACTGTAGATAGCTGACCATCCCCAGAATGAGGATGCCAATAAAGAGAACCGACGTAGCAACCGGCCTGCGGACCCCAAGTTCAGGCAGTTTCATCGCTCCACTCTCCTCAATCTACCGGATTGGTGATGCGCACCACGTCGCCGTCGCGCAGATTGCGCTGACCGGCGATGACAACGGAATCACCGGCCTTCAGCCCGCGCACAATTTCCACCCGGAATCCGTCTGTAATACCTTTTTCCACTTCCACGCGGTGTGCCCGGGCGTCCCGGACCAGAAATACGTAAAACCGCCCCCCTTCTTCCAGAACTGCATCTACCGGAACGGCAACCACCTGCTCTTTCCGCTGTACAACAATTTCCACCCGGGCAAACATGCCGGGTTTCAGGAGGTAATCCGGATTGTCTGCCTCAATTTGCACCCGAAAGCTGCGGGTAAGCACATCAGCCACCGGATTCACCACCGTCACTTTGCCGGAGAAAACGCGCCCCGGATAGGCATCCACGGTAATTCTGGCCGGCATTCCTTCCCGAATCCTGTAGAATTCTTTTTCCGGCACGTTTACCACCAGCTTTACCCGTGAAATATCCACAAGCGAAACCACTCCAAACCCACCTGGCATATTGGGATTGATCATTTCTCCGGGGTTGAGAAACCGCCCGCCAATAAAGCCATCAAACGGAGCCCGCATTACCGACACATCCAGAGCATGCCGGGCCAGATTCAACGCCGCCTCGGCCTGCTCCAGCTGGGCCCGGGCGGCCTTGTAGGCCAGTTCCACCTTCTCGAACTGCTGCGGCGAAACGCTGCCCTCTTTCTTCAGTTCCAGCATCCGTTCGTAATTTCGCTTTGCATCTTCAAAATTGGCCCTGGCTACGGCAAGCCCCGCTTCCGCCTGCTTCCGCTGCAGATGCAGACCGGTGGTATCCAGCACCGCCAGAACCTGTCCTTTTCGCACAAAATCTCCCTCCTCCACAAAAATGGCCGCTACTTTGCCCGGAATATCGGGAAAAACTTTGACCTGCCGCACCGGCTGAATATCGCCGGTATAAGAATATACTTCTTCCAGAGTCACCGGCTCCAGCTGCATCACACGAACCGGCACAGCCGCTACGCTTTCTTCTTTTTTATCTTCCGGGCTTCTGGCACCACAACCTATCAGCCAGATCCCAGCAAGAATAAACCAGACGGGGAACCACCCCCGGAGTATCCTCGCAACCGAACCCGTACCTGTTACGACCGTTCCTGCTCTATGAGCCATGGTTTCACCTCACCAGTTGTCTTCCCATTGATTTCATCAGACGCGCCCGGGCAATCCGGTAATCGGCCAGGCTGGTAACGTAATTGTTCCGCGCCTGCAGCAGGGCCGAACTTGCATCCAGATAGGCCGTATGGGTGACCATTCCCTGGTCAAAAAAGTCATCGGTGATCCGGAAATTCTCTTCCGCCTGTTCCAGCGCCAGTCTGGCGATTTCTACCTTTTGCACGGCTTCCTTCAAGGCATAAAAATCCTGCGTGACCTGCAGGAGAATACCATCCTTTGCCGCTTTCAGATTGCTGTGGATTTCCTCCAGCTGGGCCCGGGCTTCCTGCTGTTTGTAACTTCGCTCCCCCCAGTCAAAAAGTTTCCACTGGGCTACCAGCGAAACCGTCCAGGTTGAATAAAAATCAGGATTATATTCACGGTCGGGCCTGCGGTATCCGTAATCGGCTACCAGAAAAACACTTGGAAGATAGCTTGCCTGGCTCATCGCCACGCTTTTTTCCCCAATTCGAGCATTCAGTTCAAGCATTTTGAGATCCAGTCGGTTGGCCAACGCCTCCTGTTGCACCTGTTCCAGGGTTAGTTCTTCTGGTGGTTCATACGTCAGGCTGTCCATCAGCTGGATGGGCGTATCCAGCGGTACGCCGATCAGACTGCAGAATCGGGCTGCCACCAGCTGCCGCGCTTTCTGACTGGCAATTTTCAGAGACCGGACATTGGAAAGCTGCAGTTTGGCCCGCAGAACTTCGTTCCTGGTTAGCAGGCCTACACGGAACATATTTTCCACATCGCGGATGTGGGCCTCCGCCTGTTTAATGGACTGTTCGGCTATTTCGGTAAGTTTTTGTGCCTTTACAATATTCCAGTACGCTTCTTCCACCTGAAAGGTGAGTTCCTGCTGGGTGTTGCGGTAATTCAGGACGGCAGCCTGTTCGCCATACTGAGCCATGCGGTAGCCATTCCACACCAACCCGCCGGTGAAAATGGGCTGCCGGAGCTGAACGGAAAAAACATAGTTCTCATCATCGCCAATGGTGATTTTCTTGGGCAGTGCCTGAACCGGCACCCCGGGCTGGCTGCCGGGTGCCCCGCCCCCAAAAACGGATGCAAAGGACTTGACGGGAATAAACGGTGCAATGTCCAGGCGCGTGTAGCTGGCTGTGCCTTCCAGTTTAGGGAAAAAGTTTGTCCGGGCCTGCCCGAGCCGTGCGCTGGCCATTTCAAGGCGTGCCCGGGCGGCTTTCATCTGCGGGCTGCGAGCCAGCGCCATGCGGATGCTCTCCTGGAGCGTGAGCCGTAAAACACGCCGGTTCTCCCGTTTCTCCGGCGAAAAGGCTTCCTGGTTTTGTGCCATTCCCGAAGAAAAAGCAGGAAGCAGCATGAACCCCGCAAGCGCAATCCCTGCCATGTATCTTCTGACCCTCATAACTCCCTCATCTATTTGTTTTTTAAGGGATTCCTGCGCCAGAACCACCACTGCAATCCGCTCTGCCAGAGGAGAATTCCCTGCTCGGTAAACTTTTCCCCGAACAGAAACTTGTCTTTCGCGAAAATGTGGTGCCCTTTCGCTTCCACGAACAGTTCAAAGGGCCCCCAGACATTCCAGGCGAGCCTCACACCTGCATGGATCCCAAAACTCATCTTTTGCAGCTTTTCGCCCTCAAAAAGAAATGGATCGCTCCCCCAGCTGTTTTCCGAAAATCGCCAGAAATAGATACCGGCCCCAAAAGGGATCCCGATCTGGAGCCTTGAGAACACAAACCGCACTTCATTGGTAAACAGCCAGGCAGGCAATTCAAACGCCGGCTTCCACAGCCGGTTGGGCCTGTACTCCTCTTTGAAGGGCAGCGCCATCCATAAAAATGAGGAACGGATTGCATAATGGCGGCTTACTTCCACCGAGATACCCATTTCGGCCCCGGCACCAGGCAGCAGCATTTCAGGCATACTGGTACCCGTGTAGTAGGTGCCACTCACAGAACGTCCAACAGCCGGCCCTACAAACACACCAAACCGTTCGCCGGGCACCTGTGCCAACAAAACAGCGGGAAAGAAAACGAA
>Ga0209426_1000985_pt1 | contig 21299 bp, 18 predicted proteins | sample Deesub1362B_J571_FD_187697 | JGI IMG/M metagenome (GOLD analysis project Ga0209426, IMG submission 187697) | Deep oceanic, basalt-hosted subsurface ecosystem from Juan de Fuca Ridge flank, Pacific Ocean, CORK Borehole 1362B_J2.571 (SPAdes)... ...
CACACTGGTCCAATAAGACGAGAAAGAAAGCAAGAAAATTGAACATAATTTTTGTCTTTCTACCCCCATATTCTCCTGATCTAAATCCGATTGAGCAGATCTGGAGGATTATAAAGAGAGTATTATCTCCCCTTTTCATCAAATCATTAGAAGAGCTGAAGAGAATTATTTCCAGTAGTTTTTACCAGCTAGCTCAGAGAATCAGTTTTGCGGAGAAGTGGGTTAAGGAATTTTTGAATTTTGGTTAAGTAAGTTATGTCAAATACTATAACTTAAAATCCTATCAGGAATGGAATTTGTTTTGTAAGTTGTTTATGTTGTACTATAATACTATAATCGGCTGAGGTGGTGTTTATGTTAAGTGGATACGTCCTGGCGTAGCTATCACAACTGAGAGCATTAAAATAGTGATAGGTATTCTTGGTGGGATTGTTTTGCTTTATCTGGCATTTATTGAATACAAAAACTATGGCAAGGAGATTGAATATAAAAGCGAGTCCACCAACACAACAAGTTTTATTACAGGTGTAACTATGAGCTCCCTGAATCCATACTTCATAGTCTGGTGGCTTGCTACTGGATTTCATCTTGTAAATCAATCTGCCATGTTCGGTGTTTATGGCTTGTTACTATTCATCCTGGCTCGTGAGTTATGTGATTTTTTCTGGCTCGGATTTATTTCAGCAACGTCCAACAAAACCGCTTACATGTGGGGTGATAGGGCATATAAAACGCTTTCAGCGATTTCAATTTCGATCTTTATTGTGTTTGGTGTTTATTTCGTTTTAACCGGTGTTAACACATTTTTTCAGGAATTTTTTTAATTTTGAAGCTTTGTACATTAACAACATTTTAAAATTCTTCGGATAAACAATTCAATGTGAAAAGTATATCTCTTAACATTAACGGAGATCTACCCTCGAAAGAGCTGATAGAGAGGGTAAAAATAGCAGAAGATGCAGGAATAAAGGAGATATGGCTGGGAGAACTTGAACTCTTCCGGGATCCAGTTAAAGTTGCTGAGGAAATCACATCAGAAACAAATTCCGAACTTTATATTCTCCTTTCACCAGCAAGAAGAAGTTGCAGCGAAATTATTAAGATTGCAAAAAGATACAAAGTTGGCTTAATTCTTGGAAAGAGCAGAGAGCTTAACCTGTTTATTACATGCCTTGAAAAAGTAAAGAAGCAGGCAGACGAGGTTTATGCAGGAGTTTCGGGCCCAAAGATTACGGAAGAAGCATCTAAACATGCCGATGGCTTGTTGCTGAATTATGTTCACCCAGAATACATAGACTGGATAAAGAGATTTATGGTAAGGGCTGTTCCAACGTATTCCTTTGGACCTTCTCTTATTCTTCCGAGCAGATTTTACGAAGATTTGCTGATTGCTGCATCGATTGTAATGAGAAGCAATGAAGAATTTCTGAGAACATTCAATCTTTATGATGTGGTAGAAGACCTACCTTCCGAATACTCTAATCTGATAGGGTTGAGACAGGAAGGAAAAACTGTTAAGGGATTGAGGGAATTCCAGTTAATTGAGAAAAATTCTGAAATTCTACTTGACAACTTTACAATCTCAGGAAATTTTAAAGAAGTTTCGAAAAAAATCGATAATATTTTGATGGTCTGTGATTGTGTCGTGCTTGGCGACCCCTTTTTCAGAGATATTGAATCAGTGAAGAGTTTGAGAGAGCTTGTTGATTTTAATGGAGATTGATGAAATATTAAAAAATTTCAGGCAAGCTGTATAATTTTATTTTAGCCTGTTAAGGTTAAATCAGTCCGTGAATTTACCTCAATTCAGTCTGAATTTTTTAACCATTTGAATTAAGTTATCTGCCATTTTCATGAGTTCTTCAGAGGATCTCGTTATTTCATCAATGCTGGATGTCTGCTCTTCTGAAGCAGCCGCTGCGCTCTCAACTTCTCTTGCATTAGAAATTGCGACCTGATACACTTTTTCTGAAGTGGCAGCAAGGTTCTGGACTGCATTCGCCTGATCATCCATTGCCTTCTTTATCTCTCCCATCCCAGCAGCCGTGTCTTCAATTGATTTTTTAATCCCCTCTATCTTTTCCATTATATTCAAAACAGCATTAACAGCAGTCTCTGTTTTCTGTCCAGATTCTTTAACAGATGCAACGAGCCTGTGCATTGATTCCTGAATCACTTCAATGAGTTCTCCAATATTTCTTGCCGATTCCTGCGTCTCATTCGCTAACTTGCCAACCTCTCCGGCAACAACCGCGAAACCTCTTCCCTGCTCGCCCACTCTTGCTGCCTCAATGTTTGCATTCAGAGCAAGCAGAGAGGTCTGCTCAGCAATCTTTGTAATAATATCGACTATTTCTCCAATCTTCTCAGCTTTTTTCTCAAGCTCCTCAACTTCCCTTGCAACTTCCTCTTCAGATTTTGCAAGCTCTTCCATATTTTTTATCGCCTGAGTGGATGCATTGTATCCTTCCTCAGCCGCAGCACTGGCCTCAGTTGCAATATTCAACACATGTTCAGCGCTGCTTGCCGTCTCTTCCGTTATGCCTGAAATATCTTCAGCAAGTTTTTTCGATTTCTCAATCTCGTTCGTCTGTTCTTCCGCTCCAGCTGAAATTCTCTGCGCTGTCTCTGATACTGAGCGTGATGCATTATTTATCTCCTGGATACTTGCTGACAGTTGCTCAGATGCTGATGAGACTGTTGTGGATGCCATATTTATACTATTTATCAGTTCTTTAAGGTTTTCACGCATGTTGTTGAACGCATTGATTAACCTTCCAAGGGCATCGTCCTTCCTCGGTTCAATCTCTAACGTAAAGTCACCTTCAGCAGCAGCCTCCACTACCGGTAGTAAACGTGCTACTTCTTCTTCCATGTACTTTTGAAGATTCTTCTGCTTTGTTATATCCACGAGAAAGCCGAGAACACCAATAACATTTCCATTAACCTTTACTGGAATTCCGGATACTATGAGGGGTACTTTCCTCCCATCTTTCGTTTTTGCGATGCCTTCTTTACCCACAACAGCCTGCCCCGACTCCGCAACCTTTTCAGCCACAGTTTTAACACCAATAATATCACTCAATCTCTTACCAATCAGTTCATCGCTACTGTATCCGGTGAAATCCTTTGCAAATGCTTCACTCGAATACCTGACAAATCCATCTGTATCAATGAAATAAACATAACCTGGGGGTGGAAAACTCCTGAATATTTCCATAAGTTCCTTTTCCTTTTCTTTGAGGGCGTTCTCCTTCCGTACCTGCTCTGTCATATTTATAGTGTATTCTACCGCACCCACGATTTCTCCATTTTCATCGTAGAGGGGTGTTGCCTTGTACATTATCGGAATTTCCATGCCGTTAACCCTTGCAACTGTTTCACCCTTTCTGGGTTCTCTGAACTTTAATGCCTGAGCAACTCTGCATTCCTCTGTATTGCAGTGAGTTGTGTTGAACAACTGATAACACTTCTTTCCTATCAGATCATCCACCCTCGTCCCGACTGCTTCTGCTGTAGCTTCGTTAGCCATTGTAACTGTGAAATCTTTATCTACTGCGAAAACAGGAGTTGCAACTGCATTCATAAGATTTCTCAAATCCCTTTCTTTCTTTGTAACCTCCACAATCCTGTCTTTGAGCGTGTCTCTCATCTTTGAAGTTGAATTCTCAAGTATTCTTATATCCCTGATTGTAAAAAGGTGTTCAAGAACACCGTGAGTATCCTGAAGTTCTGCATCTATTTTGCCTTCAGCAATTGCAGAAGTGAACTCTGCAATGGAGTTTAATGACCTGCCCACATTCCTGATAAAGTAATATGTTACCACCAGAACGAATAGCAATAAGCCAAATGTAGCTGGAAATATCAGTTCTCCAAGTGTTCCTCCTATCCCGGGTGTTATTAAGGTGTTAAACAGAAAAATCATCAATATCAGTGCGATACTAACCAGTATTCTCGTCTCCAGCCTCGTCTCCAGTATTAACGGATTATTACCTTCTTCGCCCATATACATCACTCCGGCTTCAATCTTCGTAAATTTTATTATTATTATAATGATTAGTATTTAAGACTTGTTTTCATTGCTGTGATTATAAAATTGAAAATAATAATAACTGAACTAAGATTTGCTGATATTATTGCTCCCACAATTCAAGTTTTTCAACTTCATCAAAAATTCCAACAATGTGACAGAAAGTCGTAACGCTTCGAAGTTCATCAAGTTCCTCTTCGCTCAGGTCTTTCTCCACCTCAACAAAGAAAATGTAATCTCCCAGTCCTGTTCTTGCAGGCCTTGACTCAAGTTTACGCATGTTGATTTTTTTGCTGTAAAACACTTCAAGAACGTCTTTCAGAGAACCGGGCTTATCTTCAACTCCGAAAAACAATGACGTAATTGTCCCGCTAAGCTTCCCAGCACCTCTTTTGCGTATAACATAGAATCTTGTAACATTTTTACCGCCAACATCCTGAACTGTCCTCTTAAGCAGATAGAGTCTGTGTAATTTCGCTGCATTCTCTGATACAATGGCTACACTATCCTCATCAATCAGAGAGATAGCATCAGAAGTGCTGCTTGTGTATCTGATATCTGCCTGAGGCAGGTAATTGTTGATGAATCCCATGCACTGGGCAATCGCCTGAGGGTGAGAGTACACAGCTTTTATCTCCTTGAAAGACATGTTTCTCTTTGCTGCAAGACAGTGATTGATTTCAAGCTCGATTTCCCCAAAAACCTCAACATTGCTGTTAAGAAGAGCATCAAGAACTGGCAACACAGTTCCATTCACTGAGTTCTCAATCGGAACAAGTCCGTAATCTGCATTACCATCTTCAACACTTTTGATTATCTCATCCGTTTTTGTGCAGTATTTGAGAGGCAATCTGGAGCCTGCAAGCTTCAAAGCTGCCTCCTCGCTGAAGCTTCCTGCTGGGCCAAGGACTGCAAGTGTTTTATGTATTCCAAGGACTTTGTATTCTTCCTCTTTTGTCAGACGCATAATATTCTCAAAAATGTCCTGAACATGAATCGGGTTCAGCTCAGTCCTCGCCATAATTTCTCTTAGCTTAACCCCCTCGATATTCAGTAATTCAATGGGTTCATTTATCTCCTTCTTATGCATTGCAATTTTTTTGCCAGCTTCCGCCCTCCTCTCCATCAACCTCAAAATGAGAGAGTCAATAGCCATAATGTAACCTCTTAAAAGGTTAATGTCCTCAACATTTTCTGTTGTTTTAAATGCATCGAGAATCAGTGTACTGCTACCATAATCTTTGAAATACTGCCTGAGTTCGTCAAAAATTTTTTTGAACTCCTCTCTATCGTCAAATTTTCTTTCAAAGTCTTCTGTTTTCTCAAGAAACTCCTTTCGAAGACTTTCTGCATTTTTCTGAATTCGATAATACATCCTCCAGTCCTGATTCAGAATTCTGGATGAAAGTTTGTAGAGAACTGAGAAAATTGGCGATGCGTAAACAAGGTCATTCTGACTGAATCTTCCGTTCAAAAAATTAGCCATGCTGAGCAGAATGAAGTGAGCGATTCCCTGAATTTCTGCCATTTTTTTATCATGTTCTTCTCTGGAGAGGTAGCTTAAAACCGCCCCAGCCTTCCTGAATTCATTTAATATTAATTTTTCCTCCTCTCTCCCGGATTTTCTGACGATTATTATATTCGACAGCCCGATTTCGCTGTCTGGACCAAACATCGGGTGAATGCTGAGGTAGTCAAAACCGCTATTGTCGAGGTGTTTCAGAACATCTTCCTTTATTGAAGAGATATCCACAAAAAGAGGATTATTTATGTTCCCTTTTATCATTTCAATACTTTCCCTTACAGAATCCATAGGGACGCACAGGAAAATAACATCATAATTTCCGATTTCGTCCAGACTGATATCGCTCCTGTCCTCCACTATGTCAAAACCTGATGTACTGTAGCCTCTGGACAGGAAGAAGTTTTTAAAAAACTTGCCCATTCCCCCCACTCCAAAAATCAGTATTTTCATCTTTCACCCCTCAATCTTTTTATTATCTCAAAGGCTTCATGCACTTCAAACTGACCTTTTGCTACAGAACTGCCCGCATGACAGTAAATAAATGGAGAACCGAGAAACAGGGACATTATTCGTGTGAATGCAAATTTTTCACCCATTAAAAAAGCTATAACATCATCATATTCAGACAGAATTCTTACAAGTGTTAAGACATCTTCTTTGCTTTTTCCGAGGGTTGCAATTTTAAAAAAATCCCCTCTTTTATTATCAACAAGTTCTTTAAGGAATTCATAATCTGGAGTTGCATCAAAATTGTGATACGATTCTATAATCCTGCAATTCATGTCAAAAAAAATTTCATCGCAGTTGAATTCAACATCCACAAAATCTGCAAATTCGGAATATTTTTTCAGTAAACTTAACCTCTCTTCTTCATTTCCTGTGAATCTGCCGCCATCGTCAATTTTACGAACTGTTATTATTTTCGATTTTTTAATTTGCTTTACTTCTCCAATCTGTGGTATTTTCTCAAAAAGGTCAAGCCTGAATTCTAGTATATTTGCAACATCTTCCACTTTTGTGACGTCATCAAGACTGATAATCGAAGCAACAATTTGCATTTTCCACACCTTCGGGTTTCAAAAGCTGATTAGAGTCATTTTTCAATGATGAATTCTTCAACCTCTGTGCCGAAGTGTCTTGCTTTCTCTCCCACCCAGACAAGAACCTTATCACCTTTTTTCAGCGATGAGACTGAAACGTGCTTTCCTCCGGGTAAGACGAGCTTAATTGTTTCAGCATTCTGTAAAATAACAGTTCCCTCTTCCCCATCTGCAATTGCTCTAATCAACATTAATGGCCTTTTCTCTATCTTCACTCTACCGACATAACTGCCCTTAACTCTGCCATTGAAGTCCGCAATCTCCACATAATCTCCGGCTTTTAATTCTGAAAGATACTTCGTCTTCTCTCCCACTTTAATATAGGCATTGACACTGCCTGCATTGACTCGAAAAGGTCTTGATGCCACGTATTCGCTCTCCTCGCTCTCACTTCCAATTAAAAACATGAATCCAGCCCTGTTACCGACAAGCATGCCCTCGCCTACCGTCATCAGCGTAACTGTGTCTATACAGACCCTTTCGCCCATCCCAAGCTGTTTAATATCCATCACTTTGCCTTCTTTCAGTTCTATCCTGCTTCCTTCTTCACTCACAAGGTCTGAAAATTTCTTCAGAACATCCCTTTCAGCCCTCTCCACAACGATTCCGTCTGCTCCTTTCTCAAGAGTTGTGAGGACAACCTTTGCATCTTCGAGGGTTTTGACGTGCGCAATCAATCTGGATTTCTTCTTCATTGCTATAAGATTCTCGAGAGGAATAATCTTCCAGTCAGAAAAGCTCAGAATGAGATAATCTGCTTTCTCTGATAGTTTGACTGCTTTTTCCTGTTCCTTAGAGGAGGAGATATGGACGAAAAAAGCTTTTTTACCGTCACTCAACACTCCATCTGAATTTTTTCTTGCTATTACTCCAATTCTTCCAAGCCTGCTCGTTTTATCGGCAAACTCCTCTTTAACTATAACACCTGTGTATCCAAGTTCTATTGCATCGGTTATACCACTTTTCTCAACATCCCAATCATCTCCCGTGCAATGCAGCCATATCTCTTTCATAAAGAACCTCCTTGGCTATCTCAACATTGTCATTGTGTATCAAGCGACTTAAAGCCTTTACCATTGCATCGGGGTGAGAGTGCTGAAAGATGTTTCTACCAACTGCAACACCTGCTGCACCAGCTCTCAGCGCATCTCTCACCTCTTCCAGCAATTTTATATCCGTTATTTTTGATCCGCCTGCGATGACTACCGGTACAGCGGAGACATCAGTCACCTCCATAAAGCTTTCAGCATTTCCTGTATAGCATGTCTTGATTATGTCTGCCCCCAGCTCGTAGCCAACTCTCACCGCATGTTTGACTGTCTCCGCATTAACCTGAATGTTTTTCCCGCGGGGATACATCATGGCAAGCAATGGCATTCCATATGTATCGCATATCTCTGCTATTTTTCCCGCTTCCACAAGCTGGTCTCTTTCAGTCTCACTCCCAACATTAACATGTATGCTTACAGCATCTGCCCCAAGTTCGATTGCTTTCTCAACGCTTGTAACGATTCTCTTGTCGTCAGGATTTTTCAGAGAAGTTGAGGCACTCAGATGTATTATCAGGCTCATGGATGTCTCTGCAAGGTATTCAGAATTCTTTGCAACGCCTTTGTGAACGACCACTGCATCCGCTCCGCAGTCCACCATCCTGAGTATTCTGTCCATGTCCTCCAGTCCTCTTGCCGGTTTCGATATCCCGTGGTCCATCGGTGCTATCAGTGTTCTTCCATTTTTCAGGATTCTTCTCATCCGCCTTTTTTTTCCAAGCATATATACCACCTTTTTATTTTTATAGTAAATATATATAGAACGAGAGGAAATCGCAGAGACTTAAACCCCTTAGAAATCCTCTATCTATTTAGCAAAAATACCGCCAGCTAAAGCTAAATCCAAACCAGAAATAGTTTCTATATTGGCTGGTTGCGTAAATTTCTGACGGCATTCTGAAAATATTTTGAAAAAAACATTATTTAAAACTTTCGAATTCTAAAACAATAATGCTGCCCGGAAAAGAAAAAATAAAAATCAGTGTTTAAGCTGGATAATTCCCGCTGCACTCAGTGTCAGGATTATCGCTACAATCAGAGAAAATGCGACATAAATTCCGCCCTTCTCTCTTATCATTCCTACGAAAGCTCCCCACATTCCTACAACTGCAGCAAGACAACCAAGTGCTATTCCTGCCATTGCAATTCCATCTCCGTATGAAAGCCTATTGATATACCAGTGACCGTGTGGTACTTCTTTACCTGCACATTCCTCCCAGATTGTAGAGACGTCAGACCCTTCCCACATCTCATTCAGTATGCACTGTTTTCCAACATAACCTGTTCCTGACAGGTAGATTACCGAACCGGCAATAGCAATTACCATGCCTGCGAGAACTATCCAGTATGCAGCCTCTCCATAAATAATTCCTGAAATTGGTGGTTTTGGTTTTTCTTCCATTTTTATCACCTATAAATACCCCAATCCTGAAAGACCGGTCTGTATCAGTTTTATTCCTGAGCCGAACATTATCGCTATGATTAAGTAACGAATGAACCCTGCCTTTACCCTGAGCATTATCTTTGCACCAATTATTGTCCCTATTATCAATCCAATCATACAGGGAACTGCAAAAAGCGGAAAGATTCCTCCGCCCATAATATAGGGCCATATAGCAGCGGTATCACCTATGCCAATGAGGACTTTACTGCATGCAGCTGAAACTTTGAGGGGTGCAAGCATAACAAGATTGAATACTGGAACCATTGCCCATCCTGCGCCCAGTCCAAACATACCCGAGATTAAACCTACACCACAGAAAAGCAGAATTCCTATTGGGGCTTTTGTTACCTTGTAGTCAACAACTCTTCCAAGCGATTCCTCCCAGTATGCCATTGCGAGTCCCATTCTTTCTGAAAAACTGTCAACATTCTTTACCTCCGGGTATTCAACTCTTTTACCACCGAAAAGTATCAGCAATGCTATACCGATGACCAGAACTCCCAGTGACAGTTTTATGTAGTATTCTCCAACCTCACCCATCGTTTCCTGTACATATCCTGCAAGCAGGGCACCGATTACGGCAAATAATGCATATGGAACTGCTGCAAAGAAAAGTAACCTTACGTTAGCAAGGCCCCTGCGTAGAAATGGTCGTGCAGCAACCAGAGCGCCTGCCATAGCCACGAAAAGACCGGTTGCCCTTATAATATATGAGTCAATCGGTGTGAAGCCCATCATGAGTGGTGTGAAGACCACACCTCCACCAACACCGCCGAGCACTGCTACAATACCAATCACGATTGTAATAACCAGAAATACGGCAAAGAATACTTCAGGGGTCATTCCCATCGTTGAATCTACCTCTGCTGCAAGTACCTGACCACTGAACAACAGTAGCATCATTAGAGACATTGCTATATATTTCCCAATTTTTCCCAACCTCAGTTTAGAGTAAACCACAGTTTTCCCTCCTAAGTATTTAAGAGATTGCCAGAAGTAACGTATATAAGTTTTATGAAATTTAATCAGTTACTTAATAAAAAATCATGTATTTTCCTGAAACTGTTTAAGAATTAATTGCAGTAATGAAGGTTTAGTAATAGTACAAAACTCTGAAGAGCAAAGCCATTAAATTCAATGGAGATTTTTACCGAAATAAAAAGATAAAAATTACAAAAAAATGGATTAGAGCTGAGTTTTTTCAGTGTCCTTCCCGGAGTACTTTGCGTATGTCATTGCTATAGTTCTGTATGCAAGGTGAGCAAACTTTGAGTACGGGGCATATGCCAGCAATACAAAAACTACCACAAGATGCACGAGATATATCCAGTATGCCGCAATCGAATTTGCGAATCTCAATGCCTCGAGAACAATGCCCGAAAAAGCAACAAGCCAGAGCGTTCCTAAAAACAACCAGTCAAAATAGCCCCCAATTCCGATTGTGTCTCTCTTAACAACTCTCTCATAAATGACCCATGAAGCTCCACCGAACAGCAGAATAAATCCGATGTTACCAAATATCTTTGCTGGATCAGTGAGTGGAAGATTGAGTTCTCTTCCCATCAGCAGATATGCAAAGGCGATGTTTGTTCCGATGAAGATGAGTATAAAGCCGTAAAAAATGCCAAGATGCGCAAAATAGCGATATTTTGATTCACCGCATTTGCCAAATCTATTGTGTGTGAGTATCTCTATGATGGTTGCGATCAGTGAAGGTATGAATCCGCCCTTGACCTGAGTGCCCACATCAACAAATTCACTTTTTTCTTTTGCTCTGATTTCGTGCCCTCCCATTGCAGTCCAGAATCTGTAGAGTCCAACAAGAATCGCTATACCAATATAACCTCCCATTATCATTCCCGCAAGCTCTACGTGCTGATGTGGAATGAAATGGGAAAAATGCACTTCTCCCTCAGGTATGTGAAATCCAAATATGGAGAAGTATGCGGCAAGTAAGAGAATCGGAAGTGCATATATTGCCCATATATATCTGGGTGTTGTGAATGCCTGTGCTAAAAATCCCGGAAAAGAATATTGAGAAATTTGAATGTTTCTTAGAGCTCCAAGAACTTCGCCGGGCTTTGCACCTCTCGGACAGTATGAAGAACAGTCGTTGCACTGGTGGCACAGCCATACATCCGAATCTGCCATCAATTTTTCCTTTAAACCCCATTGTGCCCATATCATCTCCTTTCTCGGGAACGGGTTCTCGTCAGGAGATAGTGGACAGACCACCGAACAGGTAGCACACTGGAAACACTTCTTTAACGTTCCTCCACCTGCATCCATAATCCGCCGAACAAATTTCGGGTCTCCTTCCACATATTCCATATTTTCCCTCCTCAGAATCCTTTATACGGATTCGGCTCAAGCTCTTTAATCGTTTCAACGAATTCATTAATTATTTCAGGAACTTTATCATATTCAGTAATGGCAACCTCTTTAACCTGAACTCTGTCTGATTCGAGCATCAGCCTGTCAAGCGTCTCCTGAACCTTGCCCATTCTTTCATTTGCAAGTTCACTACCTCTGACAAAGTGACACTGGTAGTCGTCTCCGTACTTACATCCGAGCATTAACACCCCATCAATTCCCTTTGAGAGAGTGTCTGCTATGAAAACTGTATTTACAGAACCGAGACACCTCACTGGAATAATTCTGACAAATGGACTGTATTTGAGTTTGTGCATGGCAGACATGTCAAGCGCTGGGTAGGCATCATTTTCACAGACGAACGCAATAATTCTCGGCTTCTCTTCTTCGGGTCCGGGAACGCTGACAGCTTTAAGCATTGTGGATACCATGTCAACTGAATATCCTTTGAATGAAACGATTCTTTCCGGACAGGCTCCGAAACATGTGCCGCACCTTCTGCATCTCATCGGGTTGTAGAATGGTGTTCCTTTCTCATCTTCATTAATCGCCCCGAACGGGCATTCTTCCGTGCAACGCTTGCACTGCGTGCACCTCTGCAGGAAGACGTCTGGAAAGTCTATGTCTCCAGACCTCGGGAAAGTTGTTCCGCCTTCAGAAATCAGCTCAACGCACTGGACTGCCTTTAATGCAGCGCCGGTTGCATCATCCATACTTGCTTTAATCCCCATTGGTTGTCTTACACAGCCAGCAGCATAAATTCCTGTCCTTCTTGTCTCATACGGGAAGCATATGAAGTTGGAATCAGGGAATCCGTATTTAAGTAAGGGAAGCTCAGGACCCTGTCTGTAATCAAGGTTGAGTATATTCTCAAACTCTATGCCCTTTTCAGCGAGTTCAGCCTGCTCTTCCTTTGTTGTCGGTACTCCCTCCATTGACGAAATCATTCCAGTTGCGAGAACAACCTTGTCCACTTTAACGTTAATATTTTCTCCAAGCAAGGTATCTTCAACTTCAAGAACAACTCCGCCGTTTATATCCACCTTCTTAACATTACCTTTTGTAAGGAATATGCCTTCATCATCCTGAACTGCTCTGTAGAATTCTTCAAAAAGGCCGGGAGTTCTCATATGGTCGTAGAATATGTAAACCTTTGAGTCGGGATTCTGCTGCCTTATCAATTTTGCCTGCTTGAGTGTGACCATACAGCATATGGATGAGCAGTATGGCAAATGGTTTTCATCCCTCTGACCTGCACACTGAATAAATGCGACACTGTCAGCTTTAAAACCATTCGATAGTACTTCTTCCATCTGCAGGTTTGTTATGACATTTGGATTACCATAACCAAGTTCTTCAAGTTTTGATGCATCATAGGGTTTCCATCCTGTTGCAAGGACGATTGCACCGGCTTTAAATTCAACTGCACCATCATTCAGGGAGACATTGAACTGCCCGGGCTGGCCTTCAATTTTATCAATTTTTGATGATGTATATACACTTATTCTCGGATTGGCATTTACTTCATCTATTTTTTCCTGAATATTGAAATCTTCGACCTCGCGGAACGGACTGCTCTGGGGTGTCACTTTGGAGAATTTGGCTGCCCAGCCACCGAGCGAGTCAGCTTTCTCAACCAGATTTACGTCGTAACCTGCATTTGCTACTGCCAGCGCTGCCGTAATTCCAGAAATGCCGCCTCCAACAACGAGGATGCTTTTGTCAATTTCCTCTTCAAGAGCCACTGGGACTTCCATCTTCTGAACTTTTCCGATACCCATTCTGAGTAAATCCTCTGCCAGTTCCTGAGTGTGCTCATCTATATCATGTGTCCAGACAACTCCTTCTCTGAGGTTGATTCTGTCAACGCAACATCCTCCAAAGTCAAATATATCCCATTTAACACGTGGTGAACATGCAGCAATGGCTATCTGGTTTACGCCTTCATTTGCAATGTCGCTCTTGATTAATTCAACACCCTCCTTACCGCACAATGCAGGATGAGTTTTAATAACAGGGGCTTTTTCCTCCTCCGCAACAGTTACGAGTTTCTCAATGTCAAGTTTATCAATGTCACATCCTGTACAGATGTAAACACCAAGTTTCGGCTCGACTTTTTCCTCTTCTTCTTTTACTTCTTCCTCTTTTACTTCCATCTTTTCAGCCTCTTCTGCCATCCTATTCACCTCCTCAATACCTGTATTGCCTTCAGTGCTGCTGCTGTAGCTTCTTCATTCGCTCCAACGACCTCTGTCGGCTCTGATGCAACTCCGACTCCGAACACTCCATCTGTCCCGGTAACGAAACCGTATTCATCGTATTTCACATCAAGTCCCGGAATCTTAATTTCTGAGAGACTTGGTTGCATTCCGGTTGCAAGGACTACCATGTCAACTTTCTGTCTCACTTTTTCTCCATTCACGGCATTCTCAGCCTCAACTACAAGTGATTTAGTCGGGTCTTCTTCTATCTTCGCTACTTTGCCTTTAATAAAGATTATATTTTCATCCTGTTTTGCTTTGGCATAAACATCCTCATATCTCCCGGGTGCTCTGATGTCTATATAGAATATGTAAACCTTTGAATCGGGATTCTGTTCTCTGATGTAAGTCGCCTGCTTCATTGATGCAAGACAGCAAATCGCAGAACAGTAAGCAAGATGATTCTCATCTCTCGAGCCTGCACATTGCACAAATGCAATACTTTTAACAGGCTTTCCATCTGGTCTGACAATTTTACCGCCAGTAGGTCCATTATTTGCTGCAATTCTCTCAAACATGACATTGGTAACCACGTTTTCATATTTGCCGAATCCAAGGTTGTCAATCTTCGTTGCATCGTATGGTTTCCACCCGGTTGCGATTATAATTGAGCCAACATTGAGTTTCATTGTCTCGGGTTGCATGTTTAAATCGATTGCATCATACTTGCATGCACTCACGCATTCACTGCAACCATCCATCTTCTTGCATGTGAGCGGGTCAATCACATATTTCATTGGAAATGCAAGGTCATGAGGAAGATATATCGCTTTGGTTTTATCCATTCCGTAATTAAAATCGTTTTGCCTCTCAGCAGGACAGGCTTCCGCACATTTATTGCACAGAGTGCAGTTATTGTTTACGTAGCTTGGATTTATCCTCACTGTGACCTCAAAGTTGCCGGCACTTCCAGAGACATTCTCAATTTCTGCGTTTGTGAAGAAGTTAAATCGTGGATTTGTTTTAATCCTCTTAAAAAATATCTCGAGACCGCAATAAGGAGGGCAATTCTTCGGGAAATACTTATTCAGCTGGGCAACTCTTCCACCCAGATATGGATTTTTCTCAACAAGATAAACGTCATATCCTGCCTCTGCTGCTTCAATGGCAGCAGTGATTCCAGAAATTCCACCACCAATAACAAGAACACTGCTGTACTTTCCTTCGCTCATACTATTCCTCCCATAAAGTTGTCAAACGATTAAAGTTAAAAGCGTTTAAATACTTATCGTCAAAAATAAAAATTAAATAAAAAAAATTGGTTTTAATCATTCAATCTGCCTTAGTCTACCAGCGCAATGAATGGTCTTTCAATGACTTCCCATTCTCCGGACTGTGGGTTAAACCTAACATTTGTGAACTTCTTGTTAGCCTCGTCGAGATCGGGATAGTCTGCCTTGTAGTAGTAGCCCGGATACCTTGTCTCCTTCTTTGCAAGTAGCCCTCTCAGGTGAGCTTCAGCCATCCACATTCTGTGAACATTCTCCCAAGCTCTCTGCAATTCATGAAGGGTCTCAGCTGCAAGTTTCTCTGAGTCTTCTTTCAGGAACTGAATCTTCAGGAGTCCTCTCTCAAGCATCTTGTCACTTGTGACATAACCGTTTGCCCATCCACCAGCGTATTCATCCATGATTTTCTGGAGTCTGAACATGAACATGTGTGGTCTGATATAGTTCGGGTTGATGTCCGGGTCTGTGGTTGCGCCCTTGAACTGCTCAAATATTGCGAATGGCTTGTAAACCTCTTCCCTGTATTTCATGACTTGGTCTTCACTTATCTCTGGCTTGTAGTCTGCGCAGACCTCACTTGCAAATCTGCAGGCTGCTTTTGCAGCAATTCTCCCTTCTGTGAACGAACCGCTTGAGAACTTGTGGCTGCTTGCTCCAGCACCATCACCGCATGTGAACAATCCCAATACGGTGGTCATTCTGTTGTATTGAGCTGGAAATGCATCCTTATACTCTGCCGGCATTAAGTCTGAGGGTCCACAAACCCATGCACCGGCTGAACCTGAGTGTGAACCAATGAACACGGGTTCTGATGGCATAATTTCAGATGGTTCTTTCTCAGGCTCAATATTTTCCGCAGCCCACAGAATTGCCTGTGAAATCGTCATGTCGAGGAAGTCTTCCCATGCCTCAGCCTCGAGCTCCTTGAACTTCTTTGCCCTCTCTTTCTCGTCAGGCACAGATTCTGCCAGCGCTGCAATAGCTTCTGGTGTCCTCATCAGGATTGGTGCTTTACCTTCTTTTATCTCAATCATCATTGCGTGGTTTCTGAGGCAAGTAGGCAATGGCTTCATAGATGCGTATGGTTCAAACTTTGATAGTTCTTCCTTTCTCGTAACCATGTATTCCTCGCCAAATGCATTTGTTGCCTTTGACTTGAACAGAAGGAACCATGCACCCACAGGCCCGTAAGCATCCTTATATCTGGCTGGAATGAATCTGACGTCCATCTGAGTCATCTCAGCTCCCATCTGCATCATGAGAGCATACGTTGTACCGGCATTCCATGGTGCATACCAGCTTCTACCAAGACCTTCGCCCTGTGACCTTGGTCTGAATACGTGAACTGCACCACCCATTGCACAGATGATTGCTTTTGCCTTGAATACATAGAACTTATCTTCTCTAACACTGAAACCAACTGCTCCGCATACTCTGTTAGCATCGTTGGGATCAGGAATGAGATGAGATATGCAGACCCTCTCATATATGTTTTCCAGTCCGAGAGCATTCTTTGCTGCCTCTGCCACAATTACTTTGTAACTCTCACCGTTAATCATAATCTGCCATGGACCTTCCCTAATATACTTGCCATTCTCATCTTTCCACATTGGAAGACCCCATTCTTCGAACAGGTGGACTGTTCCATCTACGTGTCTACCAACGTCGAATATCAGGTCATCTCTAAGAAGGCCCATCAGGTCGGTTCTTGCATACCTGACGAAGTCTGCTGGAGTCCACTGGCCATATGTGCCTCTTCCGCTCATTCCGAGATATGTGTTTATAGCAGAAAGGCCCATCGCAACAGCACCTGCTCTATCGAGGGCTGCCTTATCAACAAGAGTTACCTTGAGACCCAATGGTTTTGCCCAGTATGCAGCCTCTACAGCCGCTCCACAGCCTGACATTCCTCCACCGAGTATTAAAACATCAGTCTCTACAATTTTAATTTCTGCTTCATACGCCATTTTTTACACCCCCATTATAAAGTCGGAAGCTGCTCCACTTCCAGGATATCTGGTTCTCCAAATAGAAGTTCGTTTGTAATGTCCTCTGCTTTTGCATCAGGTTTTCCTTCGAATACTCTTATTGAACCCTCCGGTGTTGTTCTTATCGGGAACTTGAATCTCTTTACCATCCCGTTTCTGAATTTCACAGTCCACATTATTGCGTCAGTTCCTCTCATTGGAATGACTGATGCACCAAGGGGTACGAAGTCCTTGTAGCCGCTGACTTCAATCGCCTGCTGCGGGCAAATCTTAACACACGAATAACACTCCCAACACATGTCGGGCTCCTGGTTGTATGCCTTCTCTATCTCTTTGTCCAAGACCATCAGGTCGTTGGGGCAGATATACTGGCATGCTGTTTTATCCAGTGCCTTACAACCATCGCACTTTTCCGGATTTACAAAACTTGGCATTTTTTCACCTCCAATTCTCCTACCTTACCAAATTTACAAAACGTCTTATACCTCCCTTACCAGTTTCCTATCTCAACTCAATTAATCCCCCATTGCTTTCTTATTCAGTACTGGCTTCCCACCCTTGCCTTCGATTCTGCATCATACGATGCTTTTACTTATGCCTCACCTGACCTACTTTTTTTACAACTCAGTTGGGTAATACCCAATTTTTCAAATAAATTTAAAAAATTTGCTATTTTTATCTGAACTCTAAACCTCCTCATGACTACAATTATATCTCAGGTGGAGGTATGTATTCACTCTCTTTCTTTGCTTCTTCCTTGATTTCATCCAGTTTAGCGAGTGTGGCATCAAGAACCTCTGGTCCAGTTGAGCCCTTGCTTGCAACTTCACTGAAAATTGCTCTCTTGAGAGCAACAGGGATATCTTCAAGAAATCCTCTCGAGTCTATTCTTGCAGTGGTAAACTCATCAAGGATTTTCTTTGCATGTTCCTCAGGGATTTCCATGATAACTGCTTCCACTTCTCCTCCAAAGAGTTTCTGGATTTGCTGTTCAACCGGAGTTCCTTTTATTTTCTCCTTTCTTGCTGAGTCAAGTAACAGAGCCATATTGTATGCCATTTTTATCACCTCTTCTCGGAAACTTCCATCGCAGGTAGATCAAATTCTCCTTCCTTGTTCTTGTACTCGAGGTATGCGCTGTTAACGAACGGATAGTTGAACTTCTTCCACCACTTGACGACAGCCTTGTAAACCTCTGGTCTCATTATCACCTTCGGTGGGAACACGCCCTCTCTTACCATGCCTCTTATGAAACTCCCGCTAAACTTCTGCTTCTCATCAATATGCCCGCAGTTTCCTTTATAGGCGATTTCACCGCAAACAGGGCAGTACCAGAATTCCTGCATGTTCTGTGGTCTGATTTTCAAACCTGCATAGACATCAGTTGGCGGAGCTTCGAATCCAAAGCTCGGTATACCCTCTCCCCAGAGAATCTGTGTAGCATACTCATCATAGAATTCTCCAACTGCTGCATGGTCTCTACCAAACATGTGCCAGCTCACACCCATGTTCTGCCTGATAATACCATGCAGGAGAGACTCTATAGGATTGCCATATCTCATATCCCAGAGAGTGAATGTCACCATGTGCCTCTCTGGTTTGATATACTTGCCCTCATTTGTCGCTGCATGTGCTTCAATAATTGCCTCGTCCGGATAATCTCCGAGCCTCTTTGCACCAATAATAGCATTCACAACGATTCCATGGCATGGCTCAGTGTCTCCCATGTATGCGGCGTTCTTCATCAGGAATTCATGTCCCACATGAGGAACATTTCTTGTCTGGTGAGCAATCACTGTTCTCCATCCCTTGTTCTTGAACTCCTTTCTGGCTTCAGCTGGCGGGAACCAGAATCTGTCGAATGGTTCTCTGAATTTGGGTGGGTTTACAATGAAGAATTTTCCTCCGATAACATACGGGTTAAGGGACTTGTAAATCACGTATCCCGGATGTTTCTCATTGAAGGGTTCTCTCACAACCTCCGGATTGTTCTCCGGGGTTCCGAATGTCCTCGTGGCAAGGTCATCAGTATCAATTTTGTAAATTTCTTCTATATCAATAACAGCAAATGGCTGACCCTTGAGCCTTAAAAGAAGTCTGTCGCCTTCCTCAACACCCAGTCCTTTGAGATCCTCCTCAGTTATGTCAAATACCAGAGGATATGGAAATATACAATCATTTAAAAGTCTTCGTTCTTTCAGTACTCTCTCAACCTCTTCTCTCACCATTGAACCTTCTACGGGGCTAAAGAATCCATAACAGATTGATACTATTTCTCTGTACACGTTTCTGATTGGCGATCCTTTAAACATTGTTGGTTTAATGTCAAAAGCTGGACAACCTGCCGCCATCTTTGCGCCAATCTCTGGTTTTTTGACAACTCTATCTACTAGCCTACCTCCATTGGGCTCAGGCATATCTATTTTCAAACCCATTTTTTTTGCCTCCTATTCACCTCTTATATTCAGCTATTCACAACCACCAGAATCTAATGGTGGCAATAAAATCTCTCCTCCCAGATGATGTTAGTGCGTGCTTTTACCTTCTGACATCTATATAAGCGTTTCGAAATAATTTTTTGAATGATTAACCATAAAAAATAACCCTTTTAAAGATATAGAAGCAAATAATTGAATTTTTTAATATTGGATAGCAATTTAAAATAAAAATTTTTCAAATCTCAATTATTGACTGCCCACCAAAACAGTAAAGATAAATATTTTGTTGCCCAGGACATAACATGTTCAATGACTTCGGGTCGTTCACAAATGTCATATGGTTTTTGCTACTTTTTTATCTTATCATTGGTCCCCAGTTAAGGTACAGACAGTTAATGTCTGCAAGAAAAACTCTGATGAAGAAAATGGGCACAGAAAGAAAAAGCAATATAATTTCTATGATTCATAGACAGGAAAATATCGGGCTTTTCGGAATACCATTCTATAGATTCATAAGTATGGAGGACTCTGAGCATGTTCTCAGGGCGATAAGAATGACCCCGGATGATAAGCCGATTGACCTGATACTGCACACTCCCGGAGGACTTGTTCTGGCAGCAAGCCAGATAGCACAGGCTATAAAAGACCATCCAGCCAGAACATCTGTCATAATTCCGCATTATGCGATGAGTGGCGGGACATTGATTGCGCTTGCAGCTGATGAGATTATAATGGACACGCATGCTGTTCTCGGTCCGGTTGACCCGCAGCTCATGAATTATCCTGCACCCTCTATAATAAATGCAGTGAGCAGAAAGGAGCCCAAAGATATTGATGATCAGACACTTATCATGGCGGACATTGCTGAAAAAGCAATAAATCAGGTTAGAGATTTTGTGTTTAATCTATTAAAAGATAAAATGGGGGTGAAGCGGGCAGAAGAGGTTTCTCGAATTTTGACGGAGGGAAAGTGGACACATGATTACCCAATTTCGTGCGCTGTAGCAAAAGAATTGGGTTTGAATGTGAACGATGGCGTTCCTGAAGAAGTGTATAAGCTTATGGAATACTATCCCCAGCCAATGATGCAAAGGGCAGGCGTTGAATTTGTTCCAACACCGAAGAGAAAGAGTAAATGAACCTGTCAAAAACATGACAGCAGAGGTAGAGGAGGTTTTTATATCTTAATAAATCCATTATAATAAATAGATACAAAATATAATTTTTCTGGTTCAGCTAATTTCAAAACATTTATATTTACACATTCATCAAGGAGTAGAACCAGAGAGGTGGTTTCATGGTTAAAGAAAGTATGGGTTTCTCTTTAGAGGAGGTCAACTGGCCAAAAGATGTTGAGAGAATGACTGATCTCGAGAAGAAACACTCTCCACGTATTGTATGTCCGGATACTGTTAAGCCCGGTGAAATGTTTGAGGTCAAGATTATTACCGGCAAACTTCTTAAACATCCCAACGAATCGGGACATTTTATTATGTGGACTGAACTCTACGCAGGTGACAGATTTCTCGGTAGGACTCAGTTTGCACCTGTAACGACTGAGCCAGAAACATGTTTTATTGTCTCCTTGAATAAATCGGCTGAACTGATAGCATATTCAATGTGCAATCTACATGGGCTCTGGAAGAATACAGTTCATATTGAAGTTAAATAATTTGCCTCACGACACCCATATCGCCTGCTTTCTCCACAGGGCAATTTACACAATCAATGTATATAGGGTGCTTACAAAATTACCAACAAAATACCAATTCTAACATCTCAATACTCTAAATAACAAACCCATATAACTCCCTACAAAAAGATACATAGCCAAATACGTTTCTACAGGGAACAAACCTGAA
>Ga0209426_1000986_pt1 | contig 21293 bp, 11 predicted proteins | sample Deesub1362B_J571_FD_187697 | JGI IMG/M metagenome (GOLD analysis project Ga0209426, IMG submission 187697) | Deep oceanic, basalt-hosted subsurface ecosystem from Juan de Fuca Ridge flank, Pacific Ocean, CORK Borehole 1362B_J2.571 (SPAdes)... ...
CCCTGAAAGCAGGGCAGACGGTTACCGTACACGCAGCCGGGTACGATGCTTACGGGAATTACCTCGGTGATTATACCGTCAGCTGGGCTGCCACAAATAATATCGGGAGCGTAAGCCCGTCAAGCGGGTCTTATACGGTGTTCACAGCAGAAAAGGTGGGTTCCGGAGTTATCCAGGCCACACACACGACGGCGGGAACGGCCCAGACCGGAACCATCACCGTGGAGCCCGGACCGCTTTCGTATTTCACCCTGACAAATGTGCTGGCATCGGTGGTTGCCGGGCGCGCATTTGCCAACGACATAACGGTGACTGCCTATGATTTTTACGGGAATGTAAAGACAGATTACACCGGGACGGTGAGCTGGAGTACAACAGATCCCGGAAGTGTCAGTTTGCCGGCGGACTACACATTTGTCCTTGCGGACAACGGTGTGCATACCTTCTCCGGAGCAGATTTCCGTCTCGTTACTGTGGGTGGGCAGACCATAACGGTTACCGATGCCGCCGCAGGGATTTCAAAGGAAAGCTCCGTAATTCAGGTTGTTTCGGCAGGTCTGAAAAGCTTTGACATTTCGGTGGGAACCACCCAGACGGCGGGCACGCCCTTTGCGATTCAGGTGAGCAATGCCGTGGACAGCAGCGGCAATGCGTGGAGCGGTACACTGACGGTACAGGTGGTTAGCGGTGGAGGCGATAGTCCGAACGGCAGCAGCCCGGTCCTGAGCGATATTACCGTGGTAAACGGGTCCGGCTCTGCCAATCAGGTGCTGGTAAACGCCGTGCCGACGGTCCTGCGGGTTTTTCTGGGAGCGGTTGAGCAGCAAACGGGGACCATTCAGGTAGCACCGGCCTCCTTGAGTTACATAAAAGTCGTTTCCGGTCCGTCCGGAGACGGAAGCGAGCTTGGATCTGTGACGATGCAGCCGGGCGATGCTATCACGGTTCATGCGGCAGGCTACGACGCCTATGGCAATTACAAGGGGGATTACGCGGTGAATTGGTCGGTTTCCGGTGGAATTGGTACAGTTTCACCGGCCAGCAATTCCAAATCAACGACTTTTACGGCCACCACGGTGGGCTCCGGGTTTATCCTTGCGGATCACGCCACCGCGACGGATGACCAGGGCGGTCCCATAACAGTCAATCCGGGCAATGTAGCATATGTGAAGATTATGAACAAAGCGGGGGGGCCGGCCAATGGAGCCCAGGAAGTTGGGGACACCACCATTACGGCCGATGATGTTCTTCAGCTTTATGCCGCCGGATTTGATCTGGGCGGAACCTATCTTGGAGACATTCCGGTTACCTGGTCTTCTGTGGGACTGAATCCGGCAGTCAACGCTACGGATACCTCGCACATTGCGTTCTCACCCGTGAGTGTAACAACGAACGGCCAGATTCAAATCACCCATCCGACCGCAACCGGCGATCAGACCGGCGTAATTACCGTGCTTCCAGGCGTGCCTTCCGGCACGATCGTTTTGACGCCAACCGATTCGGTGCTGGCGGCGGATCCAAGCATTACAACCGTCATTCGGTCCGACCCTATCAAAGATGCGGACGGAAATGTGGTAGCTCAGGGAACGCTGATTACGGTCTCCACTACCCACGGAACGATTACCACGGCAGATGCCAGTCCGGCTTACGATGGTATTCAGGTTCAGACAGATAATGCTGGGCAAATATCTTTTGTGCTGCAATCGGCCTCGACAGGTGGGACGGCTTTTATTACAGCGTCCAGCGTGCGAGGGAGTGCTTTTGGGCAAACCACCGTGCAAATTACCAACCTGCGCATTCTTTCCATACAGGCACCGGACACCGTCAGCCAGGGCCAGACCGGTGTGGCTATTACCATGACGGTGCAGAATCTGGGGAATGTGCCGGTGGAGAATGCGGTGGCACAGCTCACTTTTACCGGACCGCCTCCAGCCAATCAGGATTTGAATGGCGACTATCTGAACCGCTCGGTTAATGTGGGGACCATCCCAGCCAACGCCACCTATTCGATCAATTTTTCGGTGGATGTGACCGGGACCGCCACGACAGACCAGCTCGTCACCATTGATGGAGTGGTAACCGGTACGGTGAACAATGTGCAGATTTCTGCGCCGAGCGCCGAACTGACCGACCAGTGGCTGGTACAGCGTCCGGCAGCTCTGCAGATTCTCAGCATTCAGGCCGTTCCGGATACGGTTTCCCAGGGGCAACAGAACCTGGCTGTAAGCATGCGCGTGACCAATACAGGGGGCGCACGGGCCCAAATTGATCAGGCCGCGCTCACATTCCGCAAAGGCGCCAACGACGTCTCCAACCAGTACACAGTAGCGCCATCCACATCCAATCCTGTGTACATTGCGGGTGGAGATACAGCTATCTTTCAGTTCGTTGTGGATGTGGCGGGCGGAGCGGATCTTGGCACCATTCAGATTGACGGGACGATTTCTGGCCGGGATTTTAATTCACAAAAGATCGTTACAGACAATAGCGCTGACACAACCGATCAGTGGGTAGTAATTGAGGCGGCCGTGTTACAAATCACCTCAGTCACCGTAAGCCAGCCAACAGTTACGCAAGGACAGACGAAGACGTGGTACGTGTGGCTCAACGTGCGCAATAACGGCGGCTCGGCCGTTCGGCTGGATAGCACGCGGATCCGTTTCTTTATCGGCAATGAGGTGACCTCTGAATACAGCATTAACGTGCCGACCCAGTTCTGGAACAATGGGCTGGGATCTTCGACGCTGGGTCCCGGGTCTCAAGATAGGCTCCGGTTTGAGATTACGCGTACGGGCAGCACACTGGGGCTGGCTACCATCCAGGGACGCGTGTACGTGACCGATCTGGTAAGCGGCCAGAAACTTTCCGCCCAGACGGATGGCAATTCGGCCAGTGTGACCGTCCAGTCTCCCGCGGTGTTGCAGATCAACTTTATGACCACTTCGCAGCCCAGCGTGACCCAGGGGCAAACCAAACCCTGGACGGTGATGGTGAACATCCGCAACGCAGGCGGCAGCGACGTGTTTATCGACACGACGGCCATTAACACGTTCCTTACCTTCAAGCTGGGGCTGAACGATGTTTCCGACTCCTTCCGGGTGAGGCAGCCCCCGGGACTGATTCCGGATGGCGGTTTTATCTTGAAGGGCAACCAGACGTCGAACCTGATTTTTACGGTGGATTACACCGGAATGCTCCTGGGCTTCTGCATGATCCATTCCCGCATTTACGGGCGGGAGATGAACAGCGACCGGGAGGTGTTCGACACCACGGATGATTTCGGCTGGGTTGGGGTTCCCATCGAGAGGGAACCGCAGATTTATATCCAGTCTGTGCGCAATGCCGCACCCAACGCGCCGGATGTGAACACATCTCAGACCTTTTCCATTGAGGTAGAAGTTCGGAATTCCGGCGGCGATGGGGTGCATAATGTGGATGTGGCGCTTACCACCGATGGCCAATCCGTTTTTGATTCACCGAGCCGGATTTCCAAGATAGCAGGAGGGCAGTCGGCGGTAGCGGTGTTTCAGGTTTCAGCATCGCAACTTGCGGGAACGACCGAAACGTTTACGGCAAAAATTTTGAGCGCGTTTGCGGACAACACGGGCGAACCGGCGCCCATTCTGCCGCCGCTGGATTCTACGGCTACGGCCCGGATCGAGCGGCCAGCTGCTTTGCAGATTCTTTCTGTGACGCCCAGCGAAACGGTGGTGACCGCAGGCCAGACCTACCCGAATGTCTGGCAGATCCGCGTGGTGGTGAAAGACACTGGTCAGGCCAGCCTCACGTTCCAATCTTTTGCTGCCACCGACATCCAGTTCCGCCGCAACGGCCAGGTCCAGACGGATTACATTGTGGTTCCCCCTCAGCAGCTCCAGGGAGGAGGAAAGACCCTGGAAAGCGGCCAGGTGGATACGCTTATCTATCAGGTTAATACGACTGGCCACCTTGCCGGGCAGATTGAGATTGCCGTAACGCTGAGGGCCACCGATGACAACAGTCAGCTTGCGCTGGAGGCCAGTGGAACGGGGCAGGTGGAAGTCCAGACCGCGGCGGTGGTTCAGGTGCTCTCCACCACCGTCATTGCACCACATCTGCTGGCTGAATCCAACGCTGAAGTGAATACCCGGCAGCCGTTCAGCGTCCGCGTGCTGGTGGAAAATAAGGGGAACGAGGATGTAGAAGACGTACGGGTGAAGCTGCAAAGTGATGGCTTTTCGCAGCTGCTGGATACGCTGATCACCATCCCTGCCATTCCAGCGGGCCAGATCCGCCAGGCAGTGTTCCGTGTGGTTGCCGATTCTCTGGAAAACCTGGCGGGCGAATCTTTTAGCTCCCGCATTCTTTCAGCGCGGTCTTCGGTAAGCGGGTTACCGGCATTTATCCGTTCGCCGATCGATTCGGTAGCAGTGGTTTATATTGAAAAACCCGCCCGGGCCAATCTGCTTCTTTCTATCAACGACCGCGATGGCATTCTTTCCGTGCGGCAGTCCTTTGAGGCTACGGTTTCGGTTGGCAACGAAGGCCGCTCCCAGCTGATGGGTACGGGGACGGTAGTGCTGCACATTCCGCCAGATTATCTGCTCCTTTCCGGCACCGACACACTGGATGTGCGGGCGGATACAGCAGCAGTCTCCTAAACGACACCGGTGAAATGGACCCTGCTGACGCCAGATACCACGCACGGTCCGGATACCCTGTGGGCATCGTGGATTACACCGCCCGCTGACGAGAATACGGCAGCCCCGGCGCAGGTTACTTCTCAGGGAGATACGGTTATTTTGAGGACGCTTATTCCCAACCTGCTGGCCAGCGATTCGGAAATTCTGGCTCCAGCGGGTGCACAGGATGGTGTTCTTTCCAGCGATCAGGAGTTCTGGGTGCAAACGGTTCTGGTTGCGTCGCCCAATCTGGTTCGCCGCCGGGCCCGGCTCTTTCTGCCGGCGGGGTACACAGCTCTCTCTCCGCTGGATCAGGAAACGCAGACGGACACAGTGAGGTGGAAAATCCGGGCCCCTGAAGTACCGGATCAAGGCAAGAAAGGGCTGATTATCCGTATTCTGGCCGAGGACGAGCTGGGTCAGCAGTTCCAGGGCCCGCCTGATACCCTCTGGGTTCAAACGGTCCGGCGGGCTAATCTGAGTGTGGACGCGTTTATTGCCGCACCAGAAGGGGCGAAGGACGGCTCCCTCTCCACTGGTCAGCCTTTTGTCATCCGGGCGATTGTCAGCAATCTTGGCCAGGCGGGAGTCTACGGTCCTGCCTATGTGAAACTGGATCTGGGGGCAACGGGCGTAACGGTGGACGAGCCGCTAATCCGTCCGTTCGCCTTTGATGAATCCGGAGCTCCGGTTCCGGTAGACTGGACGGCCCACGCGCCAGATACGATAACGGCGCCGGCGTTCATCGCAGTCAGCATTGACACCATTCCGTACGATGAAAACTCGGACCGGCTAGCATTTGTGTCCGTCGGTCAAAAGCAGTTCACTGTGAGCACTATTGGACAGGCCAGGGTGCAAAACAAGATCTGGATCGCCAGTCCCGATGGGGCAAAAGACGGAGTGCTCTCCACTAGCCAGGAATTCATCGTGGAAGCGGAGGTTTCTTCGGAAAATGCATCCAGTTTGAAGGCCGAACTGGTGCTTCCCGAGGGTTTTTACACCGAAAACCGCGTGAAGGCGGTTCAGAGCGGGTACGACATTGCATCGTGGTTAGTAAAAGCGCCCAAAAATGCGCTGGCTTCTGGCTGGCTGGTGGTACGTACCCGCGGTTACGATGCTAATAACAGCACGCAAGAGATTTTTAGTGTGCCCGATAGCCTGCAGGTGCAAGTGGTTCGCCAGGCGCGGGTGGTGGTGCAGGCGTCCATTATCGACCCGCCGGCGGCTGCCGATGGGGTGCTTTCTGTTTCACAGGAATTTACGGTAGAGGGACGCGTCGCTCTTCAGGGCGATGCAGGGGTCACATCGGAGGCGGTGTTGCGTCTGGCCCTGCCGGCCGGATTTACTGCACTAGACGATACCCTCAAACAGACATCCGGACTTGCGGCCACCTGGCGTGTGAAGGCGCCCGATTCGCCCACGGTTGCGCCCAGGACCATCCGAGTTATTCTGGTGGAGGCTCCCACCGATGAGAATACAGGAGATCCGGCGGCCGTGGACCTTTCGGTAGGCGACCTTGTGGTTTCGGTGGAATCCAAAAAACTGGAAGTTCATGTCATTGAGGGATTTACCAAGCAGACAGTGGCTCTGGGAGAGCTCCGGGCACCGCTGCTAGGACTCTACCTTAAGAACCGCGGCAGTAAAGGGGCCAACAATATTATCATTGACGCCATCCGGATTTATGTGGTCGATCCTTCGGGGAATCTGCAGTCGCCCGCTGCCCTGTTCCGCCAGCTTTCTGTGCGAAATGCCGCGGACACCTCGGTGGTGTACGGGGTACTTACGGATATCCCGACGCAGAATCCGGTGGTTATCCCGCTTACCACCCGGCTCGTTCTCGAACCCGGATCGCCGGTAACAGTTGGAGTGTTTGGGGATCTGCTCGGTTCAGCGAGTACGGTGGCATTTTTCCTTCAGTTCCGTGAGGCCGGGGATATCCATGCCTATGATGAAGGAACGCAGCTGCCGGTGGAGCTGGTGGGACCCTCGGGGGCGCCACTGGAGAATATTGCAGAGCTGCGCTCGCCAGAGAGTGTTGTGGTGCAGGCAGAATTCCGGGTGGCGTTTGGCAACTATCCCAATCCGTTTGGCCAGCCGGATCGTCCGGTAACGCGGTTTGTTTACTATCTGGATAAGCCAACGGGCGGCAGCCTGAGAATCTATACCCTGGTTGGGGACCTGGTCTGGGAAAAAACCTTCACGGCGGAATCCCGGCTGGGTACAGCGGGGCTGCACGATGGCGACATCACCTGGGATGGCAGGAACCTGCGGGGCTTGAGCGTGCTGAACGGTGTGTACGTGGCAGTACTTACGACGGAAGATGGCAAGCGCGCCATCACCAAAGTGGCGGTGGTCAAATAAAAAGGTTGGATGATGAACAGGAAACCATTGCATTGGCTGGTTGCTGTTATTATTTTGATAGCGCCTTCGGTAAAGGGTCAGGATGGAGGATATAGTAGCATTTTTTCGAAAGGTGTTGGAGCCCGACAAATGGCGCTGGGCGGAGCGGTGGTAGCCTATCCCACCGACCCGACCACGGTGTACTGGAATCCCGCCGGACTTGAGGTTCTCTCCCGGAAGAGCTTGAGCGTATTTTATGCTTCCTTTCTGGAGGGGACGTCATACCAGTACGTGGGATTTGCCTATCCAACCCTTTATATCGGTTCGTTCGGCATCGGTGTGGCGCGCATTGCTACCGGTGGAATCATCCGCCGCGATCAGACGTTTCAGAACCTGGGCGAATTCGGCTACGACCAGAGCGAGATTTTTTTCTCTTACGCCAAAACGGTGTGGAATCAATGGATTGTGGGCGGTTCTTTCAAGCTAGAGCGCCAGTCCATTGACCGTTACTCGGACATCGGATTCGGTGTGGATGTCGGTGTTCTGTACACCTTTCTTTCAGACAATGTGTTTCTGGAAAATTTGCGTGTCGGAGCGATTGTGCAGAACGCCTATTCGCCGCGGCTAAATACGGGGGAGACCACCGATTATGTCCCACACCGCATCCGGGTAGGGATCGCCAAACCGCTTTACTTTGGCGATGGATCGATGCCGCTGGTTCTTCTGTTCGGCCTGAACAAAGGGGATCAGGAGGACCTGCGGATCTCGGCTGGGCTGGAATTTTCCTACCAGAACATGGGCATGCTCCGGATGGGGTTCAACGAAGACGGCCTGATGTTTGGGGCCGGTGCCCAATTCCGGCACCTGCAGCTGGATTATGCGTACGCACGGCTTGCGGATGGCGAACTGGGGGCTAGCCACCGGTTTTCGCTAACGTTTGAATTCGGACCCACCCGCGAAGAACTTCTCGCCGAAGAGGAGGCCAGACTGCGCCGCGAAATCGAACGCCGGGTTGCCATGGAGCAGGAACGAGAGCGCCGGGCACAGGTGAACCGTCTGCTGAACGAAGGGAAGCAATTCTATGCCAATGGCAACTACTTTGAAGCCCTCATCCGCTTCTCCCAGGCCCTGGAACTGGATAAGGGGAATCCCGAGGCGGAACGGATGCTTCAGGAAACCAACGCCCGCATTCAGGAGCAGCGGCAAAAAGAACTGGAAGCACAGCTCAAACAAATTCAGGAAGAGCAACGCCGGCAGGAGATTGAAAGCAACGTGAAGCTCCACGTGGACCGCGGACTTCAGTTCCTCAACGAGCAGAAGTACCACGAAGCGATCCGCGAATTTAACCGCGCTCTGGAATACCAGCCCAATAGCCAGACCATTCTGGACTTGATTGCCCGGGCCAATAAAGAAATCAAGCGGCGCATTGATGAACTGATCCGCCAGGCCGATGAGGCAGCCAAGAGAAAAGATTACAATGAGGCGATCCGCCTACTGAACCGGGCCCAGCTGTTGGCCCAGACGGACACGGCCCGGAAAGACAAGATTCTGCAGCGGATTGCCGAACTGGAGAAAAAGCTGAATGTGCTGGATTACTACCGTCAGGGTCTGTTTGCCTACCGCGAAAAGCGCTGGGAAGAGGCGATGAATTTCCTGAAGAAAGCGCTGCAGCTTTCGCCCAATGATCCGGATATTCAGCATTATTACCAGGAAGCCCGGCGCCGGGCCCTGGCCCGCGAAGAACCGCTGCCGCCGGAACTGGAAGTGCGGTTTAATCAGGCACTCAAGCTGTACCTAGAAGATAAACTGGAAGAAGCCATCCGTATTTTGCAGGAACTGGAGCGCCTGCGGCCGTACAACAAGACCATTCTGGAGACGCTGGACCGCATACGGGGAGATCTGGAGAAGAAAAAGCGGATGCAAAATAACGGGAAGTAAATTATAAGTCGTGTTTTCCAAAGTCCGAAAAGAGGAGCTGCGTGTACCGGCCGATCTGGATCACCTAAAGGAGATCCGCGATTTCATCGGCCGGATAGGGAAGAAGTACCACATCTCCGAAAAGATTATCAACGCTTTCAAACTGGCTGCGGACGAGGCATCAACCAATATTATCCGTCATGCCTACCGAGATAAGTCTGGCGACATCACTGTCCGCGCTATTATCCGCAAGCGCAGCGTCACCATCAGCCTGATCGATCAGGGCCGTTATTTCGATCCAAACCGGGTGAAGGATCCGGATCTGAAGCGTTATGTGGCCATCGGCAAACGCGGCGGTCTGGGTATCTTCATGATCCGACGCCTGGTGGATGAGATGGATTACCGCCGCACCGAGGAGGGCAATGAGCTGCGGCTGACAAAAAACCGTGAGGTAGAGCGGAAGCCGTTTTTCAGCTTTCTTTCTCTGCCCAGTATTCCCATCTCCCTGCGTGTGCGTTATTACTCGGTATCCGCCGCCGTAGTGACGGCCATCATCATTATCCTTTACATTGTAAATTACCATGAAGTAGACAACACCATCCTTCAGGAAAATTTCCGGCGCATGGAATCCATTGCTACCCTCCTTTCGCGCAAAAGTGTGGATGGCCTGCTGGAGGAGAATTTTCTGGCCCTTTCCAAAGAAGCAAAAATTATCGTGTCGGAGAATCCCGATTTTATCGCCACGGCCATCATTACAAATAGCAAAAATATGGTTCTGGGCACCACCGATCCGACCTCCTTTCCGGTGTTGAAACCGTTCAGCATCCCACAGGCATTGGAGACGTACCGGGAGGATGTGCATCTTTATTCTCTGGATCTGGAGGGCAATGCGGGTCAAAAACGGCGGTACTTTGTCATAAAGAAGCCAGTTGTGCTTTCTCCGGAGGAGCCGTCCGCTGTTCTGGGAAATGTTTATCTGTTCGTGGATTCCGATCCAGTGTTTGCGGAGATCCGCCATGTGCGCGCCCAATATTTGCGTTTCGCTGTAGTGGTTTTTCTGCTTGCCAACGCCGGTTTGGGCCTCCTGATTTTCCTGATTTTCGTCCCGCTCCAGAAACTGGCCACCTGGGTACGCAACATGGGTGAAGTGGATATCGAGGACGCCATTGAGATCGATACGTCCAGCGAGATCGGGCGGATTGCCCAGGCCTTCAGTGAGATTACCGATAAATTCCGCGAGTCGCAAAAATCGCTGGCCGAGCAGGAGCGGCTACAACAGGAAATGCACCTGGCCCGCGAGATCCAGCAGACCCTGTTGCCGGCCGAGTTTCCGGAAATTGAGGGATATGAGATTGCTTCCTACTATGAAGCAGCCAAAGAGGTGGGCGGCGATTATTATGATTTTGTGGAAGTGGACCGGCACCGTATGGGCATTGTGGTGGCGGATGTGTCGGGCAAAGGGGTTCCGGGCTCGCTGGTCATGACCATGATCCGCACTGCCCTGCGGACGGAGGCGAAAGGCCGGGATTCGGCCGCGGAGGTCCTGGCCCGGGTGAACGACTTTGTGCTGGGGGATATGAAAAAGGGCATGTTCGTAACCCTGTTCTATATGATTCTGGATTCCCGCAAGCGGCGGATCACCTTCGCCAGTGCCGGCCACAACCCGCTGATCCTCTACCGCTCGCTGACCAACAAAACATATTACCTGAATCCAAAAGGTTTCCCGGTTGGAATTTCGCTCACAGATAAAGATCTCTTCCGCCGTTCCATTGAAGATGACACGATCCAGCTGACAAAAGGAGACATTCTCATCTGTCATACGGACGGGATCACCGAGGCGATGAATTCGCGCCGCGAAATGTTTGGCGAAGAACGCCTGCTGGAAGTGATCCGGAAATATGGCCATCTGGGAGCGAAGCAGTTTGTAGAAAAATTGAAAGAAGAGCTGGTTACCTTTACAGAAGGACAGATTCAGAATGATGATATTACGCTGGTGGTCATTAAGGAGAAGATGTCGCCAGCGGAGGCAGAGTTTGAAATTGCCCGACAGGTCTATTATGAAATGCTCAATGGCCGGAGCATGTCGGAAGCTTGCCGGCTGTACGGAATGCCAGTAAGCCGCTTTTCCCAGAAATACAAGAGGCAGTTCGAAAAAGTCGGCGCGGAGGAGTTTAAAAAAGAATTTGAAACAACCTCGGTTGAAGCGAAACACCTGAGCATTGAGGAAGTCACCAAGATTTACGACATCATCCGGAAACACCCGGAATGGGGGGCCAAGCGCATTGCCGAGGCGCTAAACACGGAGGAATACGGCTTTACCAAGATATCGGAATGGCGGGTGTATCAGGAGCTGGTTCGTCGGCGTCTTAATACCCGTGCTTTGCGGGAAGCGTATGTATCCCGCAGTGCTCACAAGAAGCGCATGAAGCCGCCGGGGACGCCGCTGCTTACGCTGGATGGGCGAATTATTCTGGAGGAGGAACTGGGGCCCAAGTTGCACGCGCCGCTGGAGCCGGTGATCCCCCCGAAGGACGAAAAAGAAGAAGCGAAGCCGGAGCCAGTCCCACCCGAAAAGCGGCCTGAAGCGGCCGCCGAAAAGAAGCCACGGCCGAAGAAGAAAGCTCCTGAGGAAAAACCGAAGCCGGCGGAGGAAATGGAAACGGCGGAAATTGTTCTGGGTGATCTGGTGGAGATTCTGGACAAATCTCGGCAAAAACCGTCTGATGAAGATCTATCAGAAGGGGAACCACGTGAGGAGATTGCCGAGGAAGAGGCCCCGGCACCCGATGCAGAAATGGAGCTTGATGATTCGATCCGGCGGATTCTCGGTGGCGAGGACGCCGGCGATGAGGAAGAGAAAATGACGGCGGTGGGCTCGGAGGAGATGGACCTCGACACCGACGATCTCGTGTCGGAGCTGTTTGAAGACCGGGCCAATGGCAATGGACCGGTGGACGGTGGTTCGGAGCCCGGTGAAGATGTGGAAGGGCCCGAGGAAGTGGTTCTGGAAGAAGTGATCGAATCTCTAGGCGATGAGGAGGACCTGGCAATTGAGACGGGCGGAAACGGTTCCGGGGAAAAGGATGGGAGCGCCAACGAGTCCTCCGCGGCGGAGGTGCTGGAAGAAGAGATGAAAACACCTCCAGGGGATGCAGAAGAGCCGGAAAGGCTGTTCCAAGAGCTTTCTGTTCAGATTCAGGATGAGACCGGGACTTCTCAAGAGATTGGTGCGGACGCCGATAAGAATATAGACGATTTGCTGGAGCTGCTTGAAGATGCGGAACAGATAGGGCTGGAGGAAACCGCAGAGGCGGGTGAGCCGGTAGAGGAACCGGCCGAAAAGGCAACGCAGCTCCGCGAAGTGGAACTTCAACAAAAGCTCCTGATGGCCGGCGGCCTGTTTTACGTTCAGAAAAAATACGAGAAAGCGGTGCAGGTTTTTGAGCAGCTAATTGCCCGCTTTCCAGAAACAGTGGAGGCTTATTACAATCTGGGCAATGCGTATTTCCGGCTCAACCGTCTGGAAGAAGCTCGCAGGGCATATGAAAAGGCCTGTGAACTGGATCCGACCTATCTGGAAGCCTGGGAGAACCTGGGGGTAATTTATGCCAATCAGCGCAAATTCAAGGAAGCCATTGAAGTCTGGAAGAAGATCCTGGAACACGATCCGAAGCGGGGCGACATCAAAAAGAACATCGAAAAAGCGCTGCGCCTTTACAAAGAAGCGTAATGCCCTATCCCGGATTCAGGGGGTCGAAGCCGGTTGTTTTTATTGATTCTTAGGCGGAGAACCGTTATATTTCGCATTAGGTTCAAACAAAAGGGAGAATACCATGGAAGGCATCCAGGTATCGGTGTCGAAAACAGGACCGAACAATGACATCGCGGTCATCAAAGTGGGTGGGTACATTGACACGACCACCTCTGCTGAAGTAGAGAGGGCCCTGGACGGCCTCCTGCGTGCCGGCAATTACAATATCATCATCGATCTGGGGAATGTGGATTACATCAGCAGTGCCGGTTGGGGGATTTTCATCAGCGAAATCAAAGGGATCCGCGAAAAGGGCGGGGACCTCAAGCTGGTGAATATGATTCCGGATGTATACGAGGTTTTCGAACTCCTGGAGTTCCACTACATCTTGAAGGCCTTCGACTCTATTGAAGAAGCGGTGAAGGATTTCGAAATGAACTCTGCGCGGCCGGTCCGAGGGCCGGTGATTGAGGAAGAGGTTGCGGAAGAGGAAGCCCCGGCCAAAGCATCGGAAGAGAAACCTGCCGCAGAGGCGGTTTCCAAGCCTGCTTCCGGAGGAAAAAAGAGCCTGGAAGACAAGATCCGCCAAATTGTGATGGAAAATCCGGATTGTTCCCTTCTGGATATCAAAAAGACCCTGAATTCTGAGCCCTACGATTACACGAAAGTGAGCTTGATCACGGTCTGGAAGGTTCTTCGCAAGCTGGGCTTGAATTCGAAGAAGAAACGGATGGAATTCTTTCGCCAGAAAGCAATGCAAACATAGCGCCGCTTTTTTTCAGGCCGGAACGTTCCGGGATTGGCCCGGGTAGTACCTGCCCGCTAAAGCAAACATTCCTGAGCTTTTGGAGTCCGCCAAATTCTATTGATTTTTCTGGGTTGTTTTCTTAATATGATCCTTGCACGCAAAGGATTATTTTGCTTTAAGATAAGGGCTTAAGGGACTAAGATGTTGGTGGAAAAAAGAGAGGAGAAGAAAAGTGGGAGCCTATAAGAAGATTCAGGTGCCCAAAGAAGGCGAGAAGATTACTGTAAAGGACGGAAAGTTGCAGGTGCCGGACCGTCCCATTATTCCCTTCATTGAAGGGGATGGAACCGGACCCGATATCTGGCGAGCAGCGAAGATGGTGTTTGATGCGGCGGTGGCGAAGGCCTACGGTGGTAAGCGGAAGATTGCCTGGATGGAAATTTACGCTGGGGAAAAGGCCAACAAGCTTTACGGAGAGTGGCTGCCCGAGGAGACGTTTCAGGCCATTGCGGATCACATTGTGGCCATCAAGGGACCGCTAACGACGCCTGTTGGTGGAGGCTACCGCAGTCTGAACGTAACCCTGCGCCAGGTTCTTGACCTGTATGCCTGCGTGCGGCCGGTCAAATACTATCCCGGCGTCCCCAGTCCGGTGAAACATCCCGAAAAGATGGATGTGGTCATTTTTCGCGAGAATACCGAAGATGTCTATGCCGGAATTGAGTGGAAGCAAGGAACGCCCGAGGTGGAAAAGGTGCTCCGGTTTTTAAAAGAAGAAATGGGCGTGACGGTACGAGAAGATTCCGGAATCGGTATCAAGCCCATCAGCATTCACGGTACCAAGCGTCTCGTTCGCAAAGCCATTCAGTTTGCCATTGACAACAAGCGCCGCAGCGTTACCCTGGTGCACAAAGGCAACATCATGAAGTTTACGGAAGGGGCATTCCGCGACTGGGGATACGAAGTCGCCAAAGAGGAGTTCCGCGACTATGTGGTGACGGAGGAGGAACTCTGGTCTCAGTACGATGGGAAGGTTCCGGAAGGGAAAATTGTGATTAAAGACCGCATTGCGGACAATATGCTGCAGCAGATATTGACGCGGACCGACGAGTACGACGTGATTGCCACGCCCAATTTGAATGGCGATTATCTGTCCGATGCCTGTGCGGCCCAGGTGGGCGGATTGGGTATGGCTCCAGGGGCGAATATCGGTGACTATATTGGCCTGTTCGAGGCGACCCACGGAACCGCGCCCAAATATGCGGGTCTGGACAAAGTGAACCCGGGCTCTCTGATTCTCTCGGGTGTAATGATGCTTCAGTACATGGGCTGGCATGAGGCGGCGGAACTTATTGAAAAAGCCCTTTCTGCCACCATTCAGCAGAAGCGCGTTACATACGATCTGGAACGGCAGATTGAGGGGGCCACTCTTCTGAAGTGTTCGGAATTCGGCGCAGCCATTGTCGAGAACATGGATCAGTTTGTATAGTGTTGGCAGGGCCCGTCACGGAAGACGGGCCCGCTTCATCCTTTGCAGCGGGATGTGCCAACCCAAGAACTGTGGAGGAAGGAGAATCTCATGCCTGCTAACCCTGCAACCCGGCTGATCGCATTCCTGATCGATCTGTTTCTGTTTACGGCGCTGGCACTTTTCTTCTATTTTTATTTGCATTTTGGGGATTACCTGTCCTGGCTGCTTGCCAGTGTCTACATTCTTGTGAAGGATGGATTGCTGCACGGTCAGAGTCTTGGCAAGCTTTTGGTGCGTTTGCGCACGGTAAAAGTGGAGGGCGGTGGGCCGGCAAGCCTGTCGGAATCCCTTCAGCGGAATGCGATCCTGGTTGTGCCCAGCCTGTTCCGGTTTATCCCCTTTCTTGGGAGCTTGCTGTTTATTCTGGTGGTAGTCTGGGAGATTTACCTGATGTATACGCATCCTGAGCACCGTCGTTGGGGCGATCAGGTAGCCGGAACGCAGGTAGTGGAGGCTTAATGGTCCTGCCTTTCTATGTTTGTTGATCAAGCCCGGATATATGTGAAAGCGGGGGACGGGGGAAATGGGTGTGTCAGTTTCCGTCGGGAGAAGTACGTTCCCAAAGGTGGACCAGACGGGGGGAACGGAGGCCGCGGCGGAAACGTGGTCGTCCGGGTTGACCCGCATTTGCGCACTCTGCTGGATTTCCGCTACCGCCGCCACTTTCGGGCGCCCAATGGGCGTCACGGGGAAGGGAGTAACCGCACCGGGGCAAGTGGGGACGACCTGGTTATCCGGGTACCGCCCGGAACCCAGGTTTACGACGATGAGACGGGGGAGTTGCTTGCCGATCTGGTGGAGCCGGGTCAAGAGGCGGTGGTGGCGCGTGGTGGCAGGGGAGGACGCGGAAATGCTGCATTTGCCACATCGACCAATCAGACTCCGCGCGTGGCCGAACCCGGGGAGAAAGGGGAGGAACGCTGGCTCCGCCTTGAGCTAAAACTGGTGGCGGACGTAGGCTTGGTGGGATTTCCCAACGCGGGCAAATCCACGCTCCTTGCCCGCGTTTCGGCAGCTCATCCAAAAATTGCAGATTATCCATTTACTACCCTCCATCCTAATCTGGGTGTGGTACGCGTGGGTGACTATTTTTCTTTTGTCATGGCCGATATTCCCGGTTTGATTGAAGGGGCTCATGAAGGGAAAGGACTGGGGCATCAGTTCTTGCGGCACATAGAACGCACCCGAGTGCTACTGTACCTGATTGAGTCGACCTCTCCGGACATCAAACGCGACTATCACGTATTGCGGCATGAGCTGGAGGCGTACAGCCCTGTGTTGATGCAGAAACCGGCACTGGTAGCATTGACCAAGATCGACCTGTTGCCGGATGACAGGGTTCCGTCTCTTTCACTGGATGGGGTGGAGGTAATTCCCATCTCTGCGGTTACGGGAAAGAACATCGAGCGGCTGCTCGAAAAGCTGCGCACTTTATTGCTGGATGTTCTGAAGCGCGAAGAAACGGCATAAGCTTCTTCGAATCGGGGGATTCTTCGTGAAGGAAGATGATCTTCTGGCTTTGCTTGAGCTGCTTTCGGTCCCGGGGATCGGTCCGGGGCGTATCCGCCGACTCCTGGCGAAATTCCGCTCTCCCTCGCTAATCCTTGAGGCAGGTCTGTTTGACTTACTCGGTGTGGAAGGGATCGACCGTGTGCTGGCGGAACTGATTCTCAAAAAGAGGAACCGGCAGTTCGCCGAGAGACAGCTAGAAATATGCCGCCGGGAGGGCATCGATCTTCTCACGGTTCTTGACCCGGGGTATCCCGAAAACCTGAAAGAGGTCTCAGACGCACCGGTGCTGCTTTATCTTCGGGGTAGCCTGCGAAAGGATGACCGGGCAGCGGTGGCCGTTGTTGGCACGAGAATGCCCAGTTCTTATGGCCGATCGGCGGCCGAGCGAATCACACGGGAGCTCGTCCAGCATGGTTTGACCATTGTAAGCGGATTGGCCCGGGGCATTGATACCGTCGCTCACCGTTCGGCCCTGGCAAATGGTGGACGTACTCTTGCGGTGCTGGGTTGCGGACTGGACCGGATCTACCCGCCGGAAAACAGGAAGATAGCTGAGCGGATCACCGAAAGCGGAGCGCTGATTTCGGAATTTCCGTGCGGGACGGGGCCCGATGCGGGAAATTTTCCCCGGCGGAACCGCATCATCAGTGCGCTTTCCCTGGGAGTGCTCATTGTTGAAGCTGGAGAGAAAAGCGGGGCGCTGATTACCGCAGACACAGCGTTGGATCAGGGGCGGGAGGTGTTTGCGGTGCCCGGAGAGATTTTTAATTCCAGGGCGAGGGGCACGAACCGCCTCATCCAGCAAGGAGCCAAGCTGGTGCAATCGGCGGCCGATATTCTGGAGGAGCTCTCCTATCGCTTGCCCATTCAGAATGAGGAAAAGCCTGCGGTTTCTCCTGTTCCGCCGGATCTCTCTGAAAAAGAAAAGCGAATACTGGAGATGCTGAGTGAAAAGCCGGTTCATATCGATGCGATCTGTCAGCACACCGGCTTTTCTCCTCCGGAAGCTTTGTCCCTCCTTTTGACGCTGGAGCTGAAACAACTGGTTCGCCAGCTTGCGGGAAAGCTCTTCGTTCGCACATAGTGCCGACTGTCGAAAGAAGACCTTTCTTCAAGCCTTGAGGAGTCTCTGGGAAGAGAAAGTGTGGGTTCCCTCTTTACTTCTGAGGGATTGTGCCGATTCTATATTCTGGAACCAGAGGCGGGATGTGATGATAGAACGGTGCCGGGGAAACAAGTTGACAAGGCAAGGAAAAATTTATATATTTCTAACGCTCAAAAAAGAAGCCTGGAGAGGTGCGAGAGTGGTTTAATCGGGCGGTCTCGAAAACCGCTGTCCCCTTCCGGGGACCGTGGGTTCGAATCCCACCCTCTCCGCCATGCATTCAGGCGGCTCTTTGGAAATGGAGGGCTAGTCCTAATTGGTAAGGCGGCGGTCTTGAAAACCGCTGGGTGCAAACCCTTGGGGGTTCGAGTCCCTCGCCCTCCGCAATTCCTTTGGAGAGGTGGCCGAGTGGCTTAAGGCAGCGGCCTGCTAAGCCGTTGTACCGTTTTCGGTACCGTGGGTTCGAATCCCACCCTCTCCGCTACGGAATAGCTATGTTGCTGGAAGAGGCCTGATGGTCTGATCTGGACGGACCAGCTTTTTTGCTATTTGGCCTCTTCTTTTTATGTTCACGGAAGCGGAGGGCGCAATGCAGGAAATACGTAGAGTAGATGTCTGGTCAATCGTAAAAATCTCCTTTATTCTTTCGCTCATTCTGGGCCTGTTAGTCGGGCTCTTTTACTGGTTTTTCGTTTTTGCCATTGTGCAAACGATCGGTTCGCTGGGCGAAGCTTCTGAGTTGATGGATTTGACTGGAAGTTCAGTGGCCGTTGGTGGTGTGGGGTTTTTTGTGGTATTCTTTTTTGCAATCCTTTCGGCCGTTTTTTATTCCATTGTTAATGCGGTACTGGCAGTGCTTTACAATCTTGTGGCTGGCTGGACGGGAGGGATCCGTGTTCATCTGGTTGCGGAGCGGGTGACAGATCAAACGCAGGGAAAGGTTGAAGCCTGAATGACGGAGCGGAAAGGGAATCAGGAAGTTCGGGTACGGTTCGCACCAAGTCCAACGGGATATCTGCATATTGGCGGAGCGCGGACGGCCCTTTTTAACTGGTTGTTTGCCCGGAAGATGGGCGGGAAATTTCTTCTTCGAATTGAGGACACCGATTTTGAGCGGTCGTCCCGCGAGATGATCGACGAGATCCTCCGTGGTCTTGAATGGCTGGGATTGCACTGGGATGAGGAGATATGGTTTCAATCCACCCGGCTGGATGTGTACAGGCAAAAGGTTCAGGAGCTAATTGAAAACCGCAAGGTTTACAAGTGTTTTTGTGAGAAACCGGGAGAAGGGGAGGAAGAAAAACGCCCCAGGTGCAGTTGCTATCTTTTGACCGTGAAAGAGCAGGAAGAGTTGCTGGCCCAGGGAAAAAAACCGGCCATCCGGTTCTGGGTTCCTGATGGTTCGACGGTAGTGGAGGACGTGGTTTACGGGACTCTTGAGTTTGACAACAACGAGATTGAGAACTTTGTGGTTCTGAGGGCCGATGGAACGCCAACGTACCACCTTGCGGTTGTGGTTGATGATCATGAAATGGGCGTCACCCATGTTATCCGTGGAGATGACCATCTTTCCAATACACCCAAACAGATTCTCCTCTACCATGCTTTTGGTTGGGACTTACCGGTTTTTGCCCATGTGCCGCTGATTTTAGGGCCGGACAAAAAGCGGCTGAGCAAGCGTCATGGGGCGACCTCCATCTCCGAGTACTTTCAGTCAGGGATTTTGCCGGAGGCCATGGTGAACTACCTGGCACTTCTTGGCTGGTCTCCGGGTGACAATCGGGAAATCATGTCCGTCGAGGAGCTGATTGAAGCCTTTTCTCTGGAGGGCATTTCGAGAAAGAGCGCCGTTTTTGACCCGGTCAAACTGGAATGGGTAAACAGTGAACACATCAAACGGTGTCCTACGGAAGAGCTGATTGACAAGGTAGTTCCTTTTTTGATTGAAGCGGACCTGTTAAAAAAAGAAGAAATTTTAGAAAAAAGATCATATCTTTATAGTGTACTTGAGCTCTTTAAAACGCGGATGAAAACGCTCCGGGATCTTGCGAAATACGGGCGTTACTTTTTTCGGGATCCCGAGCGGTATGATCCAAACGCGCTGAAGAAATACTGGGAGAAAGAAACTCCCGGGTACCTTCGCAGGTTAAGAAAAGTGCTTGAGGAAGTCGATGTTTTTAGTGTGGAGAATGTGGAGAAGGCGACCCGGGAGCTTGCGGCGGAGCTGGGGGTGCCAGCTGCGAAGCTGATTCATCCAACGCGGATTGTTTTGACGGGCTTTGCAGTGAGCCCGGGGCTCTTTGAAATGATGGAAGTTCTCGGCAAGGAAGTGGTAATTCGGCGGATTGACCGGGGACTGAAGAAAATTCGTTAAGGTATACTGGGGAGTCGTCTAACGGCAGGACAGTGGACTCTGGATCCACGAGTCGGGGTTCGAATCCCTGCTCCCCAGCGAGCGTGCGCCCGTAGCTCAATTGGATAGAGCATCTGACTTCGGATCAGAGGGTTAGGGGTTCGAGTCCTCTCGGGCGCGCGAGAGTGCCGAATGGCGCATTCGTCTAGTGGCCTAGGACGCCGGCCTCTCACGCCGGTAACACGGGTTCGACTCCCGTATGCGCCACCAAATGCGCCCGTAGTTCAATTGGATAGAACGTCTGACTACGGATCAGAAGGTTGGGGGTTCGAGTCCTCCCGGGCGCACAAATGAAACATCGGGTTCAGGAGTACGAGCGCTGGATGCGGGAAGCCCTCCGTGAAGCGGAAAAGGCATTTGAAGAAGGGGAGGTCCCGGTCGGCGCTGTTGTTGTCTATAAGAACCGGATTATCGGGCGCGGGCATAATCGAACAGAAGCATTGAAAGATGCAACAGCCCATGCCGAAATTTTGGCAATTACGGCCGCGTCCGCAACGGTATCTGACTGGCGGCTGGCTGAGGCCGATCTTTATGTGACTCTGGAACCCTGTGTGATGTGCGCCGGCGCGATACTCAATGCGCGAATCCGGCGCGTTGTTTATGGAGCGCCCGATCCCCAGGTCGGTGCCTGCGGATCGGTGCTTAATGTTGTTCAAGATCCCCGTCTCCGCCATTATGTGGATCTGGTGCCGGGGATTTTGGAGACGGCGTGTCGAGATATCCTGAAAACGTTTTTTTCGATTAAGCGGAATCGAAATACCGCGTCCGAACCTCGGTAAAGGTTCTTTGAAAGGTGCACAGCATGTGGGAGAGGTGTCCGAGTGGCTTAAGGAGCACGCTTGGAAAGCGTGTGTCCCGTTAGAAGCGGGACCGTGGGTTCGAATCCCACCCTCTCCGCTGTAAAGTGGGGCAGTAGCTCAGTTGGGAGAGCGGTACGTTCGCAACGTACAGGTCGAGGGTTCGAGTCCCTTCTGCTCCACAAACACGGATTGTGGCTGTGCTAGACGGGGAGCTGGCGGTGCCCTGTACCTGCAATCCGCCATAGCAGGGTCGAATTCCCACCCGAGGTTTCACCGCCGGTTCGCCCGGTTGGGTGCTGGTGATGATGGACCAAGTCCCTCGCAATGGGGAGGCACTGAACCCCGTCAGGACCGGAAGGTAGCAGCGGTAGGTGCCGGAACCATGTGCCGGGGGGAGGCTTGGCCGGAGCCAGTGGCCCTTTCCAGCGGACCGGTATGGGAAATCGACGGTGGGTGCACAGCCACATTATAGGATCATTCAAATATGGCATATCAGGTATTAGCTCTAAAATGGC
>Ga0209426_1000992_pt1 | contig 21241 bp, 14 predicted proteins | sample Deesub1362B_J571_FD_187697 | JGI IMG/M metagenome (GOLD analysis project Ga0209426, IMG submission 187697) | Deep oceanic, basalt-hosted subsurface ecosystem from Juan de Fuca Ridge flank, Pacific Ocean, CORK Borehole 1362B_J2.571 (SPAdes)... ...
GCCCCGCCACGCGAGCCGGCCGCGCCGCCGGTGCTGCACGTGCTGGACCTGCCCTGCGACGGGACCGAAGACGCGCGGCCCCGGATCGCGGCGGCGGCCGAGCCCTGGCGGCCGCTGGACGTCCATGCCGGCGCCGCCGCTGGCCTGCTGACGGTCCGAGGTCGCGTGACCGCGCCGGCCACGGTGGGCCTGACCCTGACCGACCTGGCGCCCGGCTCGCCGCATCGCCTGGGCGGCTCGGCGAGCCTGACCGCGCGGATCGAGGGGCGGAGCCTGGCCTCCGCGCCGCTGTCGGCGGTGCTGGCCGGCGAGAACGCCCTGGCGGTGCGGGCCCCGGACGGCGCCTGGGAGGTCGTCGGCTTCCAGACCGCCCAGCTGATCGCGCCGGACGTCTGGCGGCTGTCGGGCCTGCTGCGCGGCCGGCGCGACGGCGTGGCGACGCCCGCGACGATCCCGGCCGGCGCGCCGGTGGTGCTGCTGGACGAGGCGGTGGTCCCGATGGAGGTCGCCGCCTTCGAGCGCGGGACGCCGCTGATGGTCCGCGCCGCGCCGGCCGGAGGTCCGCCCTCGGGCCCGGCCATGACCGAGGCGGCGGCGACCTGGACGGCGCGCGCCCTGCGGCCCCTGGCCCCCGCCCACGTCCGGACGCGGTGGATCGGCGACGACTTCCGCGTGACCTGGATCCGCCGCGCCCGCCTGGGCGGCGACGTCTGGGACGGCGAGGTCCCGAGCGAGGCCGGGGCCGACCGCTTCCGCGTCCGGGTGCTGGACGGCGAGGCGGTGCTGATGGATGTCGAGATGAGCGGGCCGGCCTTCGTCTATGCCGCCGCCGCCCGCGCGGCCCACGCGCCGTCGCCCGCCGCCCGCGTCGAGATCCGCCAGGGCTCGGCCCTGTACGGCTGGGGAAGCGCCGCGACGACAGGTCTGTGGTAAATTTATCACATGGGGTCTTGCGCGCCGCGCTGGACGTTCTAGATGGAGGGCGTTACGCAACCCCACAGTTTTCCAGAGGACCTTCCTTGGCGCGCGACCCCTATCAGGAACTCGGCGTTTCCCGCACCGCGAGCGCGGACGAGATCCGCAAGGCGTTCCGCAAGCTCGCCAAGCAGTATCATCCGGACACCAATCCCGGGGACAAGAAGGCCGAGGAGCGCTTCAAGCAGGTCAGCGCGGCCTTCGACATCCTGGGCGACGCCGAAAAGCGCAAGAAGTTCGACCTGGGCCAGATCGACGCCGACGGTCGCGAGACCATGCGCGGTTTCGGCGGCCAGCCGGGCAACGGCCCGTTCAGCGCCAGCGGCGGCTTTGGGCGCGGGGGCTTCCGCACGGACGACAGCCCCGACATCGACCTGTCGGAAATCCTGGGCGGCATGTTCCGTAGCGGCGGCGGGGCCGGCCCCTTCGGCGGCGGAGGCGGCGGGTTCTCGACGCGCGGCTCGGACGTGCGCGCGCGGCTGGACATCGACCTCGAGGAATCGATCAAGGGCGGCAAGAAGCGCGTGGCCTTCTCGGACGGCCGCACGATCGACGTCACCATCCCGGTGGGCGCCCAGGAGGGCCAGACCCTGCGCCTGAAGGGCCAGGGCAGTCCCGGCCGAGGCGGTCCCGGCGACGCGCTGATCGAACTGGCGGTCAAGCCGCACCCCATCTATCGCCGCGAGGGCGACATCCTGGTCATGGACCTGCCGATCTCGGTGCCCGACGCGGTGCTGGGCGGCAAGGTCGAGGCCCCGACGCCGGATGGCAATGTCATGCTGAACGTGCCCAAGGGCAGCAACAGCGGCCAATCCCTGCGCCTGAAGGGCCGGGGTCTTTCCGACGCCAAGGGCAAGCGCGGCGACCTGCTGGCCCGCCTGGTGGTGACCCTGCCCGACACGGTCGACCAGGACCTGGAAAAGTTCGCCGAGGCCTGGCGGGCCCAGAAGCCTTACACGCCCAAGCGCAAGTAAGACCGGGCGGCTTTAGCCGATCCCGGGCAGGTCCGCCGCCGTCGCCGCGATCACCGCGCCCGAACGGATCAGGGCGCTGGCCGCCTCCATGTCCGGATGGAAATGCCGATCGTCGGCCAGGGGCGGGACCTGGCCGCGCGCCAGGGCGCGCACGGCCTCCAGCGCCGCGCTGGAGGTCAGCGGCGCGTGGAAGTCGCAGCCCTGCGCGGCGGCCAGCAGCTCGATCCCCAGCACCGCCGTGGCGTTCTCGACCATGTCCAGCAGGCGCCGCGCGCCGTGGGCGGCCATCGAGACGTGGTCCTCCTGGTTGGCCGAGGTCGGGATCGAATCCACGCTGGCTGGGTAGGCCTTCTGCTTGTTCTCCGACACCAGGGCGGCGGCGGTGACCTGCGGGATCATGAAGCCGGAGTTCAGGCCCGGCTTGGGCGTCAGGAAGGCCGGCAGGCCCGACAGCGCCGGATCGACCAGCATGGCCACGCGGCGCTCGGCGATCGAGCCGATCTCGCAGACGGCCAGGGCGATGATGTCGGCGGCGAAGGCGACCGGCTCGGCGTGGAAATTGCCGCCGGACAGGGCCTCGTCGGCTTCCGGGAAGATGAGGGGGTTGTCCGAGACGCCATTGGCCTCGATCGCCAGGGTCGCGGCGGCCTGGCGCAGGATGTCCAGCGCCGCGCCCATCACCTGCGGCTGGCAGCGCAGGCAGTAGGGATCCTGCACCCGCTCATCGGCCTTCAGATGCGAGGCGCGGATCGCCGAGCCGGCCATCAACGCGCGCAGGGCCGCGGCGGTCTCGATCTGGCCGGCGTGGCGGCGCAGGGCGTGGATGCGCGGATCGAACGGCGTGTCCGAGCCCTTGGCCGCCTCGGTCGACAGCGCGCCGGTGACCAGGGCCGACTGGAACAGGCGCTCGGCCTCGAACAGGCCCGCCAGGGCGTTGGCGGTCGAGAACTGGGTGCCGTTCAGCAGGGCCAGGCCCTCCTTCGGTCCCAGGGTCAAGGGCGTCAGGCCCGCCGCCGCCAGGGCCCGCGCGGCCGGCAGGCGCGCGCCGCCGACGAAGATCTCGCCGACCCCGATCATCGTCGCGGCCATGTGCGACAGCGGCGCCAGGTCGCCCGAGGCGCCGACCGATCCCTGACAGGGGACCACCGGCGTCAGGCCCTGGGCCAGCATCGCCTCCAGCATCCGCGCGGTCTCGACCCGGACGCCCGAGGCGCCCTGCGCCAGGCTGGCCAGCTTCAGGGCCATCATCAGCCGGACCACCGGAACCGGGGAGGGCGCGCCGACGCCGGCGGCGTGGGACAGCACGATGTTGCGCTGCAGGGTCTCGAGGTCCGCGTCGCCGATGCGGACGCTGGCCAGCTTTCCAAAGCCCGTATTGATCCCGTAGACCGGCTCGCCCTTGGCCAGGATGCGCGCGACGGCGGCCGCGCTGGCCGCGATCGCCGGCCAGGCCTCCGACGCCAGGCGCGGCGTCGCCCCGCGATAGATCGCCTTCCAGTCGGCCAGCGGCGTGGCGCCGGGAATCAGGACCAGGGACGACGGTTCGACGTGAGACATGGATCAAGCTTTCGGGCGCCGAGGAGGGACGAAGCGGGCCCGAGGCGGATTTGCCCCTTTTGAAGCCCGGCGTCGAGGGCGCCGAGCCGACAGACGGCCGAAATCGAGATAGCCCGCGTTCTGTTTTCGGCGATTTCGGGTGGTTTCGACCAACCGCGCTTGAGTTTGACCGACGAACCCGGGATGCCCCTGGCGTTCCGCCTCGGGGTCGGCTTATCTCCCGCCCAAACCGGAGGACTCCCATGGACCTGCACGCGATCGCCGTCCCGACCTACGTCAACATGATGAAAGGCCTGATCGGCCAGCTTTCCAAGGGCGAGGCCTTCGCCGCCGAGACCGGCCTGGCGCCGGCCGACCTGATCGGCGCGCGCCTGGCGCCGGACATGTTCCCGCTGTCGACCCAGGTGCGCTTCGTCTGCGTGCAGGCCAGCGACCTCTTGCGCCACCTGACCGGCGCCGACTCGTTCGCGCCGGCCGAGGACGCGACCGACTTCGACGGCCTGCGCGCCCAGTTGACCGACGCCATCGCCCGGCTCGAGGCCGCGCCGGCCTCGGCGCTGGACGCGGCCAAGGACAAGGCGGTCGAGCTGAAGCTGCCCAACGGCATGGCGTTCGACATGACGGGCGAGCAGTTCGTCCGCGACTGGGGCTTCGCCCAGGTCTATTTCCACCTGACGACCGCCTACGCGATCCTGCGGCACAAGGGCGTTCCGCTGGGCAAGGCCGACTGGGTGCCGCACATGTTCGCCTACATCCGTCCGGGCACGCTGCCGGGGGGGTGATTGGCGGAAAGCGAGGGAAGCACGCAAATCCTGGTGGCGGGGGGCGGGATCGAACCGCCGACCTGTGGGTTATGAATCCACCGCTCTAACCATCTGAGCTACCCAGCCAGACCAGGAGGCGCGGCTTATAGGCGAGAAGCGCGCGGGATTTCAAGCGGCCGTGTCATTGGCGGCTGAAGAGGACCAGCGCGGCCACGCCCGACGCCAGCATGACCGCCGTGCTGATCCGGTAGAATCCGACGTTTGTCCTGAGCGAGCTCGGCAGGCCGGCCGTCGAGCCCCACAGGAGGTTCAGGCTGGGCGCGGGGCCTGGAGAAACCTCGGGGAGGTCCAGGCGGGGGTCGTCCTGGCGTTTGCCGGTGTCGCGCAGGTATCGCGCCTCGCGCTCGATGGTCAGCTTGAGCGCGTATTGCACGAGGGCGGAGCCGAACGCCGCGATGACGACGAGGATCTTGATCAACGCCATCGCTAATCCGCCACGATCGCCGCCGTCGCCGCTCCCAGCGCCTTGACCGCGTCGGCGGGCGCCAGCCTCACCTGCAGGCCGCGCTGGCCGCCGTTGAGGAAGACATAGGGCTCGGCGAGGGCCGCCGCCTCCATCACCGTGGGCAGGCGCTTCTTCTGGCCGAAGGGACTGACGCCGCCGACCTTATAGCCGGTGATCCGTTCGGCGTCCGGGACCGGGGCCATGGCCGCCGACTTGCCCTTCAGGGCGGCGGCCAGTTTCTTCATGCTGACCTCCTTGTCCGAGGGCAGGATGGCGCAGGCGGGCTTGCCGTCCAGCAGGACGATCAGGGTCTTGAGCACCCGGCGCGGGTCCTCGCCCAGCGCCTCGGCGGCCTGCAGACCCACGCGCTCGGCGCCCGGATCGTAGTCATACGTATGCAGGTCGAACGCGACGCCGGCCTTGGCGAGTGCGATCGTGGCGGGCGTGCTCTTGGACATGGTCAGCGTGATACCCAAGTGCCCCCTGTCTTGGAAAGCGCTCCCTGTCTTGTCATGGGCCCGCGTTGGAATACGGATAGACGATGACGCCTCTCGATCGACGGACCTTGCTGCGCGGCGCCCTGGGGCTGAGCGCGGCCGGGCTGCTGCCGGGCTGGGCGATGGCGGCTCAAGGCGGCCGATCGCCCGAGGCGTTGTCGGGCGACGAGATCAAGCTGACCGTCGGCCATACGATGGCCAGCATCGACGGCCGAACGGGCCACGCCGTCGCGGTCAACGGCACGATCCCCGGTCCGCTGATCCGCCTGAAGGAAGGCCAGCGCGTCCGGCTGGCGGTGACCAACACGCTGGACGAGGAGACCTCGATCCACTGGCACGGCCTCTTGGTGCCGTTCGCCATGGACGGGGTGCCGGGCGTCAGCTTTCCGGGGATCAAGCCGGGCGAGACCTTCACCTACGATTTTCCGGTGCGCCAGAGCGGGACCTACTGGTGGCACAGCCATTCGGGCCTGCAGGAGCAGGTCGGCCACTATGGCCCGATCATCATCGACCCGGCGGGCGAGGACCCCATCCCCTACGACCGCGAGCACGTGGTGGTGCTGTCGGACTGGAGCTTCCTGCATCCGCACCAGTTGATCCGTAAGCTGAAGGCCCAGTCCGGCTATTTCAACCACCAGAAACAGACCGTGGCCGGCCTGCTGAAGGGCCAGGACCAACCGCTGAAGGACCGCGTGGAATGGGCCCGGATGCGGATGGATCCCACCGACATCCTGGACGTCACGGGCTCGACCTACACCTATCTCGTCAATGGCCATGGGCCGGGCGACAACTGGACGGGACTGTTCGCGCCGGGCGAGCGGGTGCGGCTGCGCTTCATCAACGCCGGGGCCATGACCATCTTCAACGTCCGGATCCCGGGCCTGTCGCTGGAGGTCGTCGCCGCCGACGGTCAGCCGGTCAACCCGGTGACGGTCGACGAATTCCAGATCGCCCCCGCCGAGACCTTCGACGTGATCGTGCGACCGACGCAGGACAAGGCGTTCACCCTGGTCGCCGAGGCCTCCGACCGCTCCGGCCTGGCCCGCGCCACCCTGGCGCCGCGCCCCGGCATGACCGCCCCGGTCCCGCCGCTTCGCGAGCGCCCCCTGGCGACCATGAAGGACATGGGCATGGGGACCATGGGCGCGATGGGGCATGGCGGCATGGACATGCCGGGCATGGACATGTCGATGCGGTCCCAGGCCAACGCGCCGAACCTGCCGCTGACGCCGGGCGTCCAGACGGTCTCGCCGATGCCCCTGGACCGCTTGTCAGAACCGCCCCAGGGCCTGGAGGACGTCGGCCATGCGGTGCTGACCTATGGCGCGCTGGCCAGCCCGCATCCGCCGACCGATACGCGGCCGCCGGAGCGGACCGTCGAGATCCACCTGACCGGCAACATGGAGCGCTTCATGTGGGCGTTCGACGGCCAGGCGTTCGGACCGCTGAAAAAGCCGATCGCCTTCCGCCGGAATGAGCGGGCGCGGGTGGTGCTGATCAACGACACCATGATGGCCCACCCGATCCACCTGCACGGCCACTTCTTCGAACTGGTCAACGGGCAAGAGCGGCCGCCGCTGAAGCACACGGTCAATGTCGCGCCGGGCGGCAAGGTCGCCTTCGACCTGACGGCCAGCGAGCCGGGGGACTGGGCCTTCCACTGTCACCTTCTGCTGCACATGCACGCCGGGATGTTCAACGTCGTCACCGTGCGGCCGCTGGACGGAGAGGCCTGATGCTCTTCGTCGACCAGGTCGAACAGCACGCCGGCCACGACATGCCGGCCATGGCGACGCCGGCGGCGCCCGCCGACCAGACCCAGCCGCCGCCGATCCCGACCGACCACGCGGCCGAGCGGGTCTATTCGCCGGCCGCCATGGCCGCCGCCCGCGCCCAGCTGATGAAGGAGCACGGCGGCGTCAACGCCTGGACCGTTCGCCTCGACCAGCTGGAATATCGCGCCCGCGACGGCGCCGACGGCCAAAGCGTCGAGGGCGAGGCCTGGTGGGGCGGCGACGCTTCCCACTGGGTGGTCAAGGCGCGGGGCGAACGCGCGGACCACAACGAGAAGGGCGATGGGGGTTGGGAACGCGGCGAGGCCCAGGTGCTGAAGGCCTGGCCGGCGGGGCCGTACTTCGATCTCCAGGTCGGCGTCCGCTACGATCTGGTCCGCCAAGGGGGCGGCCGGGGGCGAAGCTACGCCACGGTCGGCTTCGAGGGCCTGGCGCCCTACTGGATCAAGCTGGATGGAGCGGTGTTTCTGTCCGACCGGGGCAAGGTCTCGGCCCGCGCTGAGAGCGCCTATGACCTGCGCCTGACCCAGAAGCTGGTCCTGCAGCCGCGCGTCGAGGCCGACCTGGCCGAGGCGGGCGCGGGGCGGCTGGAGGGCGGCCTGCGCCTGCGCTACGAGATCACGCGGGAATTCGCGCCCTATGTCGGCGTCGTCCGGGAGCGGACCTTCGGCGCGCTGACGCCGATCGGCGAGCGGGCGGGGAGCACCGCCTTCGTCGTCGGCGTCCGCGCGTGGCGGTGAGCGCGCCCGGCGCGGCGGGGGCTTGTCGCGCGCCCGAGCCTGGCCCAACATTCGTTTGAGCGGCCGCCACCCTTCCCGACGGACGGGGCCCAGAGAAGCGGCCGCCAGGCGAGGGAGTGGCGTGGATGGCGGACGCGATCGATTTCGACCGCATGAGGACCCTGGGCGACGTCGCCCGCTATCATGCCGAGGCGCGGCCGGACGCCGTGGCCCTGGTGTTCGAGGGGCGCGAGACCAGCTTCGCCGACTTCGACCGCCACACCAATCAGGTGGCCAACGCCCTGATCGCGGCGGGCCTCAAGGTCGGCGACCGCGTCGCCTATGTCGGCAAGAACAGCGACCACTATTTCGAGCTGTTGATCGGCGCGGCCAAGGCGGGGGTCGTGACCACGCCGATCGGCTGGCGCCTGGCCGCGCCCGAGATCGCCTATATCGTCGGCGACAGCGAGGCCAAGCTGGTCTTCGTTGGTCCGGAGCTGATCGGCCATGTCGAGGCGGTCGCGGCCGAGCTGACCCACCGTCCCGTGGTGATCGCCATGGAGGCCGAGGGCGCCGGCGAGCACCGGACCTTCGAGGCCTGGCGCGACGCCCAGCCGGACACGGATCCGATGACGCCGATCAAGACATCCGACATCGCCATCCAGCTCTACACCTCGGGCACCACCGGTCGGCCCAAGGGCGCGATGCTGACCCACGACAACATGCTGGCCATGCGCCGCGAGGCCGCGCTGAGGCCGCTGGACTGGAACCAGTGGGGTCCCGACGACGTCAGCCTGGTGGCCATGCCCGTGGCCCATATCGGCGGCACCGGATGGGGCCTCGTGGGCCTCTTCAACGGCGCCAAGGGCGTGGTGGCCCGCGAGTTCGACCCGACCAAGGTGCTGGACTTTATCGAGAAGGACCGCGTCTCGAAGATGTTCATGGTGCCGGCGGCGCTTCAGATCGTGGTGCGGCTGCCCCGGGCCCGCGAGGTCGACTATTCGCGCCTGTCGCACATCCTGTATGGCGCGGCGCCGATCCCGCTGGACCTGCTGCGCGAGTGCATGGAGGTGTTCGGCTGCGGCTTCGTCCAGCAGTACGGCATGACCGAGACGACCGGCACGGTGGTCTATCTGCCGCCCGAGGACCACGACCCGGCTGGCAACACGCGCATGAGGGCGGCGGGCCTGCCGATGCCGGGCGTCGAGATCAAGGTGATCGACGAGGCCGGCAACAGCGTGCCGGCCGGGACGGTGGGCGAGGTGGCGATCCGCTCGCTGGCCAACATGGCCGGCTACTGGAAGCTGGACGAGGCGACGAAGAAGACGATCGACGCCGACGGCTGGCTGCGCACCGGCGACGCCGGCTACCTGGACGAGGACGGCTACCTCTTCATCCACGACCGGGTGAAGGACATGATCATCTCGGGCGGCGAGAACATCTATCCGGCCGAGGTCGAGAGCGCCGTCTATGGCCATCCGCACGTGGCCGAGGTGGCGGTGATCGGCGTCCCCGACGACAAGTGGGGCGAGGCCGTCAAGGCGGTGGTCGCGCCCAAGCCCGGCGTCACGCCGGACGCCGCCGACATCATCGCCTTCGCCCGGTCGCGGATCGCCGGCTTCAAGGCGCCCAAGAGCGTCGATTTCGTGCCGGCCCTGCCGCGCAACGCCTCGGGCAAGATCCTGCGCCGCGAACTGCGCGCGCCGTACTGGGAAGGCCGCGAGCGGCAGGTGAACTGAGGCGGGCTCAGCACAGGCCCCTACCTGACCTGCTGACGCAGGTCTGTCCGCCCCCAAGCGGGGGCGGAGAAGGGATCTCTCCTCCCCCGTATGGGGGAGGGGGACCGCCGAACGGCGGTGGAGGGGCCTTCGCCGCTACTCGACGAACGCCTCGACCGACTCCCGCGTGCCCAGCAGGAACGCGTCGGCCACCAGGGTCAGCGGGCGGGCGTCGACCTCGGACTCGCCGCGCGCGATCAGGGTCGCGAACCGGTCGTAGAGCCCCGGATACTCCCGGTTCTCGCCCACCTCGACCGGCTGGCCGTCGAGGGTCAGTTCGGCGCCGCCCATCGACAGCTTCAGCACGCCGTCGTCGGTCCGCGCGGTCAGGTCCCAGGTCTGGGGACCGGTCTGCAGGAAGTCCAGATCGGCCGTGATCCGCGCGCCGTCGAGATTGGTCATGTCGACATGGGCGGCGACCGGCGACTGGACGTTCTCGGGCACCTGCAGAGTCGCGCCGGTGACGAACGCCTCGGTCGGCAGGATCTCGGTCAGGATCGACAGCGCATTGATGGCCGGGTCGAAGACGCCCAGGCCGCCGGCCTCCCAGATCCAGGTCTGGCCCGGATGCCAGCGGCGGACGTCCTCGCGCCATTCGATCGCGACCTCGCGGACGCGGCGGGTCGAGAGCCAGGCCTTGGCGGGGGCCACGCCGGCGGCGAAGCGCGAATGCCAGCTGGTGAACAGGACGACGCCCTGGGCGCGAGCGACGGCGGCCAGCTCGGCCACCTCGCCGACGCTGGCGCCGGGGGGCTTTTCCAGGAAGACGTGCTTGCCCGCGCGCAGGGCGGCCAGGGCGGTCTCGCGCCGGGCCTGGGGCGGCGTGCATAGCGCCACGGCGTCCAACGCCGGCCCCTTGGCGAGCATTTCCTCGATGTCGTGGAAGACCGGCAGGACGCCGAGGTCGGGCTTGGTCCGGCTGGCGGCGGCGACCAGCCGATAGCGCGCGTCGGCGGCCAGGGCGGGGATGTGCTGGTCACGGGCGATCTTGCCCACGCCGACGAGGCCGATCCGGATCACGCTGTTTCCTCCCGCGCGGCTGTCAGCGCCGCAGCGGCCTAATTATAGTATAAATGCGGGCGCGCAAGCCGGCGCGCAAGAAAAGGGAGCGCGGCCCGAGGGCGGCGCTCCCGAGAAGGGAAGAGATTTAAGGGTTCGGGAGCAGGGGAAAGGCGCTCCCGCCCCCTTACCGGCCCGGCGACACGGGCAGGCTCCGGGCCGCCAGGCTGACCTGGGCGGTGGAGGACAGAGCCCGGGACGAGGCGCCCAGGGCGATTTCGTACTGGCCAGCCGCGATCGACCAGCCGCGGGCCTTGCCGTCCCAGACGGCGAGCAGGCGCGGATCGATCGTCAGGACGACATGCTGGCTGGCGCCGGGGGCGAGGGCCACCTTCTGGAAGCCCGCCAGGCGCTGGGGCGCTTCCCAGGTCGCGCCATTGGCCCCGGCCTTCGGCGAGACATAGACCTGGGGCACGTCCTTGCCGGCGCGCGGGCCCACGTTCTTGACGTCGAAACTGACCGTGACCTTGTCGCCGACGGCGGCGGCCTTGAGGTTCGAATAGGCGAACCGGCTGTAGGACAGGCCGTGGCCGAACGGGAACAGCGGCTGGATCCGCTTCAGGTCGTACCACTTGTAGCCGACGGCCGCGCCTTCGATCGAATAGTCGACGTCGAACGGCTGGTCCTTGGCCTTGTCCAGGCCGTCCAGCTTGGGACGCGGCAGGTCGGCTTCGCTCCGGGGGAAGCTGACCGGCAGGCGGCCCGAGGCGTCGACCTCGCCCGACAGCACGCGAGCGATCGCCTCGCCGCCGGCCGTGCCCGGGTACCAGGCCTCGACCACGGCGCCGACCTTGTCGAGCCACGGCATCAGCACCGGGCCGCCGGTGGTCAGGACCACGACCGTCTTGCGGTTCGCCGAGGCGACGGCGTCGATCGTGGCGTCCTGGTTCTTGGGCAGCGCCAGGGTGTGGACGTCTTCCGACTCGGTGGTCCACTGGTCGGCGAAGACCAGGGCGATGTCGCTGGCCGCGGCCAGCTTGGCGGCGCGGGCGGGATCCGTCCCGTCGTCATAGGCCACCTTCGCCCCCGGATAGCGCTTGGCCAGGGCCTTCAGCGGCGAGGAGGGATAGTAGATCACCGGGCCCGGCCAGGTCGCGGGCGTCAGGCCCATCACCGCGCGTCCGCCGACCGGATAGACCTGGGACGAGCCGCCGCCCGACAGCACGCCGACGTCGGCGTGGCCGCCGATCACGGCGATGGTCCTGGCGGTCTTGGCCAGCGGCAGCAGGCCGCCATCGTTCTTCAGGAGGACGATGGCTTCCTCGGCGTCGGCCTGGGTGATCTTGGCGTGGGCCGCCAGCATCGCGGCTGGCAGGTGGTTGGTCGCGGGCTTGGTCACCGGGTGATCGACCGCGCCGCTGGCGAACAGGGCGCGCAGCACCCGGCGGGCCATGTCGTCGATCCGCGCCTGACTGACGGCGCCGGCGGCCAGGTCCGCCTTCAGCGGCGCGCCGAAGAAGGGCTGCTTGTCGAAGGCCTCGCCGGCCGATTCCTGGTCGAGACCGGCATTGGCCGCCTTGGCCGACGAGTGGTCGGCGCCCCAGTCCGACATGACATAGCCCTTGTAACCCCAGTCCTTCTTCAGGACCGTGTTCAGCAGCCAGTCGTTCTCGCAGGCGTAGTCGCCGTTGACGCGGTTGTAGGCGCACATCACCGAGTGCGGGTCCGAGCGCTCGATGGCGAACTGGAAGGCCAGCAGGTCGGAGGTCCGCGCCTCGGCGTCGCCGATGTTGGAGCTGACCACGAAGCGGCCTGTCTCCTGGGCGTTGAGGGCGTAGTGCTTGATGGTCGAGACGATGTGGTTGGACTGGATGCCGCGGATCTGGGCGGCGACCATGGTCCCGGCCAGCCAGGGATCCTCGCCGCCATATTCGAAGTTTCGGCCGTTGCGCGGCTCGCGCATCAGGTTGATGCCGCCGGCCAGCTGGACGTTGAAGCCGGACGCCCGCGCCTCGGCGCCGATCATCGCGCCGCCCCTGAAGGCAAGCTCGGGATTCCAGGTGGCGGCGGTGGCCAGGCCCGAGGGCAGGGCGGTGCGCGGGCGCAGGTCCTGGTGGCTGCCCTGGGTGGCCACGCCGACGCCCGCGTCGGTCTGCCACTGGCCCGGAATCCCCAGGCGCGGCACGCCGGCGACATAGCCGGCCGAGGCGTCCAGCGAGGCGGCGGGCCGGGCGTACCTCGGCTTCATATCCGAGCCGAAATAGCCGAAGATGACCGTGAACTTCTCGTCATTGGTCATCGCCTTCAGGACGAGGTCGGCGCGGCGGTCCGGCGACAGTTTCGGGTTCAGCCAGGGATGCGCGGGCTGGCTCGCCTTCGGCGGGGCCTTCGGGGCGGCGGGCTTGGCGGCCTGGGCGTAGGCCGGGCTCGCGATCAGGGCCGAGGCGCCGATCAGCAGCGCCAGTCGCGGGCCGCGCCAGTTCGTCCGGGTCATGTTTCCTCCGTCGTCTTCTTCTTGCGCCCCGCGCGGCTTCGGACCGGGTCGGGGGAGGGGTTCAAGTCTTGCGTCGAGGCGGCGCGCCGCTTCGGACCGGACCGGTGGACTCGCGCACCACAAGGCTGTGTCGCGCGAGGAAGGGGGTGTTGGTCTTGCCCGCGCCCTCGTTGACGCTCCACGCGCCCAGGGTCTGCAGCGCGCGCAAGGCCATCTGCTCGAAGGGCTGGCGGATCGTGGTCAGCGACGGCCAGATCACCCCGGCGATCGGCGCGTCGTCGAAGCCCACGACCGAGAGGTCGTCGGGAATCCGCAGCCCGCGCCGCTGGGCTTCCATGCAGGTGGCGGCGGCCATGTCGTCATTGGCGGCGAAGATCGCGGTCGGCGGCTCGTCCAGCTCCAGCAGGCGCCTGGCCGCTTCGAGACCCGTCTTGAAGGTGAACTCGCCCTGCACGATCAGCTCGGGTCCGGGGCGCGGCAGGCCGGCGGCGGCGTAGGCCTCGAAGAAGCCGTTGCGGCGCAGGGTGCTGGCCACGTGATCGGGATGGCCGGCGATGTGGCCGATGCGGGTGTGTCCCAGCGAGAACAGGTGCTCGACCACCTCGCGGGCGGCGGCGCGGTCGTCCATGGCGAAGGCCGGGAACTGAGGGTCCGGCGTGGTGGGCGAGATCAGCACGCAGCGCACGTCGAGCTCGCGCATCAAGGCCTTCATCGGCCCGAAGTCGCACTCGGGCGGCAGCAGGATCATCTCGCGGATCCCGCTGTCCTCGACGAAAGCGCGGATGCGGTCGTCCCAGCCGGGGATGGGGCCTTCCGACAGGTCGACCGAAAGGTGCCGGCCGGTCTCGACGCAAGCCAGCAGCAGGGCGTGGTGAACGCGGGTGTGGTAGCCGCCCGACGGATCGCCCATCAGCACGCCCACCGACCCAGAGCCGCGCGCGCGCAGGCTGCGGGCCACGGCGTTGGGCTGGTAGTCGAGATCCTTCATGGCCGCGCGGACGCGGTCGCGCGTCCTGGCGCTGACGCTGTCGTGATCGTTGAGGACGCGAGACACGGTCTTGGGCGAAACGCCCGCCCGTTCGGCCACGTCGTTGATCGTCGTCATGGATTCTACCTGCGTCTCGCCGCTCGAGCCTGGCGCACGCCATCATTCCACGGCGACGCCCGCAAGACCGCGAACGTCCGAAGCCATAAAGGATGCTGTCCCGCTTGTCATGCGCCAAGACAATATCGGGTCAAATATGAACGGACATAGAGACAATTTGGGACATTTTCGGGAGGCCCCGACAGTCAGGGCTTGGCGTTCCAAGCGCGGATGCGGGCGCGGACAGGCATTGTGTCCATATTGAAAGTTAGCGCTATCAGTCGCGGCGCGCCGAAAAATTCGGTCAATTTATACAACAAGATAATGTTTTCAGGTCTGAGACAAATCGCCTGCCGGGAGCGCTTCTCGTGTCTCCCATGGCGTTCGCTCGCCGCGAAAAGGCTGCCTTCTCGAAAATGACAACGTTGACATTTTCGTTGACTTGGTTGGGACATATGCGAAATGTGACGGCGTTCGGGGAAGGCGTGGGGCCGGACTCGGACGTCCGGCGCTGGGTCGTCCGGAGATGGACAAGGCGGGACATCCCGCCCGTCCCGCTCCGTCGAGCCTTCGCCCTCGACATCCGCCGACAAGAGCGGCGGCGCGAGGCGCGAGCGGTCAACAAGAACGAACTATTGGGGAGCGAGGAATTGTCACAGGAAGCAAGGAAAGCCGCGTTCAAGCGTGGCCTGACGCTGGCGCTCGTCGCCGGCGCGTCGCAGCTGGCGCTGGCCAGCGGCGCCTTCGCCCAGACGGGCGGCAACGACACCCAGGTCGAAGAGATCGTCGTCACCGGCGTTCGCGGATCGCAGCTGAAGTCGGTCGACATCAAGCGCAAGGAAACCGCGCTGGTCGACGCGATCTCGGCCGAGGACATCGGCAAGCTGCCGGACGTCACCATCGCCGACTCGCTGCAGCGCATCTCGGGCGTGCAGATCCAGCGTGACGCCGGCGAAGGCAAGACGGTCAATATCCGGGGTCTGGCCCAGGTCATCACCCTGCTGAACGGCGAGCAGTACCTCAGCGCCGGTAACATGGGCTCGGCCCAGCCGAACCTGCTGGACGTGCCCTCGCAGCTGATGAACCAGGTGCTGGTCTACAAGTCGACCAATCCGCTGAACCCCCTGTCGGGCATTTCGGGCACGATCGACCTGAAGACCCGCCGTCCGTTCCAGTTCGGCGAAGGCTTCAGCCTGGCGGGCGCGGCCGAGGGCCAGCGCGGCGACCGCACCAAGGACAACGACTACTTGCTGAACGGCGTCGTCAACTGGCGCAACGACCGCGTCGGCCTGATGCTGTCGGCCGCCGGCAGCAAGGCCAATCTGGGCGACAACTCGTCGGGCGCCGTGGGCCTGTCGGGCAATAACGACTGGGGCGGCTCGGCCCCGAACAACTTCGTCTCGCCGCACGGCTACGAGAGCTTCAACCGCGTCGTCGAGCGCAAGCGCCTGGGCTTCAACGCCTCGTTCGAAGCCAAGCTGGGCGAGGGTTTCACCCTGATCGCCGAGGGCTTCTACGCCAAGCTGGACGAATACAATCGCGGCGCGGGCATCAACATCTCCAACCGCTGGGACGGCGGCGCCTTCGGGGTCTGGAACCCGCCGACCGTGTTCCAGAACGCCGGCGTGAAAAGCCCGGGCAACGGGATGCCGTGGCTGGCCGTCCAGCAGTACGACATCAATGCCTGGTGGGTGAACTCCTTCACCGTCAACCGCACGACCAAGTCGAACTCGAAGAACTACAATCTCGAGCTCAACTACGACAACGGCGGTCCCTTCACCTCGGAGGTGCGGGCCATCCGCGCCAACGGTCACCGCCTGAGCATGAACGGCCAGGTGCAGGGCGACCTGTCGAACTGGCAGTACGCCGACGGCCGCTTCAACCTGTTCCGCGATCCGAACGACCGCACCCGCGGTCCGTTCTATCCGAAGGGCATCTGCGACCAGTATCCGGCCAGCCAGCGCAGCAATTCCGTCGTCGGCAGCGCCGGCGGCTGCTATCTGAACCCCAACCCGCTGGGCTACGGCGCCAACCCGCAGCTGCACTACGACATCAGCGGCGATCATCCGGTCTGGAGCGGCTTCGACCGTCCGCTGGTCGGAGGCCTGGGGGGCGGCAAGTCCCTCAAGGACTACATGGCCAACAAGGACAGCTACGCCGTCGCGGCCTTCTCGTCGGAAGGCAATAACGAGGTCAACTCGGACATGAACGTGTTCCGGGCGGACGGCCATTATCGCTTCGACGACAAGCTGCTGGGCTTCATCACCAAGGTCGACGGCGGCGTGCGGTTCAGCGACCGCTCGGTCAGCGTCGAGCAGTTCCACCTGTTCTCGAACTTCTACGGCGGCACGCCGGGCGCGGTGCAGGCCAATGGCCAGCCGGTGCCGGCCTCGGGCTGCGAGGCCCAGTGGAAGGCCATCGACGTCGTGATGAACCAGAACCAGTGCCAGGCGGGCGAGTTCGTGCCCGATCCCGTCACGGGCAAGCCGGTGTTCCAGGGCTATACGGTCAACAAGCCGACCAAGCTCGGGACCTACAACAACCTGATCTGGGTGAATAACCTGGGTGGCGTCACCTCCGGCATTCCGGGCTTCTGGGCCGTCGATCCGCGCGACTTCGACAATGTCGAGGCCTTCCACAAGAAGGTGTTCGGCGGCGCGATCCGCGAGATCGTTCCTGGCCAGACCTACGACGTGACGCTGAAGGAGCAGAGCGCCTATGGCGCCTTCAACTTCGCGCTGGGCAATCTGCACGGCGACGTCGGCCTGCACGTCATCGAGACCAAGCTGACGGTGAAGCAGAACCTGACCGGCGACACCCGCAACTACGGCGACACCAACGCCGACGCGGGCGATCAGGTCACCTCGCGCAAGTACACCGACTGGCTGCCGTCGCTGAACGCGGTCTACGACCTGGACGACCACTGGAAGTTCCGCTTCGCCTACGCCAAGACCATGCAGCCGCTGGACCTGGGCAGCTATGGCGGCGGCCTGAAGATCAACACCGCCGACTGCGGCGCGGCCCTGCCGAACGTTCGTTGCGTGACCAGCGCCAACGCCGACGGCAACCCGAACCTGGATCCCTGGCGCTCGTCCAACTTCGACGGCGCGGTGGAATACTATTTCGGGCGCGCCTCGATGCTGAACATCTCGGCGTTCCAGCTGAAGATCGACAGCTTCGTCACCGGCGGCCAGACCACCGGCCGCTTCCCCGACCAGGACGGCGTCATCCGCCGCACGGTCAATGTCAGCCTGCCCATCCAGGGCGACGGCGGCTCGGTGAAGGGTCTGGAAGTCGGGGCCAAGGTGGCGTTCAGCGACGTCATCCCGGACGTGCGGCTGCTGTCGAACTTCGGCGTCGACACCAACTACACCTACTCGCCCAGCCACGAGAGCCGCAAGGACCTGACCGGCAGCGAGATCCCGTTCTTCGACAACTCCAAGCACCAGTTTAACCTGGTGGGCTGGTACCAGGACCAGAAGCTGCAGGCGCGGGTGGCCTACAATTACCGCACCGATCGCCTGTCCGGCACGATGGGCGGCGGCGGCGACGCGGTCATCCCGATCATGCAGAAGGCCACCGGCTATGTGGACGTGAACGTCAGCTACAACGTTCGCGACAACGTCACCGTCTACTTCAACGGGTCGAACGTCACCGGCGAAATCGAGAACTACTATCTGCGGTTCGCCCCCGGAAAGACCCAGTACGCCAACCAGAACGAGTTCGAGCCCCGCTACACGCTGGGCATTCGGGCTCGCTGGTAAGGCCTCCCCGTCACCTCCTGCTGGCCGCCGTGGAAGCCCCACGGCGGCGCTTTTTCGCGGGAGGCGGGCTGTCCGATGCTGGCGTGAGCCGTTAGCGTTGGGCAGCCGGACGACAAGAGACCGGGTGGGAGCGTTCGATGGGTGAAGGCAGGATCCAGAAGCTGGTGATCGTCGGCGGCGGGACCGCCGGCTGGATGGCCGCCGCCGCCCTGCGCCGGCACTTCCAGGGCGGACCGCTGGAGATCACCCTGGTCGAAAGCGCCGAGATCGGCGCGATCGGGGTGGGCGAGGCGACCATTCCCACCATTCGCGGCTTCTATCGGTCGCTGGGCCTGTCCGACGCCGAGGTGATGCGGGCGACGCAGGCGACCTGCAAGCTGGGCATCCGCTTCAACGGCTGGCTGCGCGAGGGCGAGAGCTTCATCCATCCGTTCGGCCATTTCGGCCAGGACCTGAACGGCGTGCCGTTCCACCACTATTGGCGAAAACTGGCGGACGGCGGCGAGCCGACCGACATCGCCGACTATTCGCTGGGCGCGTCGCTGGCCAGGGCCGGCAAGTTCATGCCGCCGCCGCGCGATCCGGCCTCGACGGCCTCGGTGTACGACTGGGCCTTGCATTTCGACGCCAGCCTGTTCGCCCAGCTGATGCGCCGGGTAGCCGAGGACAACGGCGTGCGCCGGATCGACGCCCGGATCGTCAAGGTCAATCTGAGACCCGACGACGGCCGCGTCGCCTCGCTGGACCTGTCCAATGGCCAGGCGCTGGAGGGCGACCTCTTCATCGACTGTTCGGGCTTCCGAGGTCTCCTGATCGAGGAGGCGCTGGGGACCGGCTACGAGGACTGGAGCGACCTGCTGTTCTGCGACCGGGCCTGGGCCGTGCAGAGCGAGGGCGTCGGCGAGCCCATGCCGTACACGGACGTCACGGCCCATGCGGCAGGATGGCGCTGGCGCATCCCGCTGCGCCATCGCTACGGCAACGGCTATGTCTACGCGTCCCGCTATATCAGCGACGAGGCCGCCTTGGCCGAGCTGAAGGCCGCCGTGCCCGACGCCCTGCTGCACGAGCCGCGCCGGATCACCTTCACCCCGGGCCGTCGCAAGAAGGTCTGGAACAAGAACGTCATCGCGCTGGGCCTGGCGTCCGGCTTCCTCGAACCGCTGGAAAGCACCTCGATCGCCCTGATCGAGACAGGCATCGAGAAGATCAAGGCGCTGTTTCCGGACCGCGACCTCGCGCCCGAGCTGGCCGACGAGTTCAATGACTGGTCTCGCCGCGAGATGGAGCGGGTGCGCGACTTCATCATCCTGCACTATTGGGCCAATCGGCGGGGCGACACGGCGTTCTGGCGCGATTGCAACGCCGTCGCCTTGCCCGATGATCTCAAGCGCAAGGTCGAGCTGTTCGTCCAGCGCGGCCATTTCGTGCGCTATCGCTGGGAGATGTTCGCGCCGACCAGCTGGATGGCGATCTATGCCGGCTTCGAGCTGCTGCCCCAGGGGATCGACCCGGCGCTGGACGGCGTCGACGCCAAGGCGCTGGGCCCGCCGCTGGCCCGGATGCGCCAGGCCGTGCGCGAGGCCGTCGCCTCGGCCCCGACCCACGGCGCCTTCCTCGACCAATTCTCCCGCCCGACCGCCAGGGCCGCGGCGCGCTAGGACATGACGATGAGCCACGCCAACCCCAACGCCATCCGTAAGATCGTCATCGTCGGCGGCGGCTCGGCCGGCTGGATCACGGCGGCGATGCTTAGCCACTATTTCCAGAACGGCGGCTGCCAGGTCGAGCTGGTGGAGTCCGAGGAGATCGGCACGATCGGCGTGGGCGAGTCGACCATCCCGCCGTTCCTGCAACTGATCGCCAGCCTGGGCATCGACGAGCGCGCCTTCATCCAGGCCACCCAGGCCAGTTTCAAGCTGGGCATCCGCTTCGAGGACTGGAAGCTGAAGGGCCAGCACTACTACCACCCGTTCGGCGCCATCGGCGGCCCGATCGGTCCGCACGAGTTCTATCAGTGCTGGCTGCGCGCCAAGGCCAACGGCCATCCTTCGGAGCTGCAGGACTTCGCGCCGGGGACGGTCATGGCCGACCAGTGGAAGTTCATGCTGCCGTTCCGCGCCCAGCGCTCGTTGATCTCGGGCACCAGCTACGCCCTGCATGTCGACGCGCGGCTGGTGGCCAAGTTCCTGCGCGACTTCGCCGAGGCGCGCGGCGTCAAGCGCACCGAAGGCATCGTCACCGACGTCGTCACCCGTCCGGACGGCGCGGTCGCCAAGGTCGTGATGAAGGACGGCCGCGAGGTCGAGGGCGATCTTTTCATCGACTGCTCGGGCTTCCGCGCCTTGCTGATCGGCAAGACCCTGAACGCGCCGTTCGACGACTGGTCGGACATGCTGCTGTGCGACCGCGCCGTGGTGGTGCAGACCCAGAACGTCGGCGATCCGCATCCCTTCACCCTGTCGAGGGCCGAGGACGCCGGCTGGCGTTGGCGCATCCCGCTGCAGCACCGGGCCGGCAACGGCTATGTCTTCAGCAGCCGTCATCTCGGCGACGACGAGGCCCGCGCCACCCTGGTGAGGAATCTCCAGGGACCGGCGCTGATGGAGCCGATGTTCATCCCGTTCAAGACCGGCGTGCGCCGCCGCCTGTGGGACAAGAACGTCGTGGCCGTGGGCCTGGCGGGAGGCTTCATCGAACCGCTGGAGTCGACGGCCCTGCACCTGATCTATCGCGGCGTGGACTTCCTGCTGCGCTTCTTCCCCGACCGCGACTTCGACCCGACCCTGGCCGCCGAATACAATCGGCGCATGGTCGCCGACTATGAAGAGATCCGCGACTTCATCGTGCTGCACTACTGCACGACCCAGCGCGACGACACGCCGTTCTGGCGCGACGTCCGCCAGGCGCCGATCCCCGAGAGCCTGAAGGAACGCATGGCGCTCTTCCAGGCCCACGGGGTGCTGCGCGAAGGGGTCGACGAGATGTTCCGCAACCCGTCCTGGCAGTCGATCATGGAGGGCATGGGCGTGCGCCCGCGCCGCTACCAGCAGCTGGTCGACACCGCGCCCTACGCGGTGATCGCCCAGACCCTGGACCAGTCGAAGCCGATGCTGGCCGCCGCGGTCGCCGGCCTGCCCACCCACGGACAGTTCCTGGCCCAGAACTGCCCCGCGCCGCCGCCGGAGGCCGCGGCGGCGCCGTTCAAGACCGTGGCCTGAGGGGGTCTAGAGCGTGAGGCTGAAAGTGGGAACCGGTTTCAGCTTATCTCACGCTCTAAACATTTGATTTAGAGCCTTTTTGACGCCTGAAATCGATTCCGATTTCAGGCTAAAGGC
>Ga0209426_1000993_pt1 | contig 21216 bp, 17 predicted proteins | sample Deesub1362B_J571_FD_187697 | JGI IMG/M metagenome (GOLD analysis project Ga0209426, IMG submission 187697) | Deep oceanic, basalt-hosted subsurface ecosystem from Juan de Fuca Ridge flank, Pacific Ocean, CORK Borehole 1362B_J2.571 (SPAdes)... ...
AAAAAACACCCCAAAAAATACCCCAAAAATGCAGTAAGTCCTTGTTTTTTATGGTCGTCGGATCGATTTTGCAACAACTCCATGTTTTTCCTTCACTTCCGCAAAATTTCGCTTTTTCCAAAATCGATCCGTCAAAATTGCATGTACATACATTATTCAACTTAATTATAAAAAATTCCCCTCTTAAAATCAAGCCAAAAAATGCCTTTCCTCTCAATCCCGGTCGGAAAGGAAGGACGTAAAACACCCCGTTCACCTCAAAACAGCATGAGTTTGGGAATCTTGTTTATCTGCCCAATTCCAACAATCCGCATTTGATCCACCATATGTTCAGGAAGAATATAGATCCGGACGCTATCTTCTTCCAGCTTGATCAGTTTCATCAGACGTTTCTCGAGATAATCAATTTTGTCTTCCGTTAGATAGCATTCAAAAACGCTCTTCTGCACATGAAATCCGAGACTCTTCATTGCTTTCATGACCTTTGTTCGCCTTTTGTTGTCAGTAATATCATAACACACAATCACAAACACGACGCACCTCCTTTTTACGGGTAGACAAACGGCTGATAGTCTATTTCACCCAGAATAGCCCGGGAGAGGGCAACGGCCTGGTACTCCATCAGCTGCAGATAAGTAATTTTCATCTGGCGATATTTCAGAGGCGTTTCGAGTTTTTCATGATAGGCGTTCACAAAGCATTCAATTCCCTCGCGCGTGAAGCGTACGCGGTTCTCCTCTTTCTCGAAATGCTGCAGACCGATCTGACGCCGGTTTACCAGACGGATGATGAGCGTATCGATCACCGCGGCCCGAAACTCTTCCATCAGATCGCTTACCAGGGCTGGATGGCCATAGCGCGTCTGATGGTAGAACCCGCAATAGGGATCAAGGCCTACGGCGGTAACAAGGGCGTACAGGTTTTGAAACAACAAAGTGTAGCCAAAAGAAAAGAGGACGTTCAGCGGATCTGGAGGAGGGTGTTTGATGCGGCGTTTAAAACCAAAATCTTCTACGAGCAGCTGCGGAAAAAGCCGGAAATAAAGAGCGCTGAATGCTCCCTCGAGCCCGCGGATCTGATCGATGCTTTTCAGCCTTTGAAGGTTCTTTCGGAAGTTATTAATACGAAAGGCGAACTCTTCTGCCGGCACGGTCTCTCTTTTCTGCAGAACGCGCAGGGCATTTTTGGCTTTTGCACCGATGATTTTCCGGGCAAATGTCAGGCAAAATTCGCTGTCGCGTGCCCTTTCAAATTGAGCGTGCCGCAAGGGGATATTCTTGCTGGCATCGCCCATCAGGCGGCCGCGGAACCGCCCATCCCGCGTTAAAAACGTGGTGTCGATCCCTTCCTTCAAAAGCAGATGGATCATTGCAGACGAAAGCTCTATGCGTCCAAACAGCACCAGCTGGGTTACATGATGCGCCGGAAAGACGAACACGCGCTTGCCATCCTTCTCCAGCACAAATGCGTGTCCCTCCTTTCTCAGGCGAGCCCCCTGTTCGGTGAGAAAAAGAACGATCACGATGTCCTCCTGCTTCTTTCTACCGCTTCTGTCCGGATTGGCACTTCGACAAATAGCTGAAAGCGTTTTGCCACGGAATTGAGAAAATGCACAATTTCTTCGACACAGGAATCGACACTATCCGCACGGATTTCAATCCAGACCTCGTCAAAAAGGAGAAACAGGATCCGTGCTGGCAGGTTTTCCAGCTGCAGGTGGGCATGGAGGGCCATAACCGCCTCGTTGAAAAAGTCTGCGGCGGACCCCTGGATTTTGAAGCTCATGATGCGGCGCGGCAGGCGGGAATCTTGAAGATCCACCTCAATATGTCGCCCGCCAAGGGTTTCCACATATCCCTGCTGCCGGGCAAGTTCTATTAGCTCGAGACGGTAATTTTCCACGGCCTCCCGGAAACGGATCAGTGTGCTTGGAGCATTTTCCGGAAGAAATACGCTTCCTCCATTGATGAGGCGGTTCAACCATATTTTGGCCTCCTGGCGGTCAGAAATTCCGGTAATGGCGTAAATATCTCCTTCGGGCACATCTGACAGACTGATCCAGAACGATTCCACCAGAAAATGAATCAACAACCGGGGTTCGATCTGGCAGAAATCGAACCTGTACAGCACATATCCCTCTGCCGGTAAAATGGTTTTTCTCCTTTTCTCCTCGCTCCATGTTTGCATCCACGGATTGCGGTATGTGATGCGTCCGGTAACCGTCCCTATTCGAATCTGGGGATAAATTTGCCCTTCCGGTGTGCGGATTCCCTGACGTTCAAGCTGTGCCAAAAATGCCTCCAGCGGGGTCTTCTCGGTTTTTTCCGGTACACCGGGAAGTGATCTTTTTTCTTCGATCTCGATTTTAGACCGTGAAGCCCGGGCCGGAAGTGCCACTTTCTCTCCCAGCTGCTGAAGGGCAAAGGCACACTGACGCTGATGATAAGGGATGTTTTTTTGAGGAGAAAGCCCTTCACGTAGCAGTTTGCGCACTTCACCATCCAATCCATGCTCCTGTGCAAATTTCAGGAGCTCCAGATAATCTCCACGTCCATAATAATAGAGCATTCTTTCGTAATCTGTTTGGCAGTCCGACAGATTCAGTACGCGCAAAACCTTTTCGCGGACACGGGTGCTGCGGTCTGCGAGTCCACGAAAAAGCCACTCGCGGGCGGCCTTATTGCGGGTGGCTTGGCATTTCAGCCAATCAAATTGCAGCAGGGCAAAGTGCAGCGCGTACTCCTCCGCTGGATCCAGGGGAATTTCAAACACCTGAAGCCAGTATGCCGCTTCTTTGCGGATTTCAAAATCCCAATCGCTCAGCAGAGGTTTGATGAGGGCTACCACTTCAGGGCTACTTTCCCCCAGCTGATGACAGAGTCGGAAGAAAGCCATTCTCCGCCTGCTCAGGTCGCTTTCATTCAAAAGGTTGCGAATGGCCTCTTGCATTTGATTTTTGTCCAGCATCACTCTCCTACCTCTTCGGTGTCAATATCCACAAATTGAATGGTCTTTTCTCCCATCACCCGGGTGTTCCATACGAGCCCGGGTTCTACCTGCGATGCGATTTGAAACTCCTCCTGCGCTTTTTGTTCCTCACCACGAAGCCGCCAGAGATGGCCGAGGAAATAGTGGGCCTCGCCGTAATCGGCGTCGTACACCTTCTTTTTAAAGTCGATAGCTTTCCGGAAATAGGTCTCGGCCTGAGTGAAACGGCGTTTCTGAAGTTCGATTTTTCCCAAAATGAGGTAGATTTTATGCTTTCCTTTTTTGTCCTTGCGCAGGGCTTCATGCAAATCCCGGATTGCCGCCGCTTCATTTTTCCGATCCAGATAAAAAAGGCCACGGCTCACCAGAATATAGGGGGCTCTCCGGCATTCCAGGGCTTTCTCAAAGCACCTTTCCGCCTCAACAGGATTTCGTAGAAGGCGGTGGTACAAGCGTCCAAGCCGCTCCCAGACGAAATCGCGTTCTGGCTTACAACGCAGGGCCCGTTCCAGATATTTTCTTGCCGCTTCGCCGTTCCCCATTTCGAGGAACGACTTGCCTAGATTGTAATATTTGAACACCGGTTCAATAAAATGAAACCGGTCCAAATGAAGAACGCGTTCAAAACGTTTCACAGCTTCGAGATACCGGCGCAACTGGAAACACGCTTTTCCATCCTCAAAAAGAGCGCGGATGTAAGTTTTGCGGAGGCGCCGTTTCTGATCTTCATCCTGAAGGTTTTCGTAGGCTTCGATCACAAATTCAAATTCCTTACGGGCAAGGGAGGGTTTCTGGGTCGCAAGCAACGCAAATCCCTTACGGTAGCGGCAGATCAGGTATCCCGGATACTTCTCCAGTGCCCGGTTGAACCATTGGATGGCGGTGCGGTAATCTTTCTGCACGTAATGGATAAACCCGATGGAATAGGGAGGTTGCGGGCGGTCTGGTTGAAGTTCCAGCCAACGAAGGTAAAGTTCCAAGGCCCTTTGAAAATGGCCAAGCTGCGAATGGGCAAAACCGATTTCTTTGAGCAGATCTACCCAGTGCCACTCTTCAGTCCCCGGCTGAAGAAGAGAATCAAATTTCCGGATGATCGTCTGCCACTGGTTTTCTTTCTTCAATTGAAAAAGTTCTTCGAGGATTTTCTTTCTGTTCACAAATCATCACCTCCCCGGCATTTTTGCTTCTACGGCACAAATTTATGAGTTTGTGAGGGGCTGAGGCGGGGGCGCCGGCGGGGCTGCCAGCGGACCCCCGAAGCGGTACCCCCATCAGACCGCCCTCAGATCCCCTCCGGTAGGAGTTCCCCCTGGAAGCAGAGGTCTTCCTGGTCATGAACTTCCAGCATATCCCACAGGCGGAGACACCTCCCGACGAGCCGATTCCAATTTACCTCCTGCTGCTCGGGAAGGATCAAAAAATACCCATTATCCAGCCTGAATAGCCGGAACTTCATCCCCTCCTGCCAGGCCGCTTCCAGAATTAGCGCGGCCAGCTGTCTGGTAGCGATCGGAGCGATCACCTCCTTTCCTCATTTTTTGTACCGGATTTTACTGGGCCACTTTCTGTTACGGAAGATGGTTTTAAGCACCCGCGTTTTCGATTCAACCACAACGACAATTCCCTCAAGCTTTTCCGCCAGCTTCCCAAACCGGGCAGCCTCCCTCCGGCCCATAAAGAAATAGAGCGAATCCTTGGCCCAGATCTTTTTGCCATACTGGAGCACCAGTTCCACAATCTCCCAGTTCATGCCCCGCTGATACATCCGCCGGACAAAATGCTCAGAAATGATGAATTCGACCGTCATTTTATCACCTCCCTTCCTTCCATTTTTCGCGAAGGGAAATTAGGAAGGGAGGCAACAAAAATCACGAATCCGGAATTACCGGATGAGCATGCCTGAAATCCCACTCATGCGTTTCAGAATTCCCAAAGATAGAGGGGATCAGGGGTGATCACGTTTTTGGAGAGGGTTCAATAATTTTGGGACAGGAAGGAATCCGGTAGAGGGTTTTTTCTCTGCTCCGCAGGGAAACAATCTTTACCCGGTCATAGATTGTGACGGGCAGCTGCTGGTGCAGCTGTTTGTTCAAATAGGAGATATCTTTCTGAATCTGGGATGAATCCCAGAGAATCCCTTCTTTCCGGGAAGAAGAAAAATCCCGGATCTTATAATATTTCTCGTAGAGGACTTCCATTCCTGGCATTTTTTCGCATTTTGGTAGCTCGAATCCCTTTGGATGAATGCAGGCATAATGGTAGATGGCCGCACATTTTCCGGAAAGTGTGGCTGTATACCGATTCTCTCCCAGCGCAATTCGCAGTTCGCCGGCAGCAATATCCCATTCACACACGAGGGAATGGATCAGTTCATTGATCCTAAACTGGGACAACTTGATAAGTTCGAGGTAATCGGCCACGTCCTGTCCCAGTTCTGCTTCAATTACATGGCGCAGCCGGATGATGGGAATGTCTGCCAGATCGATGCGGATGTCGCCCGCTGCTACGGTTTTCCCATCCTGCAGCTGAACCACCTCTTTTTGAGGTTCCGGATAGAAGAACCCTCTATCAGCTTCCACTTCGGGCGGCCAGACCAGCACATGGGTCAGGTGATCCTGGTCCCGGGCAAAGAGCTGCATGGCGAGGGCCAGGTAGGCACTCATGGTTTTACGGCCGCCAGCAATGCTGGCAAAGATGCGCGTATCCGGATCGCGGGTGAGCTGGAAAACGACATCCATTATTTTCCGGGCCATGTTTTCATTATCGGAAAACGTCCGGATATCCTCCAGAACATTCCCTTCCTCATCTTCAATGAGCTCTACCTGAACCGGAATATCGAAGAAATTAAACCCATAGTCCTGGCACAGCTTCACAAAAGGTCCGTTTTGATGGCGGATGGTTTCTGCGATCCGCCGTTCACCCACGGCCGTTGTAATAATCACAATCCGGTGGATCGGAATGTTCCGTAAAACCGCCAGAACGTAGAACGTCTCGGTAACTATTTGTGGTGTAAGACCTGAAACCGCCAAAAGGATGTTCCGGTAACGATTCGTTTCTGCCATCGTCCAATTCCCTTTGTTCCGTTCGTATATTCACGGTCAAATTCTCACAGGACCTGCCAAACGCCGGAAGGAGGACTTCCTCTGGCTGTGCCGCAACCCGCGGAACATGTTCCGCCATCCATGTCCGGATTTTTTCCAAGACAACTTGCATAGATTCCAGATCTTTGGGTCCTGGCTACCGTTCCGCCGAGGACAGAACCTTCCGGGACAGCCAGACAAGCTTTGATGCCGCCGGATTTTGCCCCCGGGCTTGAGCCGAAATCTATCGCCTTCGGAAAAACAAAGCCGTTCCGGATTTTGCAAACACAAATATCACCTGGCAGAAAGAGAGGCGGCCAACTACAGGCATCTGTATTGCAACTTTTGCCCGCGCGTTCACCAAAACCGTTCAGCGACCGTAAAAAGCCTGCGGAATTCCTCTTTTCCGCAACGGGGCATTGCTTTCGGTCCGACAAAATAGCCTTTTTTGCCCACAGATGATTTCGTCCTGCGCCTTTCAGAGGGGAAGACGGCCCCCTGCACATGGGACGCACAGCTCCCCTGCCGGCATCGCTCCAGTGCTCTGGCTTATCCATCACCGCCATCCAGGAATTGTCTCCTGGCAAGAACGTATTTGCTTCTGCTTTCAATCCATAAACTCATTTCTACGGAAGTGGCGTTGCGTTTTCAAACTGTTTTACAAAAGAAAGGAATTCCTGGACCGTCAGGATGCGGACCTCCCGGAAGTCTCGCAGCCTTTCGCGGATGGCGCCGGTATCGGCCTGAGTACAGATGAGAAACGCCCGCCCGAAGGTACCTCCGGTAACCTCCCGGAGAGCCTCCAATTTGTGAAGATCGTTTTGATCCAGTTTTCCGGATTTGCATTCAAAGAAATAGAGCTTGTTGGCATAAATTGCCAAAACATCGAACTCGTTTTTACAGCCACCCCTAATATCCGCCCATCCTAATTTCACGCGCATCCGGATATCTGTGCAGGCTGTTGCTTTTAGCTTTAAATATACAATGTCCTCAAGCCAGAATCCTTTCATATAATCGATAAGATTTTGATATCCCCATTCCTCTGAATCGTTTCCCGCATAACCCAATCTTCTTAAACACCCAAAAATTGCCCCACCTTTATAAGCGTGTAGCAATGAGAGAAACGCTTCTCCATCGGTTCTCCGAACCTGTTTCAGGAAACCTTCCCACTTCTCATAATTATTTAAAATGATAGAGGCCAACCGTGGATATTGAGGAATTCCCTCTTCCAAGATCCTGTGACCATAGAGTTTTAGATATGTGGGGATATCTATTGTTACATTTAGCGGTTCACATTGGACCCCTCCCTGATTAAACCAGATTACTTCAGAATTCTCAGTATTGACATAGAAAATGGTTCCCCCTAATTCTCGAAAAGTCTGAAAGGCTGCGAGCGCCATAATTTTGGTTCCGCAAGTTACGTTTAGATACCACTCGATTTTCGACATTGAAACTACCTTTTGACGGATCGCCTGCGAAATGCAATCAGGTGTATAGGCATCCACCTGAGTCTCTTCAATTTTACCAGAAAGACAGGATCGCAAATAAGACTTGGCAGATACCTCGCGATCTGTGAATAGCAGAATATGGATATCAGGACGGACAATTTCGGCACCGATATAATTTGGCATCGTTTGCCGCGAAACGAGGGATATCAGAGCTTTTTGGCGCACGGTCTTTCAGATGGATTGTTCAGGAATTGGGGGTGGGTATCTTTTCAGCAATTCACGAAAACGTGCCAGAAACTCGCGGCCGCTGGAAACAAACTGTTCGGTTTTTTCACGCCTTTTTGCAGAATCCATGGAAGATACAAATGCAGCATGATTCAGTTTATTGCGGTAATTACTTACGCCGCTGCGGAGTTCGATGATCTGGTCATAAATGTGGTTTTGCGTCTTGAGAAAACTGCGGAAAAAAGACCGCTGTTGCTGTTCAGATAGGCTGATCTTATCGAAAGGCCGCCATTTTTCTTCTGGAAGTTTTTCTCTTCGGATACGCATGGCCGACGTTAGAACCTGTCTTTGCCCCGAATCATTGTAATCAAGTCCGCTCAACATGCATCCATAAGTGATAATGTTCTCCTCCAAAAAAGTAAAAGCCTGCTGAATTAGCTGGTGGTCCAGGCAGTATTCAATCACAATATTCGTGTTGTGAACCACATCTTCCACATCATGCACATCTCTGAACGGTTCAATCATAGCATCGATGAGATGCTGGAGCGGAGGCAATTCTTGCACAGCCTCTCTGGCCTGATTCAGGGAATTTTTCAACTGCACTATATCTGCCGATATTTTTCTGCCGTTGACAGTCATCAAATCCCTTGAAAAATGATCCAGGCTTCTGGAAAGTTGCTCCATTGCAGAAACCCATTCCTCTTTTCTCTCCTTTTTTCTCAAAAAAGGAGATATTCTTTCGCGCGTAAGTTCAGCAAGGAGCAAAGCATTTCCCGTTCTCATAAAATGATCCGCGGCAATGGCCCAGCGGAAAAGGTGAACAAACACTGTTAAATCAAAAACGGGAACATGCCTCTTTTCCACAGGTATTTCTTTTGCCCGCTCAATCGGCCCCAAACTTTCGAAGGCACCGTAAAAAATGCGGGCTATGCTTGCCCTTTTTGCAATGCACTGAAAATTTAATCCCACGAGCACCAGCATGGGAAGGGAACGGAACGAGTGGGTGATGTCCAGATAGATTTCGTCTTCCTCCTGGATCTGTTCGGAAAAACGGATAAAGATATCCCAGAGCTCATGCGGCCTTCTGCCTTCCGGGATGGAAACATCAACGATGTTCCCAAAAGGGATTCCTTCTTCCTGCAGTTCTTTTTGAAGCCTGACCAGTTCCGCCCGTAAACCCGGAGTTTGTTCTTTACCGGACCACAGGTAATCCTGCCAATTTCGGGTACGTGCGGGATCGGTCATCAGAAAAATGAGCTCTGAATGCTCGTCAAGCATCTGTTTGCGGTAGAGGTAGCGCAACAAAGAAATCTGAACAAAACGGGTGGGGTAAAATTCCTCTTCAGGATCCTGGAGGTAGTAGCTGCATTCCAGGTAGAAAGTTGTGCCGAGAAAAGAAATGAATTTTTTCCGTGCCATCTTGATGCCCAACCAACATGATTTTTAACAGTTTTGACTTCAACAACCCAACGAATGCTTAATACTTCCTATTTTCTGTAATACGCTGAAGTTATTCGAAAAAAAATCATCCGAGCCATCTTTCAAGGGAACAAAACTAGGCAATTGATACAATACATTCTTTCTATTCGTACATCAACCGATTTCGCCCAGAATACTTTTGATTACTTTGTAAAAATGGGTTTCTTTGCCGCTCTTCTTTGTTTTTTTGACCTTGCGCAAAAAAGCTTTTGCTATTTCCGTATCTTTAGACCATGATTCATCTCTTTCCCATTTTTGAAATAACCATTGAATTTCTTCAGAATAGGGCTCCGCCATATCAATTCGGTTCAGGTAGTATTCTTTTGTCCCATCTGGCTCATCATAGAAATGGAAACTCTCGCTTCCCGGAGAAGTCCCAATAATATCGCTCTCTTTTTCTTCTGGAATTTCAGATGTGAGAGAGGAAGGATGTTCAGTTTTCACAAAACGTCCATATCCTACAGCGGTCTTTGCCCCGATTCCCAACTCAATGAGCGCTTTCGACAAGCTTGCAGCCACTTCATCAAGCACCGAAGAATCAATAGAACAATCACTGGCAAACAAGCGAAAAACAAATTCCGCATCGGTAACAGTTAAGAACTTTACAGGAACCGGATCCATCCAATCTCCAGGAGGATCATTTTCCATGTAATAGTTCTGATAGTGATTGTTCATAATATCCACGCTGATCCGAAATCCCGGTTTGGGAAAGGCATCCAGAAAGACGATTTTCCCTTTTGAGGCATTCTTTTTAGCTGAAAATCCAAGTATGTCCATTATTTTCTGCTGATCTTCCTCAATAACTTCTTCCATATAATAACGCAGCAATCCTTTGAGTGAGCTTCCGGGAATATAGGGAAAACCGTAAACATGATGCAAAATCATCCCAGTTTCCAATGAGCTGCTTGCCCCAATTCCGGTAATCAAACGCCAGGTAGTTCTCATCGAAAATTCACAGGTCGGATAACCAAATTGAGAAATTCTTTGAAGTATTTGTGTTCCTCTTTCATGTAGACTGAACAGGGCCACATCATCAAACTGGAAAGATTCAAAATTTGACCATTTGCCCGGAGGGAACTTCAGATCCGGCATCTTCCGCCAGGGCACGTAATTTCGAAATAACAAAGAAAAATTGCTATAATATTCGACTTTTTCCAAGTTATCCCCGTGCAATTCCACTGTGTCTTTTGGCACAACAAAATACATAACCAGTTGCCTCCCCGTTTTTGCATCCACTCCGAACCTACCGCTATTCCCTTAAATATCCTTCAGCAAAGCGGCGCACCCAGTTAAACAGGGCCAGAATTTCTTTGGACCAAAGCCGATATGTCAAACTGTCAATTTGGGTAACTTTTTCTACAAGATCCTCATGATCTTTGATTTGTTGCTTTTTAGCCAGCCATTTTTGTATCTGTTTTAACATTAAATTTGTTTCTGGTTTATTTCGCGACTTCATAAAAGCCAGAGTCTGTCCCAACCCGTTTGTTTTTATAAAAACAGGTATCTTCTTCGCCCAGCTTACGTATTCATTCTTATTTTGCGACAATTCTTTCACATTTTTTGCTTCATAGACCATTTCAAATGCAAATTTAGCTCTATTATTTTCCAGGGTTTGAATATTCGCCGTCATGACCTCCTCCAAATATCATTTGAAAAACCTAATTGCCAAAATTCCCCGACCGATGGTTTCATTGCCGCCCAACTGAATGCGATCCGGCACAACATGTTCAAGAAAATTCAGAACCTGCTCTGCGGATATTTGATTGTCCAACTTTTTTCGTTCTATTGCCATTTCCGAAACATCTTGAGCAAAGATCAATGAATATAAAACCGTCTCTGCCGGCAGGTTTTCCTCATACCAAGGTCCTTCTCCGCCTTCACCGCTTACTGTCCTAGTTTTTTCGTCAATTTTTACTCGCGCTATGACTTCTGTTGATTGGGAAACAAATTCCCTGAAATCATCGTCACTTAAAACCACCAGTGATCTTTTTATTTTATTCTTGAGGTAATCATACACATTGTCTTTCGGCAATATGGTCTCAGCCAGAACTTTCGCCAAATCATTAACGGCATCGTCCTCACTTGCAGTCAGGGTAAATTCTTCCAATGTAACTCCATTATTGACAACCACATCTGAGTCTTTTGTAACCAGGGCCTCTCCCTGTCTAATAGAAAAATTTACATCCATATTCAGCAATTCCAACTCCGCCTTTGCAAAATCGCGTTTTAGCCGATGGATAACAAATGGACAGGTAATGTAGGCAAATGTACCTTTTAACGATTTCACAGGGAACAGCAGAATCTTGGCATCAGTGATTGCAATAGAAGACGCATAGCTTTCTTCATCCGAACGATTTTCCTTCTCGCCAAAGATTGCTTCGAATGTCCCCTCGAATTTTTTCACATCTATTAAATTCTTTATCAAAATATTCTCATCAGACTCCAGCTGTCTTTTAAAGATTTCCCAAAATCCCTTTGCTCGATCAATATTGAAACGAAGAGCACCTTTGATACTCGAAGAATAAAATACAGGATAATCCGTATGCCGCTCTCTTTGAATAGGTAGATCCACAATCCCTAGTTCAGAACCGGCCCCAGCATGGACGCTGGTTTCGCACAGCATGAACATGGCCATTGCTTTTTTATACATGATCTAATCCTCCCACAAATGAATATCCAAACCCCTGTTTCACACGGAAATCTGATATGCATGTGTTGTGAAATGCTTTGATCACATCGGCTGCTGTACCCTTTTTAAGCCGAAAATAAAATACGGATCCCGCAGGCACTGCCGGAAATGATACTTTGGGCACATTGGCAACAATGTCATATCCCCCATACATTTCGGGACGCCCAATAGCCGCTGCTATAAGCTCAAACTCCAATCCTGGCATATCTTCCACGTACCCGTTATGAAACGAGCGCGATCGATCACCCATTTCAAAAAGTGCAGGCGTGGCTAAATAAACCTTAAACAATCCTGTTTCATCAATGCGCTTCTGAAGTTCTTCGACATTGATAATTTTCTCGTATTCAATTTCTCCGAAAGCCGCTACTTTTCCGTCTCCTCCCAATCTCAAGATTCCGTTGGGAGCAAACCATTCTGGAACCTGGCATTCTACTACAAAACCCGTTTGCACGTGGTGATCTCTCCGCAGAACCATATGCTGCTGGATAAATAGACGACCTTTCTCCACGTTTTTTTGATTCAATTTTAATCCGATCCCTACCCGGCGGTCCGTCAGATAAAAATGCTCCGAAGGTAAAACATCATGGGTGAATTCAAATTCGAGAGGCTCATCAAGTTTTCCAAGAAGATACTTACAAAATAAACGTTCACTTATTAACAGCGGCTTATACTCGCACGTTTCCGCATATGAATTAACCAGCAGATGGGACAAAGGCACATTGGATCTTACTTCACTCTCCGCCGGCTTCAATTTCGTTGGCACCAAAAACTGTTTGGCGGATCCATCAAGTCCCTTTCTTTCAGAAAAGACAAGAATATCCCTTGGCAAAGGGAAATAACGCACAAAATTCCCATCCTTCTTTTGCGCAAACAAGGGTCCCTTGATTTCCAATTTTGCCGTTTTTCCTTCCGAATCCTTCCATCTTCCCACCCATTCTGTAAGCAACCTATCCTTTCCTTCCTTAAATGCGGATATGCCCCCGGAATGTGATACTATGATAGCAGAACGCAACGCCCCATAAAACGTTGAAGGAGACGGAGGTATCATCAGATTTGCTTCTCCACCAACTTCAAAAGGCCGTCCATCACGAAAAAACAGCGTATCCAGAGCTTCGATAAAGAATGTCTTCATAAGCCTAACTCTCCCTCGCCATAAATTCCACAACTGAGAAAAGATTCAATATCTGATTTAAGACAGAATTTTTCTCTCCATTATTGTTGTTGTCTTTCGCATCTCCCCGATTTTTCATACGTTTTCGTAACTCCAGAAAAAGAAAACTTAAATCCTTACACCAGATATCAAAAGATTTCAACAATTCACTTCTCCCGGTTCTCTTCTTTATCTTTCTCTGAAATAGCCTCTTCATTTCAATTTCAAACATTTCCCAATGATGGTCCGAAAATCCTCGTTCTTGTGCTTTTAGTGCATAAACAAAACCGCGACTTATGTCACCGCCGGAAATCCAGTCATATAGCGGCATCACTACATCTTTTATTACATCTACGTTCTGTTTCATATTGTCTCCGGCCGCTCTGAAAGGCAAAACGGTCTCCACTATCTCTCCGCTTCGCTTGAGGATGGCGATACCGATGGAATCTCGGGATAGCTCCTTTGCCCTTTTTTCCATTTCTCGGGCCCGCTCAATAGCAAGACGCATCGGCATCGTATGGTGAGCAATAACCAGCCCTATTGAGGCAGTAGCCCGGTCCCCAAATGCCAGCTTCAATCCGGAAGCCTTGTCCAACACCCAGCCATCTCCTTCTCCAATTGTTGCCTGAAAACCGGAAAACGCCAGCCGCAAATCATGTGCAATTTTTATCCCTTCTGCAACCGGAGCAAAGGCCAGCACATCATCTCCACCGGAATAGATTAGCTTTCCCCAATGTTTCTCCTCGACCACATCCCTTGCAATTTTCAGAGAAAATTGATTTTGAACACTGCTTAGCATGCTATGAATCGATGGTGTTACTTGGCGGGATTGCTCAAGAATACGAGCGATTCGTCTAATATTTTCATTTACATTTCGATCAGATTCTCCTTCAGCGATCCTAATTTTTGAAACAATATCTGGATGAATGACCTTTTCAAATTGCGGCAAAAATTTTCCCGCTACCCATTTTCCCATTTTATCGCCATCCATGGCAAGATAGCAATAATAACTCGATATTTCTCTCCCGACATTGATTTTCCTTAACAATGACAACAATTGCTTGCGTATTTCATTTTTTACGGCCCGGTTCTCTTCTGCTTCAATTTCTTCATAAATTTCATCATAGGTACTTTCCTTTAAAATGTTCATGAGAAAACCGCTGTCGATCTTGGCGAAATCACTCAGGATGGGCTGCCCGTCGGCGAGGTTTAGAAGTCTGGGTATAGCATACGTCTGGAAAGATTCTCCTTTCAGTTTTTTCACATTTGAAACAATGCCTTGAAGAAGGTGCGGATCGTTTTGGATTTCTCTCGATTCCAAAATGCGTTTTTTGAAAAACAATCCGGCTACTTCAGCAGTAGATGGGTAGTTAAAATCCAATTCTTTCACCGGAAATTTCTCAAGGAAATAAAACTGCGCTACACGCTTGGTTGCACAAGGAGCGCACAATCTTTCATTCGTTTTGAAAAACTTCCGTAACTTTGCACCACTATATTCTTCCTGATCTGCTTTGTTTAAAATCTCTTCTCGCCAAAATCTCTGGATTTCGCGCCATCCATCCTTGCCAATAAAATATTCGGAATTGTCTCTTGATTCTCCCAGCACCTCTGCAAAGGGTTCATAATAGCCCGGGATTTTTGGTTTTCCAGTATGCAGAACTTCACGAACCCCGCACAGATTGCATTTGAATGAAGGTTCCCCATTCTGCAGGGAAGGCTGAAAGTAACGCCAGTTTTTTCGCGCTCCAAAAAGATGCTCTGCCAATTCATAGATCAACGGATAAGCCAGCGCCAGATCTGAAATGTATTCCTTGGATTTCAGTGTATAAAATTGATCCAATTTCCTCAGGGTAGCCGGCAATTCGCTTTCTGCCGGCGATTCAGAGTCAATCCATTTCAAATATTCTTCACGCTGCTCTTGAAATGAACGTTTCCACGGAAGAACCAACCAGTAGATTTCAAAATAATCCATGCACTGCCGGTCCCACAAATGGTTCCAATAGGCTGTTGGTACAATCCCCACTTTATCTTCAAAATAGGATTTACCGGCCTTCCAGATTCTTTCCCATTCAGCTTTTACCTCTGTTTCTGCTTTTTTGGCAAGCTCTTCCGCTATGCCTGTTGGAACAATGGCAAGAAATCGATTGGGTAAGCTTGGCGTAAGCAATTCCGTTGAACGAGGCTTCAGATCCTCAAACTCCTTTTTGAATCGAGTGGCAAGAAAGTAATCCAACAACGGTTGATTTAGAAGTTCAGGAAAAACGATTGCATCGGCACCAATCTCTTCAAAAATCGCCTTCATAGAGAGAAATGTCAGGTAGGAAAGCAAAAAAGATCCCATCCAGTGATCCAATGTCTTTCGGGCTGTGCCAATAAAACTCTGAACAGGCCCAATCGAAAAAAGAAGGAACGATGCATCAATCCATTTGCTCTTCGACTCGCTTCCCATCTGACTTATGCATGCCGAAATGGCAGCCGTTATTTTTAAATGATTCCATAGACTATGATCCGGTATTCTCGTATCTGCAGGCAAAAAGGGCCACACACTCCGAATGGCTTCGTGTCCAATTTCCTTTTGCACATCGTAGTTGAAACGTCGCCATAATAACCAGTAAAGAAGTTCAACTTTTTCTGAAGGTTTTTCACGGTTTTGCAACCACTGGGCATACCTTTCCAGAGTCCTTTTAATCGCATTCAAAGCGTCATGAATAACCTCATCCTTCGCCGTCACTCCAAGCTCATCTTTGAGGTCTAGTTTCCCCCCAGAAAATGGATGAGAAATGATTGGGGCATCCAAAAACTTCACGTAATATTCCCTCTCTCCAGGAAAAACAAACCGATCGGCAGACGATGCCAATTGATCTGCCAATTTGATCTCTTCGATATCAGATAAAGACACCCCTACGATGTCGGCCAATTCATTGGCCACATCCTCATGCCTTTCCGAGGTTTGCATTAACATCAACGTCTTGTGCAAAGGATCATGCAAATACGCTTTTAGCTTTGTCCTAAGAATCGCTTCTTTCATGGATAGCCCCGATTAGATTGCTGATGTTTACCTAATTCCTTTTCACCCATTTGGACTCATTCCCAATTGAGAAACCGAATACAGAAAATCGGATAGATAGTTGCGTCCTATATTTCCGGAGACCTCCAGCAAGATCAAAGCGTAGCGAATTTACCCAGAACATCTATGCGCCGGAATACCCTCCTCTGCTCATTCTCACACACCAATAAATAGGTTAATCTGGATGCGTTTATTTGAAGAAGATTTTGAGTCTTTATGCAGAGCATCTCCACCTGCTTAAATGTCCTTGATCTATTTGCAGATTTCTATTCAGCATAAATTTAAATCATCCGGAGCGCCTATCGGCCATTCTATGATTCCAAACACCCCAGACCGTCTATACCCTGGTTTCTTAATTATCCACAGCCTTATACCTGAAAAAATTCTTTTAAACGTCCGCTGCACGGCCCTCAGGATTTATAAAAGAGAAACTCCTTCCCTTTCGATAACTTTCTTTAAAGAATCACTTGCTGCTCTCAAATCGACAATATTGAGGCCTTTCATTTTTTCTAGCAAACCTATAGGCTTCGATGTTTCCACGGCAATATTTATATCCGAATTTGCATGAAAGTCCCCCCTCGCTCTGGAGCCAAATAAAATAATTCTGGAGGGTGACAATCTTTCCTTTATCTTTTGAAGCTGAGCGTTTAGCGCGTCGGGAACTGAAAGTAGAAATTCGTTCGCCTCCCTCTTTAGTTGGCCCCAGAATTCATCAATTAGACGATAATTTGGTTCCTTTTCATCATATTGCGTTGCAATATTCCAACCATCTGGAAGAAATTCGCCAGCTAGACGAATTACCATCCAATAATAAGAATCCTTTGAACGGATTACTCTGAAAATAAGCGGAGATGAACGCCTATTTATTTTGGACCTCCCACATTTCCCTATTACTTTGACGCCACTGCGCCGATGATTAACAGGTAATCCAAATGCGCCAGAGTCAAAAATATCTCGGCGATGGCGATAGCGAAAATCCTGATACTTTTCGCCAACATCGCTTAAAGCATCGATCCAGCTGGAAAACTTCCGTTTCGAAATAACAAACCTCGAAAAGCTCAAATTTGAATACTCACTAATGAATGATGTCTTTCTGTTCTCATTGACAACCGCCCTAGCAATTCTGAAATTACGAATAATCCAGTTTGCAATTTCTGTTTGGTTCTCTTTATCCAAAACAAAATCTAGTTTCAGCGAATCTATGATTCCGCTTTGGTCAACAATTCTATTTACTGCAATATTTCCTCCCCCCCTTCTGGAACGAAGTCCCAGCCCCCCGAGAAAAACGAGGCACCAAAATGCAGAAATGGTGTGCTGCAGAACGTCTATTTCCTTTGCAAGGAAATGGACGGAAAACAAAGTTCCAGATTTAGATGAGCCTTTTGCAAAGAAAAATCTCCTTTTGTTAATGAGTGCAGCATACACCAAATACCCGATGCCTGCATGTCTACCCACCAGCCGCCCACCCGAAAACTGCCACGTCAGGCCGTAATCTCTTCTTAGATCTTCGCCCCTCCGTATTTCCCGATCTTCAAGATCAACCAAAATAACAACTTTACTTCTTCCCTCTTTCTTGCCTACTCCACCGAATATCTGCGCCTCTTTTTCCCGCAATTCACTGACACTCAGTGATCCATTCAACGTTCGCCACCAGAACCGCAATACCCCCTTAATTGATGGTGATCGCAATTCGATATCTCTCTGATCAGCCCCCGTCACAAATATGGGTGTAATTGCCTCGCATTCAAACGTGACTTTGTGGTCTATTGCCATAACAAAAGAACCCCTCTAGTTTTTCCTCTAGTTTTTTGTGGTTTCCCCATCCTCCACCACAAACTTCCCCAGGCCAAAAGCCGTGCCTTTGCCCACGTGGATTTTGGAACCGATCTCAAGGATTTCCCGGAACGTTTCCACCGGCCCTTCAAACCGGGCCCAGCCCACAAACCCGCCCATGGGAATACGGCTCCGCTGGCGGTGAGAGTAACGGTTCCAGTCGTACCAGCGGATCTGCCCTTCTCTGTATTGAACTTTGCGGGCCAGTTCTATCCATTTTCTATGATCATAATTCATCTTTCCATCGCCATGCAGAATATCCAGCATGCGAATGCGACGCAGCAGGTTTGTGATGAGAAGATCGAAGTCAATGTGCCGCAAGTAGCTACCCTGGTACTTGATCCGCGTTGGTGTCAGAAAACGGATAACCAATGATCCCCAGTTTCTTGGACCGGAAGGCAACCGGGATGGGCCCTGCCATTGCAATGGAACGTAATTTTTCCTGAGCAACCCTTCTTTGCCTTCATAGATAATGACAGAAGGCGTTTCAATACATTCCACCCGCAGAACGGAGTATTTCCCCCGGCCACGACCAATTCCTATCTTTCCAAGGCGTTCGATGGTAAAAACAAAAAACGGCAAATATTCAATACCCTTTCCAATGAGATTCAAAGAAACTTCGAATACATCCCCTGGCGGTATTGGATTGGCATAATTCAGTTTGGGTTCCAGCACGAACGGATGCGGAGCGAAACCGTTATGAAGATTCAGTTCTTTGAGCCTTTCTACGGGCGTCTCGAAAACATACAGATAGGCGCATTTTTCCCGAAAAGCGCAGCTTGGACAATCCCCTCCCGAGAACACACAAACGCTTCGTTTGAAAGCATTCCCAAACCCACCGCGGTACGTCGAACCGCTATAATTGGGAAGAAAAATAGGAGTACTGGCCTGCAAATAAAACCGTACAGACAAAATTGCAAGAGCCATAAAATCCCCTACGAACCAGGATCACGTTCCGTTCAGAATCCGGATTTATTGTTGTGCGCTTTTGTATGGGGGTTTAGGAAGGTGTAAATATAATAAAAAATCTCCCCCATACTGTCAAGAGAAATCTGGAGTCTTTTCAAAAAACAATCCTGAAACTCTCCACTAATTGAAGGCCACTTACCGAACGAATTTTACTGATTCTCCATCTTTTCAGGAAGGTTTTGTTCAAACTCCATCAAAATTTAAAAATTCTGAATTTTTACGCAAGACAAATTTTTTCCGAAGTCAAATATGTCAGAATCTTAACAAAAACTGTGAGATTTTCTTTTGATCCACACAACCCTCCAAAACCACAGGGTTTCAATTGCCCCAAAACCAGGACAAATTGGTACACTTTTGCAACCGCCAAAACTACAAAGATCTCTATTCTCCGATTGTATTTCCTGCTGTTTATGCTTTTTTGCTCCCCGAATTTCTTACTCTAAATAACAAATCTTGATCGAATATAATTTCCAGGAAAGGACTTCCCTTGCCACCGGAATTCAGGCAAAGCGTTCTTCTCATCGTTTCCCTTCCGCCAGCCGCTCCTGTCAATCCTTTTTCGGTCTTCCTCGTCTTCAATTCTGCTCAATTTGTTTTGCTACCATTTCGCTTTTGCCTTCATCTACGGTCATCTACAGTTCTTTCTTTTTTCATGGAACAGCGCACCGACCTACCAAAACCGATCCTACCCCAGTTCACCCTGCTATGCCCTTTTCAATTTTTGATCTACTGGCTTTCTATTCCCATTTTCATGCCTTTTCATTTTTATTTGATTCTTTTTCATAATCCAGTGCGCCGTTCCCACTCGGCTGGGACATCATTTTGGTCTGACTGCTCGAACATCCCTTGAAATCCCTTCGCGTCTGGTTTCCCGCCATCCCCTCTAAATCGGGGCTTCATTTTCACTTCCGCAGCAAATCGAAGCTGCGGAGAAGGAGCTTGGCATCGAGTCGCAATCCCCTCTAAATCGGGGCTTCATTTTCACGGCGGAAATATTCAGAAAGTTTTATGGTCCAACGAAAACAAGAGTCGCAATCCCCTCTAAATCGGGGCTTCATTTTCACGTCACCAGCTCCTTCCGCAGCAAGTTGAGGCTGCGGAGAAGGTCGCAATCCCCTCTAAATCGGGGCTTCATTTTCACGGGCGCTCGGTAGTTGTTTTCACGGAGCCGGGACCCGAGTTGAGGTCGCAATCCCCTCTAAATCGGCGCTTCATTTTCACACATAAAAACGGGAGAGGGAAAATGAACTTGAGAAAACTAGTCGCAATCCCCTCTAAATCGGGGCTTCATTTTCACGTGTCCCGCACCGGGCGCTCAGTGGTCATTTTCCAGGAGCCGTCGCAATCCCCTCTAAATCGGGGCTTCATTTTCACTTTTGGGCGGGCCTTGTGGTGCCGTCTTCCGGAGAGGCGCTACAGTCGCAATCCCCTCTAAATCGGGGCTTCATTTTCACTTTTTCAGGAGCCCTCAGCTGAGCTTGCTGAGCGGCTCCGTGAGTCGCAATCCCCTCTAAATCGGGGCTTCATTTTCACCTTGGGTGGTCCCGGGTGGTCTTCTCTCATTCCCGCCGGGAAGTCGCAATCCCCTCTAAATCGGGGCTTCATTTTCACGGGCTTGGTGGTCCGGCGTCTGACAGACCGGACCACCGGGCAAGTCGCAATCCCCTCTAAATCGGGGCTTCATTTTCACTGTAGAAAGAAGGGCAGAAAAACTATTTAATAAAAATAGTCGCAATCCCCTCTAAATCGGGGCTTCATTTTCACTCCTGGAGCAGATCAACATCCCGGAGTGGCTCCGGGAGTTGTCGCAATCCCCTCTAAATCGGGGCTTCATTTTCACCTAAACACTAAACGAGGAGCGTTGTTATGGACGTTGTTCGTCGCAATCCCCTCTAAATCGGGGCTTCATTTTCACAGGTTAAGGGGGAGATTTCACTTGCAGAGGCAGTGAAAATTGGTCGCAATCCCCTCTAAATCGGGGCTTCATTTTCACTTAAAGGGGGAAACGGTAATTATCGGGCCGCGATACGTGGCCCGTCGCAATCCCCTCTAAATCGGGGCTTCATTTTCACCCATGAGACGCTCGTGTTTCTTACGAGCGTTTGTCTTAAGTCGCAATCCCCTCTAAATCGGGGCTTCATTTTCACCTCCAGGGCAACCCCGATGGACTGGGTCTTTCTGTGGATATGGTCGCAATCCCCTCTAAATCGGGGCTTCATTTTCACTGCTGGGCCCGAAACCCACTGAACCTCAACAGGTTAACACCCCCGTTTGACAGACCTCCTTTT
>Ga0209426_1000994_pt1 | contig 21214 bp, 24 predicted proteins | sample Deesub1362B_J571_FD_187697 | JGI IMG/M metagenome (GOLD analysis project Ga0209426, IMG submission 187697) | Deep oceanic, basalt-hosted subsurface ecosystem from Juan de Fuca Ridge flank, Pacific Ocean, CORK Borehole 1362B_J2.571 (SPAdes)... ...
AGATAAAAGGAGGTTTGGATGGTTGATAAGGCAGAAGAGAGAAGACAGGAAGGAGATGGCTTTGTTTGCTGTTGGCTTGTGGCACAACATATTTGCTGTCAGGGTGAAGTAATTATGTCCCAATGCCGAAAATGTTAGATGGTTATCTAACATTTTCGGTGGTTTTAAATGGCTTATAGGCAAATAACAACAAAAAACGGCGGGAGGTGAAGGATGAGGAAAGTATGGGTTGGAGTTTTGTTTGTGTTAATGATTGCTGCAACCCTAGCAACGGTAGCAACAGCAACGAGTGAGGATAAAATCACTCCAGAAGAGAAAGACAATTCACAAGAATTTTATGCTGGAAGAGCAGTCAAGGCACTTTCAGATGAAAATGGTTATTCTCTGATTGACTTGAAAACTGGTAACACAATACTTTATGTAAACTACACAGCAATAGAAGAAAATCTTGATGGAAGACCAGCAATCACAAAAGAAGAAGCTATTAAACTGGCAAGTCAGCTGTGTAGTCCTGCATATACAATGGTTAGAGCAACTGAGAACCCATACGACTTTGACATCCTGTTTGAAAGGCAAATTAATGGAATAACTGTATTTGGAGAAACCTGCTACGTCTCAGTAAACAAGATGACTGGCAAGATAGCAGCATACAGAAAGATGCCTACAAGAGAAATAAACTTTAAGCCTGAAGTAAGGATATCAAAAGAAAGGCTTATGAAGATGACAGGTGCATTGGATGCTAAGCTCATACTAATTCCTGAAAAAGGTGTATTCTGGATTACATCCATACCCAGTAAGCTCATTGACGCTGTTAATGGAGAAGAAGTTAGTGAAAAAGAAATGGAAAAACTTAAGGAGGCATACAAAATAACAGTCGACTTTAAAGATCTAGGTAAGAAAGCAGTCACTATTGAAGGGAATTTTGCAATTAAAGGTATTAATAACAATCAAGGTGCTGTATTCAAAGATGAAACGTGGTACAGGAAGGATGATATTGATGCAGCTGAAGAATCAATGGAGACGCCAAGACCAAATAACCAGCCAGCTTGGGATTCAAATGCTATTGATTATGATATAGTGAATTATGAAAGTACCGTAAACAATATTCTCGATAATTATGAAGCTGTATACTTTGCAGGACATGGAAATGATAATTGCATAGCTCTTGGAGGTGATGCTCAGTACTGCAAAGAAGAGGTTGCAAGTAACAGGGATACAAGATTATTTGTAATTGCTGCATGTAAAGCGGGCAATAATCTAGCGCCATCTTTAGCTAGTAATGGTGTTCAATGTGTGATTGGTGCAACTGAAACAATTACTGACTTATCTGGACTTGGGGAGTGTGCTACATGGGCTGCACTGTTTTGGGACAGAGCAACTGGAAATGTCTTTGCTGGTTCTCAGAGAACAGCACATACTGCGAGGATTGAAGCAAATACAATTACTTATCTCCCATCTTTTATGGATTGTGATTTGGATGCAGAGAAGGGAAATTGTAACATATATATTTAATCTACTTATTTTATTTTTTATTTTATTGCCACAAGCCAAAGCAGATGGAGGCATCGTTATCTATGACCCAGACATATATGAATGGAAGCTCCAGGTTATGAAGGAGCAATTCTGTGCAATTAACTATGAAAACGGAACTCAGAAGATGCTCTTAGCACTCAATGTTAATTTGCGTGGCGAAAAAGCTGTTTGGATTTTTCCTGTTCCAGCAGAACCTGATGAAATAATGATAGACACAGTCAGGGGATTTCCAAAACTTGAGGGTCATGACATAAAAATGAGAGCAGATGAGAGAATCTCCGATGCTTTTACGCTAATGAGACTGTCTCAAGTCTATACTTTTCCTTTTATTATGTTTACTCAAGAATTTGAAGAAATTAAAGAAGTTGAGGTTCATGAACATATTGAGGAAATGGGTTTAACAACAGAGTTGATTACTGCGGAAGATGGAAGTAAGTTTTACAGTTATTTAGCAGATAAAGGGCTGACCTTACCTGCAAATCTTGAATCCATTTTAGATGAGTATGTAGGAAAAGAATACTCTTTTGTTGTTTCTTGGATTTCAGATATAAAGAAGTTTAAACAGGAATCTGCTGGATATGAACTTGGATATAGTACAATCAATACAGTTTGTGTTGCCATCAGCTTTCCTACCAATGAAATCTATTTTCCATTAAAACCTACAAGTGTTTATGGAGATCAAAAGATTCCAATAATAATTTACGTGATAGGGCACGCTACACCAGAGCTTTATCCAGAGATTGAGAATAGTGAAGTTAATTACTTTGTTGATAGCCACTATGTTGTACCTGAGGAGTTATCATCCTTCTTCAACGGTAAAACAATAGTTGAGGGCTTAAAGTACACGAAGATTAAAATAAATACATCATCGAAGTATTTAACTGAGGATTTGTGGATTAAAGATTACACTCCACAAAACCTTGCCGTATATGAATTCATTAATGAATGTGGTTTATGGTGTGTTATGTTCTTTGTTATGCTCTTTGCATTGATTTCATGTTTGGCAACTACACTTGCTGGAATGGTAGTATTCAAGAATAAGATACATAGAAAATTTGCTTTGCTGGGCCTATGGAATTTTTTGAGTTTAATAGGTTTTGCATTTGCAATTGATAGATCACTTGACTCTCAGAATATCAAAGTCAATAGGATCTTACTTGTATTCTTATTTTCAATATTCTTTTTAATGCTTAGTTTTGTTTTTCAGATTTTCTTACAATTTATTTTTTAATCACAAAAAAGACTACTTTTTTACTAACCCAAGGTTAGTAATTCCCTTTTTAAACTTTACGAAAATGTTAGATGGTTGTCTAACGTTTTCAGCGGTTTTATATGGTTTATAGGCAAATAACAACAAAAAACGGCGGGAGGTGAAGGATGAGGAAAGTATGGGTTGGAGTTTTGTTTGTGTTAATGATTGCTGCAACCCTAGCAACGGTAGCAACAGCAACGAGTGAGGATAAAATCACTCCAGAAGAGAAAGACAATTCACAAGAATTTTATGCTGGAAGAGCAGTCAAGGCACTTTCAGATGAAAATGGTTATTCTCTGATTGACTTGAAAACTGGTAACACAATACTTTATGTAAACTACACAGCAATAGAAGAAAATCTTGATGGAAGACCAGCAATCACAAAAGAAGAAGCTATTAAACTGGCAAGTCAGCTGTGTAGTCCTGCATATACAATGGTTAGAGCAACTGAGAACCCATACGACTTTGACATCCTGTTTGAAAGGCAAATTAATGGAATAACTGTATTTGGAGAAACCTGCTACGTCTCAGTAAACAAGATGACTGGCAAGATAGCAGCATACAGAAAGATGCCTACAAGAGAAATAAACTTTAAGCCTGAAGTAAGGATATCAAAAGAGAGAGTTATAAAATTGACAGGTTCTGCTGATGCTAAACTTACATTAATTCCCGAGAAAGGAATATTTTGGGTCACATCCAGGCCCAACAGCACAATTATTAACGCTGTTACCGGAGATGAGTTAGGTAAAGAAGAGATGGAATCTCTCAAGGATTTATATAAGACAACAGTAAGCCTCAGCAAATTAGGTAAAGGATCTATTGAAGATCTCGGAATAAAGGCAGCTGATAATAACCAAGGCGCAGTATTTAGAGACGATGATGACATCACAAAGGATGACATCGAAGCTGCGGAAGAATCAATGGAGAAGCAACGCCCTAACGGGGGATCTGCATGGGATCCCTATGTCTCAAGTTATGGTGTGGTGAATAGTGAAAGTACAATAAACTCTATTCTGGGGTACTTCGAGGGTGTTTACTTTTCTGGACATGGAAACAACAATTGTATAGGAATTGGGGGCAGTAATCAATACTGCTACTGGGAAGCCTCAAATAACCTACAGACCAGGGTATTTGTGGTAAGTGCATGTGATGCAGGAAATAACTTTGCTACCAACTTGAACAATAAGGGAGTTCAGTGTATTATTGGAGCTTCTGGTGACATCTCAGATGGAGGAATATGGTGGTCGGAATGTGCAAATTGGGCCGATATTTTCTGGGATAAAGCTACAGGAAATATCGATGCAGGTTATCAGCGAAGTGCACATACTGCCAGAGTAGAAACTAACGCTGCTACTTGGCTTAACTGGTGTGATCTCGACACAGAAAAGGGAACCTGTAACACGTACATCTAATTTTTCTTTTTATGCTTGCAGATTTTCTCCTTCCTTGGGTGTTTGGGATTTATTCCTCCCTTATTTATTCCCTAATAACGAACACACTTGCACTAATAGCTTTTCCGCACTTTAGCAAGACAAAGTTGGTTAGCAAGGATAAAGTATTGGTAGTTATTTTTGCCCTATGGTTTTTGAATTTGGTAGGACTAGGATTAGCAATATTTACGTACAGAATTGAAACTTTTCTCTTCTGGAAATTTACAGGAGATTATAGAATGATGAGTGATATAACTAAAACTACTTTCTCTGGTATTTCAGGTGGAACTGTGAGTAATATTCTATTTTCAGCTGCAAGCTCTCCAGGGAGTATTCTAATGGGCTATGTGTCCTGTTATGCATACCAACAACCGGATAAAAAGAAAGTAATTGTCTACTGGATCCTAATAAATTTTGCAGTAACATTTATCGTTATTAGTAGAAGTTTATGTGGCTATTCTCCTTGGAAGTGCTGACAGCAAGCTTTACAACAAGAGTATCCATCTTTGGGTTCGATAAACGTATTATTAGCTGAGTTGACTCTATTGTACCTAATCCCCTCTTTTGATAATATAAACGATAAACAGAGAGATAATAAATGCTGTAATAGAAATTAAAAGTAGCCAATCATAACCTACACCAAAGACTGGATATTCTGGCACTCCTTTTCTCCTCATTGATTTTAGCAGAATGATTGTAAAGGATATGATTGCTGAGGCAATAGTACTGATTACAGGTAAGATAATCTTTAATTTCTTCCACCTCAAAACAGATTCGCCAGAACTTGTTATCTCATAGTAAACCCACTTTCTATCATCCTCAACTCTCCTTACATAACCGGCACTTTCAAGAATTTTTGTGTGATGCAGGACAGTTGGTTTAGTCAAATTCAGTACCTTTGAGAGTTCTGAGATTGTATAATTCCTCTTACTAAGGTTTTTTAGAATAGAGATCCTTGTTTTGTTTGTCAATACTCTTACATTTTCTATAGACCCCTCCACCTCTCCTAGTTGTTCTCTTACATCTTCTGATTCTGAATTTGATTCCACCTGAAGCATTTCAAATTTTTCTTTTTAAACTTTACGAAAATGTTAGACGGTTATCTAACGTTTTCGGTGGTTTGATATACAGATGTAGTGAAAGACAACAAAAAACGGCGGGAGGTGAGTTTGATTGAAGAAGATTGTAGGAATACTGTTGGTATTGGTGATGCTGGGAAGTATAGCAACAGCAATAGCTGTAAATCCTGACCAGAACACCATCAAAGAACTGAAATTCAGGAAACTATACGAAAGCGATAAAGAATTCAGGAAAAACATAGATCTTATAAGAGAGATTACACTGAAAGAAAAATTAAGCAAAGAAGACTGGGAAAAACTCTATAGTCTCTTTAAAGCAGTTTTTGAAAAACTTGAAGTTGAACTTAGCGATAAAGACTTCGAGATCTTAAAGCAAATAATTGAGGAAGAAAGACCAAAAATAAGGGCCTATGTATACTACAAACAAAGAGAGAGTCTATCAACTCAGGCGAGTTCATCAATAGCATCAGATTATTTACCAAGGCTTTATCAGCCAACTTCTGACCTGAACAATGGTAACGGGTTGATAAAAACATACGCAAAGGTTTTTGATGAAAATATCTATGGCTATCATTTGTCAGGGAAGTACATAATAGAAGTCACGTACGTTTTTGCTGATGAAGATCATCCAGACTGGGATTGGCTGTATGACTGGGTAAGATTGACTTATTGGGATAGAATACAGGATATAGAGACCTTCTTCTTAGTTGTAGATAAAAGCGATGAAGAAGTTGACAGGCTCTCTTTTATTGGACTTGAACTTCAGAGATATAATTATCTCTGGTATTCGATCAGTCCAATCTATAGTGGAACAGCAACATGGGAAGAAGCTGCACATGAAAGAGAAAAAATATATTCCTTCAATACATACGGAGATCATCCAATCGTGTACGTCAACACATGGAACCATGCGATGGGTGAAGATGATAACAATCCATCAATGGCAGATTCATCATTTAACACATGGCAGAACTACGTTGAAGGGAGCAGAATGGATGCGGAGAATGACTATACTACGACCATCATCTATATAAATGAAAAGATAGGAGAGTGTCCTTGATTAAAAATATCAGAATTTTTTCAACCCTATTTTTTATAGTTCCTCATTCAGTTCTGGATATACTTTTGTTACTTACCTACACCAATGAAGTTGTACCAATTATTAAATTAAAGGAGTTACCCGTGGGGATATCGCTACTAATTTTCTTCTTACTGTTAAGGATTGCATTTGCATATGCACTGGTTCATGTGCTTGAAATCAGTCGATATGTATCATGTATTATTATATTAATTGCACTTCCTCCGCTCACAACAGAGCGCATTATGAGGGATATAGTGGGATTAGAAAATTTCCCGCTAAATGAGTTTGTATCTGGCCTATCTAAATTTCATCCAGTTGCTGGAATTCTACTATTGGCTCTTATAGAATGCTCCAAGCTACTATTGATTATCCCAATTAAAAAATTCAGGTAGGTACTATCAGGGAGTAGATACTTTGGAGTTTAAGATGTGTAGAGCGATCAAAAACTTCAGCTTTTTTTACTAACCTCAGGTTAGTAATTCGCTTTTTTAAACTTTACGAAAATGTTAGACGGTCATCTAACGTTTTCGGTGGTTTGATATACAGATGTAGTGAAAGACAACAAAAAACGGCGGGAGGTGAAGGATGAGAAAAGCAATTGTAGTGGGAATATGCTTACTGATAGTGTTAGCTGTAGGAATAGTTTCCGCAGAGGTTAGTAAGAGAACAACGATAAACACTCAAAGATACGAACACTATTCAAACCAGTAGATGTTGAAGCCTGTAAGTACATAAACATACGCAAAGGTTTTTGATGAAAATATCTATGGCTATCATTTGTCAGGGAAGTACATAATAGAAGTCACGTACGTTTTTGCTGATGAAGATCATCCAGACTGGGATTGGCTGTATGACTGGCTTCGATTAGCAATATGGGGCAGAGATGAAGACATAGAAACTTTCTTCTTAGTTGTAGATAAAAGCGATGAAGAAGTTGACAGGCTCTCTTTTATTAGACTTGAACTTCAGAGATATAATTATCTCTGGTATTCGATCAGTCCAATCTATAGTGGAACAGCAACATGGGAAGAAGCTGCACATGAAAGAGAAAAAATATATTCCTTCAATACATACGGAGATCATCCAATCGTGTACGTCAACACATGGAACCATGCGATGGGTGAAGATGATAACAATCCATCAATGGCAGATTCATCATTTAACACATGGCAGAACTACGTTGAAGGGAGCAGAATGGATGCGGAGAATGACTACAGCAGCATAGTTTATATAGATGAATCAATTCCGGAGTCACCTTAAGATGTATAACGTAAAACTATTGGTATTTTTTATTATTTCCATTATTTCCAGCATGTTTTTATTTTTCCTTGATTTATCCTGCCTCCTTCTTTACACTGTAGACGTATACAGCTATATAAACCTACAAGGCTTTAAAAATTCTATTTTCGCTCCTTTAATTGCTTTACCAATGCTTTCTGCCCTTTTAGCCATAAGATTTGGAATTGTGTTTATTCTATATCGTGCTTTGAACTTGTATCACAAGATACCAAAATCCTTTCTGATCGTTGCTGGCATACCAGTTCTAACGTCTGAACTGATACTGAGAGATTTAATAGTTGGAATGGATGTTACTTATGAATGGAACAGTATAGAAAGGATTAGCAAATTCACAGTTTTAAATAGCAGTTTTTCGGAGATTGTACAGCCATTCAAGAACAATGTTTTCATTACAATCTTAATAGGGGCTATAATCTTCGAATTTTCTAGGATCATGACTGTTTTACTATTTACGAGGTTTGAGAAACAGAAAGCATAAACACTTAAACTTTACGAAAATGTTAGAGAGTTATCTAACATTTTCGGTGGTTTGATATACAGATGTAGTGAAAGACAACAAAAAACGGCGGGAGGTGAGTTTGATTGAAGAAGATTGTAGGAATACTGTTGGTATTGGTGATGCTGGGAAGTATAGCAACAGCAATGGCATTAACAGCAAATAAGGAGAGCGAAAAATCAACAGAGTTAAAGTTGCCAAGAACTAACAAAAGAGGATTTGCAAAAGCTTTATAAGAAATACAACGTAACAGAGAACGACATAAAGTTTGCTAAAGGTGAATTGCCACATTATTTGATGGGAACAGTACTGTATGATAAAGAAGTAATTGTTATTGAAGACTTTAAATTGCTCGATGACGAGCATGTAAGGGATGTTATAAAGAAGAGCAAACCTGAAATAGTCATGACAAGCAAACAGAGGTCTAGTATTATGGAAAAGGCGAGAGAAAGATACATTAAGAAATACAGTGTTGATCCAGCAAATCCAAAGGTAGACATTCTAAATGGAGTTCCACTACCAAAGGAGTACGTTAGAGAGTTAGTCAGAAGTGGAAAGCTTGGTCTTGAGGATTCTGAAAAAGTTATAAATGCAGAAAATATTGGCATCAAAAGTTCTGCTACAGGCCCACAAGCGATCAATGGAAAAGTTTACGTGCACATAGTCGAGGCAAAGAATGACCAATACTGGCATAAGCCAGATGGAAGCGATTGGTTGAGTGGCACTTATGCAGCACTTGATCGATTTGAAGAAGAGTTTGGTGTTGACATGATACCTTATGAGTATTGGAATGCATGGGATTTGAGCGATATCTCACCGGCTTATAATGCATCAGAAGCACTTAAAGACCTTGAACAAGATTTTGCATTTTTTGTAGTCGACGATAACCATATAGTGATCGGATGGGCAGATCGTTTAGATCACAACGGAATTGCAAGAATGAATCGGTTCCATTCAGTAGGCGTAGAAGATCCTTGCTGTGGAAAAGCTAACTGGCCAGATGATAGTGTTGCTCAACATGAGATCTCACACCTCTTCAACGCTGGAGAGGGAGGATATTGGTGCTGGGAACATCCAGAATGTATAATGAACTACTGCCACGCTTTCTGGGGAACAGACGAGTGGTGTGGAAGTCACTGGTATGACGTGTTCGTCAACATAAATGGAATCCATGATTAATCAATTTAATTTTTTATTTAGATAACAATGAAAAGAAGGGAAGTTTTTAAGGTGTTCATAGGACTAGGAATCGGAATATTAATTCTAACGGTAGCCTTCTTTGCTTTTCTGGGCTGGAACGCATACGAGCATTACCATGCAAAGTACATAGATGTCAAAAAGATACAGTTTGAGTATGCAGATTTAACCGAAAAGTTAACACAATATCCACAACTTAAAAAAGTTATGGAGATGCCGAATTGTGAAATGAGCCTGAATGAATTCTTCAAACTGAAAGATGAACTAGGGAAGATCAGACATTTTAGAATAGGAGAAAAATACTACGAGATTACTCTATACGATGGTATAGTCGTTCAAAGATTAGACGATGTAGATTGTAAAGAGACAGAATGTAAAGAACTCTATTTTCTCAAAGAAAAATTGGCGGATGTAGATGAGAGAAGAGTAAAAGTAGTAAAAGCAGGGGAGAATGTTGAATCAATAGACGATAGTATAAAGGGAGTGATGGAAGGTCGATACGATATTGTTGCTTTAAATGGGTTCATTCTAACAAATACTTCTCGCAAAGAACTTTATAAAGCAAAAGAATTTGAAGGTGGGATAATTAAATTCAAAGGAGAATGCTACAAAGTTTTTGCTGAAAGCAAAGTATTTTTGAAAGAACCGTATTACTCACCAACCAATTGCAGGGAAGTAAGTGAATGGGCGCTGAGCAACTATCCCACTTTAGAGAGTGCCATAGAAATAGCAAGCAAGAATGGCGAAGCTTCACTTAAAACTCAACCGGAAGAATGGGAAAGAACATTTGATTTCATGCAAAATATGGGTTGTAGTTGTATTGAAGTTAATGGGAGTTACTATGAGATTGGTTTTGCTACTGCTTAGTTCATATCATATTTGGGAAACCCCATGGATACAATCCTTTTACGTACTGCGTAATGTCTTACTACTGGGCATGGAATGGAGTAAACGCTTGGTGCAGCGGTTGCGGGAACACAATAGATGATAACATAACTCCATGAAATACATTTATTTTTTTATAATAGGGGTTCTAACCAATGTAGTAGGATTTTACGTAAACGAGAAACTGTTAACAATTGATATGGGAGAGTTCATTATTCCCTTATTGATTTGGTTGGCTGTTATTATCTTACTGTCAATATGGTTCAAAATAAAAAAAGACACTAAAACCATTATGCTTGGATCCCTCATCTCATTTTTTGGTCTAATGGCATCATTCATTGTTTTTGGTTTAGCTTTGGAATTATCAACAAGCTTTGAAATTGAGATCAGTAATACAGACCTGTGCGAACATAACATAACAATTGAATGTGGATTTTTTAAGCAGAGCTACAGAATAGAACCAAATTCTAAAATTAAGGTTGCAAATCTACCTTTTAATCTATGCTTTCTGACACTTCCTGAAAATATCACGGTAACACTTGATGACAGAATCAAAGAGATGTATGAGGTGAGGGCAATGGGATTAATTTATGTTAGAATAACTAATGAAAGTGGTTTACGCTTGGATATAATTCAAGGTCCAGTTATCTAAGGGAGTTACTATGAGGCCGATTTTGTTACTTAACTACTGGAATGCTCGTTCTGGAACAAACATCTGGTGTAACACTCACTGGAATGTTGTGAACCAAAATATAGCGGGAGAAAAATAATGTCGAGCAAACGGGCAACTGAAATAGCAGAAGGAGCAATGACAAATAATTACGAATTCTTTTATGTTCTCTTTTTTTTAATTGGAGTAATCTCAGCAATCATTGGAACAATAAGCGAATCTCTGATTGCTCCTATTCTGATATGGATGGTCTTGCTCTTCTTATCATTGCTTTTCAAAAATCCTAAAGCTGCAGGAATTGTTTTTCCAGTGGGTGTTCTGGTACTCATTCTAAATAACTTCCTGCTTTCTTCTCCATTTAACTGGTTCTTCGTACTGTTTTCTCCCACAGCTCTTATCTTTGCGATATTTCCTTTAATGCTATCATTCGTGTTCAGAGATAAGGATATTAGATTTGCATTGAAAGCTACTGCATTTTCTTACATTGGCTTAGCAATTGTTATGTGCTCGTTCTTTTGGTATTCCGCATACACATCTTTTCCCGATTACGTATCAGAACTTCCAGAAACAACTGTAATGAGAATAGATAAACTTGAATATGAACCTGAGATCTATTCTGAATTAACAGAAGAAGAAATAGAGAAATTTCCAGCTTTAAAGAGAGTGCTGGAAGGTATGAAAAAGATAGGACTGAAAAGCTTTGATTACGAAGTTCCAAGAGAAGATGGGCAGGCTATCTGCGATTATCTGATAGCAAAACAGGATAAACCTTGCTGTTCACCTTACGTAGCACAGTTCAAATACAAAGGGGAATTTTATGGTTTCAATCTTGTATAACTACTATAGGAGGGAGTCTTATGAGAACAATATACAAGATTGCTGCAAGCTTTGTAATAGCCGTTTTGGCATGTATTTTTAGTTTCTATGTCTTAGGGATCTTAGAAGTTCCACCATCTAATCTTGAGCTTTTAATTCAAAGTACGTTTGTACTTGCTATAATTTTTTCAGTAATCTTTGGAATCGTTGCAAAAATGGAGTGGAAGAAGGTAATCACCTACTCAATATTAACGGCTTTGCTTGCTGCGTTCATTCTGCCTTCAATTTTTTTTATTGGATGGTGGTATATCTACCAGGTAGCAGCACCTCATGAAATCCTGATTAGCAATACAGACTCGTATGAACACAGCATAGCTATTGAATTATATTCTGATGGTAAACTTTTACTCAGAAAAAGCTATTTACTAGAGCCAAAAAGTCGTGTAAAATCTGATTTGCCTAAGGGATTGATTTTCACATCATTTCCACAGCATTTGCATGTCACATTGGATAGTAAAATCGAGGAGATGTATGATTTAAGGGTACATGGACGTGCTTGTGTCACCATAATAAATGAAAGTGGGACTTTAAGTCTGTTTGTAGAGCATATGGGGGCTGATTAGAATTTAGATGAAAGAAGGATTGAAACTACACAATCAAAACATTTTTTACTCCGTTAAAATCAACTCATGCGGGAACAGCTAATTCTTGATCACATTCTCAGAATTGAGAATGAATTAAAGTTAATTAGCCGTCAAGATATATTTTTTGGGATTGAGGTGGTCTGAAGAGGAAATCTCTGAAGATTGTTTGGAGAAAAAAGTGATAAACGCTAATTTTTTAATTTTTAGTAGATTTATACTCGTAACTACGCTCACACACCGGTTGGTTGTCACCTATGTTAACTAACTTTTAGATAAAGGAAAAACAAGGGATTCAAGAAGTTCCAGTGCTCTTTAGACTTGAGAGTTTTCCAGAATTGGATTGGTAGCAAAGACTATTTTATGCTTTTAATCGTTTTTCTTCAAAAATCTTTCCTTTATTTCTTAGCTGAGAGCTCTAATCTTCGTATATATAACTTACGATTTTGTTCTAATTTTTTCGAACGTTTTCAGTGGTTTTAATAGTAATTGGGAAGAATTGGTTAAAATGGCGGGAGGTGAAGGATGAGAAAGGTATGGTTAGTTGGAATTTTAGTAATAGTGCTGGTAATTGTGGGGAGCTACACAGCAATGGCTGTGAAAGAAGAAAACGATGTGTTAAAAATTCCTGCTGGAAAATACGTGACAGAAAAAGATGTTGAACTGTGGTTGGAAGAAGGTTTACCAATAGATGAAGCAAAGAAAATAATCGAATCAACAAATAATAATACTATGCCTCCACTCATAAGTATGGATGACATAAAAAGGTGGAAAGAAAAAGGTGTGAGTGAGAACTCAATTAATAGAATTTTGCTCACGATTGGTAAAGGAAGGTTACCTAATTATGATCCAGAAGTTGCAGAGAAGTTTTATGCAAATGCTTGGAAGCTACCCACACCTCTGTCAGGCAACCAAGTCAATGCATGTATGGAGACAAGAAGTTATAGTGCTACAAGGGGTGTAAAAGGATACATGGATCCCGGTTCTCTCTATATCAGCTCTGATCAGTACCTCAATCTGATTACTTCTCATTTGGGTAGCCCTGATCCGGACACGGGTACTGATTACTGGACTGAAGTGGGCATAATGAGGTGGATAGACCTTGGAAACGTATATAAAGCTTTTACATATGATAACGATGAGGGCAAATGGGATTACATTGGAGATGTACAAAATACAGCACACTCATACTGGATTGGAGTAGGACCGTACGATGAATCATACGGGCAGTACAGTTATTTGATATACTTTGACAATTACTTTGCCCGCTCAGGTCACCTACCGTTTACACTTCACCAAGCTAATGTTTGCCAAGAGGTTTGGTCATATTCAACATACATTGAATCAAGTGAGCGTAATCTGTTCTATAATTTGAATCTACTGACCCTATCAGGAAGCTGGTATCAATGGGATAGCTCAACCTCTACAAACTGGTATGAGATATACCCTTGTCAGATAACGGAAAATGACTATTCACCAGAACTGTGGATTGAGTACACGTAACAAAATTTGTTTTCCACATAATTTTTTAATTCCTGTGTGATAATCTGAGAAAATGTTACCAGATCAAATAAAGATGACACCAAAAATTATGCAAAAAACTCTTCCGGTTCTGGTGTTTATCTTAATACTTTCGTGGAATGTTCAGGCATCAACATGGGTAAAAGTTCAGGATTATAAGCAGTATTTAGGGAATAGAGATTCAATAGCTATAGATTTTTTCCTGAAAGACCTGAACAGAGTTTGCATTAATTCTACCCATCCCGTAAATATCAGTATCTGGGATGGAGATAAACAATTATTTTACAAAGAATTGGTTTACAAGTACAATAATACATTTGAAATTAGTTCAGGAGGAAGTATCAAAGTTGAAAATGTCAACGAAGGAAATTACGTGCATGTCAGTGTGGAGGCATTATTACCCTCATTTATAAAAATACCATCAGATCAGACTCCTGTTTATACTGGCTGGATAAATATTGGTGACTATAAACAATACCTTGGGCATGGAGATTCGGTATTTGTGAATCTCTCTCTTGGTTATAATTACCGGATTTATGTTTACTCTGATCATCCCGTAAATATCAGTATCTGGGATGGAGATAAACAATTATTTTACAAAGAATTGGTTTACAAGTACAATAATACATTTGAAATTAGTTCAGGAGGGGGTATCAAAGTTGAAAACAAACCACCAGGTATTGTTTCCTACCCTGGAACTTATTTGCATGTAGTGGTGTATTCAGAAGTTAATGAAACATTGCCAGCAATCAGTCTTAACTACCTACCTGCACCAACACCAATCATTACAAAAACTTACCCACGCCCTATTATTACAAAAATAACTCCAAATGTCACAGAAACTCTTCCAGAAAGATTGACCCCATCTGCAATACCTGAACAGCCGGGCTTTGAAGTTGTTCTGAGCATTGCTGTGATAATCTCTGTAGTAGCTTTAAGAAGGTTGAGAACTGACAGTTAAAACTACCTTTCTTGTTAATCATTTCAAAATATAAAAACTAACAAATAGAAAATTTTTAAATATTGACGCCAAGAATGTCCACAAAATGAGCGGGAAGGTTGTTGCAGCCTGTATTTTATTGATATTCATAATAGCTTTGTTAATACCTCAGTTTGTTGATATATCTGCCGAGCAAATAAAAAAGGAAGAAGGATACGTGCATTTGGAAAATATAGAAATTAAAGCAGAAGAAGTCAACGAGAGCCATGCCAGTATAAAATTCATAATCTCCATTTATCGTTCTGAAATCCTCTCAAATGCAACGCTCACCATTAGTACTTATGACAGAATAACTGACCTCCTTGTTAATAAAATCAAAATTGAAATTCCAGAAAAAGGAGAGGAAGGGGTAGCTGAATTAAACACGACAATCTCTTTTGAGAAAAATAAAGACTATAATATCAATTTTAGGCTTGAAAAAGATAAAAGAGTGGTAGACTCAAGAGGAGTGAGTTTGAGAGGTTTAAATACCCTCATTCCTAAGGAGAAGGAGCTTAAAATGACATTAAAAGATGTTGATTTTGAGATTACTAGTGTGAAGAATGATACAGCTACAATCAAAGCTAGGTTTTACATTGATACTATGGAGGATTACAGTGATGTTACTTTTCACATCAAAGCCATCCAGTACGAATCAAATGTGCTTGCTGATGATGACTGGTTGGATGTTAATGTTAAAAAAGGCAAAACTCTGCTGGTTGAAAGCAATCTAACGGTTCCAAAGGATTACAACTATCTTGTGAAAATAGAAGTATGGAGAAATGGTTCATTGTTAAAAACATGGAGCAAAGCTTTGAATTTAGCTCCAACTAAAAAAGTTCCAGAAAACGTTACTGAGGAAGAGGTTAAGTTTAAAGTTAGTGAGTTTGTGAAGGATCGCTTTATCACCCCAACTCCGCTACCTATGCCCACTCCAACTCCTCCGATGGTTGGAGATATAGTTCCTGAGAAAGCAACACCGGGATTTGAGATTGTGTTAGCTTTAATCGCAACTGGAGGTGTATTGCTATGGAAGAGAAGATAAAAGAAATTAGTACAAGAGATGTGCTGATAAAGATATTCATAGCAATAACAGTTATTTTTCTGATTTTTTCGGTATGGGGGTTATACACATCCTTAAATGATCTCATTAACTTGTGGATTGGTTACAAATATGCTCCAGTTTATAGGGCTCTGTTGAACTTAGCTGTACTAATTCTGGCAATATACGTTATCAATCTGCTTGTTAAGAGGAAATGAAGATTCTGGATTCTCAGACAAGAATCAAAATTTTAAGAGCATTGAAGAAGAGGAACAAAACACTATCTGAGCTTTCAAGGGAGCTGGGGTATTCTAAATCCACGTTATCTAAGCATCTAACGATTTTACAATCTGAAGGAATTGTAAGTAGGATTGTAAATGGGAACAAGTTCATTTACTACAAATTGACTGAAAAAGGTAGGGAAATTGTAGAAGTATTGGTATCCTTTGTTTTATCTCTTGCAGCAGCTACACTCGCATATCTGGGATTTACCAATGAAGCTGAGGTTATAAAACCTAAGCCTATGCCTGTGCCTACACCTACACCACTACCAAAACCGGCTGGAGGTTTCACCGATTTTGTAATCAAGACCACATCTACGTCCTCAATTGCTGCAGCAATTCTAACATTCATCTTTCTCTTTGTTATCATACTTTTCTCTTTGAGGTTATATAGGAGGCAAGTTATAGGAAAAGCATAATTTAGCAAATTCAAAAAACCATCAGATGAAACTGGATATGTATTCAGTCATGGAAACCTCTTGTGAAAACTACCACTTTTTGTGTCAGAAGGAGATCAATCAATGTAGAAATCAAATCGTATAGAAAAGAGTATTGCAGAAATTTGGTTCAAAAGTATTTTTCGGATTCATTTACAATATAAACAATTCTAATACAAGGAATATGGATCGATGAACCAAATTGGTTGAAACTTAGAATAAGTTGATTTAGTTTCCTCTGGATAAAGTTAATAAATGCAGAACATTAATAAAAGGATATGAAAAAGCTCAGAAGACTTAAAGTAAAGAATTACAAAAGTCTGAAAAGCTTTGATGTTGCCTTTGGAGATTTTAACGTACTAATTGGCGAGAACGCAAGTGGAAAGAGCAATATTTTAGATTGCCTGAAGTTTTTATCAGAAGCTGTGGAGGGAAACCTAGGGAGTGCCGTGAATAGAAGAGGGGGTTATAACAAGATAGTTTTCGGAGGAAACAAAGACTACAGCATAGAAATCACAGTAGAATTTGAAGAAGGATTTTACTCATTCTCATTTTGTGAAGATAGTGGTTTATACCTGATTAAAGAAGAATTGAATATTAACAGGGAAACTGTATTGCAATACGTCTGGGATAGAGAGAAAGAAGTTGGTAGATGTGAATACATAGATAAAAAAGGAGAAAAAATTGTAGAGGATAGATCCCTAAGGACTGATGATCTGAAGTTTTATTCTCACAGCAATTTTTTACACTCATCGGCACAGAAATTTAAAAAATATATCGAAAGCTGGAAATTTTACAAATTCTCTGTTCCTGAAATCAGGAAAGAGCTAGATGCAAAGAAGTCTCTTAACCTCAATGAAACTGGAGGAAACTTAGCCCAGGTATTGCACAGCTTACTATCAGAGAGGCCAAAAATATTTGCAAAAATCGAGGAAACTCTAAAACTGGCAATTCCGGAAATAGAGGAGCTCTTATCACCTCTGACAGAGCAAGGGAAAACCTATGTAGCGGTCAGAGAAAAGGGTTTTAAGGGAAAATTCGATTATGCACAGATCTCTGACGGGACTTTAAGACTGCTTGCATTCATAACTGCTATAAACTTGGATTCAGGTTTAACTTGCTTTGAGGAACCAGAGAATTTTGTTCACCCTCGCTTGCTCAAATTAGTCGTGGAGATTCTAAAGAATAGCGAAAAACAAGTAATAATCTCAACACACTCTCCTTATCTTTTAGATTATGTGAATTTGGAAGATCTAATTATAGTCAAGAAGGAGGAAGGCAAAACGAAGACAAAAAGAATAGAGGAAAGAGAAGAGAAGGAGAGGGTAAGGAGTCTCCTAAGCGAGGGCATACCCCTTGGAGAGGCATATTTCACTGGTGCAGTATGAAAGTTGGTTTAATTGTTGAAGGAAATGATGACGAGGTTGCAATAGAAAAACTATGCAAGAAAATTGGGATAATACCTGAGATACGAAAACAAAGAGGGCGAATAAATGTCAGGAAAGCATGTTCTTATGCAAAAGATTTGATTTTCAAGGGTTGCAAGAAAGTTATAATTTTATCGGATGCACACTGCAATAAAGAGAAAGAGAAGGAAAGACTTCAAGAAGTTTACAAATTTTGTAGTGAGCTGAAAAATAGAATTCACATTTGTATAGTCGTAAACGAACTGGAATCCTGGCTCATTGCAGATGATGAAGCGTTGTCCAGCTATATAGGCTGTACTATCAAAATAGGAAATCCTGAAGAAGTGCATGATGCAAAAGGACACTTAAGAGAAACATTCAAAAAGGTGGGAAGAGTCTATTATACTACAACAGCCAGAGAAATTGCTGAAAGAATAGACATAAATGAAGTTTTAAAGAAATGCCCCTCCTTTGATGATTTTTATAATAGAGTAAAAGATTGTTAGGTTTAGCGTTACATATATCTCGCCATCTAAGCTCAATTGCTGGAACACAAACCCTCAAAAAACGACAGAGATTTATACTCACGTGAGCACTAAGAATTTGAGTAAGATTAGAAGCTGGATTTGATTAAATGAGGTGAAGAACATCCAGAATGAGTATATACGCAATGCAGGTATAACTCCAAATTGGAATGATATGCGCAATGCATATATAAATAAGTTAGGCGTAATCGGGCAGTGGCTTACCAAGAAAATATTTATAAAAGAAAGGAGATTATATTATGATTATGAAAATAGCAGATGAAGTAAAAGTAGCGTTAGTAACCGCTGCTTGTGTGCTTGGCATTGCAATCATATTCAAAAATGTCCTTCACGTTCAAGCTGACTTTATAATATCAAACAGCCCAGTCTATTTGTTTATAGTTTATATTATTACAAGAGGTCAAGCTAAAAAGTCAAAATGCGACAAGCCTTTGTATTGGAGTTTAACGATAATTTTTGTTACATTGTTTACCATAGTGCTATACGCGATATAGAGGTGATAACATGAATAAAAACCAAACAAAAGATAAACTCTGGGTGCATGGTTTTTTAGGATTCTTGGGATTCCTCGGTTTTCAAGCATTTAGCTTATACAATCCCTAGCAGTTATTCTTCTTCTGCTTTTTCGCATTCTTTGCTCACTTCAGATATATTAAAGATGAAAATATTTAGGTCTGCTCGGTGTAATAGGTTTAATTGTAGCGATACTGGGAGTTATTGGAATAATAAAGGTGTAAGAATGATGCCACCGCCCGACTCTGCGGCACTTTGTGCCTTGCCTCGCTTCGCTCGGTCACTTAACAGCGGATAAAAGGGAAATCAGAGATTTCCCCAAATTGCCTTCGGCAATTTCTCATATCTGCAAAACGTTATATGAAATGCCGCACCCAAACGTATAAGGAAAACATCAATGAAATGATGCTTTTTTATCAAGCTAGTTCTTTATACTTAATCTGATGTTTGGTGTGTAGCTTCTGAGTGCACCACATTTACCTGAAGTATTCTTCGTGGTTACTTTTCACATCTTTTCGATATCCATCCGATCCTGAGAGAATTTACTTTTTGGGGAACATTTTTAGCAAACTTTCTAGTTGCATTTCTTAGTATTCAATTTATGAATCTTTTCAAAGTTGGTAAAACCCCCGGCAGACTGTATGTTCTGCCAGTGTTTTGGGTACTTCACGGCTTATTACTGGTACCAATTCATTTGTGTTTGCCGTAGACCCTGTTCCTTCTCAATCTCTATCCATTGGACACGTACAGGCTTTAACGAGTTACTTGCTTACATATTAGGTTATAAAGTCTCACACAACTGGGCATTATGGGAACAGCAAGGACTTTGGAGAGTGCGCTGACTTCCTGATAAAAAAATGGAATCCCCAAGTGGAAGACTGGCCCTATTTGCTTGCTGGGTTACTTCTCTTAATCCTTGCAGTAACACGGGAAGTCACCAGCGAAAGCAACTCACCCATCGTGCTGGTAGATTGGTACTTCGTGGTGCTTAGTGTGTCATCGAACGCCTAATTCGAATACTGAAGAAAGATAAAATCAAATTTTGGAAATTCAAATATTTAAAGAGATTGTTCACTTTGTTACCTGAATAAGGTGAATTTGCAGTTTTCTTAATCTTACCGTACCACCTTAACCCCCACAGTACCCACCCCAACACATGTGTGTTATTTGAAAACTGTAGAACAGACACTTGTGTTCATAACATGTGTTGACACTTGTGTTGACACTTGTGTTTGAAAACTTGTTTTAGATAACATGTTGGGGCTTCCGCCCTTAAATACAGGAAACCAAGTTAGGTTGGTGATAAAATGGACGGAAGCCCAGTATACGTTGGAGTGGATGTACAGTGGAAATTACTTGCAAATTAGTACTAGAAGAACAGATATTCAAATTAGAACTCAGAGTAGGATCGTGAAATTGCAAAGAGTAGGGGGAAAGAGGGTTTAAATGAGTGAAATTACGAAATATTAAAATGCAGGTCAAAAAAGTAAACCTATATGCCATATTATACATCGTCACAACTTCCCTCACAAACCCAAGAGGATATTGGTGTGATGAGAGCGGTTTTGACGGAGTTAACGAGAATAAACTCACAACAAGCACAACTTCTTAATATTTTGAATAAACAGGTAGAATATCAAACAAAACTTACAAGAGTTCTTACAATTATTTTAACTTGTATTATGGCTCTGTTAACAAGTCTCCAAATTTTTATGATTATCTCCAATCAATAAAAGCTTAAGTTCTTTTTCCTGCTTATTCTTTTGCTTCTTGTAACTCACAACACAGAAAAAAGTGTAATTTCCTAAAATCATTTCCCACCATCAAACCACCTCCAAGGGCAAAATTTTTACCGAAATTAAGGAAAAAATCCTTGATTTCTGGTCTTCAAGAAGGAATTTATTTCCCCCAATCTCATTTACTCCACCGTAGAAGGTTATGGATGTCATCAGAAATTAATAGTTTACAGATTTAGATGTTGCGATGAGGTGAACCCCTATTTTGAGACAATAAGTTAAGAGTCAGTATTTAAACCCACCTCCATTTCAAAGTCCTCAGGTGACTTATACCCCAAAGACGAATGCAACCTCTTCCTATTGTAAACCTCCTCT
>Ga0209426_1000995_pt1 | contig 21202 bp, 19 predicted proteins | sample Deesub1362B_J571_FD_187697 | JGI IMG/M metagenome (GOLD analysis project Ga0209426, IMG submission 187697) | Deep oceanic, basalt-hosted subsurface ecosystem from Juan de Fuca Ridge flank, Pacific Ocean, CORK Borehole 1362B_J2.571 (SPAdes)... ...
CCGTTATCCACCCTTTCAACGTCCTCCCTCGAAACCTTCTCCAGCTTCACATCTCCAGCAATGCCGAGCTTTTCCAGCAGAAGCTTAGCCTTTTTGATAGCTTCCTCATCCGAAGGCAGGTTCTCTCTCGGCCCTCCCGGCAGATTTGGAGATATGAGTTCCTGGCTTTCATCTCCAACAATCCTGTATCTGGGAAGCTTTTTTGGAGCTTCAGGGAGTTCAGTGCTTAGTTCGATGTTTGCTTGCCCCATTATCCCTAAACTCGGCTTGGTTGTTGTGAAAGAGAAGGCTATTGCAAAACTCAGCAAGACTACGATAATACCTAGAATTACTTTCCACTTATTAACCTTCATATGAACCACCTCTCAGCAATCCCATTCCTGAATCCATACCGAGCTGTCGTCTGGGTACTCATCTAGAGCAACGTAGCCATGGTTGTGCAGATGGTCATGATACAACTGATCTTCCGTGTCTGCAATAACTTTTGCTTTCACATCGCTATCGTATGTGTACTTAGTTGCCAGCCACCAAGAAGGGTAAATAGCATCGTTCGTGTCTATAGCATAATAGAAGAATCTATCTGCTACCGTAGGGTCTGAGTAGGTGGCTGTAGAATATCCAAGCACCATATGGGAGTACTTCAGTGCTGCCCCCCAGTTGTTATCTCTCAGAACGTGACAAGCCTGGAATACGACCCATTCGTTGTTATAATCCCATTTATCGTCCACATCATTCGAGCCGACCGTTGCCCAAAGATTCCAAGGTGAGTAGTCCCAGAGAGCGAGATCGTAATTTATAGAGAGACCATGTCCAAAATGCCAGTGGAAATCTGTCTCGTCTAATCCTTCATATCCATAATTTGAAGTACCAAAATCCTCTTTAGTTACCTCGGAATCCTTGTGATAAAATTCTTTTGTCCATCCATCATTCGAGAGTTTCGTATCCACTATGTCCGCAAATTGGGTTCCCCATGGGGTTAAATCGTCCATCCAAGAATAATCCTCGATGATCGTCATTGAGTACGAGTAAGCTGATGATGAAGGTGTTAGTAGGATCGTTGCGAACAATGCACTCACTGCCAAACCTAGTATCCAACTCAACTTTTTTTCTCCTACTCTTATTGCTTTCATCCCGCCGTCACCTCCTGCCACCTAGCTTTCCAACATAATCATATATAAATCCAACGAAAATGTTAGATAACTTTCTAACGTTTTCGAAAAATTTATATATGTGGATTCAGTTAAGCTAACCTCTTCGCCTCAGGGCTATCAGGATCAAAACTAAAGCTAAAGCTGCCAAGCCTGCAATCCCAGCTTTAATCCCAAACCCAAACCCAGATTCCTCCCCAACCTTAACCTTAACCAGCCATGCGGATTTGTCGGAATAATCATATCCGGCAACAACGAATCCATCTTCTACTTTGACAAGGGAAGTTGCTATCCCGCTCCTTAAAATCAGCTTCCATAACTCCTTTCCTTCCTTATCTGTTTTGATAAGCCAAGCATCGGAATATTTACTACCATCGCCGAAGGAGTACGTGCTTCCTGCGAGAACGAAACCATCGGGAACGGCTATTACAGATTCGATTGCATCGAAGGATTTTCCTCCGTATGTTCTATTCCATTCTATTTTAGCTGCTGAGGAAGTATGGATTATCGGTAGTATCGGTAGTAAAATCAAAGTGGTTAATAGCAAGATTATCTTAACCCTAACCCTATCTCCAACACTAATCGTAATCCCACCTTCCTGCGATCAGGCGGAATACATCCACCGTTTTACCTGCGATCCTCTCCACTTTAAAATCCAGGGAACCTCGGACACCATGAGAATAAATCCTCAGATAGCATTTCAGCTCTGCAACATCGGTGTCGTTGTACTTCTTGAAGCAATCTAAAGGATCCTCTAACGCGATTTCTGCATAGGGAATCGCCTCATACTTCCCCTTGAAAAGATCAAAGGTGAAGCATCGCTTGTATTCGTCTCCTGGCTCTATAACTTTTTCTTCAAGATTCAATGGCTTTATCAAAGGTGCCTCCATTCGAACCTTTCTCGTGAGGTCGAAAACGAGCATTGCCAGCGGACTTATTCCTCCATAGTAAATAATCCTGGGGAGATTTCCTTCATACCTCAAAACAGCACACAGGGTTATAGGTGATTGATTCAGCGGAGTTGCGTTATAAATGGTAACGTTGAATGGATGGACATCTTTTAGGAACCGGAGCTTTACTTCTTTAACGCTAACCTCTCCGTTCCTTACGCTAACAATGTAACCTTTCACCTCACCTCTCATCACCACCCGGTATTCTTCCGCTTTTCTAGTTGCGAGATTGTAAATTTCGTAAGCAAAGAGGGGGGTTGCATTAACCTTCGTTTTTGCAATGCGGATGATCTTTTCCTGACCTTCCACGAAAGGAGACTTTACTATCCCGAGCCTTGTTAATCTGACTGAAACGTTCTTTTCAATGTGGCACTCAGCTTTAAAACCAGAGCCACCTTTTTCCAGATATATCGTCACATCCTTTGATACATTCTTCCTGTAATAGGGTGTGCTATCGTATAGCGAGTGATTCCAGTTTCTGTATCCTATTCTGGAAAGGCAGATATCAAGAATCTCATCTTCCGTGAGTTGGTTTACCTTCTTTTTAGTTTCGTAGCCGTAGTTAATAACTTTTGTAACATTTTCGGGAGGAGAGAAGTTGTACTTGTTGATGTCAGCCCTCACTTCCTTTATCTCCCTGAAATTCCTGAAGTTTAGGATTACTGTCATTGGTTCGGTTTTGTTTGATTCTGTTTGGTCAATTTGTTTTCCGTTCTCTGGATAAACCGCCATCACCATCTTAACCGGATACCACCTCCCGCTCTCGTTTGCCATGCATACTTTTCTGAGTTGAATTGATTTGTTGGATGTCAAGTTAATCAGGCTAAGGTTCAAAAGGTAGCATTCCCTGCCGTTAACATTCTCCTTCCCTTCCAGCTTTGGTTTGCAACTTTTAAGCTCCTTTACAACGAAACCAAACAGATCTGGAGTGCGATTGATGTAGTCTATCCTTACTTCATTCCTTGATTTGTCGTAAATCCAGTGAATCGAGCCGTTGAAGCCCTCTATACTGTAGTCTCCTCTTATCAGCATCTTGTCTGGCTTCAAGAACAGAATGTGAAACTGAGCCTGAACGTATAAGTTCCCACTAACGTCAATCTGCCGAATTTCAGCCTCATATCCCTCGATGCTTTCGTAGGTTCCGTTGATCTTTTCAATTATTTTGCTCGCTAGATGAGTTTGTTGATTTTGGTCTGTGAATGGTTGTAAACAGCCAACTGTGAAGCTGACTATCAGCAGCATCAAGGTTATTAGGGTGATTTTAATCGGATTGTTTATTTTCATGCTTCTCCCTAAAAATAAGTAAAGATAAGAAGTTAACCGTTTACATCAAGGTATCCTAAATCTTCTTCTATGTTATCTATTGGGCTGTAATACCCTCGTGGATTGGCACATGACCAGAAAACACCATAAATGTCTTTGCAATTCTGCCCGTATGTGTTATAGCACCAACTTACAACCCAAGAGTCGAGGGGGTCGTAGTAAACTGGGGCTCCGCTATCCCCATAAGTACAGGAAATTCCATCCATCTCTACCTGATTGACAAATGTACCAATTGGACTGGGAACCGTCTTACCAACAGCACTTATAGTTCCACACGTTTCACCAGTGCTTATACCACCTTTGCAAACTCTCATTCCAACAGTCTGAGAGTACATCTTGCTGAAAACCGGATAATGATTTGCTGTGTTATACTGATTGTAAATTCTGAAACTGGAGCTTGCACCCTCAATTCTGATCCAAGCAGAATCGCTTTTGCTAGAGCTGGATTTGATTACAACTGTACCAACTCTGTAACTGCTACTTACAGTTGGCTGATAGACACTTCCACCCTCATCAACGCAATGTCCAGCAGTAACAAATCCTCTGATTCCATTTCTATTTGCTATGAAGCCTAAAGTACATCTCCCAACATAAGGATTATCTGGCGTGACAATCTTTATTCCTCCAATTAAAGGTCTAATATAGCTCTCTCTGCTCGTTGGAACCGGCCTAGGTTGTTTCTCAATTACCACAGCATTCTTAGGAATGTTTAATTTATCGAGGATCTTCATCGTTTTTGCTATCACACCATTATCAACTTTTTCAAAATCTATAGCCACTTTGTTCGTCGTATAGTCAGGATAGACTCCCGACCATAGGGAAAACAAAAATTCATCCCTCTCAATTTCCCTGCTTAATTCATCCTTCCAGCTTTTAAGCTGTTCAGAAGTATATTCTCCTTTCAAAAGAACAACCCTTACCTTCCCTTTAACCGTATCCAGCACTTTCCTTCCACCATCCCCATCCTTGACGTAAGCAAAAACAATCCCTCTTTCAGCGTCGATGAAAACCCCACCATTCTGCAGTTCTTTAACAGCTAAAGCCGCTCTAACCAAGCTTCCGTAATCAGGCTTCGCTTTAATATTGTAAATTTTGATGCCATCAAGCTTGACATGCATCCACCATGCGATTGGCCTCAGCTTCTTTACCACTTCCCTCCTTCGTACAGATAGTATTCCTCAACAAGTCCTGTTTGTTCGATTTGAAGTGATCTCGGATCTGTTAGCTGTATTTGCCTGAATGTGTTTGCTGTTGTTGTAGCTGTAGCTGTAGTCGTCATTGCAATCGCTACTCCAGCCGTCACCAACATCAACAACAAAACCAAACCTGCTTTTATTGCTTTCATCCAACCACCAAACTAAGTTGATTTTTCAGTATTTAATAATTTCTTTATACTTTTGAAAATTATATCTATATTTATTTACATACTAAACATAGTATTCAGTATTCCATAAACTAATTTTTCATTGGAGAAAAGCAACATGAAGGACAATTTTGTGTATGTTAAAAGTAGCTTTTTCGAGGTTTATTGTACTTGCAGTCTATACCCTCTCTATTATTTTGAAAGTTTACCCTTTCTCAATATCTTAATCACATCTCCAATGGATCAATGTAAGGAATCGCAAATTCCACCCTGTCTATGCATCATAAGTTAGCTGCCCTTCTAACATTTTTGAAAATTTGTGTAGATTATTTCGTCTCAAAAACTACTCTGGCGGGAAGAGTAGCTGTATGCAGCTCTAGCATTCTCCATCGAATAGAGGAGTAGAGGTAAAACAGAAGATAGAATCGACCGTCCCGGCCTACATAAGACCATGAATAGGACATTATGCAAACAGGATACGTAAATATGGTCATCAGCACAAAGTGGAAAATACTCGAGCTGGATTAAGATTAAGTCTGGCTAACTCCAAACGAAGTTTAAGTTTTTGGTAGAGGTCAGATTTTAAAAAATAAAAAATTCGATGTTTTACTCACTCAAGCAGGTAGTATCTGAATAGCATGGTTGGATCTAAGATTATTCCCTTGACGTCCTTCTTTGCAACAACGAATAGCTTACCCTGGAGTAGTGGAACGATCGGTGAATCCTCTTTCAGCTTGTCTTGGATCTGCTCGTAGTACTTTGCTCTCTCCTCTTGGGTTGGAGCTATCGCAGCCTTCTCGAGCATCTCATCCATCTTTGGATCGCTGTACGGATATCCTAACCATCTGTTCGAGCCTGACTTCAGGAAGGGCGTTGTGTAGTCATCTGGATCTATGTAGTCAGGATACCATCCGTAGAAGGTTGCCATCGTTGCACTCTTCCTTGTGTAATCGAGATATGTTGACCACTCTGCACTCTTGAGCTCAACCTCAATAACTCCAGTCGCCTCAAGCTGTTCTTTGACCACTTGGGCAAGATCCTTTTCAGTGTCACCATAGTGGGTTGGAGTCCACCATAGTTCGAGCTTTAACTTGTTGTTCTCATTGTAACCAGCTTTTGCAAGGTACTGCTTTGCAAGCTCGATGTTTCCATCTCCGTAATCCTTGAACACTGGCTTATAGCTCCACATCCCTATTGGAATGAGGGAGTATAGTGGCTCCATCGTTCCGAGGAAAACCCTTTGGTTAAGATCGTTTCTATCAATTGCTGCTGCAATTCCACGTCTTACATTGACATCCTTTGTTGGGAAAGCTGTTGACTCGTTACCGTTAAGAACAAGATACCTTATAAAAGCTCCTGGAACCTCTATTACTTGCAAATTGGCGTTCTTCTTCAGAGATTCAATGTCTATTGGTGTAAGAGTCCTCCAAGCGATATCGATCTCTCCCTTTTCAATGGCAAGTCTCAGAGTTGTAGCATCCTGATAGAACCTAATAATTATCTTTGATGTTTTTGGAGCATCTCCAAAGAAGTATGGATTTGCCTCGAGAATGAGTTCCTGGTCTCTTACCCATTTGGTTATCTTATATGGTCCTACGCCACCTGCTGTCTGATCACTGTCTATCTCGTTGGCTTTGTACGCCGGATGCACCGGGAAGTAAGGCGGTGTTGCTACCAACGACAGGAAGTAGGCTATCGGTGTTTTAAGCGTGAATTTAACTGTGTAGTCGTCTAAAGCCTCCACATCTTCAACGAAGTCGGTCACAAGCCATGAAGGATCTCCGGCAATAGTCATCACTCTTTTTATACTTCTAACAACATCCTGAGCCTTGCATGGGGTGCCATCGGCGAATTTCAGGTCTTTCCTGAGATGGAATATGTATACCTTTCCGTCCTCTTGAACTTCATAACTCTCAGCTAGATATGGCTCAAGGTCGGTTGTTCCGGGTTTGTATCTGTAAAGCCCGCCCATTGCGTTGTTCATCACTTCCCAGGTGAAGAAATCATAGGCGTTGCTCGTATCCATATCTGAAACCTTATCTGTAACTCCAATAACAAGCACCTTTTCGGGTTTTGGAGTTGGAGTTGCTGCAGGTGTTGCAGTTGGTGTTGCTGTTGGTGTAGCGGTTGGCTTCGGAGTTTCTGCAGGTTTTTGCTCTCCAGCACATCCGCTGAATAGCAGGACTGCTGTCAATAACAACACAAGAATCAACATTTTTTTCGTTTTCATGTTTATCCCCTCTCTAAAAATATTATAATCACTTAATAAGTCTTCTGATTAAAAAATTTTTCAGGCGATAAAAGTGATGAAAAAGTAAAATTATAAATTTTCAATATTAATTTTTCCTAATCTAAATACTTTGAAAGGAAAATTCCGAGTTTCTCTTTAGCACTTTCTGGAATTGCATCCTTCGAAGTTGTTATCGCATACATCAAAGAATTCCTACATTCACAATCCTCATCTTCCTCGATAAGAGGTATTAGCTTCCTCAAAAGCTCTTTCACCCTCTCTTCATTTTTTGCAGCGTTCTCTAATACCGTTGCAACGTCAACTTCAGTTTCTTTCCATACGTCATAATCAGTTACCGTTGCGATCGTTGCGTAGCAAATTTCAGCCTCCCTTGCAAGCTTTGCCTCTGGTAATGCGGTCATGCCTATTATATCAAAACCCAAAGCACGGTAAACGCCGGATTCAGCTTTTGTGGAAAACTGAGGCCCCTCAATGCATACGTATGTTCCTTTCGGATGGATGGGGAAGTTAAGGGATTCTGCAGTCTTAAAAATCAGCTCGGAAACTCGCTTGCAGAAAGGATTTGCGAATCCGATATGCACGACAACATCCTCAAAAAAGGTACTTGCTCTTTGTTTGGTTCTGTCGAAAAGCTGATCTGGCACTACGATATCAAGAGGTTTGATCTCTTCCTTCAACGATCCAACAGCAGCGATGCTGAGGATGGTATGCACTCCAAGCTTTTTGAGTGCGTAGATGTTCGCTCTGTAGGGAACATTCGTTGGCGAAAAAATATGGCCTTTACCGTGTCGAGGAAGGAAAGCAACCTTTTTCCCGAAAAGATCTCCAACAAGGATCTCGCTGGAGGGTTTGCCGAAGGGTGTGTCGATAAGTACTTCTTTGACATTCTGAAAGGCTTTTTGATCGTAAACACCTGTTCCACCAATTATGCCTATCTCAACTTCCATAACTTTCATATTAACCTCCATAAATTCATTCAATTAAAACTGTTTCGCGGATATCAGGTTTTGAGGTTGGGTTGAGATTACAGCTAGAATCATTTAAAATCATTCTGTGAGCATCCATCCCTTCCTTCCATCTTCTTTTATGTATTTAACCAACCCCCTTCTTTCCATCTCTTCCATTATCTCATAAAATCTTCCGGGCTGAGCTATCTCGAGGTGAATGGGATCTACTTGGTGGTAATTGTAAAGTCCCCATTTTATGTCCCATTCCGTCCAGAATTCCTTCTTTTCTTTTGCCATAAGCCTTGAAATTATGTCGATCATGTCTTCAATGAAGTTCCATGGGAAAACAACCCAGGACCACTCTTCTAAGTATTCTCCAAAATAATCTGGAATGAATTTTGAAGTATAGAGGAGTTGAAGGGTTGCGGTTTTAACCTCGCTTGCATTCTCTTCAATCACATGATCCTTTGCGATTCTCAAGCTCTCGCCAGTATCAGCTATATCATCGACCACGAGAACTTTCTTTCCCTCGACGGAACCATCGGGTAGTGGGTATTTTATCTTGGCTTCCCCGGTTTTAGCGGCGGTGCCCACGTAATGCTCTACCTTTAGACTCGTTAGATCGTTTAGATTAAGCAGATCACAGAGAACTCTTCCTGCGAACCAACCACCTCTAGCGAGGGCAACTATCATTTCAGGCTTAAATCCGTCTTCTTTTATCTGTAAAGCAACCCTCCTGCATAATCCATCCATGTAGTTCCAATTTGTTATCAAACATTTGAACTTCTCAGGAAACGTGCCCATTCGATCACCTTTGAAAGAAGAGAAGGATCACAAATATAAGAATTTCTGATTTTTTGTAATTTTTTGATGTTGTTTGTAATCACCAATAAGTGATAACTGATGACCCAATTTTTAGCAAGTTAGATCAGTCAATGAAAATATCTACGACCTTACCTTTATCCACGTCGATTAAACCATAGTCTGTTATCTTAAGTTTCGGAATTACAGGAAGAGCGAGAAAACTGAGTGATATAATTGGAGAGTCGAGCTTACATCCAATCTCTCTTAGAATTTTATGGATCTCTTTTAGCTTTGCAAGAGCTCTTTCAGCAGGCTTTTCGGTCATTAGACCAGCAACTTCAAGTTGGAGTTCAGTATTTCCTTTTGAACTCACAACAACTATCCCACCTTGCAACTCTATGACTCTGTTTACAGCTTGGCAAATCGATTCATCATCACTTCCGACAGCTATCAGATTGTGGGAATCGTGGGAGATCGACGAAGCTAAAGCTCCTTCTTTTATCCCAAATCCCTTTACGAGCCCTTTTCCAATTCTACCGCTTGATCTATACCTCTCCACCACAACGATTTTCAGAACATCCTTTTCTGGGTCTACTATTCTATCGCCAACCTCAGTAACAATCTCTTCGGTAACTATTTCTCCCTCTACAATCCCGATTATCCTTACCTTTCTGCCACCATTTCCCTCAATTTTAATGTCTTCGGGTTTTATCCTATTTGCTTTCACACTCTTTTTAGCTCTTTCGGGGTATCTAAACCTCTTTTTGTTCTCAAAAATCTGTTTAACCCTCATTCCGTTGAACAGAACTTCTTTAACTCTGAATTTCTCCAAATTTTCCAATAGGACGATATCAGCAAACTTGGAAGGTGCAATAATCCCACAATCGAGACCGTAGTGGGATGCGGGATTTATCGTACACATCTGAAGGGTCTTTATCGGGTCTACACCTTCCTCAACAGCTCTTCTAAAAACATAGTCAAGGTATCCCTCATCAATGAGATCGTCAAGGTTTCTATCACCATCTGTTACAAGCATAACGTTTCTGTTTCCGGTTTTAACAATTTCAATGAGATCTTTCAGATTTTTAGCGGCACTTCCTTCTCTCACCATTATCTTCATACCCAGCCTGAGCTTCTCAAGAGCCTCCTCATAAGAGATAGATTCGTGATCCGTCTCTATTCTCACAGAAATGTATGCGTTAAGTTCCTTTCCGGTGACCAATGGAGCATGACCGTCCCTTTTCTCTGCCACTATGATTTTCCTCAAAACCTCCTCCCTTCCTGCGATCACATCGGGAAAACTCATCACCTCTGCCAGCCCAAGAACCTCATTGAGGGAAAGCAACTCTTCTATTTCCTTCTCGGTTATTTTTGCCCCACTGGTCTCAAGATTTGATGAAGGAACGCATGATGGTGCCATGCAGTAATATCTCAGCGGAAGGGTTTTTGCTTCCTGAATCATAAATTTGATCCCCTCAATTCCAAGCACGTTAGCAATCTCGTGGGGGTCTGCAACAATCGCTGTTGTCCCTTTTGGGACGATTAACCTGGCAAATTCAGAGAGAGTTAGCATGGACATCTCAACATGTGTGTGGGCATCGATTAATCCTGGAACGGCATAAAAGTTTCTTGCATCGATCTCTTTAATTCCTGAATAGCTCCCAATCCCGGCTATTCTTCCATCTGCTATAGCGATATCATTAGTATAGATCTCTTCTGTGATAACATTAACGATATCAGCTTTTTTGATAACGAGATCAGCCTTCTTTCTGCCGGATGCGACGTCAATCAATTTCCTGAGCTTTTCCAACTTCTTTAATACCAACTCCCCCGTAACTATACTCCCCGACGACATACTCAATAACTTTCAAATCAACATCAAAATCATACCTTTCTTTGAGCTCTCTTTGTATCCTCTCAGGCTTCTCATGCATCAGAGTGTGTTTTTCTATGAAATCTCTTGTGTCTTCATAATAGCTCCATGGATATACGATCCACTTCCAGGATTCCATCTTTCTAACATAAAAATCAGGTAAGAATTTAGAGGTTGCCTTATGATCAAGAACGGCTATCTTTACTTTTGCAGCCCCAAGGGAGTTGAGATGATCCTTAACCATAAGGCAGGTTTCACCCGTATCGGTAACATCATCAACTAAAAGAACGATTTTCCCATCGAGTTTTACGTTGAGAGGCTGGATAAGCTTTGCCTCTCCAGGGGTGGCAACTCTCCCCCAATGCTCTGCTTTGACGCTGTAAAGCTCCCTAACATCGAGAACATCGCAAAGAATTCTTGCGGGAACCCATCCACCCCGTGCTATTGCAACGATAACATCGGGTTTGAAGCCCGAGGAAGCAATTCTCCTGCCGAGTTCCTCGCACATCTCGTAAATCTCTTCCCAGCTGTACACAACACATTTCAGCATCTAATGTAATTTAGAAAATTAAGTTTATAACAATTCCGTTAATTAGGCTGGAGTGTATTTAATTGTAGTAGAATATATTAACCTAATATATTATAATCAATTTGAATTCCTTTAAACTTTTATACCTGAAAATGAATCTCAGCTTTGTGTCTAAAATCAGAGTTAACAATTACATGACGAAGACGGTCATCACCCTCAGCCCGGAGAACACTGTTGAGGATGCCATCGATCTGATTGAAAAAACAGGCCATGATGGTTTTCCCGTTGTGGATTCAGATATGAGGGTTTTGGGCTACATCTCGTCGATAGATCTTTTAAAGAAGGACCCCAAGACAAAAATAAAGGACATTATGGCAAGACAGCTCTATGTTGCGAGGGAATTTATGGATCTGAGGGATGTAGCAAGGGTGATGTTCAGAACGGGTCATTCAAAACTCCCAGTAGTTGATGAGGAAGGCAGGCTCGTAGGAATAATTTCTAACTCGGATGTAATAAGGAGTCAAATAGAGAGGGTGGATCCGGTTAAGGTTGAAAAGTTCAGAAAGACAATTGAGAAAGTCCATGGAGTAAAGATCAATCTCGAAAGAGGCGAGGTTGAAGTTGATAGGCTAATTCCTACCCAAACAAAGGTCTTCGCCGATGAGCTTAAGGGAAGGGTTTATGAGATAAGGAGAGGTTTGGCGGAACCAATTCTTGTAATAAAAAAGGGGAAAAGGTTTTATCTTGTAGACGGACATCATAGGGTTGTGGCAGCTAAAAGAATGGGGATAAAGTATCTTGACGCATACATCCTTGATGTGCCGGAAAACATTGAACTGGGGATTGAAAGGCTGATAAAAAACAAGGGAATAAAATCGCTGAGGGATATAGAGATAATAGAGGATGTCTCCCATCCTCTCGTTGAAATTACTTTTAAAAACACGAAATGATAGCATGAAGGAGTGCGTTATCTGGACTGTAAACTTGGATAGGAGAAAATCCAGGAAGGAAGGTAGGAAAATACCGAAGAGATTTTCAATTCCTGGTGTGAGACTTTCGGAGCTTGAAGCAGCTTGCAAAGCTCTGAACATCGAGTATAGGGCTGAGAATAAGAAGTATCCTAGGTGCTGGTGGGAAGAGGGTGGGAGAGTTTTCGTTGAAAGGGATGGATCAAAAACCGAACTCATGATCAGAATTGCAAATAAGATCGCTGAATTGAGGGAAGCTGAGGAACAAAGGAAGAAAGCGAAGAAAAAGGAAAAAGAAACAAAGAAGGAAAAGAAGAAGGGGAAGAAATACCGAAAGGGTAAAAAATAAGATAGAACAAATCGGATGAGATACGGATTTTTTATCTCCGGCGAGTTTCCGGAACTTGGATTTTTAGAAGTTGAGAACCTTTTGAGACCGCATTCTAAAAATTTCAGAATTCTTCGCAAAGATGGGAGAATAATGATTGTGGAGTCCAATACTTTAGAGAATGATTTCTTTTCGAGACTGGCAATGATAAGAGAATCGTTCATACATTTGAAAACGGTCGAGCTGAATGATCTCGAAGTTGCGTTTAAAGAACTTAGTTTTGATTTTGATGACAAAAGAATATGCGTGCGGGTTAAAAGGGTAAAAAAAGAATCGGATTCAAGATCACTTGAAATTAAATCTCCAGAACTCGAAAGGAAGCTTGGAGCTCTGCTCTGGAAAAAAGGAGTAAAAATAGGTCTGAAAAGTCCGGATGCGATCGTTAAAGTCTATATTTCTGAAAAATGCCACATAGGAATCCTAAACCATGTTACAGGAACAAAGCAGTTTTGGGAAAGAAGGCCAGACAGAAAACCATTTTTCAGACCCGGAGCTCTCCTGCCGAGATTAGCAAGAGCACTGGTGAACCTAACTGGAATCAAAGATGGTTCACTTCTCGATCCAATGTGTGGTACTGGAACGATACTCATCGAAGCTGGTCTCATGGGAATAAATTTTTGCGGGGTTGAAGCGTTTCCGAAAGTTGCATACGGATGTGCAACCAATCTCAGGCACTACAACCTTTCTCTGAATCTTTTTCTGGGAGATGTAAGGAAGCTACCTTTCGTTGATTCATCTTTTGATGCTGTTGTAACTGACTATCCGTATCTTCGCTCATCAAAGAGCTTTGGAGATCTGGGAGAACTTTATGAAAAATCCATTTTTGAGATTGATAGAGTATTGAAACCCGGAAAAAAAGCTGTTTTAATTTCTAACAGAGATCTTGAGGATTTTTTAGAGAGTTTTAGCCTGGAGGCCAAGCTTATTCAACGAGTCCACAGAAATCTTTACAGGAGGATTTATCTGGTCAAGAAAATCAGATAAAATTGGAGAAAAATTGAAATAGAAATATCAAAAAATTAGAAAAATTAAAAACCATCTTCTTAATCACTCTTACCTCGTATTTTGAAGTATTCCAGAATCTCTATCGGAATCGGGAAGATTATCTTAGTTGCTGGATCTCCTGATGCCTCGTTTATCGTCTGGAGAATTCTGAGTACCATCGCACCTTTACTCTCCATAAGGATTGTTGAGGCCTCCTTAAGCTTCATAGCAGCCTGCAACTCTCCGTCTGCCCTTATAACCTTGGCTCTTCTTTCTCTCTCCGCTTCAGCCTGCATGGCCATGGCCCTTTGCATGTCCTTCGGCAGTTCCACATCCTTGATCTCAACCGCCGTAACCTTGATCCCCCAGGGATTTGTGGCCTCATCTATTATCTGCTGGAGTTCTACGTTGAGTTTCTCCCTTTTGGAAAGAACCTCATCGAGCTCCGCTTGCCCTATCACACTCCTTAACGTAGTCTGGGCTATCTGGGCGGTGGCATATCTAAAATCAAAAACCTCCGTTACTGCCTTTTCGGGATCAACAACCCTGTAATAAACGACAGCATTGACACTTACCGTAACGTTATCTCTGGTGACAACCTCTTGAGAGGGCACGTCATACGTTACGGTTCTCAGATCAACTATGACCATACCCTCAATGAACGGAATGACGAAAAAAATCCCAGGACCTCTTGCACCAACGAGTCTACCAAGCCTGAATATCACTCCTCTCTCGTACTCTTTTACAACCTTTATTCCTGAAATTATGAACAATGCTACTACTATTCCTATCCCTATCGGTACTAGATCTACCATGGAATAAAATGAATCTGATTCCATATAAGCGTTCCTGTGCTTCCATTTTCCAGTTTGAGTAGCACGAAATCAGAAAAACAAAGTTTTTATTTTAGAAGTTTAAATGATATTGATGAGGCCAGCGTTGTTAGCGGTGTTAGCGTTGTTAGCTGTGACTGCTTCGGTCATGTTAATTCATCCATCCTCCGCTATTATTGTTGAGCCTGACAAATCCGAGTATCTTATTGGGGAAATTATAAAGCTAAAGGTCTACACAACGGGTAACGCGAGTATTCAGCTGATAGGTGACGGAAGTATCGTGTGGGAAAAAAGGGTTAATGAAAGTGGAGAAGTCATCATCCAAACTTCCAGTTTAAACGAAGGGAATTACACGATCTATGCTGGTGATGATAAAGGAGAAACGATCAAATCAATCAGATTGATAGCTATAAAAGCCAGAGCAAGTATCTACGTTCCTTCTAAGATTGAGGGAAATTTAACGATTTGTGGGAGTACAAACCTTCCAGATGGATATAAATTAAAAATAGAGGTAGATGGAGCAGGCAAAGGGACTAAAATTGATAATAGCTCTTTTTGTTCAAAATTTGAAGTTGAAGAAGGAGTGTATGGTGTAAAAGTTCTTTTTGGTACCGAGGTACTAAACGAAACCAGGGTGTATGTTGAAGGTTTTAGAATCCGGTCTGTGAGATTCCAGCCAGAGATATTTGTTGGAGAACCGTTAAAGATTAGGGTGAGTGCAAATTTAAAGGGTTTTGATGTCAAAATCATGGTATACAACAACAAATCGGAAAGAAAAATTGCAAAACACGTTAACTCTAACTCAGGAGAAATTACGTTCGAAAACACATGGATGGAGCCAGCTGATTACAGCGTTCTGATTCTTGTAATCCATGGAAACTCAACCGATTTGATGAAACTACCCCTCAAAATTAAAAAGAGCTTTCTATCTGCTAGGGTAGAGAGTTTCAGCGATAAGAAAGCAATCATCTCGGCGGAAGCCCCTATTAACCATATTATATGGTTCATCTCTGGCTCGAAAATAAACAAAAGCATTGTAGGTGGAGAAAGAAAAGTGCTGATCTCAATGGAGGTTGAGGGGGAGGAAGTGTTGGTGATAGATCAGATGAATAACACTGAGGAGAACTTTCTGAAGATGCTGAACAGTGGTAGAATTAGCTCGCTCCCCCATGTAAAGTTAGATCTTAACCAACCTTTAACGAGCGTAACTATGACTCCAACGACTCCAACGATTTCAGCAACTATAACTCCAACTACGAATGAATCTCCTGTTAAGGAGGATATACATCAGGAGGATAAGACGAATCAAACGGGTATCGGGTTATTTGAAGGGATAAATGTTGTTGCTGCTGTTCTCACCATTCTGATCGTTGGTGGAATTCTTGTGGGTTTGGTGCTGATCATGAGGAGTTGATATAGGTTGGGTTAAAACTAAAAATCAAAGTAAAACGGGCTGCTCACCGATGACCATCTTGCAAAGCTCGCTGATCATTATCGGAGTCAAGTTCTGATTTTTCACTTTTTCAGCCAAAGTTAGATAACACATCGGACAGTTAAAAACAACGTGGGATGCTTTTGAATCGATAATGTCTTCGATATTTTTCCTTTGAACATTCCTTGCCAACTCCTCCTTTTGCAAAAAGGTAAACACTGCACCGCAGCAAAGAGCATTCTTTCTATCATATTCTCTTTCAACTCTCTCAACCCCTATTAGTTCAAAAACTTCATCTAGGATTTTATCCGTTTCTGGACTTAATCTGTTTGAGCATGGCCTCTGATAGGCGATTTTCAGATTTAATTTCTGGATTTTATCCTCGTTCTCCTTTAGCCTTTGATAAAGATGTTCAAACAGGTGTATCGATTTGAAAGGAACCTCCAGATTGTATGCTTTTGCAAAAGATGTGTAGAATCCATAGCATTCATCATGGAAGAGAACGATTTCCTTTCCAAAGCTTGACACGTTTTTGATAACCTCTGCTGCCCTTTCTTTGATTATTGAACTTCTTGCAAAGTGGAGGAAAATGAGGTTGCAGAAGATGTGTCTCCCTCTAACCACTGTCATGTCCTCAAATAACTTACCCTGAATCATAGATTTGAATTCAGGAAAGAGACAGAGGTGGATCGCTTTCCCTCTGATTTCTTTCGGTTTGAAATCTCCCTGGGGTTGATACCTCAAAATGAATCCTTTGATCACATCCTCTGATGCAAGATTTACATCAAATTTCTCTTGTAATTCAACAATGCGATAGAACGGGTGGTTGTTGTATGGGCAATACTCTTCGCAGGCATAGCAATTTACACACTCTTTCAGAACATCGCTGTATTCTCCTTTCGCGAGTTTAACCCTCTCCTCTTTTGCCCCCTCAAAATCAGAGTTTATGTACTGACATTTGATGAGGCAGGCATAGCTTTCGCAGCTGAAACACAACTCGGGATCAAAATTCAAAACTGCCATAGAGTAATTCCAGCGTTGAAAGATTTCTTTTTTACGGTAAATTGTCTATGGTAAATGGATTAAATTTCAAAATAGTGATTGGAGATTGGGCTTGCGTTTTGGGGCTTTACCTTTGAGTATACCAATCTCTCACAACATTCTCAGCTTCAAATCCGTGGAAATTGTATGTAGATTTCAGATCTTTTGCCCATGCCAGCACGAAGAATCCATCAGTTTTATTCCAAGCCTCTTCAAAAGCGATTTGGAATATCTTAGCCTGTGTTTTTCTATCCACCATTTTTCCGGCAATCAGACTTTCATCATCATCTGGACCGATCTGAGTTGGAACTCCGATCTCGCCAATAAAACCACCTTTAAGACCGTATTTTTTAACGACTGAGTTCATCTCAGAGACAGCATTTCTTATGTCCTCTCGCCAGTACTCAACTTCTCCGGGAAATATATCAATGGCAAGATAATCGTAGCCAGAATAGTTTCCAGCTCTTGGGCGATCGGCTATTTTCAAAACCACATCCCCTTTGTAAACTTCCTTGACTGAAGGCAAAACTTTTTGAGCCCATTCAAGACCTCTCTCTCCAAGTACAAGATTGGGTTCATTCAAAGGTGAGAACAGCTCTACTTGATATTTCTCTGCAATCTCAGCCCATTTTTTACTTTCTTGGACGAAATTTTCTATAAAATAGTCTTTATCTGCGATTTCAATCTCGCATTCTGGAATCATTGTATTAATCTCAAGGAAAACAGCAAAACCGCTGCGATGTGCAGCCTCAATCTTTTTTATTACCTCTTTTTCTGGATCATAAATGGGTGGACCAAAAGAGATCTGTTTAAATTCCCTGTTGCGAATGCAATAACCGATCTCAACCGGGATTATATTTACCCCTAGCTCTTTAATTTCCTTTTCCGAATCCAAAAGATCCTCACCTGGAGGAGCCCATAGGCCTTTGAACTTTGCCAAGTCTTTTCTAGTGTAGGATTGAGGAGTGGAACTTTGAGTTTCTGGTGACTGATCTTTTTCGAGAGTTTGTGGTGGGGCAGGAGTATTTTGAGTTTCATCTTGAGTTTCCGAAATATAGGTTTGAGACTGAGTTTTGGAATGAGTTTGAGATTGGATTTGAGATTGGATTTGAGATTGGATTTGAGATGGATCTTCAGAACATCCAGCAATTATAAGAGCTACGATTATGAGAACTATGATCTTCTTCATAAGTTGTGCAACAAAAAGAAAAATAAATTATTTTTGGAATTAATGATGATGTTTAAAATTTTACAGTTTAATACTGTCTTTTTAAAATGGAGGTTGGATTTCCCAATTGGTTCTACAACCTTGACCTAAGCCCCGTCTATCTAAGTTTCCAACGTTTCCAACTTTTTCAACATATCAATAGCCTTCCTTGCTGTTTCCCTTACCTCCATATCTTCATCTTTTAAAAGCCTCTCAAGATGTGGGATAGCTTTTTTATCTCCTATCTCACCCAAAGCTTTAGCAGCGCTCTGTCTGACGAACCATAGGGGATCATGCAGAGCATCGATTAAAGCATCAACGGCATCTTCACCGATTTTTATAACTATGTCTACAGCAATCTTGCGTATTTGCCAGTCGGTACTTCTCAAAGTTCGCACAACATCATTTACACATTTTTTACCCATAAAAGCAAGAGCCCATGCTGCTTTTTCCTTGACGATGGGTACATCTTTTAGAGCATTTATCAGCGGCTTTACTGCTCTCCGATCACCTATCTCACCGAGAAGTTCTGCTGCTGTAGCTCTGACGTGTTCATCTTCATCTCTCAATGCATTTATAAGAATATCGACAACATGGGGTTTCTTGATCCGTGGATCTACTATCACCGAGAGACATTTTGCGGTATTATTCCTTAACTCCGGTCTTCTTAAAGCATCTATAAGGTAGCTTATTACAGGATCTCCAAACTTTGAAATGGCAAAAATAACCCTCCATTTTATCTGCTCATCATCAACCGCCAGAAGTGGGATAAGAGCCTTTATAGCATTCTCTCCGTAATTGGAAAGAGCTGAGGCTGTATCTCCCCACTCATCTTCTTCTATTAGGGATTTGACAAGAGAATCTATCTCTTGAATTGTTGGTGGTTTGATAGGAGGTTTTATGGATTTAGTATCCATCAGATCAAATTTGAGTTGGAGATTTTAATTTGTTTTGTTTTTAGATTGAATTCTCGGTACTTCTTTTAAATACTATTTCCTAGGTTGCATCATTGGAATCATTTTCTATAGATTCAACATCATGAAGAAACAGTAAGTTATAAAGCTGGAAAATTAATTTAAAATTTCATGAAATGGCTGACATTATTGTTACTTACAACTATCATCTTATTTTCAGGTTGTTTAGAGTTAAAAGAGAAAGTAACTGAAGAAATAAATAAGAATCTTAAAAATTTACCAAAATCAACTCCAACTTCACAACCTAAAGTAACGATAACTCCTTATCGGGAAACTCCTGTTATTCCTGTCATTCAGACTCCTGTCGAAAGCTTACAACCTCCTACATCGGCTATGGAAACTTCTACGGGAAAGATTGATCTGTTAACAAATTCAACTGTACTGATCACACCTGAGTTTTGTGAAAATGAGATAAACTGGCGTTACATCTTGGAAAAATCCATTTACTGTGCGTTGAATCAGAAGGAACTTCTTAACTTATCTTATCTGGCTTTAAAGCTGGGAGGAAACGATGTTAGAGAATCCGCTTGGAACATTTTAGAGTGGGAGAATGATACGATTGAGTACGATTGGAATAAGGCATCCCTACCATCTCCAGAATTGATTTACTGGAGTGATGGCAGAGTAGAGGTTGTTAAAGGGAAAGAAAACATCATTCAGACTCCCACAGAAACCATTCAACAAAGGAAAGGTATTTGCAGTGATTATGCGATTCTGACGACTGCTTTGCTCTTGGAAATGGGTTATCAGCCTGTTTACTTGTTTGATATAAGGTTTGAAAACGATCCTGTTGGTCATACCACGGCAGCGATAAAAATTGATGATAACTACTTCCCAATTGATCAGCACCCCCCAATATTGGATTTAGGAAGTTATTATAAAAAATGGGCTACACATCAAGAGGAGTTTGGCAATAAAAAGATCTTGACTATTACGGTGTATCAGGTAAAAGTAAAGGAAAACAGAATTGAGGTGGTAAATCTTGGAAATCTAACGGCTGAAGAGATAAAACAATTCGATTACAGTTTGAAAGAGAAGGATCTAGAAGCAATCAAGTCAACAATGGTGATGCTTCTTGAGGAGAAGTTTCCCAATCTGAAAAGAGATGAAAACCTGAGGGATTTAGATAAAAAGAAATACTTGCCCTTGGGTTACAGAGACGGAGGTTCTTGGAAAGTACAACTTTCATATTTTGTAGAGTATTATAATCCCGTTTTCCACTATCAGTTTACTGAATACTTGTTCGAACAGATGTTGAGGGAAGAGATCGTTAAGGACTTAACAAATAGCAATCGATTCTGGATTAAAGTTCAGGAAGAGGATAGCGATCTAAGCGTAACGCTGTATTTCGCAAGAAAAATCGGTGTTTAAGGCGTAATCAATTCACGTATGCTCAAGCAATCCGTTTGGAAACATCAATAATCTTTCTGAGAAACATCCTCTGTATGAACGTAATGATAGGTAGTTTGATTGAAACTGCCATTCTCTCCCCATTGACTTCATAAACAAGCATTGACTCTTTACCATCAGCTATGAAAAGGCATTCCACGACGTATTTCACACTATCTATTTCTATCTCACCTCTGAACGCCCTTCCCTGAAACACCTCATTTATGAAATCCCCAATCTCAACGGGCTCTCTAACGTCTGCATTTCCCAGCTGTTTTATCAGCTCTTTATCCCACCTCATCATCAGACAGATAACAGACTTCTCGTAGGAAATTTCTCTTATCTTCCCTGAAAGTTCCTTAAGCAAATCAGTCTTATTGCACAGTACAATCAGCTCTCTGTCAACTCTCCCGATCAGATCCTCAGCCCTGCTCTTAATACTCCATCTTCCTCTCACATACCATATCGGCGACGCTTTTCTCACCGCATCCAGGCTTAGTTTCTCAAGTTCTACCACAACTTCTTGAGATATGGTTACGAAATCCTCTCTGAGCTTGGATATAACCTTACTGGGCTCCACAGCCTTGTAGCTCACAGGAGTTCCGTGTCTTACTTCCACAAAGCCTTTCATGGACAACTCTTCCAGAACATCGTAAACCCGTGGGCGTGGGACACCGCTTGCTTCATGGATCTGTCTTGCCGTTCCCTCTCCAAGCCCTACTAATGCAGCGTAAACCTTCGCCTCGTATTCCCTTAATCCAAGTCTCACAAGCTTCGTCACAACATCCTCAAACATTG
>Ga0209426_1000997_pt1 | contig 21165 bp, 19 predicted proteins | sample Deesub1362B_J571_FD_187697 | JGI IMG/M metagenome (GOLD analysis project Ga0209426, IMG submission 187697) | Deep oceanic, basalt-hosted subsurface ecosystem from Juan de Fuca Ridge flank, Pacific Ocean, CORK Borehole 1362B_J2.571 (SPAdes)... ...
CTTCACCTCCACCGGGAGGCCGATACAGCGCGCCCTCCGGATCCCCACTTCAGGCCACTACTCCATGGGAGATGGCGAGGAAAAGGTCCTCTCTACGGTGCTCTTCGAGGGGAGAGTGAGTCCATTCCTCTACGTCGAGGTCATGGTGTGGGACGAGGATAACCCCGAGGCAAAAGACCAGCACGATCTCCTCGGGGGGCTTTTCGGGCTCTGGCTCCCCTGGCGCCTGGCGAACCTCCCCGGGGGCGAGAAGCGCATCGTCTTTCCCAAGTCCACCCCCGACGGCGAGGTCTTGATCTACCTCCGCGTGGAACGCCTGGATTAGGGGCCGAGGAAGCGGTTCAGGAAGTCGACGATGGCGGCCACTGCCCGGCGGGCCGCCGGGGTGTCGGGGCGGTTTATGAAGCCGTGGCCCGCCCCGGGGATGAGGAGGAGCTCCGCCTCGGCCCCCGCCCGGCGCAAGGCATCGGCCATCCGCACCGATTCCTCGTAGGGGACCACGCGGTCGTCGCGGCCGTGGATGAGGAGGAACGGAGGATCGTCGGCGCTGGTCCAGGTGATGGGCGAGGCCTCCCGCCAGAGGTCGGGATCTTCCCGGGCAGATGCGCCCAAGAAGCTCTCCACCGTCGCCTCGGCCGGGGTGCCCGCTGCCGAGAGGAGGTCCATGGGGCCGAACAGGGCAACCACGGCCTGGACCCGGGATGAGACTCCCAGATTCCCGCAAGGCGCCAAGGTCTCGGAGGCGGTCCCAAGCAACGCCACGAGATGCCCTCCGGCGGAAGTGCCCACCGCCGCGATCCGATCCGGGTCCACCCCGTAGTCCGCAGCGTGGACCCGGATCCACTTCACCGCGCACCGCAGGTCCTCCAGGGCCGCGGGGAACTTATGTGCGGGCGCTAAGCGGTAATTTACGGAGAAACCCACGTACCCCCGCTCCGCTAAGAACCGGGCCAGGGGCGCGAGCCGCCGCTTGTCCCCGGTATGCCAGGCGCCCCCGTGCACGAAAAGGATCGCCGGGTGCGGACCCGGGGAATCGGGGAGGTATATGTCCAGTGCCAGGGAGAGCCCGGCTACCGTGCGGTAGACCACGTCGTGGATCTCCGTGACCGCCGCCCCCACGGACGAAAAGAGGGCCACCGCTGCCATCACGACGATAAGCCTCAACGTGCCACCTCCTTCATCCCTCCGGGAACAGAGAACGGATGAGCTCCCGCTGGTCGGCGGGGATGTAGATGGTGGGGCGCTCGCCGTGCTCCCCGATCCAGATCCGGGCGATCTCGGGGAGGGTGGCCCACCGCACAAGGCCATCCTCCACGAGTTCCGCGATTGGCTCCAGGACGGCGTACCTGAACCTAGAGAGGAACTCCTCTCCTCCCCGCACCACAACGCCGTGGGCCACGAAGATGCCCACGGTGTACATGCCCTGGGGATCCAGCTCTCCTCGCCGGGCGAGTTCCACCAGCTCGAAGAGCCCCCCGGCCCGCATCGTGGTCCTCCGGTAAGAACCGACGTAGACCAAGGGGCTCTCGGGATCGTGGGTGAGGAAATGGTAACGATCCTTAGGACGCCAAATCCCGGAGGCGAAGAGGTCCGGTCCCTTATGTCCCGCGGTCCCCGCGCCCCAGAGGATCCGCCCGGTCCAGGTGGCCTCAGGGAACATCCGGCCCCGTATGGGCTCGCGGAACTTCTCCCACCCCTGGCGGTTGTCCGGGGGCCAATAGAGGAACCCGCCCACTACCTGCGAGGGCTCCACCCCGGTCCTGCGGATGAGCTCCGCGACATCGGCGTAGTTGTAAATCCGCTCGTGGGCGTGGGGGTCGATGGAAACCCCTAACACGTCGTGAAGGTATTTCAGGACGTTCAGCCCCTCGGTGTTCGCAGTTACATCCCCCCTATCGTACGTCGCCGCTGCAGCGGGGAAGGTCCACTCACACTGGTAGTCGAACGCCGCCCCGTACCGATGGAGGAGCTCGGCGAACTCCACCAGGGCGTCCCTCCACTGGAGGTAGGTTTTCCGGTCCCGGGTGAAGTCGGGGTTGGTGGGCGGATCCTCGGTGTGCATCACCACGGTCACGTAGATGGGAAACGGGCCCGCGAGGGAAATTGCCGCAAGCGTTAGCAAAAGAAACGCGACCACCGCCGTCCTCATGACTCCCACCTCGGGTGGAAGTTTAGCGATTCCCGGAAGGGGCGCCGAGCGCGATGCTGGGGGTTCCTTGGGCGGCAAAGGCGCGGAAGGGTCGAAAACGTTTGTGTTGACTTTTTCCACATCCCGGGTATGATTAGATCTGCAGGCCGCAGCAATGCGTGACCCCGCAGCACACGGGTTATTCCCTTGGGCTTTGGGTAGTGGCGTTAGGCGGTCGAGTAAAAGAGGAAAGGGGGAATGACCCGTGGCAATCGGTAAAGTCAAGTGGTTCAACGACGCGAAGGGTTACGGCTTCATCGAGCAGGAAAATGGCCCCGACGTGTTCGTCCACTTCTCCGCCATCAACTCCTCCGGCTTCAGGTCCCTGCGCGAGGGCCAGACGGTGGAGTTCGAGGTCGTGGACGGGCCCAAGGGCCCACAGGCTCAGAGCGTAACCCCGAGGTAGAGTTCGGTTCGCTCCAACAATAACGGAAGGGGGCCTCAGTGGCCCCCTTCTTCGTTTTCCTCCCCCAGGGAAAGGTAGAGCTCGAGCGCGACCTCAAGCCCCCACTCGCCGTCCGGGGGGAAATTCCCCCGAAATTCAGCGGATAACCCTTCTAAGCGAAGGGTCACACAACCCGTGTACCGGAGGCCGCCTTCTTCGCCCCCGAGTCCCACACGTACCTCCACGTATTCCAGGGAAACCCCGACCCCGACCTCCCAACTGTGGTCCCCATCCCACTGGGAGAACTCACCCTGTATAAGGACAACCCCGCCCAGATCGGCCTCGGCCGTGAATGTCCAGTCCCCTTCCACTAACCAGGAGAATTCCCCTGAAGCCACCAGTTCCTCCACCGTGGTGGAGACACTTCCCCCAGCCGATCGAAGGCCAGCTGAATCCCAGCTTAGGCTTACTCCGGCGGCGGCCCACTCGCCCAAGAGATCCACACTCAACTCGAGGGAGGAAAATCCCATCTCGTCGAACCAGGCGGTGGTCTCCAGGGACACGGGGGGGAAGTACAGGCCGAAGCGCAGGGTCTGTCCCGCCACAGCCCCGGTGCGGTCGAGCTCAAGGAGCCCGGTGAACCCGGAGTTCCCTTCCTCCACCCCGGCCTCGTACCACACCGAGAGGGTGGCACCGGCGAATCCTCCTGCGTCCACCGTTGCGTCCGCCGAGAACCCGAAGTACTCGGTGAGCTGTAGCTCGATGTTCCCCGTGACGTGGGAAAAACCGGCGTCATCAAACCCTATTTCGCCTCCCAGCAAAAACGAGCCCGTTTGGTAGCCAGTCCCCACTGTGGCGGAAAGGAGGCCCGTGGCATCGAACTCCGCCTCAGCGCGGATGCCCCATGCCTCGTGTCCTACCCCGATACCGAAGACTTCCGTCCACGCTGTGGGGGAAAGGGACGTATGGGAAGACAATTCGAGGTCCCATGGATAAACAGCGCATGCGAAAAGCGAAAGAAGAAGGACCAAGAGAGAAGCCCTCATGGGCAACCTCCCACCTCGGGATAATACATCACCTCCGCGGTGGTACAGGCCTCCGCGCCGGCGCCATCGTCGTCCACCACATAAAGACATACTTCGTATATCCCCGGCTCGGGGTACGCGTGCGAGACGACCTCCCCTTGGGCCGTGGTCCCATCGCCGAAATCCCAGTGGTACTCCACGATATGGCCGTCGGGGTCGTAGGAGCCCTTAGCGCTGAAAACGATCTCCTGATAGACCACCCCTTGATAGGGTCCGTTCGGATCGGGGTGGGGCGGGAGGTTGACCACCGTGAGGACCTTGACGGCCGTGGCCTCGTTCCCGTAGCGGTCGGCCACGGTGAGGGAGACTTGGTACTCGCCCTTGGCTTCATACTGGTGGCAGGGAGAGGAAATATCCGAGGAGGTCCCATCGCCGAAGTCCCAATGCCAGGAAACGATCTCTCCGCGGGAGTGATCGACGAAGCAGACCTCGTCCAAGACCGTAGGCTCTTCCGGCTCCCAAGTGAAGTCGGCCACGAGCTCCGGGGCCAGAATCCGCAGGATCCGCTCCGCCCGATGCGGAGTGCCCCCGACGTCGCGGGCGATGAGCACCACCCTATAGAGCCCGGGGAAGGTGTAGCAGTGCCGCACCTCCATCCCCCACGCCCGTGTCCCGTCCCCGAACTCCCACATGAGTTCCTTCCATGGGCCCATGGCGGATCGGGAACCTCGGGCGCTGAAGGTGATCTCTTCCCCCACCATAAAGGTGGAACCCTTGGGAGACGAGATGACGAGAAGGGGCATGGGTTCGGCCGGTGGCTTTCCGGCCTCCCTGGGTGGCGTGGCCAGCGAAGCCTCGACCCGGAGCTCCTCTAGGTAACGCAGGATCCCCTGGCGATATGGCTCCCCGGACATATCCGCCGCGGGATGTACCTCACCCCGGGGGAAAGGATTCCACACGGCGGTGAACCCCACCGAGAGATGTTCGCTCTGGAGGTCGAACTCCGTAACAAAGAGGAGCTCGTCCAAAGAGGGGGTATAGATCGTCTGGAAGGCAGCAGTGCCGAGATCCCCCGAGACCCCGATCCCACCCCGGAGCTCGGAGAGCCCCTCATCCGCGGAAAGAGAGAGCCCCGCCCCTAAGAAAACGGGACCGGGGGAGAGATGAAGGGCGAGAGCTCCCCAGAGCCCCCCCTCCCATCCGAACTTCCCTTGGAGGGAGAGGATCTCCCAGCTCAACGAACCTTCCACGTTCCAAGCCGTTACTCCCGTTCTCCCAAAGGAGACGGTGGCGAGGAGGGAAAGGGGCGGGAGGGTGAGCTCTCCCCCCAGCGACGCCTCCCAATCCCCCGCCGCCCCGATTCCGAAGTCGGCGAGGACCCCCACTGGCTCGAGGTACAGGGAGCCTCCCACCTCCCCGTAGGCGAATCCCGTCTCTTCCCAGCGCCCCCCGAGGGAGGCCGAGACGGCCTCTTCGGTCCAAAAGAACTCGAGCTCAAGCGAGGAAAAGCCCTCGGGGGAGAAGGTGAGAGATTGTTTGAGTCCCGGTCCAGCGAGAAGCACAAACCCGGTGAGGACGGTCACCACCAGGCTGCACGCCCACCTCGTCCTCATCCCTAGTCCCGGATGTCCGGGGATCCCGTACAGGCGCGCTTGCCGATGTAGAGCGAAGCCCGCAGGAGGGGATTGATGGCCTCACGACAGTTGTGGGCGCTTTGGACATCGGGGTTGTCGGCACAGAAGCCGCTGGGTTCCATCACGGAATCATCGCTTCCCCTGGGGCGCCAACTGGGGCAGCTGCCAGTAGGGTGGCATAGGCCCAGGGCGTGGCCGAGCTCGTGGGCGAGGTGATAGTAATTCACATCACCACAAGGTGAGCACCAATCGCAAGGGACATCCAGCTGGAGGTCGCTGGTGATAACCTTTGCGGAAGCGGTGCCGCTGCTAGAGCACCAACCGCCTCCTGTCCCCAGCATCCCGATCCCGAAGGTAAGTTCTTTGGAGAATTCACCTACAACGAACACCTCCACCGCATCCGGAACTTCTACCTCGTCCATAAGCGCGTACCCCTCATCCCAATCGTCTATGACCCAGTAATCGGGGTCGTTCACGTAACGGGGAGGAAGGACCTCGAAGGCGATACAACGCACGCCCCCACAGCGGCCCCAGATCTCCCGGGCGCCGTCCATGAGGGCCGGGAAGCTCCACCCGGAGGTCTTCCCGCCGGCGCGGATGAAAACGGGTTGGATCTTTAGGAAATCGACCCACTGCGTCCCGCAGAACAGCGCCAGCGCCCTGAGGGGGACTTCCATGGCTTTCACTTGTCCGAGGACCGAGCGGGAAAGGGAGAAAGAAAGCGTGCCCTCTAGGGAGACCTCCTTTCCCCGACGGAGGTCCCCGCGGATCCTCCCCTTCAACACCCCTTCCATGGCTTCGGTGTAGGAGAAGACCTGGAGACAGCCTCCCTCCTGGACCTTTCTGAATCCCTTTACCCGATCGATGAGGGGATAGTGGAGTTCCGCCTTGAACTCCGCGTAGACCTCCCCGGTCTTTTCATCGTACCATACGGTCACAGGAGGATCCAAAAGGGAAAGGCCTATCACTCCCGAGGGGCCTTTGGGGGTGCGGACGCCCCGGGGGACGATGAGGTTGAGCTGGGCAAGGAAGGGGCCGGCTTTCTCAGGGAATTCCAACACGATGCTTCCCTCCAGCAGCGCTTCCTCGACGCCCCTGGGAGTGGTTACCCTGCCGGACGTCCTAAGCTCCCCCAAAAGGAACGCACACGCTAGCCTCGAAGCACCGCTGGCGGCAAAGAAGAGGAGGACCGAGCCCAAGATCCCCCAAAGCATTGCCGCCTTCAAACGTCCGCCCACACCGCACCTCCTCAGTACCGGAAGTTCACGTCCGAAAGCCAGCGGAAGCGCCGGGGATTCGTAAACAGCTCTTCCACTTCCCCGGTGGTGAGATCCAAGACGTAAACGGAGCCTTTCCAATTGGCGAAGTAAATCTTCCCCCCGCGGACAACGAACCCCTTTATGGGCTCGGGATGCCGGTAGAGGGTATAAACCGTGCCTCCCTCCACCTTGTAAAGCTTGGCCGGGGACCGGTTGCCGGAGCTGAGGTACAAGACCCCGTTCTCGTCGAAAGCGAAATCCCCCGCCCACCACATCCGGACCTCGTAGAAGAGCACCGGACGGTTCCGCCCGTCGAGGTAATAGATCTTGCCGCCGGCGCCGGTGGCCTCGCTGAAGAAAAGCCGCAGCGGGGGCCCTCCCGGGGCCGGGGTTCCGGTGACGGGCTCGGGGCCAAACGCGATGTCCCTCACGTAGGTGGTGTGCTGGTAGATCACCTCTTCCTCGGACCAGTGGTCGCGGAGCCAAAGGACCCGGAAGATCTTCGTATCGTTGGCGTTCACGTAGTAGAGCTTCTCCGGGATCCCGGGGTGGAAGGTGAAGCTATAGAGTTGCCCGTGGGGGCGCGTGTATAGCGTGGACACGTCGCCGGTGCGCAGGTCAACTTGGTAGATCGAGCCGGGGTTTTCTGAGGCCACCGCGAAGTAGAGCAATTGTGAGAGAGGGGTCATGGGAATAGGTCCGATCGGTGGCGTCTTCTTCTCCGCTCCCAAAAGGGAGAGGCCTAAAAGGAACACTGAAAATAAAAAGAAGGGAAGAAATCTCCGCACCCCAAACACCTCCACAAAAGGGGGAAGAAACGGGCCTCTTCTACCGCTTCATCCCCGGATTTTTTCTAAAAGATTCTAAACCCGTTGAGAAGGGATGGACAAGCCCTAGCTCCCCAGCTCCTCTACTTCCTCCTTCCCTTCCTCCAACTCCTTGACCTGCTCGGCGTCGCGGCGCAAAAGGAGTTCCAGGAACTCGCCCACGTGGGTCTTCTCCTCCCGGGCGATGTCCAAGAGGACCCGCTTTATGACCTCATCCTCCGTGGCCGCAGCCAGCTGCTCGTAAAGGTTGATGGCATCGAGCTCCGCGATGAGGCCGAGCCGCAGGATCTCCCGATCACGCACTTCCGCCGGGAGTTTGGAAAGTTCCGCCGGATTCTTAGAAAGCATGTCCCTCCTTTCCCTAACCCTGAAGCACGATGTAAAGGGCCCAAGCCAGGAACAACACCAACACCACGGTCTCAAGCGGGTTGAGGCTCGGGATCCACTGGCCCCGGCCCAATCGCTCGAGAGGCGAAGGACATCCCTCGGCGATACACCGTTGGACCTCTTCTTCTATCAACAGGGTGTTCCCGGGCGCAGGACCCGCCACACCCAAGTCCCCCACGAATACCACCGGGACCTCCACGTCTTTTAACCCATATGCATCGGCGAGTCGTATCATAAGCCGCCAGTTCTTGGGGGAAAGCCCCACCTCGTATGACTTCACCTCAAGCTCTGGATACCGTTCCGCGAGCTCGGCCAGGAACTCCTTCATGGGCGCGCACTGGGAACATCCCGCGAGGTGGAAAAAGAGAAGCTCCACCTCGGCCGCGTTGGCCACAAAACCCACCGACAAAAAGGCAAGCAAGATCCATTTTCTCATAGCTTTTTAGGTTACCCCGTTTTCGCTCCGCAAGGCAAACATCTTCTCTTCCCGAGGCGGTGATACTACCGCGTCGCGGAGAGGAGTTCCTCCAGCACTTCACGGGCCTCGAGCAGATCTCGGGCCTCGCGGAAACGTGCATCCTTCGGGAAAAAGGAACGGGCCCGGGCGCTGGGGGAAATAAGGATGATCTCCCTGATCCCTGCATCCAGGGCGGCCAGGAGGTCGTGATGTGAGTCGCCGATGAGCACCGCCTCGTCCGGGCTGACCCCGATAGCCCGGAGGGGCAAAAGCAGGGCATCGGGTTCCGGTTTTAAGGCCCCGTCCTCCCGGGTGAAGACGCCGTCGAACTCAAGCCCCATCTCTCGCAAGACCGCCTCAGCGCTCCTGCGGGAATTGTTGGTGACGAGCACGCACTTGATCCCGCGTCCGCGCAAAAGTTCCAGAAGCTCCCGTGCGCCGGGAAGCGGCTTTCCTCGCCGGACCCCTTCTTCTTCGAAGTGCCGGAGGATCTCCTCCTTTTTGGCCCGCTCTTCTGGGGGAAAGCGTGCCAGATGGTAAGCCACGGGGTAGCGGTCGTCGGGGATCCCCATCTGGCGGCGTACCTCGCCCCAGTCAACGGGGGCTTTCCATATTGTCCCGTCCATGTCGAAAAGAACCGCTTTTATCCCCATCACGCATAGATTTTCGCCCAAACGCCGGGGTTCACGAGATCGGCATCTCGTATATACGCCAGGTTTTGTAACGGCGCCCCCCCATGGCCTCCGCGGCCTTAATGATGAGGTCGTTCTCCTCCAGGATCATGGATGCCTCCGCCGCCCGGTACCCCCGTTCCCAACCGATGTGGAGGGCCTCATGGTACAACACCGCGTCCACCCCGATCTTTCTGAAACCCGGGCGTACCCCGAAGAACATGAGCCTGAGTTTCCTTATGCGCCGCCTGGCAACGAGGAGCCTTGCCACCCGGACGAGGTCCGTATCCAGGGGCCACCGCCACCGTGGCCTCAAGGCGACGTTGGGGTCGGGGATGAGTCCGATCACCGCCGCGGGCTCCCCTCCCACGTAGGCGAATCGGATGAGTTCGGGGTCCACGATGGGTTTCAGGCTCCGGGCCATGGCGTCCGCCTCGGCTTCGGTGATGGGAAGGAAGCCCCAGTTGGCCGCCCACGCTTCGTTGTAGATCTTGACGATAAGTCCCACCTCCTCCCGGAGGCGGCGGAGGACCGCGGGCCGGGTCTCGATATCACGACGCGACCGCACCTCCCGGGCGATGCGTTCCAAGCGAGGATGTTCGGGGCTCTCGGGGGAAAGCCAGTAAGCGTGGTAGTCCTTGACCTTCCGCAGTCCATAGCGTTCGAGGAGCTCCCCGTAGTAAGGGGGATTGTGGGTAAGCTCTACCGTAGGCGGGGTATCGAACCCCTCGATGAGGACCGCCTGATACGGCTCATGGGTGGCATTGGAGTAGCCCCCCGGCCCCCGCATATGTTCCATTCCCCTTTTGAGAAGCCATCCACGGGCCCGATCGAGGAGCGCCCGCGCCACCCCGAAGTCATCTACACACTCGAAGAAGCCGAAGAAGCCGAGCTTTGCCCCGTGGTACTCGTTGAAGCGGTGGTTGACCGCCGCCGCAACCCTTCCCAAAAGCGTCCTTCCCCTCCGGGCAATGAAATGGGTGACCTCAGCGTGGCGGTGGTACGGGTGAGCAGGGGTAAGCAAACCCACCAGGCCCAGAAGGAGGTTCCCCAAAAGATCGCCTCGAAGCGGGGGTACCGTGTTGGGATCGCCACATTGGATCTCCCACTGCACCGCCACGAACCGGCGTAGCTTCCGCGATCCAAGCGGTATTTCTTCGACCACAAACCTCTGCCGTGCCATCTTTTTCCACCTTAGCGGCCCAAGCCGAGAAGCCCCTCGATGGCGGCAGCGGCCCGGAGGGCGCTGTCGGGGGTGGCCACCGTCCGGGCCCGGGCCGATAGCTCCCGGAGGGTCGCGGGATGCGCGAGCCAATCTGCGGCCACCTCCGCAAGCCTCACCGGATCCCGGATGAACCTCCCCGCTCCCACCTGCTCCACCCACAGGGCGTTTCCTGTCTCCTGCACTGGGATGGCCTCGTAGATGAGGAGGGGAAGCCCCGCGGTGAGGCCCTCGGCGATGGAGAGGGGGCCGGCCTTGGTGACGAGGAGGTCCGCTGCCCGCATTAATACCTCCAATTCTCGCACAAACCCGAATATCCGCACGCGGTTGCGCCACTTGGTGGTGGAAAGGCGTTCCGCAAGTCCCCGGTTCCTCCCGCAAACCACGAGAAGCTGAATCCCAGAAAGGACCCGGTCCAGTTCCTTCACCACCCGGCCCAACCTTCCCATTCCTTCCCCGCCCCCCAGAACGAGGACCGTGGGACGCTCCGGGTCCAGGCCAAGCTTTACCCGTGCGTCTTCTTTTCCTTCTTTGTTGTCGGAAAACTTCGGGTGAACGAGGAGACCTGCGTTTATTATCCTCTCTGGGAGAATCCCCATGGCCTGGGCACGCTGAAAGGCTACCTCCCCAGCGACAAGACAAAGGTCCAAACCGGGATGGAACCAGCCCCAATGGGGACGGGCGAAGTCGGTCACGAATGTGACCACAGGGACCCCAAGTGCCAAGGCTTCGCGCCCGGAGACTGCGGGGCGCACAAGGAGAGCGTGTATGGGCAAAATGATGTCCGGTTTGAGGGCCTTGAGGGGCGCCATAATCCTGCGGCCATAGCGGCTTTGAAAGCCGTTCAAGGAAAACCGAGAGAAATAGAAGCTATCGGTGACGGAAAAGGCGAAGCCATAGCTTCGCGGACTCAAGGCGATCCAGCGCGCATAGATCTCCGGTGCCTTTCGCAGCGGAAACCCGAAGTACTCGCGAAATGCGTCGATATATATGAATTCGAACCTTCCCGGGTTTCGGGCTTCTAGTCCCGCGGCTATGGCGTGCGCGCTGGCGATGTGCCCGCCTCCGGTGGCCGAGATCAGAAAGACCGCGCGTAGTTTCCTGTCCACAACCGAACAGCTTAGCCCCGGAAGACCCGGTTCGCAAAAGGCCCGCTGCCCCCAAAGTCATAAGCGTCACTCCCCAGGCGTTGTGTGGCGGCACCGCATCCTCTACAATAGCTCTCTGTGAGGACAGAGATCACAAGGGGGTGAGAGCGATGGTGCGATTCAAATTAATGTATGTGGGTGGTCGCCTTTGTATGTGGGCTCTCACCTCCATGTGTAGCCCCACCTGTTGAATCCCGCATAAGCGTCGGTCTGAGGTCCTTAGGAATGGGGGCATTATGCCCTGAGTCCGTCTTTTTCCAGGAGGTTTTCATGTTACTTCGGCACAACTCTAGAGCCGCGTGGGGCGTTTCATCCTCCGTATTTTCCGCGATGTACCCCATCCCAGGCACCCACTCCCGTCACAGGACCATTCGCGGGGGTGATGGGGATGCTATTTAAGGGAATTCGCGAGGATATCCGCGCGATGCTCGAGCGAGACCCAGCGGCCCGTCATCCCCTGGAGGTCCTCCTCCTCTACCCGGGGATGCACGCCATCTGGGCCCACCGGATCAACCACTGGCTTTGGAACCACGGGTTCCGCTTCCTCGCCCGGTTCTTGGCACACCTGGTGCGGCTGCTCACGGGCGTGGAGATCCACCCCGGGGCCCGAATCGGAAGAAGGGTCACCATCGACCACGGGATGGGCGTGGTGATCGGGGAGACGGCCGAGATCGGAAACGATGTCCACATGTACTCCGGGGTGGTGATCGGCGGGGTCTCCCGCAAACCGGTGAAGCGCCACCCCACCATCGAGGACGGAGTGGTGATCGGGGCGGGCGCGGTGCTCCTCGGCCCCATCCGGGTGGGAAAAGGGGCCAAGATCGGGGCCGGGGCGGTGGTGAGGGAGGACGTCCCCCCGGGCGCAGTGGTAGTGGCGTCCCCTTCTCCCATCATCGATCGGGCCCAGCTGCGACGCGGGACCCACGAATACTTCCTCGAGGGAGCGGGGATTTGACTGGGGGTCCCTGTCCGGTCGCAGGCTGATAAGGAGGCCGCGGATAACCCCAAATGTGATCTTTGCGTCTTTATCCCGCTAGCTTGAGCCTCAGCGTCTTTATCTCTCCCGGGCGCAGCGGGAACCGGAGGAGGTGTGGCGACGCGGGGGACACGCGTTTCACATGGGTTTCATCCATCCGTGCCTCCCAGGCCTCCTGGATCCCAAAGGAGGTCACGAGCTCCGCTTCCAGTGGCCTCCGCAGGGGGTTGTACACCCGGATGACCAGCCCGTCCCCCTCCTCGGGGAGCTTCACCGCGCTCAACACGGCCCCCGCGGGCCTCAGGGAAAGGAAGTCCCGGGATACAGGTGAGCCCCTTCCCTCCACGGAGATGGCGAGGGGGGGCGCGGTGAACTCCTGGGCGGCCCGGGTGACCTCTCCCTCCTCCCAGTGCCCTGGGTAGGTGTAAACGGCGTACTCGAACCGGTGTGTGCCGAGGCATTGGGCCTCCGGGGTCTCGTAGGGGGGACCGGCGTGGCCCCGGCGGGTGGAGAGGTCGTCCCGGGAAAGCCACCCCACACACCGCAGCAGGGTCAGGTAAACGGTGCCACCGGAGGTCACCTCGTATTCGGGAAGTCCCCGGTTGAGGGCGGCGAACCCTCCTTCCCCATCCTCCACCGCGACGAAGGACTTCTGCGGATGTGCGGTGGGCGGGACCTCGATCCAACCCTCGCCGGGCGGGGGCGTGGTGGGGCGCTCGATGACCCAGAAGGTATCCTCGGCGATGCTTTTTTCGGCCGAGATTCCCGTGGGGAAGGCCACCCGCAACCGGTGATCCCGGGCGCGGTTATCCACCTCTGCTTCTATGTCCACCCGCTTGACCCCCCGCTGGAGGGAGATACTGAACCGCACCGGGACCTCCACCGTCTCCCCGGAACGGCCCTCCCGCTCGGGATCCAGGGAGGCGGGAAGCGGGAAAACGAGGGATACTTCCAGCGTCCCCTTCCAAGGTAGGTCGGCGGCGACCCTCACCGTGCCCCGGATATCCGCGGAGGTGAGGACGCGCTGATTGGGGGGTGGGGAGTAGTTGTACTCGTCGCCGGCATCACCGGAATCCTCTAGGAGGTTCAATCCCCGGAAAAGCCGCCCCGTGTCTTTGTCCAGGAGGTCGAAGGTCCCGTTCTCATAAACCGTCACCCGGTAGAACTCGTTTTCTAGGGTGCGGTCATCCACCACCAGGCCGCCCTTCCCCATCTCCCCCTTCTCGGGATCGAGGGAGAAGCCCACGACGCCCAGGGGCGGGAGCTCCGCTTGGAAGGAGATTACCGTTTTGCGCCGGTGAGTGACCCCGGAGAGGATTTCTTCCGAAACGAGCTTTTTCCCCTCAACTGCCGTAGGTATCACTTCTCCCCGGGGACCGCGGAGGATACCCCCGGCCGCCTCCGCGGGGACCTCCACCCTCACCTCGGCCCGCCTCTCCCAGGGGCAGGGGTTGAAGACGAAGATGGAAACGCCGCCATCGGCTTCATCTCCTGAGTCGGTGACCACGGCTCCCAGGGCCACTCGCGCCACCTGCGCCGCCACCGTCTCGGCGCGGGCGAATCGGACCTCCATTTCCCGGTGAATGGGGTCGATGCCGGTCCCACAGATGGAATCGTGGGCATGGTTACGGAGAAGGAGTTTCCAGGCGTGATCCAGGAACCCCTTCAACTCCACCCCTGCGATGATCCGAGCCAGGGCCGCCAGGGGTTCGGCGTACCGAGTGAGGAGCGTTTCCACCCGGTGGTTGGCCTGCTTGAGGTACATCCGCGCGGATAGGACCCCGGCGAGGACCGGATGACGTTTCGCCGTGCGGAATTCTCCCTCCACCACGGGAAGGGCATCCCGGGCCCGTTTCAAGCACGCTGTGTAGTCGGAGAGGGTCCCGATGGTGAAGCGGAAATGGGGGAACCGCGCTGAAAGTCCCTCCACCACCTCGGGAAGGTCCATCTGGGGGCCTCGGTGGTCGCAGCCGTTGAGGAGGAGGATGGCCCCGGTGCGGCTCCGGCGGGAAAGTTCCCCTAGGAACGCCGCAAGCGGTTCGCCCTCGGGGTCTAGAAGCCCCGCTTCCACAAGCCGCTCAAGCGGCCGGGTTAGCTCCGTGGGATCCGCCGCGAGCCGCTCCGCGTTGCAATACCCCATCTCCATCACGTGGCAGAGGACGGCGGAACCCTCGGGGGCGCGCCAGACGAAATCCGGTCCTCCGGCTTCCTGGCAGGCCCGATCCGCTCCCCGCATGACGAAGGCGCTCCCGATGCCGAAACCCGAAAGGATCTGCGGGAGCTGGGCGATGTGGCCGAAGGCGTCGGGGACGTATCCTTCCAGCATCACATAGCCGAACTCCCGGGCGATTCGCGTCCCGTAAAGGAGGTTGCGCACGAGGGACTCCCCTGAGACCAAGAACTCGTCCGGCTGCACGTACCAGGGCCCGATGAGGAGCCTTTCTTCGCGGATGAATTCCCCGATCTTTCCTTCCATTTCGGGGCGGATCTCGAGGTAATCCAAAAGGGGGATGACCTGGCCGTCCAAAGTGAATTTGTAGTGAGGATGTGTTTCCAGGAGCGAGATAACCCGATCGAGGGCCTCCACGAGCCACACGCGGTACTCCTCGAAGGTGAGGTACCATTCCCGGTCCCAATGGGTATGCGGCACGACGATCGCAAACCTCTTGTCCTTGTCCCCCTGCATCTTTCCCTCTCCCCTTTCTGTCATTCCGGAAGGTTCTCAGAAGGGAACTTTATTGCTTGACAGCGCCCAGTACCATGCCCTTGACGAGGTACCGGTGCGTGAAGAGGAACGCCAGCATGGGAGGAATCAAGTACACGAGGCCCATGGCACACATCACTCCATAATCCACGAGCGTGTACCCTCCCCATGCAGTCGCTTCCACGCTTGCTTTGTAAAGGCCCATAGAGATAGGGAAAAGCTCTTCAGACGTCAGTAGTATCAAACTAGTCGTGAAATCTCCCCATCCGGTGACAAACGACATTAAACCGATTACAGCAAGTCCAGGACCGCAGAGGGGAAGGATTATCTTCCTTATCGTTGTCCAGCGGCTCGCCCCGTCCACCCATGCCGCTTCTTCGAGTTCGATGGGGATGGAGGCGATGAACTCTTTAGTCACCCAAATGCCCATGGGTATCTGTCTGGCCGCGATCACCAGGGCCACCCCGATCAAGGTGTTGTGAAGATGGAGGAACCTGGCCAGCGAGAAGGTAGGAAGCATGACTGCGCTTAGCGGAATTGTCATTGAAAGGACAAGAAGGAACAACCAAAAGGTTTTCCCCCGGAACTCGATCCGCGCGAAGGGATATGCCGCTAGGAAGGAGCACCCGATCGCCAACCCCGCGGTGACAAAGGCGATGAACAGGGAGTTTCGTACCCACTTGGCAGTGTCTCCGGTAAAGACCCGGGGGAAATTGCCCAACGTGAAATTTCTAAATTCCACACGGACCGAAGGCTCTTCTCTGAAAGCGGATGTGAATAACCACGTCAAGGGGGCCAAGAAATAGATTATGATGGCTAGGAATACCAAATGATTCAAAGTTATGACGAGCCCCTTCCGTAGCTTCATATTTTCCTCCCCAACAGGCGGTGGTATATCAACGCCAGGACCAAAGTTATAAGCAAGATTCCCACAGATACAGTGGTGCCATACGCGATCTCAAAGTATTTGAAGCCCGTTTTGTAAGCATAAATTGTCATCAATTCGGTTCGGTGTCCCGGACCCCCACCGGTCATCATGTATGGCAGGCCGAACACCCCGTAAGTCCAAATAGTGATGAGGAGGACGTTCACAAAAATCGGACGCCTGAGCAGGGGAAGCACCACATACCTCAATTTCTGCCATGGAGACGCGCCGTCCACCTCTGCGGCCTCCTCCACTTCTCGAGGGATCGACTCCAAAGCGGCCTTAAATAACATCATGGACCAACCAGTCCCCCACCAGATATTGGCCAAAATGATAGAAAGCATACCGTATCGGACCATCCAGTAGACGGGTTTGAATCCAAGAGCTTGAACCACCTGGTTCAAAACACCGTCGTGATTGAGAAAACTTATCCAGCACCAGCCGATCAACGTCTCCGGAGTGACCCAGGCGAGCCAACAGAGGGCCGTAGCGAGCCGCCCCGTAATTCTTATCTTGGGCCAAATCCTGCGCCGTTCTGAGGTCAGTACTGCAAGGAGAAGCCCTAGACCTGCTTGGCCTACGATCGCGGAGCCGAGCACGAAAATGAAAGAGCGGTACACCGACCCCCAAAAGTATGGATCCCTGAACAATCGTTGGTAGTTCGCCAAACCCACGAATTCGGGATTGCTGGCAGCCGGACCTGTCAAGGCCTCGTTGGTGAAGGTAAGCCGTATCCCCCACACCGCCGGTCCCAACATAAAAACGGCCCACAAAAGGAATGCGGGCACAAGGAGAAACATCAAAGTCCTATGACTTCGCGTCATCGCGTGTTAAGGAAATATTAAAAGAGGGGGACGTGCTGGGAAAAGCACGTCCCCCCTTTTCCTCCGGTTTAGGGCAATTCGATGACGTTGTCAGCACCCACCAGCGCCGTCAACGCTTTAGCGTACCATTCGAGCACGTCCTCAGGGTCTTCTCCGAGCAGGATCTTATCGGTGGCCTCCTGCACAAGATCCGAAACCTTGGGGTACGCGGGGAGTCCAGGTCGGAAGGTGGTCAGTGGGACGAGCTCTGTGGCGCACCAGTTGTCGTAGGGTGTGGCCAGCTTCTTGAACGCGGGATCCTGGGTGATGTCCGAGCGCGTGGGAAGCCGCACGGGCCCTGGATACTCGATGCGGTGGGCGAGCACCTCGCCTTTGGAGCACACGAACTTGAGGAACTCGAAGGCGAGCTCTGGGTGCTTGCACTTCGCGTTGATCACCATGGCCCAACCGCCCGAGATGGTGACGAAGTCCTGACCCCGGATGCCGGCGCCCGGCTCCTTAGCCGGCATCTTGCAGTATCCAAGCCTCTCGTCGCGCTCGGGCAGCTCCCATTTGCCTCCCGGAGCACAGTCATACCACACGCCGTCCCAGGTGGGGAAGATCGCGAGCGCCGGATCCTGGGGGCGCTGACCCGCGTTGCTGAGATAGGGGTGGATGGTGTCGATGGGAGCGCCCGCCATCCAGAACTCGGGGTCCACGGAGAGCTTCTCTTCGATGTAGATCTTGTGATAGAACTTCAACGTGTCGAGAAGAGCCGAACTTTTGGCCACCCATTTGCCGCTTGCGGCGTCATAAAGCCTCCCGCCCGCACCGAGGAGCAACATGTAAAAGCCCTGCATCGTGGTGGCCTCACCGCTCAGGCTCCCCGCTTTAATGGCGATGGGGATGATATCCGCCACTCCTAGCGCCTTAGCGATCTCCGCCCGCTTAGCGTTGATGGTCCTAGCGGCCTCCAATAAGTCCTCCCAAGATTTGGGTTGCCATGGAACCGGGAGCCCCGCGAGCTTGAAGATGTCCTTCCGGTAGTAGAGGGGGCGGACGTCCACGTGCCTGTTCAGCCCCCAGACCTTACCCTGGAAGGTTATGGCCCCTTTTGCAGCGGGGGTCCAGAAGGCCCAATCGGGCCAAGCCGCCAACATGTCCGTGAGGTCGAGCAAGTACCCGGCGATGGCATCGGCTGGGATATAGAAGGTATCGAGCATGAAGATGTCCGGGGCCGTACCGGCTGCCAAGCGCAGGACCAGCGATTCACGATAGGGATCATCGGGGGCGGGAAGTTCTACCACCTCGATGTCAACCGGTGTTCCCTTCGCGGCCATCAGTTTCTCGAAGGTGGGTATGTACCAGTTAAGGAAGCGCGGATAATCGATATCCCACGTGCGATAAGCGAACGTTAACTTAACGGGCTCTGCAGCGAAAACCGTTACCCCCAAAGCCAAAACAGCCAAAAGCGGCAACATCACTTTTGCCCAATTTTTCATCTAGGATCCCTCCTTATCAAAAATATTTTTGGAAAAAAGGATGTCTTGCGGGCGATCTATCACCCCCCTTCCCGCTGGAATTCACAGCCACACGAAGCCCTGACCACCAACTCCCCAGGAATCAACAAAGGTCTTTCCTCTTGCTCCTTTTCGATGACCCCAATCACCCGGCGGGCGGCCTCATAACCCAAGCGATCCTCGTGCAACTCCACGGTGGTCAGGGGCGGAGAAAAATGTTGGGTGAGACCAGTGTTGTTGACACAGACCACTGCTATATCCGCGGGGACGGAAAACCCTCGGTCCCTCAGGGCACGAATCGCCCCCACGGCCTGAACATCGCTGACCGCGAACAAAGCGGTGATTTCGGCTTCGAGAACGTGCTCGGCAACGACACGGTAGGCTTCTTCTTCTATCAGTTCAGATCGCCAAACTAGGGCATCATCAAACTGGAGGCCGGCTTCGGCGAGGGCCTCTTTGTAACCCAACAGGCGATCCTGGCAAAACGTGAACCGATCGGGTCCACATAGAACCGCGATACGCTTGTGCCCATGATCGATGAGATGGGCGGTGGCCATCCTCCCGATCGTGACGTTGTCGCTGTCCACGTATGGTGCTTTTTCGACCGGGCGCCCCACGAAAACGTAGGGGATTCGGTAGCGCTTGAGTTCTCCTAGGTAAGCGGCGGAAAAGGTCGGGTTGGTGATCACGAAGCCATCCACGCCCCGGGAGCGTATGAGGGTGCGGATATTTATGACCGCTTCATCGTCCGATTCCGCGATGTAGAGGGACACCACGTAACCCTTTTCCTGAGCGGCCTGATGCATTCCCTTGATGAGCTTCATGAAGAAGCCCGCTGAGGCGAAGAGATGTTCCAACGAGATGGGGGCTATAAGACCAATGGTCCGGGTGCGGCCGTCGGCGAGGTTCTTGGCAGCGACATGGGGATGATAGTCAAGTTCCAACGCAGCTTTTAATACTTTGGCCCTGGTCTCCGCGCTTACCCCGGGCTTTCCGTTGAGGGCCAAAGAAGCCGTGGAGACGGCCACACCTGCGCGTTTCGCCACGTCCTTGATCGTAGGTGTCCTGCCCATGTTGTTCGAACCGTTTCAAGTATACTATTGAGACCAAAATGAGTCAATAGTGAACGAACTACCCGTAACTGATATGAAACGTTTCAAACCCTGCCGACAAAAGAGCGCTTGTTTTTTTGAGGAATCCTAAACCATCAACACGTCAGCGGATCAGTTCCCTGTGTACCAAACGGGGTTCGTAAGCGCAGCCAAAGGTTCCCGATCCATCAAAGGCCCCACGGGCACGCGGACCTCAGCATACACAAATCCCTCCGCGTCCAACTTCACCGGAAATTCTTCCCGCCACGATCGCCCAGAAATCGTCGCTCGGCAAAGGGTTCCCCGCGCCCCACATAACCGGAGTTCCAGACCCTCTCCCTCTAATACCTCCACCGCTACAATTCCCTTTCCATAAGGAGATCTTCCCCCTTGGGGGAATCTTTTACCTCGGGACACGAACTCGATGGCCACAAACGGGCCGTGGGGACAAGCCGAGATGGAAACGCGCCCTCCACGTATACCCTTCAAAATTGCACGGGGTGAGCGATCAGGGGCCATCACCCATGTGGTCGGCAACCCGAGCCATTCCACCAGGCCCCGGTGCGGCGCGACGAGGGGATGGGTATCGCTCCCTCCCACGGCCACCACCCGACGACCGGTCTGGAGCAGTCGCCTCCATGTCTCCAGACTGTGCTCGTTGCCCATGCTCCAAAGGCCATGCCAGACCTCGATGCAGTGGAAGGGGAGATCGAACCCGAACTCCCACGGGGGCCCTCCCGGTTTGGGGTGGTTCACGGAAAAGACTCTCCCCTCGGAGGAAGCAGCATCATACACCCGCTTCATCTCTTCCCGGGTCCGGCACCGAAAATCCAACCAACGTCCCCGTCCCCACACGTTGGCGTGGCCCCGGTAAGTGGTGATCTCCTCGCCGGGGATGAGGATGAGCCCCGCCTCCTTCCCGAGCCCCTCCATCTCCCGCCAGTGGCTTGTGGTGTTGTGATCGGTGATGGCGAGGAAGTCGAGGCCCTTCCGCTCCGCCGCCGCGACGAGATCCGCAACGCTTCCTTGGGCCTCGCTGTGGTGGGTGTGACAGTGAAGATCCCCTCTCAACCACCCCGGCACTTTGATCGCCCCGTCCTTCGGGAAAAGGGGCCGCTCCCCCACCGGCCCCTCGGGGGGAACGTCCACGGGCTCAGGCTTGATGCGGACCTCCACTTCATAAGAGCAACCCCGGGGGCCCACCCGGTAGAGGCCGAGGATCACGTGCCAGGTCCCGGGATAAAGGGGACCGGGAAGATACCCCGGCGTCGCCCAATCCTCCCCGATCACCACCTCCCGCCGCGCGCTCCCGCTCCATCCCCTGAACCCCTCCGGGGTGAGGAACCCACACCCCCGGGAATCGAAGACCCCGAGGTCCAGGGTGTTCCCTTCTTCGTCGTAGGCGTAGCCGATCTCGATCCGCCCTGCGCCCGGGGAGACCTCGAAGGGGAGCAACAAGTACGGGTCCCTCTCGCGATCGGCAGGGTAAACCTTCCCCCGAAAGATCTTCCGGCGGGCAACCCCTTCGCTCACCGCAGACGCTTCCCGTCGGCGCCGAAGAGGTGGACCCTGGCGGGGTCCACCACGAGCCACACCTCGTCCCCCAGCTCCGGGAGCTCCTCCGTGAATAGCCGAACCGACACCGTGGCCTCGCCCACCTGGGCGGTCACCAGGACCTCGGGACCCAGTGGCTGTACGGCGTAGAGCCGTCCGGGAATGGCCCCCGGCTCCCCCTGGTCGGCCAGGCGCAAATGTTCGGGCCTTATCCCCAGGAACGCCTCCCCTGCGGACGGCGCCCCGGGCAGGGGGATCCGGAAGCCTTTCCCCACGAATTCCCCTCCTTCCAGGCGGCCTGGGATGAGGTTCATGGGGGGATTCCCCAGGAAGGCAGCCACCTCCACGGTGGCGGGCTCCCGGTAGACGTCCAGGGGAGACCCCACCTG
>Ga0209426_1001000_pt1 | contig 21116 bp, 13 predicted proteins | sample Deesub1362B_J571_FD_187697 | JGI IMG/M metagenome (GOLD analysis project Ga0209426, IMG submission 187697) | Deep oceanic, basalt-hosted subsurface ecosystem from Juan de Fuca Ridge flank, Pacific Ocean, CORK Borehole 1362B_J2.571 (SPAdes)... ...
CCGGTGTGGGCGAGGTGGGGGTCCTCACCAGCACCGAAGCGCTCTCCCTCCCCGAGCGGCCCGAGAGCCTGATCGTCCTTGGCGGGCGGTACGTGGCACTGGAACTGGCCCAGATGTTCGCCCGCTTCGGCACCCGCGTCATCCTCCTCCAGCGCAGCGACCGGATCCTGCCCGACCACGAGCCGGAGATCGCCGAAGCCCTCACCGATTTCTTGCGTCAGGAGGGAGTCGAGATCTACACCGGCGTGCGGATCCTCCGGCTGCGCCAGGAGGGAGCAGAGAAAGTTGTGGAGGCACGGATCGAAGGTGGGGAACATACTTTCCCGGCCACGCACATCCTCGTCGCCACTGGCCGGAGGGCCAACACCGACGGGCTGGGGCTGGAAACGGCGAGAGTGGAGACGGACGAGCGGGGTTTCGTGCGGGTGGATTCCACGATGCGCACGACGAACCCCAGGGTCTATGCCGCTGGCGACGTGACCGGGCCGCCGATGCTGGTGTATCTCGCCGCAGCGGAGGGGAAACGGGCGGCGGAGAACGCACTGCTGGGACGGGCGGATCCGCTGGACCGAAGGGGAGTGCCCGCCGTGCTCTTCACCGACCCCCAGGTAGCGACGGTGGGGCTCACAGAGGCCGAGGCCCGCGCGCGGGGGATCGAGGTGCGGACCTCCGTCCTGCCGTTGGAGCACGTCCCGCGGGCGCTGGCGGCGCGGGACACGCGGGGGTTGATCAAACTGGTGGCCGAGGCGGGGACCGATCGGCTGTTGGGCGCTCACGTCCTGGCAGCGGAGGCCGGGGAAGTGATCCAGACCGCCACGATGGCCTTGCGGGCCGGGATGACGGTGCAGGACCTAGCGGACACCCTGTTCCCGTACCTGACCCAGGTGGAGGGGCTGAAACTGGCGGCCCTGGGCTTCGACAAGGACGTTGGGCAACTCTCCTGCTGCGCCGGATAGAAGGGGCACCGCAGAGACACTGAAGAACACAGCGGTCTCCTAAAACAAAAAATCTCTGTGTCCTCTGTGCCTCTGTGGTTCGACTCGAAGGGGGTGGGCTATGGTCGAAAAGATTCGGGTTCTCCTGGCCGACGACCACGCGGTGGTCCGGCAGGGCATCCGCCGTTTCCTCGAGGAGGCAGGCGACATCGAGGTGGTCGCCGAGGCCGGGGATGGACGGGAGGCGTTGAGGCTGGTGGAGGAGCACCGGCCCAACGTAGCCGTGCTGGACATCCGGATGCCGGAGGTCACCGGCGTGGAGGCCACCCGGCGGATCAAGGAGCAGTTCCCCGAGGTGCGGGTGCTCATCCTCACCGCCTACGACGACGACCCCTACATCTTCGCCCTGCTCCAGGCCGGGGCAGACGGGTACGTCCTCAAGACCGCCAGCGGCGACGAACTGGTACAGGCAGTCCGGACGGTCCACCAGGGCAAGTCCGCCCTCAGCCCGGAGGTGGCGACCAAGGTGGTCCAGCAGGCGATGACCGGTAAGCCGTCCACCGCGTCGGATCAGGTGGAACCGCTCACCCCCCGCGAGTTGGACGTCCTTCGGCTGGCGGCGCGGGGGCTGACCAACCGGGCCATCGGCCACGAGTTGGGCATCAGCCACCGCACCGTCCAGGGACACCTGGCCAGCATCTACGGCAAACTGGGCGTCAACAGCCGCACCGAGGCGGTCACCGAGGCCCTGCGTCGCGGCTGGATCGTGATAGAGTAGTTCGGGATAGAACCACGGAGACACAGAGGACACGGAGAATTCTCCGAGAAGTAAATTTACTCTGTGCTCTCTGTGCCTCTGTGGTGTAAACAGGAGCGTTCCTATGCGCCGATGGTTTCATAGCCTCCAGGCCCAGCTCTTCCTCTGGGCCGTCCTGCCCGTCACTTTTGCCCTCCTCGCCCTGGCCTTCACCGGGGTCTACGCCCATCAGCAGGCGATGCGGGATTTCGTCGCCGAGCGGGATCTGGCCATGGCGCGGCTGGCGGCTCGGATCATCGAAGACGGCCTGGCCCACGGCACCATCGCGCCGGATGGGAGCCGACTGGCAACGTGGCTACCGTCCCTGGTCGGTGAGCCAATCGACCGGGTGACAGTGATCGTTGTGGATGGGACGGGCCGGACGCTTTTCCATCCCGACCCCGAACAGGTGGGGGTGGACTTTTCCAATCAACCGGGAGTGGCTGAGTCTCAAGGTGGGCAGGAGGGGTTCATCATCGCTGAGGGAACGCAAGGTCCCCTTCTGGTGGCCTTCACCCCCGTCCGCGGCACCGATTGGACGGTGCTGGTGGAGGAGCCGGTGGAGGGACTCATCGGCCCCATCCTCCGCTTCTCCGGGCTGGCACCGATCGTCGCCCTCGCGGCCGGATTGCTCTCGCTACTGGTCCTCACCTTTGGCTGGACCACCATCGTCCGCCCCCTGCAGGCGCTGGCGCGGGCCGCCGAGCAGGTCTCATGGGGGGACGACTCGGCCATCGCCCGGCCTGTCGGCGGCGTGCAGGAGGTGCAGGACCTCCATCGGGCGCTGGCGGAGATGGTCGCCCGCATCCGGGGATACGAGGCTGGGATGCGGGACTACCTGGGAGCAGTCTCCCGTGGGCAGGAGGAGGAGCGGGCCCGGCTGGCGCGCGAACTGCACGACGGGCCGGTACAAGCGCTTATCGCACTGGGGCAGCAGGCGGAGATGGCCCGTCGACTCCTCGAACGGGGCGAGTCGGTCGAGGCCGCGGCCCTTTTGGAGGCCCTGCGTCAGCAGGGGATGGAGACCGTCGACGAACTTCGCCGCCTGATCTCCGCCCTGCGGCCTGCGTACCTGGAAGACCTGGGGTTCCTCCCCGCCCTGGAGTCGCTGGTCCGCGAGGCCGACCAACGGTCCGAAGCACGCGTGCGGCTGATCCACGAGGGGATCGTCCGCCGGTGCGATCCGGAGGTGGAACTGGCCGCTTACCGGATCGCCCAAGAGGCGTTGACCAACGCCCTTCAACATGCCCACGCGCAGAACATCACCATCCGCGTCCGCTGCGACGAGGAGGGAATCACCCTCACGGTCGAGGACGACGGAGTGGGGTTTACTCTGCCGCCACGGCCGGACATCCTCACCCGACAGGGGCACTTCGGGCTGGTCGGGATGCAGGAGCGAGCGACGCGCCTGGGGGGTCGCCTGCTCATCGACACCGCACCTGGTCGGGGCACCCGGGTCGTCGTCCATTTTCCCCCACACCCGCCCACCTCCGAAAGAAGCCTCACCGAGGCGGCATAGGGAACTCCGCATCCTCCGCCCCTCCTTAAGCCGTTCCTCCCCTGTCGATCCCCGCCAAATGGCCCTCCTTCCTACTTTCAACACATGGTACACTCGTGACAAATACGTGAAGGAGAGTAGGAAGATGAAGACAGGTTTATGGATCGGGATCGGCATCGGGGTTGTGATCGTGCTCGTTCTCAGTGGACTGGCCCTGGGTGGCGCGCTCATCGCCCGCCAGTTGTGGACCCCGGCGATGATGTCGACGGAAGGCCCTGGTTACGCACAGCCCGGAAGTGTCTGTGAGGGGTGGCGATACGACATGGGGCCGGAGATGATGGAGCAGGAAGTGACGCCTGTCCCCGCGGTCCCCTGTGGCGGATGGGGGTATCTGCAAGAGGGTGAGAACGCGGTGGAGCCCATCTCCATCGAGCAGGCCCGCGCGGTGGCAGAGCGGTACGTCGCCAGCCTGGGCTACCCCGACCTGGAGGTTGCCGAAGTGATGGAGTTCGAGCGCAACTTCTACGTCATCGTCCGCGAGCCGGATACCGGCGTTGGGGCGATGGAACTTCTGATCGACAAGTGGACCGGGGCGGTGGGGCCGGAGATGGGGCCGAATATGATGTGGAACGGTAAGTATGGGATGCACGGCCGCGGCGGCGGATGGATGATGGGCGGCAACGCACCGGTCACGAACGCGATCTCCGCCGAAGAGGCCCTCCAGATCGCTCAGCGATGGTTAGATACCTATCGGCCGGGATTGACGCTCGAAGAGCACGCTACCCCCTTCTACGGCTACTACACCATCCACACGCTGGAGAACGGCGAGATCGAGGGAATGCTCAGCGTCCACGGCACCACCGGTCAGGTCTGGTACCATACCTGGCACGGGGAGTTCGTCCGGATGATCGAGGAAGGACACGAGGATTGATCCGTCGGGATGGACCACAGGGGCCGATCAGGACGAACTTGGTGGGAAAGCCGCGGGTACCACGGCCCGGTAGTTGCGGGATCACTGAAGGCACTGAAATGTTGAGGGTGCTGACGCTTGTGGGACGAGTGAGCCGTCCTTGTCCTGAAAAGTCTTCAGTGCCCTCACCCTTTCAGTGTCTTCAGTGCTCTCACCCCTTCAGTGATCTCAGTGATCCCGGGCCCCCTCGACCGTCTCCTCGGCCAGGCGGGCGACGACCCGGTGGAGGTCCCGTGTCTCCTCCAGCGCCCACCGCTGCCGATCGGCGCCGGTCCCTTCGCGGATGATGGTCCGGGCGTAGGCAAGGGCCTTCCGGCTCTCCAGATCCTCAGCCACGTCGTCCAGCCATTCCAGCAACGGGGCCACCCACTCCGCCGCGGTGCGGGCGGGCCGATCGGCCCACAGGAGCAGGCGGGCCTTCAGGCCGTACCGGGCCGCCTGCCACCGACCAATCTCCACTCCGAAGCGGGGCAGGGGAGGGGGCTCCGGCTCCCGCGCCAGTTTCACCGCCAGCGCCTGCACCCACGCCGCCAGACAGACCGTTTCCTCGATCCGGGTGGGCATGTCGGGGATGCGCACCTCCAGCGTGGGCACGTGGGGGTTGGGGCGGGCGTCCCACCAGATGAAACTGGGGTCGGCCAGCATCCCCTCGGCGACGAGCCGGTCGATGGTCCGCCGGTACGCCGACCACGAGCCGAACCGGGGCGGCAAGCCCGTGCGCGGCAGGGCGGCGAAGAGGGCGATGCGGTAGGAGCAGAGGCCGGTGTCCCGCCCCTCGAAGAAGGGAGAGTTGGTGGAGAGGGCCAGGAGAAAGGGGAGGTAGGGCCGCATCCGGTCCATCACCCGGATCCGCAGGTCGGGGTCGGCGATGCCGACGTGGATGTGGAGGCCGAAGGTGACCAGCCGCCGCCCCACCTCCTGGAGTTCCCCCGCCAGCGCCGCGTACCGTCCTCCATGCGTCACCTGCTGCTCGGTCCAGCGGGAGAAGGGATGGGTGCCTGCAGCGACCAGCCTCAACCCCAGGCTGCGGGCCAGTTCCGCTGCGTCCCGTCGCATCCGGCGGACCTCCGAGCGCAGTTCCTCCACGGTCCGGCAGACGCGGCTGTTAGCCTCCACCTGGGATTGCAGGAACTCCGCCCGCACCTCCTCCACGCCGTCCTCCAGGTCCTTCTCCAGGATGGCGTGGATCGTCGAGCGGAGTTCCCAGGTCTGGGGATCGACGACCTGGTACTCTTCCTCTACCCCCAGGTCGAACGGGCCGTTGGTCGTCAGGGCAGATCCCACTCCGTGATCACCATCCGATGGTCGGATGCCAGCGAGTCTGGGACCGATGCGTCGAGGGGGTGCAGCCCCCGGCCCCAGACGAAGTCGATGCGGTTCCGGGGCTCGATCGCCGGGGAGGTGGGGGCGGGGTCGACCCCCAGGGCGACGAACGGGTCGACGAATCCCGCCCCCACCAGGCGGGCGTAGACGGGCGAATCCGGCGTGGAGTTGAAATCGCCGCCCAGGAGGGCGGGGGACCTATCTCCGATAAAGGCCAGGGCGTCGGTCAACTGACGGGCCCGCTCCTCCGGCTTCAGCCCCAGCCAGATCCCGTAGGCGTCCACCTCCTCGTCCCCCACCCGCAGCCGGGCGTGGACGATCCCGGTCTGCTCCAGTTCGCTGGTCAGGAGCGCGCCGTCGGCGGTGACGATGGGGAAGCGAGTGAGGAGAGCGATGCCGGAGAGGTTCTCCAGGGTGGGTTGAAAGACGACGTGCATCCCCAACCGGCGGGCCAGCCACAGTCCATTGTCGACCCCGTAACTGGTGATGCGGCACGCGTCCACCTCCTGGAGCATCACCACGTCCGCCCCGCTCTCCTCAATGGTCCGGGCGATCTCCTCCAGTGTGAGTCGCCACGTTGTGTTGTAGCCGTAGTGCATGTTGTACGTGCCTACGTGCAGCGGGCCGGATTCGCGGTAAGCCACCGGGCGGGGCCAGGCGAAGGCGAGGGTGAGGAGGAGGGTCAGGGCTGCGGGAAGGAGGGAAAGGGGGCTCCAGGTCGCAGCAGGTCTCAGGGTTTCAGGTCGGGTGGAGCGGAGGGCAGGGAGGAGAGCGATGAGACCGGCAACGAGGAGCACCGGCTGGCCCATTCCCCGGAAGGCAGGAATGGTGTAGGGGTAGGTGAAGGTGAAGGCGAACGCGAAGTTCAGCACGAGGAACAGCAGGAAGCCCAACGCCAGCCCGCCAGGGGTGGGGGCTCGACCGCTGCGGAACAGGGACACGAGGAGGAGGTACTGGCCCAGCAACAGTCCCGCCAGCCCGATCCATCCCCCGACCCACCGACCAGCCGCCAGTCCGACCAGGCCCAGCACGAGGAGCAGCAGCCCACCCAACGCGCCCCGAAAGAGCCGAAGGGCCCCTCGCCGCACCGGCTCGATCAGCGGCAGGAGGGTCACCGCCATCAGGAGCGGTGCGACGACCTCATAGCCCGTCCCGCTCCAGCGGGCGACCCCGTTGGGGAAGTCCAGCAGCGAGGTCTCCAGGAACAGCAGGCTACCGACCGCCAGCCCCTCGATCCAGCCGGAGGGGTGGTCCTGGGGGCTTCCGCCGCCGGTCCCCAAGCCCCCTCCCTGCTGGGCCCGTCGCCCGGCGATGATGACGCCCACCGCCAGCGCCGTCTGCACCGGCAGCCACCACGGCCGCAGGGCCAGGTCGAAGGTGTCGCCCGCGGTGCGGAGAAACTGATCGGCGGCCAGGGCGAGGATCAGCGCGGGGGCCAATCGGCGGGGGTGGTGGCGGGCGAGGGTGGAAAGGTACAGCCCCGCGGCGCCGATGACGACGATGCTCGACCACAGTCGGATCGTCGGCTGGTTGATCGTCACCGGGATGCGGGCCAGCGCGGCGATGGAGGCTGTCGTCAGGAGCAGGGAGGCCCCGCGCTCTCGACGGCGGACCGCCGCCAGCGGGGTAAGGAAGGCGAGGATCACCGCCAGGAGGATCCCCCCGGCCGCGGTCAGCGGGATGACCTCCTCGAAGATCGTGTCGTAGATGACGCCGAACAGGACGGAGAAGAGGACGCGGACGGACTGGAGCAAGAACAGCAGAACGGCAGCCGCCTCAAGGGTCCGGGGCAGACGGGCCTCGTGCATCGCTCACCTCCGTCCTTGGTTCTAACCGTAGAGACACAGAGGGCACAGAGAATCCTCCCCAATATTTCTAGAACTCTGTGCCCTCTGTGCCTCTGTGGTTCATAACAGACCGACCTGGCTGTAATCTCCCAGGTTCATCTTGAACGCCTTCGGCTTCATCGGCGACCGGTTCAGGGTCACGTTCCGTCCGATCAGGCTGTCCTGGATACGGGCCGGGATGTCCCGAATGACGGAGTGTTCGAGGACGATGGATCGCTCGATCTCGCTGTTCTCGATGACCACGTCGTGATAAATGGAGGTGAACGGGCCGATGTAGGAGTTGACGATGCGCGACCGTCGGCCGATGATCGTCGGCCCGCGGATGACGCTGTTGATGATCTCCGCGCCTTTCTCCACCGTCACCCGGCTATCCACCTCCGAGTCCCGGTCTACGTACCCCTCGACGGCCGGCTCCAGTTCCTCCAGGACCAGGCTGTTGGCCTCCAGGATGTCGCCGGGACGGCCGGTGTCGATCCACCAACCGCGGTGGACGTAGGGATACACCTTGTAGCCGTGGTCTACCAGCCATTGGATGGCGTCGGTGATCTCCAGTTCGCCCCGCCAGGAGGGCTTGATCTCCGCCACCGCCTCGTGGATGTGGTGGTCGAACATGTAGATGCCCACCAGCGCCAGGTCGGACGGCGGGTCTTTGGGCTTCTCGATCAGGCGGACGACCTGCCCATCCTCGTTCAGTTCCGCCACGCCGTACTGCTCCGGGTGCTCGACCCGGGTGAGCACGATCTGGGCGTTCCAGTCCGACTCCTGGAACTGGCGGACCAGGTCGGTGATCCCGCCCTGGATGACGTTGTCGCCCAGGAACATCACGAAGGGATCGTCCTCCAGGAAGTCCTGGCTGACCTTGACCGCGTGGGCCAGGCCCAGGGGTTGGTCCTGATGGATGTAGGTGACCTGGATGCCCCAGCGGCCGCCCCGCCCGACGGCCGTCTTGACCTCCTCCGCCGTGTCGCCGACGACGATCCCGATCTCGGTGATACCCGCGTCGCGGATCGCCTCGATGACGCGGAAGAGGACGGGCTTGTTAGCGACGGGGATCAGTTGTTTGGCCCGGGTGTAGGTCAGGGGGTAGAGACGGGTGCCCTTGCCTCCGCTGAGGATGAGACCTTTCACGGTAAACCTCCCTCCTAATCCGAAATGTAGGGTTCAAGATTCGGAGTTAGCGGTAGTAGCCGCCCAGGGTGACGTCCACCGGGGCGTTGGTGAGGACGGCGCCGACGACGCGGACGTGGACCCGCTCCAGGAGCTCCTTGGCCCGTTGCGCGTGCTCCCTGCGGGTGTGCCCCGCCCTTACCACCAACAGCACGCCATCGACCTTTGTGCCCAGCACCGCGGCGTCGGTGACGGCGATCACCGGGGGCGCGTCAAAGAGGACCAGGTCGGCCCGCTCCCGCAGGACGCCGATCACCTCCTCCATCCGATGCGACCCCAGCAGGTCGGCCGGGTTGGGTGGGGTGGGGCCGCTGGGGAGGAGGAGCAGATTCTCCACCCCGGTCTCCATCAACGGCGGCTCCTCCAGCGCTTCCTGTTCGACGAACATCGTGGTTAACCCCCGGTTGTTGGGGATCTCGAAGATCTCGTGCAGGCTGGGCCGCCGGAGGTCGGCGTCCACCAGAATCGTGCGCCGCTCCCCCTGGGCCATCGTCACGGCCAGGTTGGCCAGGGTGGTGGACTTCCCCTCGCCCGGCGCGGCGGAGGTGACCACCAGGGTCTCAATGGGCTTGTCCAGCCCAGCGAAGGTCAGATTGGTCCGCAACGTCCGGTACGCCTCCGCCGCCGGGGAGCGGGGGTCGGTCAGGGTGATCAAATCGGGTTTTGGGCTCATACTCCGTACTCCGTTCTACGTTCTGTGTTGCATTAGTCGGCAGGGGGCACTGTCCCCAGGACGGTGATGCCGATCCACTGCTCCACGTCGCGGGGGGTGCGGATGATGCCGGATTCGACCCACTCCAGGAAGAAGATGACCACCGCGGCGATCAGCAGGCCGAAGAGCGCCCCAGCGACCAGAACGATGGCCATGCGGGGAGGCCAGGCCTGAGAGTAGGTGGGCTCGTCCCGCAGAACCGCCCCCACGCGGTCCTCCTTCCGCAGCCGCTGGTTCTCGCTATCCCGCCATTCCACCAGCAACGTAGCCCACGTCCGCGCGATGCGGTTGGCCTGCTCGCCGTCGGTGTCTTCGATCTCGATCTTGATGACCATCCGGTCGTCCTCGGCGGCGAACCGGGCGTTGGCGCGCAACTGCTGGGGGGTCATATCCAGCCGCAGCCGGTCGATGACCTGCTGGGCCCACTTGTTGGAGTCGGCGACGGTCATATACGACCGAAGCAGGGTCTTGGCCGACTGGGTCAGCCCGAAGTCAGGTCGGGCGGGCTGGATGACCACCTCCACGGTCGACTGGTAGACGGGCGTCTGCAGTTTTGTGAAGCCGACCGCACTCACGACCGTCGCCACGACGGCGACCAGGATGATCCACCACCGCTTTCGCAGAATGCCGACGATCTGCCCAAGTTCCACGGGTACACCTCCTCAGGATCGGCGGTTATTGTACCACAATCGGGGGCGAAGACCAACCGGGCGACCCGACCTTCGGACGGAGATCCGCCTCCCTCCCCTGCGCCCCCCACCACGTCCGAACCTCAGCACGTTCTGGGGTTCGGACAAGGGTTCAGACATACCCAATTCGCCCCGCCGTAAACAGGCGGGGCGGATCAGGTGTGTCCGAACTCCTGTCTAAACCCCAGCAGGTTACCTTGTCATTCTTCCTCTTCTGTGTTACACTCTTCCTTTGCCTAAATCCGAACGAACCAAGGAGCCGTGATGTTTGGAAGGTGGCTGGCTCGTGCAACCGTTGTCGCCTTGACCGTCTCTCTTTTCATCGTATCGACAGGCTCCCTCCTAGCCGCTCCACCGGCCCAGGAGGACCAGATCGCTATCTTCTTCCCCGCCGACAACGCGGTCGTCAGCGGGGTGGTGGAGATCGTCGGCTCGGTGACCCATCCCAACTTCGACCGGTACAGCCTCTATTACGCCCCCGGCCCGGCTCCCACGGCCCAATCCGTCTGGACCCCCATCGTCCTCGACGTGCGGACGCCTGTGGTCAACGATGTGCTGGCTACATGGGACACGACAGCGCTGACGGGGGACGGTCAACGGGTCGTGCCGGACGGGGTCTACACCCTCACGCTGGTCCGCTGGCGGCAGGGAAGCACGTCCCCCGACCAGGTCTTCGTCCGCAACATCACCGTCCGCAACGAGGGGGTCGAAACGCCCACTCCTACTCTCACCCCCCTGCCGACTCCCGTCCCGATGACGCCGACTCCCGTCCCCATCGAACAGCCGCCTACGGCCACGCCCCGTCCCACCCCCACCCTGGGACCCGGGGAGACCCCCCCGCCCCCTGGGGAGAGCGAGAAGGACGGAGAGACCCCCTTCGATCTAAGCGTCGCCCGCGCTGCCTTCCTGCGCGGTGTCCGCATCACTCTGCTCCTCTTCGGCCTCTGGGGGCTGTACGTCGCGGGCAAGATCGGCTTCCGCTACTACCTGCGGACCTATCGCACCCGCCCCCCAGGCCAGGGCTGACCGACGTTGGCGGGGAAAGACAGCACCGCCCTCTGCGGCGAACGGGATCGGGAACGTGATGCCCGAGGTAGAGACCTATCTCATCGTGGGTTTGGGTAACCCTGGCCCCCACTACGCCCGCAATCGCCACAACACCGGCTTCCGCTGCCTGCGCCGCCTGGCAAAGGCCCACGGATTGGAGTTCCGCAGCCGGAAGCGGGCCCGGGTCGCCAGCGGGACCATCGCCGGAAGGTCCGTCCTGCTGGTGCGGCCGCGCACGTTCATGAACGAAAGCGGCCAGGCCGTCGCCCCTTTGGTCCGTTTCCACCAGGTGCCACTGGACCGACTGCTGGTGATCTACGACGATATGGACCTTCCCCTGGGCACTCTTCGCCTCCGCCCCAAGGGAGGCAGCGGTGGCCACCGGGGGATGCAGTCGATCATCGACGCGCTGGGGAGTCCGGACTTCCCCCGCCTGCGAATCGGCATCGGCCGCCCACCGGAGGGGATGGACCCCGCCGACTACGTCCTGCAGGACTTTTCCCCCGAAGAGGAACCGGTCATCGAAGAGGCGCTGGAGCGGGCCGTCGCCGCCGTCGAGACCTGGCTAACCGAGGGAATCGACGAGGCGATGTCCCGGTTTAATACCGTCGAAGAGGGATGAACGTCTCTGGACTCCTCGCCCGGTTCCGCGGTCTGCCCGCCTACCGCCGGTTGCTGGAGGACCTGGAGCGGGAGGGAGCCGTCCCGCCGTTGGGCCTCCTCCGCGCCGCTCGACCCGCGATCCTGGCAGCCCTCGCACGCGACCTGGGCCGGCCGCTCCTCGTCGTCGTCGGGAGCGTCGAGCGGGCGCGCACCCTCCACGAGACCCTCCGCCACTGGCACCCGCAGCCCGAGCAGGTCCTCCGCTTCCCGGAGCCCCCTGTCCTCTTCTACGAGCGCGCCCCCTGGCCCCGCGAGACCCCTTCCACCCGCGTGGCGGTCCTGGCCCGGTTGGCCGCCGGGGAGGGAGGGCTGGTCATCGTCGCCTCCGTCCGCGCCCTGATGCAGCCCACCCTCTCCCGCCGCGCCCTCCGTCTGGGCACCCACACCATCCGGGTCGGACAGACCCTCGATCTGGAGCAGACGGTCCGCCGGTGGACCGGCCTGGGGTACGACCCGGTCAGCGTCGTGGAGGGGCCGGGCCAGTTCAGCCACCGGGGCGGCATCCTGGACATCTACCCGCCGACCGAACCCTATCCGGTGCGCATCGAACTGTTCGGCGAGGAGGTTGAATCCATTCGCACCTTCGACCCCGCCACCCAGCGGTCGCAGACCCGTCTGGAATCGGTGACCGTCCCCCCGGCTCGGGAGCCCCTCCCCCGCTACGGCCCCCGCGTCGCCGAGGAACTGACCGGATGGTTCGAGGCCGACCACCCGCCCGAGGTCGCCGAGGAACTGGCCGGTCACCGGGTGGCCCTGACGACGGGCGTCGCCTTTCCCAGCCTTGAGTTCTACCTCCCCTACTTCTATCATCCCCTCCCCTGCCTGCTGGACCACCTGCCGGCTCACGGGCTGCTGGCGGTGGACGACCCGGTGGAACTGGCCGAGACGTGGGCCGATCTGGAGGAGCAGGCGGTGAGTCTGCGGGAGACGGCAGAGCGGAGCGGGGAACTGCCCCCGGATTACCCACTCCCCTACCTGACCTGGGACGATTGGCAGGAGCGGGTGACGGACCGCCCCTTGCTGGTGCTGGGGCACGGGGAGGAGGAGGCGCCGTCCGACCTTTCCTCCCACTTCGAGCCCGGCCCCCGCTACGGCGGTCGGCTGCGGGAGATGATGGACGACGTGGAGATCGCGCTGCTGGAGGGGGAGCAGGTCGTCGTCGCCAGCCGTCAGGCGCGCCGACTGGCGGAGGTCTGGGCCGAGGAGCACGAACCCATCCAGCCCGTGGAGGCCTTATGGGATCCGCCGCAGGCCGATCTCACCTTCGTCCAGGGGCCGTTGGAGGAGGGGTGGGTGCTGCGGGGGCTGGACCCGACGGCGGGTCCGCCCGGCCTGCGTCTCCTGACCGACGCCGAGATCTTCGGCTGGCGGATGCCGGAGCCCCGCCGCCCCATCCGCCGCCGCCGACCCGCCCCTGAGTCCCTCTACGCCGACCTCACCCCTGGCGACTACGTGGTCCACGTGGACTACGGGATCGGCATCTTCCGGGGGCTGGTGACCTACACGATGGAGGGGCAGGAGCAGGAGTACCTCCTGGTGGAGTACGCCGGGCGGGATCGGCTCTATGTCCCGGTCTATCAGGCCGACCGGCTCACCCGGTATGTGGGCGCAGACGACCGGCCCCCGAGGTTGAGCCGGCTGGGCACCGCCGACTGGTCCCAGGCGAAGGCCCGTGCCCGCCGGGCGATCGAGGAGGTGGCCCGCGAACTGCTGGAACTGTACGCCCTCCGGGAAGTCACCCCCGGCCACGCCTTCAGCCCCGACACCCCCTGGCAGGCGGAACTGGAGGCCTCCTTCCCCTACCTGGAGACCCCCGACCAGGCCCGGGCCATCGCCGAGGTCAAGGCGGATATGGAACGGCCCCGTCCGATGGACCGGCTGGTCTGCGGCGACGCGGGCTACGGCAAGACGGAGGTCGCCCTGCGGGCCGCCTTCAAGGCGGTGATGGACGGCAAGCAGGTCGCCATCCTCGTCCCCACCACCGTCCTGGCCCAGCAGCACTACACCACCTTCCGCCACCGCCTCGCCCCCTTCCCGGTCACCGTGGAGATGCTCTCCCGCTTCCGCACCCCCGCCGAGCAGGCCCGCATCCTGAAGGGCCTGCGGGAAGGGACGGTGGACATCGTCATCGGCACCCACCGGCTGCTGCAGAAGGACGTGGAGTTCAAGGACCTGGGGCTGGTGATCATTGACGAGGAGCAGCGGTTCGGGGTGACCCACAAGGAGCGGCTGAAGAAGATGCGCACCGAGGTGGACGTGCTGACGATGACCGCCACCCCCATCCCCCGCACCCTCTACCTCTCCCTGACCGGCGTGCGCGACATCAGCATCATCGAGACCCCACCGGAGGAGCGGCTGCCCGTCTCCACCTACATCGGCCGGTACGACCCCCAGGTGGTGCGGCGCGCGATCTTGCGCGAACTGGAGCGGTCGGGACAGGTCTTCTACGTCCACAACCGGGTGCAGACCATCGAGGGGGTCCGCCAGCGGCTCCAGCGGCTGGTGCCGGAGGCCCGGATCGAGGTCGCCCACGGGCAGACGCGGGAGCGGGATCTAGAGCGGGCGATGCTCCGCTTTGTCTCCGGTGAGGTGGACGTCCTCCTCTGCACCAGCATCATCGAGAGCGGGCTGGACATCCCCAACGCCAACACCCTGATCGTCGAGCAGGCGGAGCGGTTTGGCCTGGCTCAGTTGTATCAGTTGCGGGGCCGGGTGGGGCGGGGGACGCGGCGGGCCTACGCCTACTTCTTCTACACCCCTGGCCGCCTCACCGAGGAGGCCCGCCAGCGGTTGGAGACGATCCGTGAGGCCGGCGGGCTGGGGGGCGGGTACGCCGTAGCGATGCGGGACCTGGAGTTGCGGGGGGCCGGGGAGATCCTGGGCACGCGCCAATCCGGTCACATCGCCGCCATCGGCTTCGACCTCTACACTCGGTTGCTGACCCGCGCGGTGGAGGAACTGCGCGCCCGCCGAGAAGGGAAGCCGCCACCGCCGGAGCCCCTCAGCGAGATCCGGCTGGACCTGCCGCTTCAGATGGGCCTCCCGCCCGAGTACATCCCGGACGTCAACCTCCGGCTGCGGATGTATCGACGGCTGGCCCACCTCGCCACCATCAAACAGATCGAGGAGATGGAGGCGGAACTGGCCGACCGGTTCGGTCCCTTGCCCCCTCCCGCCCGTAACCTGATATGGGGGCTACGGATCAAGGTGCTGGCGCGGGAGGCGGGCGTGCGCACCGTCCTGCGGGAGAACGATCAGTTGGTCCTCCACGCCCCGTGGCTGGAGCGGGCCAACCGAAGGCGGGTACAGGCCCGCCTGAAGGACCTGGCCCACGTCGGTCGGCGGGAGGTCCGGTTCCCCCTGACGAAAGGCTGGCAGACGCGGCTACAGACGGTCCTGAAGCGGCTGCGGCTGGCGAGGGGATAAGGTGTGGGGTGACGGTCACCCCTACAGTGACCGTCACCCCATATTTCTCCTACGGACTCACCATGACGATCGGCAGGTAGACCGGCATGGGCACATCCAATGGCCAGAAGTAGGCCTGCCCTTCACCCGGCTCGCCGTTGTAGTCCACGATCATCACACCCACTGGCCGGGTCTCCCGGTAGCCGTCTAGGTCGGAGATGCCCACATAGTAGTCGGTATCAGGTGCCCCTGGCCCGGGGTCTCCTGGATCGCCTGTCTCATAATCCCACCAGAACGGCGGCTTGGCGTAGTCGAACGAACCCGCAGCAGTTACATCGAAGTTGCCGTCGTAGTCGAAGCCGAACAACTGGAAGTCGAAGTCGGTATCGGTGAGACCCTGCCAGGAGGCAGGCAGGTACCACTCCATGAAGCCGGTGTTGTAGTCGGTGTAGATGAAGTAAGGACTGCCGAGGTAGAGTGTGAACGTCGCCAGGTCCAACTGGGCCACGATCCACATGTCGTTGTCGTCTCTGCCGGTGAAAGCTCCGTAGTTCCAGTTGAAGTTTACCAGGTCCCACGTGCCGTCCTGGTCCACATCCAAGTACAGATCGAACTCGGCAAAGTAGGGCTGCGGGGTATGCCAGGAGCCCCAGACGTTGATCGCGGGGATGAAGATGTCGCCATAGGAGCCGCTGGACCATCCGTAGTCCATCCCGAACAGCCGCACGTCCCCCTCGTCCCCCACGTCTGTCTCGTTCCCATCCACCGCGTAGACCGGGTAGACCCACAGGCTAGAGGTGATGGGACCTTCGTGGTGGAGCTCGAAGTGGGCCTGATCAGCGATAGGCCCAAAGGTCGTATCCACCTCCCGCGGCTCCAGCCGGCTGTAAGGCTGCGGCACCAGGTAGAAGGGGACCCGCAGGGTGTCCGTGGGGCTCGTCGTATCTGCGAGGGTGACGTAGCCGTAGTATTCCTCTAATTGCCGATAATCGAAAGGCAACTGGGTCGCGTCGATGGAGAGAGCAACCGGGAAGGAGGCGATACCGTTGGCCGGGACCGTCACCGTGACCGGCACGTTGAGCGAGACGCCAGTGGTGAAGGAGTCCGTACCGAAGGACCAGGTGACCGAGAAGGTCTGGGTGGCGGTGTAGAAACTTCGCAGAGTGATGTGCTTTATGTCGGTGTAGGCATCGGCGTTGATGGGAATGACGCCCCAGTTGAGGCTCACCAGGTTGGGATCGCCGATGGCCACCGTGTCCGCGGTCACTGCCCGGTAGGCATCCACCCGGCCGGCTCCCTGGATCGGCACCACCGATCCATCCACCAGGTCCACGGCGGTGTTCATCATCGCTGCCTTGATCTGCTCTGGGGTCCAGAGGGGGTGAGCCTGGCGCACAAGCGCAGCGACGCCAGCCGCGTGTGGCGAGGCCATCGAGGTACCGCTGTAACTGACGCCGCCGTCACCTGTCCCCACAGCCGCAGCGAAGATACCCACGCCAGGCGCGGTGATGTCGGGCTTGAGGTAGGAGTCGAAGCCGCGCGGACCACGAGATGTGAAGGTGGCGGCCGAGTCGGCCGGCGTGTACGGATCCGGCACGGTGTTGAGGTCGTCCTCGGCGGAGACGATCACCGTCTCGCCGTCGGCGGGGATGAGGTTCACACCGTCGTCATGGGCGATGAAGCCGGCGGGGATGTCCACGGGATCGCCGATCATTGTCACCCGACTGTTGCCCTGAGCCGCGTCGTTGAAGATGATCGCTCCGATAGCCCCCAGGGCGGCGGCGTTGTTGACCTTCGCGGAGAAGGTGCAGCCGCCTCGCTGGATCAGCGCGACCGTTCCCGTGAGGGCGTTCGAGGCGATCCCGCCGATGGAACAGAGAGTGTCGGTCGTGGTGATGTTGCCAACGTAGGAGAGGGTGGCGGTGACCGTCTGAGTGAAGTGGCCGGTGTTGTTGTCGAAGGCCGGCGGCTGGTAGATGATGTTGGTCTGGGTCGTGTAGGTCGTGCCCGAGATGTTGATGGTGGGGCCCGTAGCGTAGCCGGTGGTGCTGGCGGCCACAGCGATGGCCGAGTCGGCCGCAGCGGGGGTGCCTACGATGTAAGGAGTGTCTCCCGCGTTACCGGCGGACGTGACGACGACCACCCCCAGTGCCGAGGCGTTGTTGACAGCGACCAGCTCGGGGTCGCTGGGGTCGTTGGGACCGTAGTCGGCGCCCAGCGACATGTTGATCACGTCCACATGGTCGGACATGTCCCCGTCGCCGTTGGGGTCCATCGCCCACTCGATGGCATCGATGGCCAGTTCCGTGCAACCCGTGACATCCCCGAAGACCTTCAGAGCGTAGAGGCTTGCCCCCGGTGCCACGCCTTGACCGATCGCCCCCGGTACGCCAACGCCGGCCGCGGTGGAGGCCACGTGCGTGCCGTGCCCGTTCAGGTCCAGCGGGTCGGGATCAGGAGAGGGGACGGGAGAACCACCGTAGCACGGGTCGTAATCCACCCCGGCGAAGTCGTACCCGCCGATCACCTTCGCCGTGGGGAAAGAACCCGGCTCTATGACCGTGGGGTCATCGCCAGAATAATCGGCCGGGTCACCGCTCCCGCCCAGGGCTGCGTGGTAATAATCGATCCCTGTGTCGATCACGGCGATGGTGACCCCGGTGCCATCGTAGCCCAGCAGGTTCCAGACGTCATCGGCGTTGATGAGGGGGACGCTGATGCTCAGGTCGATCTCGTGGCGCGGCGCGCGGTGAATCCCCTTAACACCCGGTAGGGCACGGATCTCGGAGAGCCGGTTTACGGGCACCCGCACCAGGAACCCATTGTAGACCTTTGTGTAGCGGGAGATCACCCGGGCACCCAGGGCTTCCAGCATAGGTTGAAGGACATCCTGAACCCGTCGGAGCCGATCCAGGTAGTCCCGCTGCCCCGCCTGGGTTCGCATCGCCTCACTGCGCGCGTACACGGCAGCCAGCGGCGCCAGATCCAGCTCCACAATCACGGAGATCTCCTCGCCTACGAAGGGTTCCAAAGCGCGGGGAATCCGGCCACCGCTGCGGGCGATGAACTCCTCGATCGTCATCCCCCCCTCGAACTCGGCGATGATCTCCGGGGGAACCTCCTGCAGATGAGCAGGAGGCATCCTTGCGGGACGCTCCACGACGGGCGGCTGCCCCTGGGCCAGCGTCACTCCGGGGGTCGCCAGGAGAAGACCGACGACCGTCAAGAGGCTCAACCATGCAGGGATCCTTCTCATACTTTTCCTCCTTTGCTCAGGTGCTGCAGCGTCTCTGAAGAAACTGGCACTGAAAGAGAAACGTTAGAAACACATATCCTCGACAGTTCGTCCGCAACCTCACCTCCTTTCCCCAAAAGATAAGCAGGTATGTGGTGGAACGATCTACTGGTAAGTTAGTAGAGATTTGGACCGCCCCCATCGTTATGCGGGAAAAGCCTTACTTGATGATCCCTTGCACATGCCTGGAGGGGCATTTCGAACGGGATGGCAACCTGGTAAAGGATGTGCACCGCGTGGATGTACTCTGTACGCCGGAGAGAACTTTGCCCATACCCCGCCCTCGAGGAGAGGATCCCGCTCGGCGCCGTCATAGGGAGACGGCTCCAGGCCTTGTACTGCAAGAGAATAGCATATCTAGCCGTTCACGTCAAGCCAAATCGCACTTTAATTACAAAATTTTAAGGTTTTCCTCGCTCTCGCACGGGGAGAGGCCACCAGCCGATGGAGCAACAGGTGATCCATTCGCCGCACGACCTGTCGGTTTCATTAAAAGCCGTAACGGGGAAAGGTGAGGACTCTGTGCCACCGCGTCCTGGAACACAGTGCCTCATCACAAATCGGTATTACCTCCCGCTAATACGCAGCGGGAAACTGAGTGCCCTATCCGGTGGGGACTCCGCCCCGACGGTCACGGGCAGTCGTTCTCCGTCCGGACCGTAGAGACCCACACGGACCTGATACACTCCAGCGGGCAGGCCGGGCAGTGGGTGGGGATCGACGATCACTTCGCCCGAAACCCACGTATGTGTGGGACGCATCCCCAGGACAGGCCAGCCGTCGTGCTGCGCTGCCAGCGGAGACGGTGCGTCCGGCGGGGCGATGTGCACGAAGACAGAACGCGGAGTCTCATCCGTGGAGCCTGCCCTCCAGATGAGGGTCACCGTGAAAGGCTCGCCGGACCGCACCTCCGGCGGGTCTATGCGATATCCAAGCAGAGTAGCGAAGCCCGGCCCGAAATCCGCCCCGACCGGCTCGGAGGGGATCGGCGGCTCGGTGAAGACCCGCCTCGTCTGCACAGTGACCGGTGGACCATGCCAGATCTCCCCTGCCTCCGCCCCGTCGACCCGGAGTAGGCGCACCTCTACGTCGGCCTGGAAATCCAGCACTTGGCAAGGGAACGTGAGTTGGAAATACGACCGGACGCGGTCGCCGGGGCGCAGCAGAGCCTGGGCGTCGGAAGGGGCAAGAGGGTTCTCCTCCTGATACTCCCCGACTGCAACCGCGACTCGGTACTCCCCTTCAAGGGGTTCTCGGACCTCCCAGAAGAGTTCCCCTACGATCCGCTCGCACATCGTGGCCCTGCTTTGAAAAAGGTGAACACCTAGGAGCACCAGCGGGCCGGACCCATCTCCCTCGGGATGGGCGAGGGTGAACTCCTCCGGCATCTCCGGGGGGGCCGCAGGGTGGGTGATGGTCACGGGCCGCAGGGCAACCCTCTTCGCCGACCCCGATGTGTAGAGGATCAGAATGGGGGTGTAGAGGCCGGGAGGGATGCCTGCAGGAAGATCTAAAGAGAAACGACCCAGCACAGGCTCGCCGGGCGGCCAGCGATCCGGACGGTAAGCACCGCCCGTCAGAGCGTGGTCAGCCTGCCCCCACTCAACCCCGAGCGCGTCTCGCAGACGGAAGGAGGCACGGTAGCTCCGCGCCCTGAGACGTTCCGGTGCGTCGGCCACCCACCAGACCTGGAGTTCGAGCGGGCGGTCGGCGGGATGGGGAGCGTCCGGCAACGTATATCCCCAGAGACGGAGTCCTGGCGCTACCTCTGTATTGAGACGCTCGGCGGCGGGCGGATCGGCGGGGAGATCTGGTGGATGCTCCAGCCAAAATCGGCGCACCTTCAACCCCCGGAAGTCCGGCACAGGCTGTTCCTGCCCCACATCCTCCAGCAAAGTCTCTACCAAGCCAGTGGGATCGGTCACGTTGTCCAGCCAGGCCACCAGCCAGACACTACACGGATCGCAGGGCGTAAGAGCCACATTCAGTTGCCGAGCCACCTCGGGGTAGGTCAGGATGTGGGTGACATCCAACAACACATCGTCCGGCAAGGGTAACAGCCCCTCGTCCCCTGCATAATAGAGCCAGGCAGGGAAGACCGATCCGGTGGAAATGAGAACAACGTCGTCAGGTGCCCGGTGCGCCTGCACATAACGGGCCGCACCGCGCCAGTCCTCCCGCGCGTAGGCCAGGTCGGTCAACAGGTTCCGGTCGGCCTCCCAGAGGAAGCGGCCGTGCAGGACCGTGGCCGCTACTACGGAGAGGAGGGAAAGAGCCTGCAACCCACGCGACCGGACCCTGCCGAGGCTCCCCCAGGCGACCGCGAGGACGAGGAAGAAAGCGGGAGCGAACAGGGAGGCGTGTCGGGCGCTCCACTTGGGGATCTTCTGGTAGGCCAGGGCGATGAGGATGAGGGGAGCACCGTAGAGGAGGGGGTAGAACCCCGCCAAGAGGCGCGGGCGGGAAAGAGCCAGGGCCAGCAGGCCCGCTATCAGCATCAGACCGACGGCGACCTCGGCGGCCCCAGGGGAGAGGTATTCCATAACCACCATCCCCTCGATGGAGCGACGAAGAAGGTCCAGCGGGGGTAAGTGTCCCTGCCAATAGGTGTTGTTCAGGGGGACCATCTCCGTCGCGACCCAGACCCAGGGCAGGTAGAGAAGGACAACGACCAGGCCGGGGAGAAGAAGGCTCCTCACCCCCGCAAGCCGACGGGAGCGCAGCGCCGCCCCCACCAGCGCAAGACCGATCAGCACCTGCCCGACGAGC
>Ga0209426_1001002_pt1 | contig 21093 bp, 18 predicted proteins | sample Deesub1362B_J571_FD_187697 | JGI IMG/M metagenome (GOLD analysis project Ga0209426, IMG submission 187697) | Deep oceanic, basalt-hosted subsurface ecosystem from Juan de Fuca Ridge flank, Pacific Ocean, CORK Borehole 1362B_J2.571 (SPAdes)... ...
CCCTATCGGCGAGGGCCGTCGCCAAGCTCAAACAGTGAACCAGCACTGTCAAACGGTTTGACACTGGCGCACCTTAACACGCTGATTTATAATCAGAAACGTTCAGTGGGTGGTAGGCCTGGAGGGACTCGAACCCCCAACCAGACCGTTATGAGCGGTCGGCTCTAACCATTGAGCTACAGGCCCGCGCGAAGCGTTTTCACGATCGGCGAGCGCGCGGATTAGCACGGGCCGAACGCGGCTTAAAGCTCCGGTTCAGGTTGAGCCTGTCACGAAGAACCCAACAAGGTTCGGCGACGTTTTGTAGCCTCGACCTTCCGTGGAGAATAAGACCGATGACCCGCCCCGTCCGTAGCGTCCTGACCACCCTCGCCCTGCCCGTCCTAGTCGGCGGCGGGCTGCTGATGGGCGCGGCCGCGCCAGCCCTGGCCCAGACCGATTCCGACGCCGCCTTCAGGGCCACCACCTTCAGCCTGTCGGCCTATGGCGAGACCCGGGTCGCGCCGGACATGGCCACGATCACCCTGGGCGTGCAGACCGACGCGCCGACCGCCGCCGAGGCCATGAAGACCAATGGCGCGCGCATGAACCAGGTGCTGGCCACGCTGAAGAAAGCCGGGATCGCCGAACGCGATATCCAGACCTCGAACCTGAATCTCAACGCCCAGTACGCCTATGAGCAGAACCAGCCGCCGAAGCTGACCGGATACCAGGCCTCGAACCAGGTGACGATCACGGTGCGCGACCTGAGCAAGCTGGGCGCGGCGGTCGACGCCACGGTCGGCGCCGGGGCCAATACCGTGGGCGGCATCAGCTTTGGCCTGGCCAACCCGAAGGCGGCCGAGGACGCGGCCCGCCTGGACGCGGTGAAGGCCCTGCAGGCCAAGGCCGAGCTCTATGGCCGCGCCACCGGCTACAAGGCCGTGCGTCTGGTCAATCTAAGCGAAGGCGGCGGCTACACGCCTACCCCGCCCGCCGTGCCGATGTTCGCCATGGCCAAGCGCGAGATGGCCGACTCCACCGCCGTCGCCGCCGGCGAGCTGAAGGTCCGCGTCGACGTCAACGCCGTCTACGAAGCGACCAAACAGTAGCCAAGACGGCCGTCGCCGGCAGGGTCCGGCGACGGCCGCGCCACGCTTGGGCGGCGATTAGAAACCGGCCTTGGCGAAGGCGTGCAGGACCCGGTCCTGGATTTCGACGCCCGGCAGGGCCCGGTCGCCCTCCATCACGGCGACGTAGCTGAAATGGCTGTCCGGCTTGCCCGGGCTGGGCGGCACGGGCCCCATCGCCCATCCGACCGAGTTGCCGGCCGCCGACGGACTGGGGCAGCTGATGAAGCGGGCGGGCTTGCCGGCCCCGGTCTTGGACAAGGCCTCGGCCGTGGTCTGGCCACCATCGCAAGACGGCAAGGTGCGCGCGCAGGTGACGTAGCCGCCGCCTCGCCACACCATATGCCCCTGGGCGTCGGTGATGATCACGCAGGTCGAGGGCGAGCCGATGGAGCGTCCGATGGCCTGGGCCAGCTTGGTGTCGTCGACCCCTTCCGGCAGCTTCTGGGCGCAGGCCGAAAGGCTCAAAGCGGCGAGCGCGAAAAAGGCCGTGCGCCGCATCGCCTAGGCCGCCTTCTTGATCAGGTTGCCTTCATCCAGCAGCACGACCGTCGGGGCGTAGTTGCGCGCCTCCTCGGCCGCCATCTGGCAATAGGCGACCACGATCACCAGGTCGTTCTTCTGCACCAGGCGGGCCGCGGCGCCGTTGACGCCGATCACCTTCGAGCCGCGCGGGGCTTCGATGGCGTAGGTGGTGAAGCGCGCGCCATTAGTGATGTTGAGCACATCGACCTGCTCGTTCGGCAGGATGCCCGAGGCGTCCAGAAGGTCGCGATCGATGGCGATCGAACCCTCATAGTCGAGGTCGGCCTGGGTCACCGTGGCGCGGTGCAGCTTGGCCTTGAGCATGGTAAGCATCATGGCGACGGGATCCATCCCTTTGAGAAATATCGTTTTTCGAGCCGCCACACACTAGAGCCTTATCCGCTCGAATGGAATCATTCGAGCGGATAAGGCTCTAAATCAAACATTTAGAGCGTGATAACCGCCGAAACCGCTCACACTTTCGGCTACCACGCTCTAGGCTCATCCATCCGGCCCAGCCATATAGACACAAGCCCGAGCCCGTTCAATCGCGCCGGGCTGGCGGGATTGGCCAAGTCGTCAAAGCTTGAACGCGCCGCTTTCGATCTTGGCGTGCAGGGCCTTGGTGATCTTCACATAGCCGTTGGCTGGATCGCGGAAGTACAGCGGATCCTTGGTCTTGGCCGGGTCGAAGCCATCATTGACCAGATCGATCTTGCGGTACTTGAAGGTGCCGGTCGTCTCGATCGCCTTTTGCAGCCGCACGAAGACCGGCCGCGCGTAGCCGGGCATATGCTCGTCGACATGCTTGCCGAAACCCTCGAGGTCGAATTCGTCGTCGGTGACCAACGAGGCCATGCCGGCCTTGCCGTCCAGGTCGCCGACCTTGACCCCGTAGACATTGACCTCCAGCACGCCGGGGAAGCCGGCAATGCGCTCGGCCACCTCGCTGGTGGCGACGTTCTCGCCCTTCCAGCGGAAGGTGTCGCCGATCCGGTCGACGAAATAGATGTAGCCGTCGCCGTCGATCTTCATCAGGTCGCCGGTGCGGAACCAGGCGTCGCCCTTTTCGAAGACGTCGCGCAGCACCTTCTTCTCGGTGGCGGCCTTGTCGGCGTAGCCGGTGTAATTCGAACGCGCGTCGCTGCCGATATGGCCGATGCACTCGCCGACCTCGCCCGGCGCGACCTCGACGCAGCAGCCGTTGGCTCCGCGCACCGGCATCTCTTCCTCGACGTCGAACTTGACGATGCGGATGTTGAACTTCTTCTTCAGATAGCCAGGCACCCGGCCAATCGCGCCGCGCTTGCCGTCGAAATTGAACAGCGAGACGTTGCCCTCGGTCGCGCCATAGAATTCAAGCACGCCGCCGACCTTGAATCGATCGAGCATCGTGTCCCAGACGTCGGGACGCAGGCCGTTGCCGAAGATCAGGCGCAGCTTGTGGGCGCGCTCCAGCTCATGTTCGGGCTGGTTGGCGAGGTAGCGGCACAGCTCGCCGATATAGACGAACATAGTGCAGTTTTCGGTGACGACGTCCGGCCAGAAATGGGTGGCCGAGAACTTCTTGCGCAGCACGATCGAGCCGCCGTTCAACAGCCCCGCGCCCATGGCGCAGAGGCCGCCGGTGGCGTGGTACAGCGGCAGGGTCACGTAGATGCGGTCGGTCTCCTTGGCCCCCGTCGAACCGGCGAAGCCGCGCATATAGAGCTGGGCGCGCATGTGAGTGATGCGCGCGGCCTTGGGCAAGCCCGTCGTGCCGCTGGTGAAGATGAAGAGCGCGGTGTCCTTGGCGGTGATGCCGTCGCGGGCCGTCAAGCGGTCGGGCCGCAGCTGGCTGCAGCTCTTCAGCGCCTTGACCAGATCGCGCTGGTCGTCGTGGACCGGCCCCAGCACCCACTGCTGCACGTGGCGCTCCAGCTGCCCCTTCACGTCCTCGAAGCAGGGCGAGGTTTCGGGATCGACGATGCAGTGCAGCGCTTGGGAGATGTTCAGGCAGTGGGCCAGGGCCGCGCCGGTCAACTGGTTGTTGATCAGCGCCGTGGCGACGCCGACCTTGGTCAGGCCGTACCAGATGGCCAGGTATTCCAGCCGGTTAGGCATGAACAGCGCGACGGTCTGGCCGCGTGTCAGCCCCTGCCCCTTGGCCCAGTGCGCGTAGCGGTTGGCGATGGCGTCCAGCTCGGCATAGGAAACCGTCTTGCCTTCGAAGGTGATCGCGGGCCGGTCGCCATACTTGTCGACGGCCGCCTCCAGGTCGTCGCAGATCAGATTGACGCTGTCCGGAGCGATGGATTTCACGCGCTTGAGCGTGCGGGAAAGGCCCTTCAGGAACCGAACTTCCCGCCGAATCTTCTGGCTCAAGCGCATCTAGACTCTCCCTTCAAACAACCATTGGAGAGCCCCGCGCGACGGGTCAAGCCGCCGCGTGCTGCATTGCAAACCTTTCGCTGTTCGTTGAAAAACGGTGATCAGTTTAGGCCGGTCATACTGAAGCGAAACTCGCCTCGCTTGAAGTCCAGGGCCACGGATCGGAACTTCTGAAGCACGTCCGCGCCGATCAACAGCGCCGGGCGATCCGTCAGCCCCCAGTAGTCGAAAGTGTGTATCGGCCCCATAACAACGGGAACCGCGCGGATCTGGACCGGCCCGATACGCAGAAAGCTGAGAATGGCCACGGTTCCGGACATCTCTTGGCCCGTGACGCTCTTGAGGCGCAGATCCAACGCCGAGCCAAGGATGGCCTCGTGCGCCTTCGCCGCCCGCAGCAAGGCGAGATTACCGATGGTGGTCGTCGAGCCGCTGTCGATAAAGGCCGTCAGCGCCACACCGGGAATCACCGCGTCGATCAAGGTCAGGCCGTTGCGCTGGGTCTTGGCTGGTACGGTGAAGGTGTCCCCGCGAGGCAGCGGCAGATGCGGCGCGATGGTCATGCGCCGCCGCGAATAGTCCAGCATCACGTTGTTGCCCGCCAGCCAGTCCAGACCCAAGAGACCATCCGCGCCAAGGTTCTGGCGCGGCACGACCGGGACGCGCATGTCCGCCCGCTCTCGCCGACCCGACCGCATCGACGCCACCACGACTTCGTCCACGACCGCCGAACCGGCGACGCCATGCAAGACCGTGCGTCCGGCCCGCGCGAGGCCCAGGGCGTCGGCCAATTCCATTGAGATCGCGGAATTGTCGGCTCCGGTATCGACCAAGAAAGCGTAAGGCCCCCGTCCATTGACCGACACCTGAGCCGTCAGGCGCTCGGCGGGATCCAGCAAACGCAGAAGGTCCGTCGTGGCCGTTTCCGATCTCGCCACGGGCGATGGGGTATTTCGATCTTGAGCCCAGGACAGCGCCGGCGCTAGGCCCGCGCCCACGGCTGCCGTCAGGATCGCTCTTCGCGATGTCCCTTGGCGAAACAATCAGCGTCCTCCCGGATCTTTGGGAGGACGCTATGTCCAATACCGAAGTTAAGCCAGCGATCTCACCCTAAACACGCCGCGAACGAACGATATGCGTTCGCGACAATGGCGCCTCACCCCGCCGCCAACCGGCGCTGATCGTCGCGGGCCGACTTCAGCTTTTCCGCCACCAGGAACGCCAATTCCAGCGCCTGCTCGCCGTTCAGGCGGGGATCGCAATGCGTGTGATAGCGGTCGGCGAGGTCCGTTTCCGAGACCGCCCGGGCGCCGCCCAGGCATTCGGTGACGTTCTGACCGGTCATCTCAAGGTGGACGCCGCCGGGGTGGACGCCCTCGGCCTGGGCGATCTCCACGAAGCTCTTCACTTCGCTCAGAATGCGGTCGAACGGGCGGGTCTTGTAGCCGGTCGAGGCCTTCAGCGTGTTGCCATGCATCGGGTCCGTGGCCCAGACCACCGAGCGGCCAGCCGACTTGGTCGCCTTCATCAGGCGCGGCAGGCGATCGGCGATCTTGTCCGAGCCGAAGCGGCCATAGAGGGTCAGACGGCCCGGCTCGTTGTTCGGGTTCAGCACGTCGATCAGGCGCAGAAGGTCGTCGCCCTCCATGGTCGGGCCGCACTTCAGGCCGATCGGGTTCTTCACCCCCTTCATGAACTCGACATGGGCGCCGTCCAGCTGGCGGGTGCGCTCGCCGATCCACAGCAGGTGGGCGCTGGTGTCGTACCAGTCGCCGGAGGTGCTATCGACGCGGGTCATGGCTTCCTCGAAGCCCAGCAGCAGGGCCTCGTGGCTGGTGAAGAACTCGACGCGGCGCAGGTCCGGCTGGGTGTCGGGCGTGACCCCGACGGCCGACATGAAGGTCAGGGCCTCGGAGATCTTCTCCGACAGTTCTCGATAACGCGCGCCCTGCGGGCTGTCGCCGACGAAGCCCAGGGTCCAGCGGTGGATGTTGTAGAGGTCGGCATAGCCGCCGCTGGCGAAGGCCCGCAGCAGATTCAGGGTCGCGGCCGATTGGCCATAGGCCTTCAGCAGCCGATCCGGATCGGGCACGCGCTCGGCTTCGCTGAAGTCCATGCCGTTGATGATGTCGCCCCGGTACGACGGCAGGGTCCGATCGCCGACGGTCTCGACCGGTTCGGAGCGCGGCTTGGCGAACTGGCCGGCGATGCGGCCGACCTTCACCACCGGCTTGCCGCCGGCGAAGGTCAGCACCACCGCCATCTGCAGGATCAGGCGGAAGGTGTCGCGGATATTGTCCGCGTGGAATTCCTTGAAGCTCTCGGCGCAGTCGCCGCCCTGAAGCAGGAAGGCGCGGCCCTCCGCCACATCGCCCAGCAGCGTCTTCAAGCGACGCGCCTCGCCGGCGAACACCAGCGGCGGCATCTGGCGAAGCGTCTGCTCGACCCGCTCCACCGCGCCCATGTCCGGATAGTCGGTGGGCATGTGCTTGGCGGGTTTGGCTCTCCAGGCGGCGGGGGTCCAGCGGGCGGTCATGACAGGCTCGATCATTGCAAGGGGCGGGGTAGATATCGCGAAAAGGACAGAAAGGCAAAATCGTGCGGCAAGATAGCGTCAATCCGACGGAGCGAGAAAAGTCATTGTCGCGCTAGCTCGGCGAAGCGCCCGATTTTTGCGCGACGCCGCAGGCGATGGCGGCCAAAGCGCCCAGGGCGATCCACCACTCCTGCCAGACGCCAAAGCTGATGCCGCCGATGGTCAAATAGGCGACCAAGGTCGCCGCCGCCATGGCGCCGTCGCGACGGTCCTCCCCGGTCCGCCCCACGACGCGATAGGCGAGCCAGGCGAAGAAGGCCCCAGCCAAGGCCGCGCCGATCGAACCCAGCTCCAGCCACAGCTGGATGGCCGCGTCGTGAGTATGCAGCGGGATGGCGTTTCCGAACATGCGACTGGCGTCGATGCCCCAGCCGCGCAGCGGATGCTGAACCGTCTCGTTGGTCGCGAAAGCCCAGATATTCAGGCGCGCGTCCCACGAGGGCGGGGCCAGCACGTGCAGCCAGGCGATGAAGCCGCTCCGCACCGACCAGAGCACCACCATCGGCGCGAAGATGAACGGCAGGGCCACGATCGGGATCAGGGCGCGGGCGACCGGCTTGCCGATCACGCGAACGCCCAGCCAAACGAGACCGCCCGCCAGCAGGGCCGCGATCGGCGCGTCGGCCCCGGTGAAGTGCGCGCCGGCGATGGTCAGAACGGCCATGGCCGCGATGATGATCGTCCGCCCCCGCACGCGCCAGGCGTCCAGGATGCGAGCGCATGGCCAGAACAGCAGCGCCAGCGGATAGGCGCCCATCGACACCTTGACCATGGCCAGGTCCGGCCGGATCGGGTCATGGCTGGCTCGCCGCAGCGCCTGGAAGATCTTGGCCTGCAACGCCCCGTCCAAAGCGGTGATCAGAGCCAAGGCCGCGGCGGCCGCGATCATCACCGCGCCCGCCCGCCGCGCGGAGCGCCGCGACAGGGTCCCCAGCGCCGCGACTGCCGCGCCGTAGAAGCCCAACTCCAGCACAAGCTTGAAGGCGGTGAAGGCGCCGAGAGCCTTGTCCTTCTTCAGGTCGGCCAGATGCGGCGCCGCGGGGCTCCAGTGAAGGCTGATCAGCGCCCACGCCAGCAGCGGCAAAAGCACGAAGATGGGCAGCATCGGCGGCCGCGCGCGCGCCAGGGTCGGCGTGACCAAAAGGCCGGTCAAGGCCAGCAGCGGCGCGAACCCCAGCGGCGCCAGGTAGCCCACCAGCGGGATCATCGCCATCAGGAAGACGGCGACCGCGCCCAGCCAGGGCGTGCGGCGCTCGGGCGCGAGCTCCGACGTCATCCAATCCCGCCGACTTCGACCGGAATGTATTTCTCCCGCAGCGTGACCAGTTCCTCGGCCAGGGTCGGGTGAACCGCGCAGGTCGAGTCCCACTGCGGCTTGGTCACGCCCATCTTCACGGCGATGGCGGCCATCTGGATGATCTCGGGCGAGTCCGGCCCCACCACATGGACGCCCAGCACGCGCTGGTCGTCCTGCTTGACCACCAGCTTGATCAGGCACCGTTCCTGGCCGCCATAGAAGGTGATCTTCATCGGGCGAAACACCGAGCGGTAGATGTCCACCGCGCCGAACGCATGGCGCGCCTCGGCCTCGGTCATGCCCACCGAGCCCACCGGCGGCTGCGAGAACACCGCCGAGGCGACCATGTCGTGATCGAAGGTGGTCGGGTTGTCGTAGAACTCGGTCTGGGCGAAGGCCGCGCCTTCGCGGATGGCCACGGGCGTCAAATTGATGCGGTCCGTCACGTCGCCGACGGCCCAGATGCTGGCGACATTGGTCCTGGAATGCTCGTCGACGGCGATCGCGCCCTTGTCGTTGAGCTTCACACCGGCCTTCTCCAGCCCCAGCCCCTGGACGTAGGGCTCGCGGCCGGTGGCGAACATCACCGCCTCGGTCTCGAAGGTCAGGTCGTTGGACAGGGTGCTGACCAACACGCCGTCCTCGGCTTTCTCGATGCTCTTGTGCGAGCATCCCAAAACCACCTTGATCCCGCGCTTTTCCAGCTCGTCGGCCAGGTGCGAGCGCACGTCGTCGTCGAAGCCGCGCAGAATATTGGCGCCGCGATAAAGCAGCGTGGTCTGCACGCCCAGGCCGTTGAAGATCCCGGCGAATTCGACGGCGATATAGCCGCCGCCGACGATCAGGATGCTCTTGGGCAGCTTCGGCAGATGGAACGCCTCGTCCGAGGTGATGCCCAGCTCCGCGCCGGGGAAGTCGGGGCGCACGGGCCGGCCGCCCGTCGCGACCAGGATCTTCCGGGCGGTGTAGGTTCCCGCGTCCTTGCCGCCTTCCTTGGGCAGGACCTCGACGGTGTGGGCGTCCAGGATCTGGGCGCGGCCATGCAACAGATGCGCCCCGGCCTTCTGCAGGTTGGTGACATAGATGCCCGACAGCCGCGCGATCTCGACGTCCTTATCGTGCAGGAAGCTCTTCCAGTCGAAGTGGGCGTCGCCGATCGTCCAACCATAGCCCTTGGCCGTCTTCAGCTGGCTCGTGACCTCGCTGGCGTAGACCATGAACTTCTTGGGCACGCAGCCCCGGATCACGCAGGTGCCGCCGACCCGATACTCCTCGGCCACGGCGACCTTGGCCCCGGTCATCGCCGCAAGGCGCGCCGCGCGCACGCCGCCGGAGCCCGCGCCAATGACGAAGAGATCGAAGTCGTAGTCAGCCATCACGGCCTCCGGAAACTGCGGTTTGGCGGCTTATCTAGGGCGGCGAGCGCCGAACGTCAGGGGCGCAGATGGATAACGCCCTGATCCGTGCCGACCAGGGCCTCGTCGGCGAGGTCCAGGAACAGGCCGTGATCGACCACGCCCGTGACGCTTTTCAGCGCCGTGGCCAGGGCCGCCGGCTCGTCGATGCGGCCCGAGGCCATGTCGTAGATCAGGTTGCCGCCGTCGGTCACCACCATGCCCCGATCGGCCTGGCGCAGGCGCGGCGGCGGCAGGTCGAACTCGGCGGCGATATCGGCCAGACGGCGGCCCGTATGGACGTGACCGAAACGCACGACCTCGATCGGCAGCGGGAACTTGCCCAGGACGTCGACCTTCTTGGCGGCGTCGGCGATGACGACACAGCGGGTCGAGGCCTCCCAGACCAGCTTCTCGCGCAGCAGGGCCGCGCCGCCGCCCTTGATCAGCGACAGGCCCGGACCGATCTCGTCGGCGCCGTCGACGGTCAGGTCGATCGTCTTGACGTCGTCCAGCGCCGCCAGCGGCAGGCCCAGCTCTCGCGCCAGGTTGGCGGTGGCTTCCGAAGTCGGCACGCCGCGAATGTCGGACAGCCCGCGCGCGGCCAGCGCCTTGACGAACCAGGCGGCCGTCGAGCCGGTGCCCAGCCCCACCACCATGCCGTTCTCGACGAGCTCCGCCGCGGCTTCGCCCGAGAGACGCTTCTGATCGTCGGCGCTGCTCATGCCTTGTTGTCCTTCTTCGCCTGCTTCAGGGCGCGGAACTTGGCCGCCCACCCCGCCTTGACGGTTTGCTCGGCGCGTCCCAGCGCCAGCGCCCCGTCCTCGACATCCTTGGTGATCACCGAGCCCGATCCCGTCATCGCTCCGTCGCCCACCCGCACGGGCGCGACCAGGGCGCTGTTCGAGCCGATGAACGCGCCCTTGCCGACGTGGGTCTCGAACTTGTCGAAGCCGTCGTAGTTGCAGAAGATCGTCCCGGCCCCGATGTTGGCCTTCTCGCCCACCGAGCCGTCGCCCAGATAGCTGAGGTGATTGGCCTTGGCCCCGGCTCCGACCTTGACCTTCTTGACCTCGACGAAGTTGCCGATGTGGGCTTCGGCTCCGATCTCCGTGCCGGGCCGCAGACGGGCATAGGGACCGATCAGGGCGCCCTCGCCCACCACCGCGCCTTCCAGGTGGCTGAAGGCCTTGATCACCGCGCCGCTGGCGACGCTGACGCCAGGACCGAAGACCACGAACGGCTCGATCGTCACGCCGCCGGCGATCTGGGTGTCCCACGACAGATGGACGGTGTCCGGGGCGGGCATGGTCACGCCCTCGGCCATCAGCGCCTTGCGTCGGGCGGCCTGCCAGACCGCCTCGGCGGCGGCCAGCTCGGCCTGGGCGTTGACCCCCTGCACCGAGGTCTCCGGCGCGAAGGCGGCGCGCGCCGTCAGCCCGCGCCCGTTGGCCAGACCCACGACGTCGGTCAGGTAGTACTCGCCCTTGGCGTTGTCGTTGCGCACATCGGCGAGGATGCCGAACAGCGTCGCCCGATCGGCCGCCATGACGCCGGAATTGCAGGCCTTCACCTGTTTGGTCGCCGCGTCGGCTTCCTTTTCCTCGACAATGCTCAGAAGCAGGTTGTCGGGCCCCAGAACCAGCCGGCCATAGCCGGTCGGATCGGCCGCCTCGAAGCCCAGCACCGCGACGTCCGCGCCCTCGGCCAGGACCTGGAACAGCGGCGCGATCACGCCCGCCGTCGTCAGGGGGCAGTCGGCGTAGGTGACGACGACGTCGCCCTCGAAATCGGCCAGGGCGTCCTTGGCCGCCAGCACGGCGTGGCCGGTGCCCATCGGCGGATCCTGGATCACGGTCGAGCCCGCGCCCAGCCGTTTGCGGACGCTCTCGCCGACTTGGGGGCTGTGAGCCCCGACCACGACGACGATGCGCTCGCAGCCCAGGTTCAGAGCCGCGTCGATAGCGTGGTCGGTCAGGGTGCGGCCAGCCAGCTTGTGAAGCACCTTGGGCGTCGGCGACTTCATCCGCGTGCCTTGGCCGGCGGCCAGGATCACGGCGGCGCGCGGGCGGGCCGGCTTGGAGACGAGATCAGTCATGGGCGTGGGCGACTCCCCAAAGCGCGTTCAGCGTTGCATTAGCCGCGCAATTGACGGAAAGGCCAGAGCCATGCGCGCGCTTGATGACCTGAACGGGGCGACCATCGCCTTCGACCTCGACGGCACCCTGGTCGACACGGCGCCCGATCTGGTCGGGTCGCTGAACTTCATCCTCGCCGAGGAGGCCCTGCCGCCCCTGCCCTTCGACGCGGTGCGGCTGATGGTCGGTCGCGGCGCCCGGGCCTTGCTGGAGCGCGGTTTCGCCGCCGCTGGCTCGCCCCTCGACGCCGAGCGCGCCACGCCGCTGGTCCAGCGCTTCATCGACCACTACCTGACCCGCATCGCCCAGGACAGCGCGCCCTTCCCTGGCGTGGTCGAGGTGCTCACCGACTTGAAGGCGGCCGGCGTGAAGCTGGTGGTCTGCACCAACAAGCTGACCCATCTGTCGGACGCCTTGCTGGAGGCGGTGCATCTGCTGCCGTTCTTCGACGCCGTGATCGGCGCCGACAGCGCTCCGGCCGCCAAGCCCGACGGCCGCCACGTCGCGACCGCCATCGCCGCCGTGGGCGGCGAGATCGGCCGCGCCGTCATGGTCGGCGACAGCATCAACGACGCCCTCGGCGCCCGCAACGCCGGCGTCCCAAGCGTGCTGGTCTCCTTCGGCTATACCGAGGCGCCGGTCGACACCCTGGGAGCCGATCGGGTCATCCACAGCTTTTTGGACGTGCCGGAGGCCTGCGCGACGCTTTTGGCCTCTTGCCCCGCGCCGAACACCAGACTATAGACCCCCTCCTCTCGCGGATCGGTCCCGCACGGACCGGCCCCAAAGGCGGATGCGTAGCTCAGCGGGAGAGCACCTCGTTCACACCGAGGGGGTCACAGGTTCAATCCCTGTCGCATCCACCATATTTTTCCGACATTGCCATGGCGCGGCGGAGGAACTCCGCAGGCATATCTCAAGCCTGGCGCGCCGTTCGCCTTCCGGTCGAAAGCGTCGGGAGCCAAAGCCAAGTTTGCGCGTTCCTTACCGATACAGGGCTTTGGTCACGCTAGCGCCGCACAATGAGCTTAACCATTGATCCGAATCGCGCCGGACGATCGGGAGCCGCGCATCGGATGCAAACGTCGCCAGAGTCGGCGCGCCTCGTCGACACGACCATGTTCTATGCCCCAGCCAGCGGCGGGGTGCGCCGCTATCTCTCGGAGAAGAGCGCGTGGATCGCCCGCGCGCGGCCCGATCTGCGTCACACGATCATCGTCCCCGGACGGAAGACGGGCGCCCCGGGACCTGGCCTGGGCTACGTGCGCTGTCCGCCCCTGCCCCTCAGCGGCGGCTATCGACTGCCGCTGCGCCGCTCGGCCTGGGTCGATCGTATCGTCGCCGAGCAACCCGACCTGATCGAGGCGGGCGACCCTTATGTGCCGGGCTTCGCCGCGCGCGAGGCCGGGCGGCGACTGCACGTGCCGGTCGTCGGGTTTTTCCATAGCGACCTGACCGCCCTGGCCCGCGTGCGCTTCGGAGCCTGGACCGGTCCCGCCGCGCGGCGGGCGACCGCTCGGCTCTGCGATGGATTCGACCTGTTGCTCGCGCCCAGCCAGTCCGCCGCCACGACCCTGCGCGACGTCGGCTTCGACCGGGTCGCCGTGATGCCGCTCGGCGTCGATCTGGAGGTGTTCCGGCCGACACCCGAGGCGTCCCATCGCCTGCGCCACCAGCTGGGCCTGGCCAAGGACGACCGCCTGCTGGTCTTCGCCGGACGGCCGGCGCCAGAAAAGCGCGTCGACGTGCTGGTCGAGGCGGTCCGGCAACTCGGACCTCAAGCCAAACTCCTGCTGATCGGCTGCGGCGACCGCTTCGCGCGGGACCCGCAGGTGGTGGCGCTTCCGTTCGAGGCCGACTCCGATCGCCTGGCGCTGTGGCTGGGCGCGGCCGACGCCCTGATCCACGCCAATCCGTCCGAGACCCTGGGTCTGATCGCCCTCGAGGCCATGGCCTGCGGGACCCCCGTCATCGGAATCGACGCCGGCGGCATCGGCGAGGTGGTCGACGTGTCGGCCGGCGAGCTGGCCTCGGATGGCTCGCCCGAGGCCTTGGCGCGGGCCGCCCGCCGCCTGTTCGCCCGCGACCAGGACGCCCTGCGGTCGGCGGCGCGCAAGCACGTCGCCCGCCACTACAGCTGGCCCGCCGCCTTCGAGCGGCTGATGGGCGTCTATCACGAGCTGACCGGCCTGGCCGCCTTTCGACCGCCCGTCGCGGTCCCATCCGCTCCTTTATAGCGTCGCGGCGGCCGCCTGGCAGACGCTCAGCAACCAGTCATTGGGCGAGCCCGGGCCATCCGTCGCCCGCAGCACCGCGCCGAACGGCGTCGGCGAAGGAGCGACAGGCGGTTCGATCATCATCACCTTGCCGCGCTCGGCAGCCAACTGGGCCAGACGCCGGGGAAGAACACAGACCATGTCCGAGCGACCGACCATGTTGAGCGCGCTGAAGGAGTCCTGCACCGAGAAAGGTCGCGGCGGATCTTCGCCCAGGGCATAGCGCTCGCCCCACGAGGTGACGCGGCGAAGGCCGAGGTGCCCCGCGGACGTGCGATCGGGATCGTCATTGCCGCCCGTAACCGCCAGATGCGGCAGACCTGCCAGAACCTCGTAGCTGACGCCGTCGACAAAGGCGGGATGGCCCACCCGAGCCACCCAGACGCCCGTCTCCTCGAAGAGCTGGCGATAGCTGAAACGCCCGGGGATCGCCTCGAAGCAGCCGATCACCATGTCCAGCGCGCCAGTGTCCAGATCCTCGGTCATGCCCGCGTAGAGATTGCGGAAGTGAACCTGGACGTTCGGGGCCAGCGCGAGCACGCGTTCGGCGATCAGCGGCCCCAGGACGTAGGAGATGTAACTCCCGGCCGCGATATGAAAAGCGTGGTGATCCACGGAGGGATCGAACCTTTGGGCGGTCACCGCCGTTTCCAGAAGTTTGAGAGCCGTGCGGGCCGCATCGGCGATCTCCAGCGCGCGCGGCGTCGGCCTCAAGCCTGTCTGCCCGCGCACGAAGAGGTCGTCGCGCACCATTTCGCGCAGGCGGCGCAGCGCGTGGCTGACCGCCGATTGCGAAAGGCCAAGACGCTCGCCGGCTCTTGTCGCGTTCTTCTCTTCCAGCAGAGTGACGAAGACCCGGAATAGGTTCAGATCGGCGGTTCTAAAATTCATGGGATTCATGGCTGTTGTGAAAATATATCATTTCCATCATGACAGGCGGAGTCCTATTTCGCGGCGAGGGTTCGCGACCGAACGAGCCCCGAGGATTCCCCAAAACCCAAAGACAGTTGGAGCAGCGCGTGAGCGACGCTGAAGGCTACGAGGCTATCGCCGACGCGGAGGTCGACCTGGCGGGTCGCCGCCGAAAAAGGACCTTGGGTCAAAGGCTGCGCTGGCCGTTGATGATTGGCGTACCGGTCCTGATCCTGGTCGGCGTCGGCGTCGCCATCCTGACGGGCGGCAAGTCGGAAACCACCGACAACGCCTATGTCCAGGCCAGCCGCACGGCGATCAGCGCCAGCATCGGCGGTCGCGTGACCGAGATCGACGTCCGCGAGAACCAGCCGGTCAAGAAGGGTCAGGTGCTGTTCCGCCTGGATCCGGCCGACTATCAGGTCGCCGTGTCCGAAGCCGAGGCCGCCCTCGCCCAGGCCCGCTTCGACGTCCAGGGTCGCCGCGCCATCTACGACCAGCGCCTGGCCGACCTGGCCGCCGCGCGGGAAACCTTCGGCTACGCCCAGCGTGAAGCGGCCCGCCAGCGCGATCTCGCCGCCGCCGGCGTCGCCACCAAGGCGCAGGCGGACGAGGCCAAGCACGCGGCCGACCAGGCCCAGCGCCAGATCGCCGTGGTCCAGCAACAGGTCGCCGCGGCCCTGGCCGATCTGGGCGGCCGGGCCGACACGCCGGCGGATCGCCAACCCAAGGTCCTGGAGGCGCAGGCCCGCCTGGAGCGCGCCAAACTGGATCGCTCCTACGCCGCCGTGATCGCGCCGAGCGACGGGGTCGTCGCCAAGGTCGAACAGCTGCAGGTCGGCCAGCGCGTCGAGCAGTCCAAGCCGCTGTTCTGGCTGATCTCGGGCAAGCCGTGGATCGAGGCCAACTTCAAGGAAGACCAGTTGGCCCACATGCGCATCGGTCAGCCGGCGACGGTCAAGGTCGACGCCTATGACAAGGCGCTGAAGGCCCACGTCGAGAGCTTCAGTCCCGGCACCGGCTCCAGCTTCGCCCTGCTGCCGGCCGAGAACGCCACCGGCAACTGGGTCAAGGTGGTCCAGCGCGTGCCCGTGCGCCTGGCGCTTGACGAGGCCGCCCCCGCCAATCTCGGCGCGGGCCTCAGCGCCAAGGTCAAGGTCGACGTCCGGTCGGGTCGCTAGGATGTCCCAAGACGGCCACGCGCGTGACGTCGCCAACCGGATCCCGATCACGATCTCGGTGATGCTGGCGACGATCATGATCTCACTGGACACCACGATCGCCAACGTCGCCCTGCCCCACATCCAGGGCAGCGTCTCGGCCTCGACCGACCAGATCACCTGGGTGCTGACCTCCTACATCGTGGCCTCGACGATCATGACGCCGCTGACCGGCTTCCTGACCGAGCGGATGGGACGGAAGATGGTGCTGATCGTCTCGATCATCGGCTTCACCGTCGCCTCGATGCTGTGCGGGATCGCTGGCAACCTGGTCGAGATCGTACTGTTCCGCCTGCTGCAGGGCCTATTCGGCGCGGCGCTGATCCCGTTGTCCCAGGCCGTTCTGCTGGACATCAACCCGCCCGAGCGCCACGGCCAGGCCATGGCCGTCTGGGGCGCCGGCGCGGTGCTGGGTCCGCTGCTCGGCCCGGGCCTGGGCGGCTGGCTGACCGACAATCTCGACTGGCGGTGGGTGTTCTTCATCAACCTGCCGATCGGTATTCTGGCCTTTTGCGGCGTCTTCTTTTTCCTGTCGGAGAAGAAGAGCGCCGAGAAGCGTCGCTTCGACACGCTGGGCTTCCTCGCCCTCGCGGTCGCCATCGGCGCCTTCCAGCTGATGCTGGACCGCGGCCCGAGCCAGGACTGGCTGGGCTCGACGGAGATCTGGACCGAGCTGATCGTGGCGGTCATCGCCATCTGGATTTTCGGCGTACAACTAGCCACGGCCGAGAAGCCCTTCGTGGCCCGCGAACTGCTGGCCGATGGCAACTTCGTCACGTGCTGTATCTTCGGCTTCTTTATCGGCATCCTGCTCTACAGCACGCTCTCCCTGCTTCCGCCGCTGATGCAGACGCTGCTGGGCTATCCCGTGGCCTTCACCGGCCTTGTGTCGATGCCTCGGGGGTTGGGCTCGTTCATCGCGATGTTCACGGTGGGCCAGCTGATGAGCCGAATGAACATCAAGCTGATCCTGACCATCGGCCTAGCCGTCAGCGCGATCTCGCTCTGGCAGATGAGTCACTACAATCTCGAGATGGACACCACGCTCTTGATCACCTCGGGCTTCCTGTCCGGCGCGGGCACGGGGCTGATCTTCGTGCCGCTCAGCACCATCGCCTTCGCCAAGGTCGCGCCGCAGTTTCGCGCCGAGGGCGCGGGCCTGTTCACGCTGATCCGCAACATCGGCTCGGCCGCCGGCATCTCGATCATGCAGGCCCTGTTCGTCAGCGGCGTCGAGAAGCACCACGCGGTTCTCGTCGAGCACGCACGGCCGGACAATCCGCTCTACCAGGCCTACGCGCCGACGGCCTTCTCGACGGACGCGGCCTTGGCGGCCCTGAACGGCGCCATAGGCCGCCAGGCCGCCATGCTGTCCTATCTGGACGACTTCCGGCTGATGCTGGTGATCACCATCGCCTGCGCGCCGCTCATTCTCCTCATGCGAACCCCGAAACAGGGGGCCAAGGCCGTCAATGTCGCCGACCACTAAGCTGCTCGCCGCCCTGCTGGCGGCCACCTCCCTGACCGCCTGCGCGACGGTGGGACCGAACTTCGAGAAGCCCGACGCGCCCAAGACCGCTTCGGCGCTCGGCGCGGGCGAGACCGCGCCCAAAGCCGCGCGCCTCGATCCCGGCGCGACCGTCGCCGGCCCGTGGTGGAAGGCTCTGGGCTCGCCCGAGCTGGACGCGGTCATCCGCCAGGCTCTCAAGGACAGCCCCACGCTCGCCGAGGCCGACGCGACCCTGGCCCAGGCTTCCTCGGCCCTGGCCGAGGCGCGGGGCGTGGCGGGCCCGCAGGTCAGCGGCAACGCCGGCCTCACCCGGCAGCGCGCCAATCTGCAAGCCTTCGGTTTCACCGGATTTGGCGACATCAAGCTGAGCAACCCGACCTTCAGCCTGTACTCGGTCGGCGGCGCGGTCAGCTACGACCTTGATCTCTGGGGCGGCAACCGGCGCCGGATCGAAGGCGCGGCGGCCAGGGCCGAGGCGGAGGGCCGGCGCGCCGAAGCGGCCTATCTCAGCCTCACCGCCAATGTCGCCCTGCAGGCGGCGACCATCGCCACCCTGCGCGCCCAGATCGCCTGCGTGGAACAGATGATCGCCGACGACCAGGCCAATATCGAGCTCGTCCGCAAGGCCAACGCCCTGGGCGGCTCGACGAACCTGGCCAATGTCGCCGCCGCCAGCCAGCTGGAACAGGACCGCGCCCAACTGCCCGCCCTGCAAGGCGAGCTGGCCGCCGCGCGTCACGCGCTGGCCGTGTTGGTCGGCAAGGCGCCCGCCGACTGGAGCGCCCCGACCTTCGACATGTCGACTTTGGCCCTCAGCGCGCCCGTGCCCGTCGCCCTGCCCTCGCGGATCGTGCGCCAGCGCCCGGACATTCTGGCCGCCGAGGCCGAGCTCCACGCGGCGACGGCCGATATCGGGGTGGCGACCGCGGACCTCTATCCGAACATCCGCCTGACCGCGTCCCTGACCCAGGGGGCGCTAAAGCCGGGCGATCTGTTCTCCTATGACGCCAGCGGCTGGGCTCTGGGCCCGAGCCTGACGGCGCCGATCTTCGACGGCGGCGCGTTGAAGGCGCGTCGTCAGCGGGCGCGCGAGGCCGCCCGCGCCGCCAGCGCGCGCTATCAAGAGACCGTGCTCAAGGCGTTCGGACAGGTCGCCGATGCGCTGTCTGCCCTCTCGGCGGACGAAACCGCGCTGGCCGCCCAGCAACGCGCCGAACAGCAGGCGAGCGAACGGCTGCGCTTGGCCCGTCTGGCGTTCGACAAGGGCGGCGGCACCTTGCTGGAGGTGACCGATGCTCAACGCACGCTGAACGCGGCCCGCTCGGCCCGATCGCGCGCGGAGGGCCAGCGGCTGGTCGACGCGATCCGCCTGTTCGCCGCCACCGGCGCCGACTGGCGCGCCGGTCAGGGCTGAGGCGCGATTCCCGCGCGCAGCCGGGCGGCGACATCACCCAGGGTGATCGCCGAAAGGGCGTCGTTGACTTCCAGGACGCCTTGGCCGTGCTGCTGCGACAGGTTGCCGGTGAAGTCCGTCAGGGCGGTGACGTGCTGCGCGAGGAGGTCGACCATGTGCAGCTCCTGCAGCACCGACATCCGGTGCTCGGACGGCACCACCTCCAGCAGCTTGCCCAGGGCCACGTCCAGGTGACCGCAGGCCACGGCCGCGATGGACATCTCCGACGAGATCGCCTTCAGCACTGTCTCGACGTTCGCGGGCGCCAGCTTGTCCGACATCAAAAACCCCCTGATTCGCTCAAGGCAGGTCAACACGCGTCGGCCCGCGACGGCAAGGCCTTGATTCATGCGGCGAATTATCGCGCCGGAGGACAGGGCGCGCCCATGGACAACGTCAGATGGCGGTGCGACGCAGCAATTCGTCGCGGCGCTCCGCCATTTCCAGCCGGGTGCGTTCCAGGGCGTCGCGCTCGGCCATGGCCAGCAGAGCCTCGACCGTGCGGTTGAGATGCTCGTGGATCACCCGGCGCGCTTCCTTGGGATCGCGATCGCGCAAGGCGGCGACAATGCTGCGATGATCCTCGGCGAAGACCTCCGGCGCGGCCAGGCGCACGCGGCGCAGCTGGCCGGCGCAGTCGGGGAATTGGCGGCGCAGCGTCCAGATTTCCTCGACCGCCGCGACGATGGCGGCGTTGCGGGTGGCGTGGGCCACGGACAGATGGAAGTCATGCTCCAGCCGCTCGCCCTCCTCGGTGGCGGCCAGGCTGGCCATGTCGCGGGCCATGCGCTCCAAGGCCGCCACCTGCTCGTCGCTGACCGCCGCGGCGGCCAGGGCGCAGGCTTCGCCTTCGAACAATCGCCGAGCCTCGGTCAGTTCCAAGGCGCTGATCTCCGGCTCCGCCGCATCGTCCTCCGACTTGCCGCGCGCGATGACATAGACGCCCGAGCCCTGACGAGCCTCGACCAATCCCTGGAACTCCAGCGCGATCATCGCGTCGCGGACCGTCGGACGGCTGACCCCGAACGAGTCGGCCAGCCCCCGTTCCGACGGCAGGCGGTCCCCGGGCGCGTAGCGTCCCTCGGCGATCGAGGCCGCGATCGAGCGCGCCACCTGCTGGTACAGTTTCTGGGGATCCGGCGCGCCGCGCATCAACCCTCGCTTGGGATTCTGAAGCGCTATCTTAGCGCGTGGCCTGGCCTTGGGAAGCTTGCGCCAGGGCGCGAACCTCGCTGGCCGCCAGCAGGAAGGCGCCGACGCCGTAGAGCTGGGTGTCATCACGGCCGACCTGATCGGGCGCGGCGCCGACGCGCTGCACCCAACCCAGGCGCCCGTCCGGCTCGACCGCCGCCGCGAGGGCCTTCCAACCCTTGTCGATGACCCGACCGTAGCGCGCGCGCGGCAGCAGGCCATGGTTTACGCCCCAGGCCAGGCCATAGACGAAGAAGCCCGTGCCGCTGGTCTCCGGCGTCTTTTGCGGCTCCAGCAGCGAGACGGGCCAATAGCCGCTCTCGCCCTGCAAGGCGGCGATCCGTTCGGCCATCTGCTTGAAGATCGCTTCGTACTTCTTGCGGCTGGGATGGTTGGCGGGGAGGTCCTGCAGGATTCGCGCGATGCCGGCGAAGGCCCAGCCATTGCCGCGCCCCCAGAAGATCTTCTGACCCGCATCGCTGCGTTGCCGGATGAAACGGCTGTCGCGGAAATAGAGGTGGTCGGTCTTGTCGTAGAGATAGTCCGTCGTCGCCCAGAACTCGCGATCGGCGTGCTCCAGATAGCGCTTGTCGCCGCTGACCTTGGACAGCGCCACCCAGGTGGGCGGCGCCATGAAGATCGCATCGCTCCAGCACCAGCGCGCCTGGCAATAAGGATCGCCCTTCTCCGGCTTGGGCTCGAAGTCCAGCGACACCGTGGACGGATTGGCCAGCACCGCGTCGAAGCGGGCGCGGATCGGCGCCAGCTTGGCCGGATCGCGCGTGCGGGCGGCGGCCCAGACCCAGGCCGCGCCGATCGCGTCGGCGTCCGCGTGACGCGGTCGCCCGTCGAAGCCCCAGCCCTCGGCCTCGCCATGCTGGATCACCGCGCTGGCCAGATAGGGATCCTGAACCGCGTCGGCGAAGGTGTAGAGGCCGATATAGAACGCCGCCTGAATCCAGTTGCGCGGCGCCGCCGTGTCCTTGCGGAACTGATTGACCGGGACGTAGTCGAACTTGTCCATGTGCCGCAGCTGCCAGGCGGCGACCTGGCGGCCGACGGCGTCGACCGAGGCGACCGGGACGCCGACCACGGCGGGGGC
>Ga0209426_1001003_pt1 | contig 21080 bp, 19 predicted proteins | sample Deesub1362B_J571_FD_187697 | JGI IMG/M metagenome (GOLD analysis project Ga0209426, IMG submission 187697) | Deep oceanic, basalt-hosted subsurface ecosystem from Juan de Fuca Ridge flank, Pacific Ocean, CORK Borehole 1362B_J2.571 (SPAdes)... ...
CCCGCCGCCGTCCCCGCCGCGCGTGATGCAGGATGGGTGGGCTGGCGGACCTGGCCCGGGCGTTGGGGGGCCGTGCCCGACGGAACGAGCCCCTGGCGGCCTACACCTCGATGCGTGTCGGCGGGCCAGCGGACCTCCTGGTGGTCTGCCGTACCGCGGAAGAGGTGGTCAGGATGGTCGGGATGGCCCGTGCCCATCAGGTCCCCTTCCTCGTGCTGGGGAGCGGCACCAACGTCCTGGTGGCCGACGCGGGGGTTCGTGGGCTCGTGGTGATCAACCGGGCGGGCCGGGTGCGTTTCGGGGAGGATGGGACGGTGTGGGCCGAGGCGGGGGCTTCGATGGCCGCGCTGGCCCGAGATGCGGCCCGCCGAGGATGGGCCGGGCTGGAGTGGGCGGCCGGGCTGCCGGGGACGGTGGGTGGGGCGGTGGTCGGCAACGCCGGGGCCTTCGGTGGGGATGTCGCCTCCGTCCTCCGCACCGCGACGGTGCTGGAGCCGGATGGGACGGTGGAGGAGCGACCGGCGGAGTGGTTCGAGTTCAGGTACCGAGGGAGCCGGTTGAAGGGAGCAGAGGGAGGTAGAGTGGTGCTGGCGGCGACGTTCGGGTTGCGACCAGGCGATCCGGAGGCGATGGCGGCACGGGTCGCCGAGGTCCTGCGGGAGCGGCGCGCCCGTCAGCCGTCCGGCGCGACGATGGGGTCCACCTTCAAGAACCCACCGGGCGACTACGCCGGTCGGCTCATCGAGGCGGCCGGGTTGAAGGGGTACCGGATCGGCGGTGCGATGGTCTCGGAGCAGCACGCCAACTTCATCCTCAACGTGGGCGATGCGACCGCCGCCGAGGTGTGGGCGCTGATTCAGCACGTCCGCGCGGAGGTGGAGCGGCGGTTCGGGGTCCGATTGGAGTTGGAGGTGGAGAGAGTGGGGGAGTGGGGGGAGGAAGCAGGGAAGAAGGGGAGCAAGGGAGCGGAAGAGCGATGGGGAAGTTGCGGGTCGGTGTGATCTTCGGCGGACGGTCGGGTGAGCACGAGGTCAGCCTCGCCTCCGCCCGGTCGGTGATGGGGGCGATGGATCCGGAGAAGTACGAGGTCGTTCCCATCGGGATCACCAAAGAGGGGATGTGGATCGCCTCGGGGGATCCGATGGCTGCGTTGACCGAAGGGGACCTCTCCCTCAGCGCGCCAGCGACGCTTCTACCCGACCCGTCGCGGCGGGGGTTGATGCGGCTGGAGGAGGAGGACGGAAGGACGGTCCTCTCCCTCCTGACCGAGTTGGACGTCGTCTTCCCGGTGTTGCACGGTCCTTACGGAGAGGACGGCACGGTGCAGGGGCTGCTGGATCTGGCTGGGGTGCCCTATGTCGGCGCTGGGGTGACCGGTTCCGCCCTGGGGATGGACAAGGCGATCTTCAAGCGGGTGATGCAGGCGCACGGTCTGCCGGTGGTCGACTACCTGCTGGTGATGCGGCGGGAGTGGGAGGCGGATCCGGAGGGGGTGATGGACCGGATCGAGGAGCGGTTGGGGTATCCGGTCTTCACCAAGCCGGCCAACCTGGGCTCCAGCGTGGGGGTCAGTAAATGCCGCGATCGGGAGGGGTTGGCGCGGGGGCTGGCCGACGCCGCGCAGTACGACCGGAAGTTGCTGGTCGAGGCGGCGGTGCCCCAGGCGCGGGAGATCGAGGTCAGCGTCCTGGGGAACGACGAGCCCATCGCTTCTGTCCCTGGGGAGATCGTTCCCAGCCGGGAGTTCTACAGTTACGCCGCCAAGTACCTCGATGAGGGGGACCGGGCATCCGAGTTGATCATTCCGGCCCCCCTGTCCCCGGAGGTGACGGAGCGGGTGCGGGAACTGGCGGTGCGGGCCTACGTAGCCATCGACTGCGCCGGGATGGCCCGGGCCGATTTCCTGCTCTCTCGGGAGACGGGGGAGTTGTACGTCAACGAGTTGAACACGATCCCTGGCTTCACGGCCATCAGTATGTATCCGAAACTGTGGGAGGCCAGCGGCATCCCTTACCCGGAGTTGATCGACCGGCTCATCGAACTGGCGTTGGAGCGGCACGCGGACCGGATGCGGAACCGGACCTCTTATCAGCCGGAGGAGGGGTAAGGTGCCTAGGACCAAGGCTCGACGGCGACGGAAGCCGCGCCAGCAGAGGTACGAGCAGAGCGTCCCGCTCGTCCTGAGGGGGCGGACGGTGCCGCGTCCCCGCGTCCAACCCCGCTGGTCCGTGGGGGCAACGTTGCTCGTCGTCGCGCTCCTGGTCGGGGCGGTAGCGCTCTGGCTCACCTTCAGCCCGCGTTTCTACGTCCTCCAGGTGGAGGTCGAAGGGACCAACCGGGTGTCGCCGGAGGAGGTGTTCGCTGCCAGCGGGTTGGAGCGACTCCACATTCTGTGGGTGAACGAGAAGGAAGCGGAGGCACGGATCGTCGAGCAGATCCCGTCTGTGACCGCGGCGAGCGTCGTCTGTCGCCTACCCGCCGACTGTGTCATCCGCGTCGAGGAGAGCCCTATGCTGGCGACGTGGCAGGTCGAGGGGAGTCTCTTCTGGGTCGACCAGGCCGGTGGGGTGATCCCAGCCACGGAGCCGCTGGCGGGAGGGTGGTATGTCACCGGACCGATTGGATCGGGCGGGCAGGTGGACGAGGACGTGATCACGGCGCTCGTCGAACTGGAGCGGCTTGGGGTCCCGCCCCAGCCGGTGATGTACCGGGAGGGTCGAGGGCTGGTCCTCACCGACGAGGAGGGATGGAAGGTGATCGTGGGAGAGGGGTCGGGTATGGCGGAGCGGATGGCGGTCTACGCTCGGGTAAAAGAGTACCTGCTGGCCAACGGCATTCACCCGCTCTTTGTGGACGTCCGTTTCCCAAAGGCACCCTACTACTCGGTGACGAACGAGTGGTGAGGTCGGGGGCAGGGAGCAAAGGAGCAGGGGAGCAACGAGGGTGGCGGAGCGAACGATCGTTGGCATAGACGTAGGCACCAGTAAGGTCTGCACGCTGGTTGGGGAGGTCTCCGAGGAAGGGGACCTGCGGATCGTCGGCGTGGGCCTGGTCCCTTCGCAGGGATTGCGGAAGGGTGTCGTGGTGAACGTAGAGGAGGCGACCGAGGCGATCTCCGCTTCGGTGGAGGAAGCGGAGCGGGTCTCGGGCTACCGGATCGAACGGGCCTACGTCGCCATTAGTGGGGATCACGTTTCCTCCCTCAACAGCCGGGGGGTGGTGGCCGTCTCCCGCAGGGAGGAGGGGATCGCTATGGAGGATGTGTACCGGGTGCTGGATGCTGCCGGTGCCATCGCGTTGCCCCACAACCGACAACTCCTCCACATTGTCCCCCGCTTCTACGTGGTGGACGGCCAGGAAGGGGTGCGGGATCCGGTGGGGATGCACGGCTTCCGAATGGAGGTCGAAGCCCACGTCGTCACCGGTTCCACCACAGCCATCCAGAACCTCGTCAAGTGTGTCAACGGGGCGGGGGTGGAGGTGGACGAGGTGGTTCTGGCCAGCCTCGCCGCGGCCGAGGCGGTGTTGAGCGAGACCGAGCGGGAGATCGGTGTGGTGCTGGTGGACATGGGAGGCGGCACCACCGACATCGCCATCTTCATCGAGGGGGCCGTCTGGCACACGGTGACGCTGGGGATCGGCGGCGAGTATATCACCAACGACGTGTCTATCGGCCTGCGGCTCCCCACGGACGTGGCCGAAGAGGTGAAGGTCCGTCACGGCCACGCCCGGCCGATGCAGATCGGGCCGGAGGAGCGGTTCACCGCGGCTCCCTTTGGCGAGGGCGCGCCGCAATCGCTTCCGCGCTGGAAACTGGCGGAGATCATCGAGGCGCGGGCGGAGGAGATGTGGGAGATGGTCGGCCGGGAGATCAAGCATTCCGGCTACGATGGGCTGCTGCCCGCAGGGGTCGTCCTCTGCGGCGGCGTGGCGAAACTGCCCGGTATGGCCGAGTTGGGGAGGGAAATCCTGGGGCTCCCTGTGCGCGTGGGCGCGCCCAAGGAGCTATCCGGTCTGGTGGATCGAATCGGCGGCCCGGCGTTCGCCGTGGCGGCAGGGCTGATGGGCTGGGGGATGACGGCGGAAGGTCGACCTACCCCGGTCCCCCGTGGCCCCTCGATGGGCAAGCGTTTCCTGCGCTGGCTGAGAGCGCTTCTACCTGGACAGACGACGTAGGTCGTATTCTATCATCGGGAGGAGGTTTCAGATGCACAGAGCACAGGTCGAGAACTTCGCACGGATCCGGGTCGTAGGTGTGGGTGGCGGCGGGAGCAACGCCGTCAACCGGATGCTGGAGGAGGGGATCGCCGGGGTCGAGTTCATCGCCGTCAACACCGACGCCCAGGCGCTGATGCTCTCCAACGCGCCCGTCCGGGTGCGGATCGGCGACAAACTGACCCGCGGGCTGGGTGTCGGGGGCGATCCCGAACTGGGCCGGAAGGCGGCCGAGGAATCGGTGGACGAACTCCACCAGGTCCTTGAGGGGTCCGATATGGTGTTCATCACCGCCGGTATGGGCGGCGGGACGGGGACGGGCGCTGCGCCGGTCATCGCCCGGATCGCCCGGGAGATGGACGCGCTGACCATCGGCGTGGTCACCCGGCCCTTCTCCTTCGAGGGAAAGAAGCGGGCGGAGGTCGCCGCCGCCGGGATCGAGGCCCTCAAGGAGGAGGTGGACACCCTGATCGTGATCCCCAACGATCGGCTGTTGGAGATCGTCGAGAAGCGGGTGAGCCTGCAGGACGCGTTCCGGCTGGCCGACGACGTGCTTCGTCAGGGCATCCAGGGCATCTCCGAACTGATCACCGTTCCGGGGTTGATCAACCTGGACTTCGCCGACGTGCGGGCGGTGATGTCGGAGGGCGGCGCGGCCCTGATGGCGGTCGGACGGGCCAGCGGGGAGAACCGGGCGGTCGAGGCGGCCCAGCAGGCCATCTCCAGCCGGCTGCTGGACATCACCATCGACGGCGCGCGGGGCATCCTGTTCAACGTGACCGGTGGGCCGGATCTCACCCTCTACGAAGTGAACGAGGCGGCGTCCATCATCCGGGAGACGGCGCACCCGGAGGTGAACCTGATCTTCGGCGCCGTGATCGACGAGGAGATGAAGGACGAGGTCCGCATCACCGTGATCGCCACCGGCTTCGACCGGGAGCCGCGGCGAGCGCGGGCGGCGCGGGCGGCGGCACGGGAGTCGCTGGACGTGCCGTTGCCGGCCTTTGACAAGGACGACATCGAGATCCCGGCGTTCCTGCGCCGCCACCGAGGGTAGGTCGTCGGTTGCAACGCCTGGAGGCTCTGTGCTTGGTTCGGGGAGGGCACCGAAGGCCCTTTCGCCCGCCGTGCCCCATATTATGGTGCCCTCCCCCCTCCCCATCAGGCCGGCCTGGGGGTGGGTGGCGGACCCTACGGGGCGTACCCGTGGAGCCGATACCACTCCACCGCCTTGCGCAACGCTTCCCGCGCCGGGCGAGGCCGGTACCCCAGTTCTCGCATCGCCTTGGAGGAGTCGTAATACTCCGGCTGACGGGAGACCTTCACCTTCTCCGGTGTGGCGGAGGGGACGTGGCGGGGGTTCAGCCGGGCCCAGGTCACGTCCACGTAGGACCAGAGGAGCGCGACCCAGTGGGGGATGCGGAGCCGCACCGGCGGCCGACCGGAGACCTCCGCCAGGATGTCCAGCACCTGTTTGAGGGTGAGGTTTTCCCCGCCCAGGATGTACTTCTCCCCGATCCGTCCCTTCTCGGCTGCTAGTAGGTGCCCTTCGGCCACGTCCTCCACGTCCACGATGTTCATCCCCGTATCCACATAACCAAACATCCGCCCGTGGAGGAAGTCCAGGATCATTTGCCCTGTGGGGGTGGGCTTGTAGTCCCCCACGCCTACCGGCGCGGCGGGGTTGACGATGACCACCGGCGTCCCCTCCCGGGCGAACTCCAGGGCGACCTGCTCGGCCAGGAACTTGGACCGTTTGTAGTGGCCGACCTTATCGGCCAGGGTGACGGGGGTATCCTCATCAGCCGGAGTGCGGTCCTTGTTGAAGCCCAGGGTAGCGATGGAACTGGTATGGACGATCCGGTTCACGCCTTCTTCGCGGGCGATGCGCAGCACCCGGCGGGTGCCCTCCACGTTGACCTCGTAGAAGGTCTCCCAGGGGTAGCCCCAGTAGGCGTAGAGGGCGGCCACGTGGAAGACCCAATCGCAACCGGCGACGCCCCGTCGCAGGGCCTCTTCGTCGGAGAGGTCCCCTACGATCTTCTCCACGTCCAGACCCTCTAACTGGCGAAGGTCGGAGGTGGGGCGGGTCAGCACCCGTACCTGGTGCCCGGCCTCCACCAGCCGGCGCACCACCGCCCCGCCGACGAAACCCGTGCCTCCGGTGACGAAGACGCGCATCATTATGACCTCCCCCTATTGCGGAGTCGCAGAGGATGCGGTTTTCCGGGTGGTTCTCTCTGCATCCTCGGTGTCTCTACAGCGGAAATATCCCCGTGTGAAGAGGAGTGGGAAGATCGCCAGGACGAACAGAAAGGCATTCAGCCCGGCGTTGAGGTACACCCGATAGCAAAGGGAGACCGCTGTATCCGGCAGAAACCAGACGAGCAGGCCGACGAAGGCGCAGTTCCAGGCCCACCGTTGGAAGTCCGGCACCCCCGGTGGCCTGCGGCCGCCGGGCCAGAAGACGGGATCGATGTAGGTGTGGAACGGAGCGAACACGGCGGTTTCCTCCAGCAGGACCATGCCCAGCCCGAAGAGGACCAGAAAGCCTCCCACGCCCATCAGCCATCGTTGCCAGAAGCGAAATCCGTCCATCGTTTACTCCTCTTTCTCGTCCATCTCTCGTAGTACCGCCATCACGAACTCCGCTGCCTGGGCCATCACCTCCTCAGAGACGGTCTCCGGCGTGTCGTCGAGCCGATGCCAGCGAGGGAGAGTGCCGGTGGTCGGATCCCGCCCGGCGATGCAGATGGCCCGATAGCCCCGGCGTAGCAGCACGGTGGTCTCATCTTCCATCGTCATCCGGGCGGCGCGGACGTCGTGCCGTGTGGCGACCCGCTCCACCAGCGCCAGCAGGTCCGCCGGAGGGGAGCGGGGGTCGCAGAGGCCGTGTCGGGCCAGGTAGACGATCTCTCCGCTGCCAATTCCCTCCAGACCGATGAAGGTCGCGTCGCGCAGTCCGGAGGGATCTCGGCGGAGCAGGGCGTGGAGCCCGGCATGGTCGGTCTCCTCAGCGCCGGTGAAAGCGAGCCACACCTCGGTCCGTTCCAGCGGTCGGGCCACAAGCCGCGCCGCTAACTCCAGCGCCACGGCGACGCTGGCCGCGTTGTCGTGGGCGCCGTGGGTGTAGGGGGCCCGGTCGTCCCGCACCAGGGCGACGACCGAGCCGAGGGCGTACCCTGCCGGGAGAAGCCCCGCCCACCACGGCCACATCGTTCCGGTCAGCGTGCCGATCAGGTAGAGGATCCCCTGGACGGTCAATACCCCCAGCGTCAGGTAGGTCAGCGGCCGTAGCCGGTGGGCCAGGGCGGATTGCCAGATTGTCCGGCACCGGTTGGTGTCCAGATGGGCCAGGATGACCACGCGTTGGCGGGGCTCACGTCGAGATGGAAGCCGGGCCACGACGTTCCGGCTGGTGACCTTGGGCAGGAAGGACCGTAGCAGGCCGCCGAAGCCGCGGGTGACCTGCCAGAGGAGCGGTCCGGTACTGCAGGCCAGGGCGGTGGCGACCCAGCGCAGGGGCGGGCCGTCCAGCGGGTAGAGCACCGCCGCCAGGAGCGCCAGCAGGTTGATGGCCAGAGGAAACCCGTTCTGGCTGGGTAGAGCGCGGAAGACATACCGCTCGACCGGCAGGCCAAGCCCGGTCAGTTCCCCGGCGACGTAGTCGGCGGCGGCCTCCTCGCCGGGCGTGCCGGTCCCGCGCGGACCGATCTCCCCGGCCAGGGTATAGACAGTGGAGGACATCCCCATCTTCGACCTCGGGTCACTACCGGGGCCTACGGGTTCACCGCAAAGGCGCGGAAGGCGCGGAGAGGTCCTCTGCTTTCCGCCCGGTCACTGGCGGGACATCGCATGTTTGACCAACTGCCCACCCAGGCTCCACACCCGACCACGGACCCGCTCCGCCTCGGTCATCACGTCGTCGAAGGCGGAGACGATCATCTCCACCTCCTCCTCGCCGATGATCAGCGGCGGCAGCAGTTTGATGATGTTGACGCCGGGGCCGCCCACCTGGACCAAGATGCGGTGGTCGCGCATCAGAGCCATCACCACCAACTGGGCGAACAGCCCCTTCTGCGCCGCCTCCACCGCGGTCCACGCGGCCCGCAGCCGCATCGGGCGGGGCGGGCGGAACTCGATGCCGATCATTAGCCCTTTGCCCCGCACATCACCGATCATCTCATGCCGCTCCTTCAGCGCCGCCAGCCGTTCCAGCAGCATTCCCCCGACGGTGGCCGACCGTTCGACCAACCGCTCCTCGTCCAGCACGTGAAGCGCGGCCAGCCCGGCGGCCATCGCCATCTCGTTCTGGCCGAAGGTGGTCGAATGGACCTGGGCGCGGTCCAGCGGGCCGAAGACCGCCTTGTGGATCTCTCGCCGCATGATCACCGCGCTCACCGGCACGTAGCCACCGCTGAGGGACTTGGCGATGGTGACGAAGTCCGGTTCCAACCCCCAGTGCTCGCAGGCCAGGAACTTGCCGGTGCGGCCCATCCCGGTCTGGACCTCGTCGCAGATGAACAGGGTGCCGTACTTCCGACACAGCCGCTGGGCCTCGGGGAGGTAGTCGTCGTCGGGGATGTAGACCCCCTTCCCCTGGATCGGCTCGACGATGAAGGCGGCGACGTCCTTCTTCCGCAACTCCCGCTCCAGTCCCTCCAGGTCGTTCATCTCGACCATGTCGCAGCCTGGCAGCAGCGGCTCGAACCCCTTGCGGAAGACCTCGCCGCCGTTGACGGAGAGGGTGCCCAGGGTGAGGCCGTGGAAGGCGTGGTCCAGGTAGAGGACCCGGGGGCGGCCTGTGGCGGCGCGGGCGAACTTGAGGGCGGTGTCCACCGCGTCGGCGCCGGAGTTGGCGAAGAAGACAGCGTCCAGCCCGGGCGGCATTCGCCTCACCAGTTCCTCGGCCAGCAGGCCGGCCAGGAGGGGACAGTCCATCTTGACCAGGTTGGGGCGGGCCAGGTCCAGCATCTCGTGCATCACCTGCCGGATCTTCGGATGGTTGCGCCCCATGTTGAAGACGGAGTAGCCGGATAGCAGGTCCAGGTACCGGTTCCCCTCCGCGTCCCACAGGTACGCCCCCTCGCCGCGGACGTACTGCTTGGCAAATCCGATGATCTCGAGGACGCGGACCATGCTGGGGTTGATGTAGCGACGATGGAGGTCGAACTGGTCGGCCTGCCGCTCCTCAATGAGCCGTGTTATGGAGAACCCCATCTCGCTTCCCCCTTTGACGCTTGACGTTTGACGCTTGACGCTTGACGTATGACGCAGGACGCATCACGCATCGCGTGTCAGGGATTCTGTACTCAACGTTTTGAAGTATGCCTCGACCATTGACTCCACGTCGAGGGTGACCCCCGCCGTCGGCCCTTCCTCCTGCGGCGGATCGCCCCGCTCGCGGGCGGGGAGGGGGAACCGATCCGGCAGCCCCTCCCGACGGTTGAAGGCGTGGCGCAGGTGTTGGATGCGTCGCCCGATCACCAGGAACTCCGCCTCGTCCACTCCCCAGCCGGTGGCCGCGTTGAGCCAGTCCAGAAAAGGGGGCTCGCCCATCTGGAGGGCGAAGTGGCACAGTCCCAGGCTGTCGTAGGCCCGCAGGAGAGGGATGATGACGCCGAAGGCGCGGCCTTTGGCCTCGTAGTCGTACCGGCCAGGCGGACGAAGGCCGTGGAGGGCCAGGTAGGGGGCGAAGGGGGCCAGGTCGGCCATGCCGGAGAGGGTGGCGGAGTGGCGGCCGGGGGCGGGGTCCACGGCGTAGCCCAGGGCCACCCCGGGCTCGTAGACCCCCCGATGCATTGGCAACTCCTGTCCTCCAGCGTGCATCGCCACCTCCCGTGCCTCCGGCCCCAGGCGGGCCGCCGCCCGGAGCACCCCGTCCGCCAGCCACGCCCCTAGCCCCGGCCGCCGGGCCGCGATCCTACGTGTCAGTTCGACGATGGCCTGCCCGTCTCCCCACTGCAGGTCCAACTCGCCCGCCAGGTCCGGCGGAAGCCACCCCCGCTCGGCGCACTCCAGCGCGAAGGCCACCGCTACGCCCACGGAGATGGTGTCCAGCCCGGCCCGGTTGCAGATCTCGTTGCATCGCATCACCACGGCCAGGTCGTCGTTCAGCACCAGCGGGCCGAAGGCGGCCAGGGTCTCGTACTCCGGCTTGTGGCCGGTCCCGCCGTCCGGCAGGCGGACGATGGCCCCGCAGGCCACGGGGCAGGAATGACAGCCGTAGGCCCGGAGGTTGTGCTGGACCACTCCGTCGTCGCTGAGGCGGGCGGAGCGGTCCAACGGAAAGTCGCGGGGGCCGATGCCGGTCCAGTTGCGCACCGGCGCGTCCCCCAGTTCGACCAGCGCGGCCGTCCCCGCCGCCGTGCCGTAGATGCGGAAGGAGTCGATCACCATCTGGACCGGGCCGCCGCTGGGGCGGATGCCGAGCCGTCGGAGGAGGGGGAGTAACCGGCGGAAGAGGGTGGGGACGCGGCGGCTCCAGGGGGAGGGGCGGCGGCGGAAAAGACGGCGGTAGTCGGCGGTGGCCTGCTTGAACCCCTGGGGGTCGGCCAGCGGAGGGCGGGCCTTCCCCCGGGCGACGACCGCCTTGAGCCGTTTCGCCCCCATCACCGCGCCGAGGCCACAGCGGGCAGCGATCCGTCCCCCGTCGTTGACGATGCCCGCGAGGAGGGATCGCTGCTCTCCAGCGGGACCGATGCACGCCACCCGCACGTCCGACCCCAGCCGCTCCCGCAGCGCCTGCTCCGTCTCCACCGTGTCCAGCCCCCAGAGGTCGGCCGCGTCGCGTAGCTCTACATGCTCGTCGTCGACATAGAGGTATGTGGGGCGCTCCGAGGCTCCAGTGACGAAGAGGCCGTCGTACCCCGCGCCGCGCAGGGCCGGGCCGAAGTTACCTCCGCAGTTGGCGTCGCCCCAGGCTCCGGTGAGGGGGGAGCGGGCCACGACCATAAAGCGGCCGCTGAACGGCGCGCCGGAGCCGGTGAGGAGGCCGGGGAGGAAGCCCAAGACGTTCTCCGGTCCAAGCGGGTCGGCTCCCGCAGGCACCCGCTCGTAAAGGACGTGGACGCCCAGGCCGTACCCGCCCAGGTAGGATCGATAGACCGCCTCGGGTGGATGCTCCACCTCGACCCGGCCGGTGGAGAGGTCGACGAAGAGCACCTTCCCCCAGTACCCGTGTGGCATCGCTCACTCCTTGGTGAAATCGGATTCACAATGCCCCGGTTTGCCGAAGGAGTTCCACCGTCTCCTCCGGCAGCGTCTTGGGATCGCCGCCCAGCAGTCGGCAGGTCACCAGGATCTGGATCACCTCCTCCAGTGCCAGCGCCCGGTTCGCCGCCTGCCGCAGCGTCCAGCCGACGGTGAGCAGTCCGTGGTTCTGGAGGAGGACGGCGGGGGCATGTTCCAGCGCCGCCACCACCCGATCGATGAGGTCGGGGTCGCCCGGCAGGCCGAAGGGGACGACCCGCATATCGGTGAAGGGAACGGCGTCCACGCTGATGGGCGGGATCCGTCCCTCGATCAGCCCCAGCGCGGTGGCATAAGGGGCGTGGGAGTGGATGACGGCCTCGATGTCGGGGTAGGCATCGTAAATGGCCAGGTGCATCTTCGTCTCCACCGAGGGCCGCTGACGGCGGTTCGCGGGTTTCCCCTCCGCATTCACCCGCACGATGTCCTCCGGTCGCAGGCTCCCTTTGTGCAGCCGGGTCGGCGTGATCAGGTAGGCCCCCTCTTCGTCGGGGAGGCGCACCGAGACGTTGCCGCCCGTCGGGGTGATCAGCTGGGCTTCGTACAGTTCCTCGACGATCCGGACGATCTCCTCACGAAGGTCTTGCTCGGACATCGGTTGTGACCCCCTTTATGGTAGGATGCGAGAAGCAGAATGCAGGATGCCAGGTACAAGGTGTGCCCTCTGCGTGTGTATTTACAGGTCGTAACTTTTCTCCAGCAGGTCGCGCCAGTGGGCGTAGAGGCGGCGGTAGCGGCGGGATCTGGGGCTGGGCTCGACAGGCGGTTCGTGGCGGACCATCGCTTGAAGCGCTGAGGGGAGGTCGGTGTGGATCCCGGCCCCCACGGCAGCGCAGGCGGCTGCGCCCAGCCAACTGGCTTCCCGGACCACCGGCACGTGGACCGGTCGTTCGCAGACGTCGGCGACGATGCGGGCCAGGAGGGAGGAGCGGGCCAGGCCACCGCAGAGGTGGAGAGCGTCGGCTTTGCGTCCGGTCAACGCCTCCAGTTGTTCCAGGTTCGCCTTGGCGGCGAAACCGATGTTCTCCAGGATGGCTCGAGCGAACGCGCCTCGGGTGGGTGGCTCCTCCATCATCCCCAGGAAGGGAAAGCGGAAGACCGATGGCGGAGGGATGCGGAGGGTGCTGAAGTCGGCGATAGAAGGGCCGATGGAGGCCAACACCTCGCCGGGGTAGGCGGCAGATGCTTCCTCTTCCAATCGCTCGTAGTCGGGATCGGGGCCAGCGAAGGCGCGGGCGAACCAGTGGTACACCGCCCCGGCAAGCCCCGCGTTGCTCTCCAGCACCCATCGGTCCGGAAGGGCGTGGACCCCCGTGTAGAGGCGATGGGCGGGATCGAGGAGAGGGGCAGACAGGGCCATCAGCACCGGCATCGTCGTCCCGGCGACGATCACCGCCTCTCCTTCCTCCAGCGCGCCACATCCGAGCGCGGCGGCCTGGGAGTCGGCGGGTCCGACCACGACGGGGGTCCCCTCCGGCAGGCCCAGGTCCGTTGCGGCCGAGGGAAGGAGCGGACCGGCGACGGTGCCCGATTCGACGCAGGGTGGGAAGATCGAGGTGGGAAGGTCCATCTCCTCGGCCAGGCCCACCGCCCACTTCCGCTCGTGGATGTCGAACAGGAGGGAGGAACTCGCCCCTGTCGGCTCCGAGAGGAGCGCGCCGCTCATCCGGTAGGTCAGCCAGTCGCGGATCATCAGGATGTGGCCGATCCGCTGGTAGGTCCGGGGGCGGTTGCGGCGCAGCCACCACAGCCGTCCCAGAGGGCCCAGGCCCAGGGGCCAGCGGCCTGTCGTCTGAAAGACCTGCTCGCCGAAGTCTCCGGCGATCTCGTCGGCGTGGACCACCCCCCGCGCGTCCCGGTTCAGGGCGCAGCAGAGTTCGCGCCCCTCCGCGTCGAGAAGGACGCACCCGTCCCGCTGGCTCGTGGCCGCGATGGCCCGCGCTTCGGTTGGGGAAGCGTCGGCCCGGCGGAGGGCCTGGCGGGTGGCCTGGGCGACGGCGGCCCACGTCCTCTCCGGGTCGAACTCCCGGAAGAGCAGGTCGTCCTCGCTCTCAACCAGGGGCCAGTCGGCGGTGGCGTCGCCCGCGAGGCGGCCGTGCAGGTCAAAGACGGCGGCGCGAAGGCCCCCTGTGCCCGCGTCCAGCACGATCAGCCATCCAGTTTTTGTGGCCATTGGAACCTCTCCAGCGCCTCCGGGTTGACGACGTTGTGGGGACGTTGGCCTTCAAAGAGCCGCACCAGGTCTTCGGTGACGATGTGGGATTGGTGGATCACGACCTCCGCGGTGTTGCCGCCGATGTGGGGTGTGGCGATGACGTTGGGGAGGGTCAGCAGGGGGTGATCGGGTGGGGGTGGCTCTTCCAGAAAGACGTCCAGCGCAGCGCCAGCCAGGTGGCCGTCCTTCAGCGCCCGGTAGAGGGCGTCTTCGTCGGTGAGGCCGGCCCGAGCGGTGTTGACGAAGTAGGCCCCTGGCTTCATCTTTCGAAATTCCGCTTCGCCGATCAGCCCCTGGGTCTCCTCGTTGAGGGGAGCGTGGAGGCTGACGATGTCGGATTCGCCCAGCAGTTCGTCCAGTCCGACGAGGGTAGCGCCGACCTCGGCGCCGGTCTCCGGAGCGACGTAGGGGTCGTAAGCGAGGACGCGGGCGCCGAAGGGACGCAGCCGCTGAGCCACCCGCCGCCCGACGGCCCCCAGGCCGATCAGCCCCACCGTCTTGCCCCAGAGTTCGTTCCCCCGGTAGTCGTAGAAGGCGTGGGCCAGTTTCTCCATCCCGTCGCCGGGTTGGCGCAGCATCGCCGCCAGCGGCAGGAAGTGGCGCAGGAGGGCGAGCATGAAGAGCAGGGTCAGGTCGGCTACCGCGTCACCGTTGCGGCCGGGGGCGTTGAGGACCAGGATGCCGTGGTCCGTAGCCGCCTCCACGTCGATGTTCACCGGCTCGCCCCGGCAGCAGGCGATCACCCTCAGGTCGGGGGTCTTCTTCAGGACGTACCCCTTCACCTGGTCCACCTCGGTGACCAGGACGTGGACCCCCTCCAGGGCACGGACCAGTTTGGAGCCGGCCAGCACGCGCTGGGATTCGGCGAAGCCGGCGTATTCGACCTCCCCGTACCGGCGGAGGGTCTCCAGTGCGGTCTCGTCGAAGCGGGCGGTGACCAGGATTTTCACACTCATATGCCGACGTCCTGTTTCGCCTGCTGGTAGAGGCGGATGAAGTCGGAGAGGGTCCGCTGGAACTTCATCGCCGCAGTAGCGTTGCCGGAGAAGGCCAGGTCTCCCTTCATCGCTGCCTTGGCGGGGTTCAACTTGCCGCTGAAGATGCGGTCGAAGACGTCGCTATCCATCACCAGTTCGACGGTGGGCTCCTCCTCCGGCTCTCCCAACCCGGCCGCTACCGCCCCATCCTGAAAGCGGGTGTGGAAGAAGACCTCCAGATCGGGAAACTCCATCGCGACGACGAGGTTCTTGCCTTTGCTGGCCTCGATGAAGGCGGGGTCGGCCTGGATCCGTTCCGCCAGTCGACTCAGGACCTTTTCCAGGTCCTCGCGGGACTCGTACATGGTTCTACCTCCTCAAAGGATTGTGGACTAGCGCAAGTCCTTTCGTGTCACGCGGATCACCGATCGGAAGCGGTCCCCTCGGTGGACGGTTTGGGTGAACTCGATGGGGGTATCGTCTTCCAGGTAACTCACCCGGGTGCAGCGGACGACGGGGATTCCTTCGCGGACGCCCAGTTCTCTGGCCTCGTAGGAGCCTGCGACGGAGAGTTCGATCGTGTCGATGGCGTAGGCAGGGGCGACGTGGTAGGTCTCTTGCAGGACCTGGTAGATACTGCGGTCGGTCAGGTCCGCTTCGGCGAGGCCGGGAAACCGGTCGTGAGGGTAGAAGGCGGTCTCTAAAGCCATCGGTTCGCCATCGGCGCGGCGGAGGCGGACGATCCGTACCGTGGGAGTACCGGGGGGGATATGGAGGGCCTCCGCGGCGGCGGGTGGGGCCGGGGCGACCTCCTGGACGCGGACCTGCGCTCCGGCCCGCAACCCCAGCCGCGCGACGATCTCCGTGTAACTCGCGAGCGTGGAGGGGAACGCGTGGAACGTGGCCTTAGGTGGGGCGACGAAGGTTCCTTTGCCTCGCTTCCGCACGACCAGCCCCTCGTTGACCAGTTGCATCAGCGCCATCCGCGCCGTCATTCGGGAGACGCCGCACTCGGTGCTGATCTGGCTTTCCGAAGGCAGAAGGTCGCCTGGTTGGAGGTCGCCGTTCAGGATCTGCTGGCGCAGCTGTTCGCAGATCTGGTAGTAGAGGGGGAGGGGGCTCTCAGGATCCACTCGAAGGGACATCCATGACTCCCCTGTTCAGTTCTTGGACCTAGCCACCTGACACGGAGCCTCCCGCAGGTTCCCTGTGGGCATCCGAGCGAGCCGTAGGGGGCACCCTGCCTATCCACCTGCGCTATCCAGCCGTGCGCAACCTGCGGGAGGCTGGCGAACCGTCGGGTAGCCCGTCTTGGGACAGCGGGTAAATGTATAGACATTATATCATTTATGCGGAAAAGGTCAATCGGCGTACTGCTTGTATGTAACAAGTTGGTAGGTGGGAAGACCGCGGGCGGATGGGACAACGAATCGCAAACGAGTTGACGAGTCGGGAATGAGCCTCCGATTCGTCAATTCGTTTGCGCGGCTAGGGGGCAGGGTGGAGGATCCCGTTCTCCACCCGGTATATCGCCGCTTTCGATCGGAAGGTGGGGTCGAACATCTCGGGGTCGGTCGTGGTCAGGAAAGCCTGGTCGGCCCGTTCCACCTGGTCGAGCAGGAACTGCCGCCGCTGGGGGTCCAGTTCGGCCATCACCTCGTCCAGCAGGAGGACGGGCGCCTCTCCAGTCGTTTCCCGCATCCAGGCCAGTTGGGCCAGTTTGAGGGCCAGGACCGCAGTCCGTTGCTGGCCCCGCGAGCCGAAGGTCCCTAGGTCCACCTCATCCGCCAGGAAGCGCATCTCGTCTCGATGGGGGCCGGTGAGGGTCATTCCGCGAGCGATCTCCTCCGGTCGCCGCTCCCGCAGGCGGGCACGGAAGGCGGTTACCAGGTCCTCGATGTCGATCCCCTCCGGCGGACCGGCGGGCTCTTCGAGGGCCAGACCGATCTGGTAGTTCAAGGCGGGGGGGTGGGCGGGGTCGAAGTTCGGTCGATACTCCAGGCGGAGCCACTCCTGCCCGCCGGTCAGTTCGTGGTGGATGCGGGCGGCGTGGTGGGAGAGACCGGCGATGAGGCGGCGGCGGGCCTGGGAGATGAGGACGCCGTTGCGGGCCAACCGCTCCTCCAGCGGATCCAATTGGGCCGGATCCCCTCCCTCCTCGGCCAGATAGCGCAGCAGGGCGTTGCGCTGGCGGAGGGCGTCGTTGTACGCTTCCAGGGCCGCGCTGTAGGTGGCGTCCACCTGGGAGAGCACGTCGTCCAGGAAGCGACGGCGGCCCGCGGGGGACCCGGCCACCAGGTCCACGTCCTGGGGCAGGAACAGGACCACGTTGAGGTGGCCGGTCAGATCGCGGCGGCGGCGGGGCTGGCGGTCGATGCGGATCTGTTTCTGGAGGCGGAGGTTGCCGTTGCGGGTGCGGACGTGGGCGATGGCGACAGTGATCTCCCGGACGCGCTCGCGGGTGACCACCTCCGCGCGCAGGTGAGCGTAGGGGAGTTGCTCCTCCACGGCGGTCCAGTTGATCAGTTGACGGTCCACCCCGGTGAGGGGGGAGTGACCGGTGGCGAGGTAGTAGATGGCTTCCAGGAGCGTGGTCTTCCCCTGCGCGTTGGCCCCGCAGACGAGCACCGCTCCTTGCGGCCACTCCTGCTCCAGGCGGACGTAGTTGCGGAAGTTCTCCAGGCTGAGTGAGCGGACGTACATCGGGGGTATTGTAGCATGAGAGAAGAGGAAGGGAAAGGTCCGTTTGACATCCTTCGCCCCTGGTGGTATAGTACCTTGTGCCAATTGCAAACCTTCCCGGGGGAGTCCGGGCGAGCCGGGCTGAGAGGGCGCCCGCGGCGAGAGCCACCGGCGCCGACCCCTTGAACCTGATCTGGGTCATGCCAGCGGAGGGAGGGAAGCAGTGGTAAAGGAGGCTGAGCCGTCCCGCTGGCAGGGCGGCTCTTTCGTTATGCGCGCAGTCCTCTTCGTCAACGGCGATCTGCCCGAACCGGAGACGGCTCGGCGTCTGGTGCAGACGGCTGACCTGGTCGTCGCCGTCGACGGTGGATCGCGACACGTCCTCGCGTTGGGTGTCTTCCCCCACGTGGTCATCGGCGACCTGGATTCGCTGGAACCAGACCTGCGCGTCCGATTGGCCGAGGCTGGTACCCGCTTCCTCTCTTACCCCCCTGAGAAGGACGAGACGGACCTGGAACTGGCGCTGCTCTACGCCGTTGAGCGGGGCGCGAAGGAGGTCTTCGTCCTGGGGGCGCTGGGGAAGCGGATCGATCAGACGGTGGCCAACCTTCTCCTCCTGGCCCACCCCGCGCTGGCAGGGGTCGCGGTGCGGATCGTTGCTGGCAACCAGGAGGCCTTCCTTATCCGCGACGAGGGCCTTATCGAAGGCCGCCCCGGCGACACCGTCTCCCTCATCCCGATCGGGGGCGATGCCCGCGGGGTGACCGCCGAGGGGCTCAAGTGGCCGCTCGCCGACGAGACCCTCCGCTTCGGCCCTGCCCGGGGCATCTCCAACGTCCTCCTGGGAAGGGAAGCACGGGTGCGCGTGCGGGAGGGATTCCTCCTGTGCGTGGTCATCCACAAATCCCATCACAAGGAGGCGAAGAGATGAGAAAGCTCGTGATCGGTCTCGTCCTGCTGGCGGCGGCCCTGACCGCCTGTACGCCGTCCACACCGGCTCCGACACCCACCCCGACTGGCCCTCGCACTCTGACGATCATGACCCACGACAGTTTCGATATCAGCGAGGAGACCTTGGCTGCCTTCGAGGAGGCCAACAGCGCTAAGGTGGAGATCCTTAAGTCGGGCGACGCCGGGCTGGTGCTCAACCAGGCCATCCTCAGCGCGGAGAATCCTCTGGCCGACGTGATCTACGGGGTGGACAACACGCTGATGAGCCGAGCGCTGGAGGCGGGGATCCTGGAAGCGTATGAGTCGCCCCTTCTGGCTCAGGTCCCGGACCATCTCGAACTGGATTCCGACCACTACCTGCTGCCGGTGGACTACGGCGATGTCTGTCTGAACTACGACAAGGGCTGGTTCGAGGAGCGCGGCCTGCGGCCGCCGGAGAACTTGGAGGACCTCGTGAAGCCGGAGTACAAGGGGCTGACCGTGGTGGAGAACCCGGCCTCCTCCTCGCCGGGCCTGGCCTTCATGCTGGCGACTATCGGCCACTTCGGGCTGGAGGGGGACTACACCTGGCTCGACTACTGGGCCGACCTGCGAGAGAACGACGTGTTGGTGACCAGCGGTTGGGAGGAGGCCTACTGGGGAGCCTTCACCTACGGCTCCCAGGGCGAGGGGGATCGGCCCATCGTCGTCAGTTACGCCTCCAGCCCGCCGGTCGAAGTGTACTTCTCTGGCGAGGACTTCGAGGAGGCCCCCACGGGAGTGGTGGTCGGCGATGGGAGTTGCTTCCGCCAGATCGAGTTCGTCGGTATCCTCAAGGGTACACCGAACCGCGACCTGGCTGAGGCGTGGATCGACTTCATGCTGGGGACGACCTTCCAGGAGGATATCCCGCTTCACATGTTCATGTTCCCAGCGAACGAGAGCGCGGCCCTGCCCGACGTCTTCGCCCGCTTCGCCGTGATCCCGGAGAAGCCCGCCTTTGTCGCCCCGGCCGACATCCAGGCGAACCGTGAGACCTGGATCGAGCAGTGGACCGAGGTAGTGCTGCGGTGAGGAAAAGGGGCAAGGGACAGGGAGCAGGAGGCACGAGGGGATCGCCTGTCCTCCTGCTCCTTGTGCTCTTGCCCCTTGCCTTCCTGCTTCTCTTCTACTTCTATCCCCTGGCCTCCATCGTTGGGCTCTCCCTGGCCCCTGAGGGCCGCCTCGATCTGGCGGGGTTGGTCCATCTAGTTCGGTCGCCGTACTATGTAAGGACCCTCTGGTTCACTACCTGGCAGGCGGCGCTGTCGACTCTGCTCACGGTGGTCGTCGCCCTGCCGGGGGCTTATGTCTTCGCCCGGTACGTCTTCCCCGGCAAGTCGGTGCTGGAAGCGCTCATCACCGTCCCCTTCGTGCTCCCTACGGTTGTGGTGGCGGTGGCCTTCACGGCGTTGATCGGCCCTCGGGGAGTGCTCAACACGGTCCTGATGGAGGTGCTGGGGCTCGAACGCCCCCCGTTGGACCTTCAGGGCACGTTGGCGGTGATCCTGTTGGCGCACGTCTTCTACAACGCGGTGCTGGTGGTGCGGATGGTGGGCACCCAGTGGGCCAACCTGGACCCGACGGTGGTGGAAGCGGCGCGGGTGCTGGGGGCCGGTCGGTGGCGGGCGTTCTGGGAGGTCACACTGCCGCTGCTGGCACCGTCCTTGGGCGCGGCTGCGCTCCTCACGTTCATGTTCTGCTTCACCAGTTTCGGCGTCGTCCTCATCCTGGGTGGGGGGCGGTACGCGACGCTGGAGGTGGAGATCTTCTATCGCACGGTCTATCTCCCCAATCTCTCCCTCGCGGCGACGTTGGCTCTGATTCAGATCCTCTTTACCTTCGGCCTGATGTCCGCCTACACCCGCGTCCAGGCGTGGCTCTCCGTCCCGCGGAGCCTGCGCCCGCGTCAAGTCACTCAGCGGTCGCCGCGGGCTGTCAGGGAGTGGATGGTCCTGCTCGGGGCGTTGCTCCCCCTGCTGGCGCTCCTCCTGGCCCCTCTGGGGGCCCTGGTGGAACGGTCCCTCACCCTGGGCGATGTGCCGTTTCTGGCCCACTACCGGGCGTTGTTCACCAACCCCCGCCGGTCGGTCTTCTACGTCCCGCCCATCGCTGCCGTGCGCAATTCCCTCTTCTACGCTCTGGCGACTATGGTGCTCTCGGTGGTGCTGGGGTCGATGGTGGCTACCGCGCTCAGCGAGCGGGATCGCCGCCGTCTGCCGTTGGCGCGGGTGCTGGACCCGCTGTTTATGCTCCCGTTGGGTACCTCGGCGGTCACGCTGGGGCTGGGGTACATCGTGGCCCTTGACGAGCCGCCGTTGAACCTGCGCACCTCGCCGGTGTTGGTCGTGCTGGCCCATACCCTGGTCGCGTTGCCCTTCGTAGTCCGATCGGTGCTTCCTGCGCTCCGCTCGATCGATCCCCACCTGCGGGAGGCGGCGGCGGTGCTAGGGGCCTCCCCTTGGCGCGTCTTCCGCGAGATCGATCTGCCCATCGTGGCGCGGGCGGTGGGCGTGGGGGCGATCTTCGCCTTCACCGTCTCGATGGGGGAGTTCGGCGCGACCTCCCTGGTGGCCCGTCCCCAGAACCCCACGATGCCCATCGCCATCTACCGGTTGCTAGGCCAGCCGGGGGTCTCCAACTACGGTCAGGCCCTGGCGATGTCCACGCTGCTGATGCTGGTCTGCACCCTCGGCTTCCTGCTCATCGAGCGGTTCCGGGAAGGGGAGGTAGGAGAGTTCTGACCCCGTTTTTTCACCACAGAGACGCAG
>Ga0209426_1001005_pt1 | contig 21034 bp, 12 predicted proteins | sample Deesub1362B_J571_FD_187697 | JGI IMG/M metagenome (GOLD analysis project Ga0209426, IMG submission 187697) | Deep oceanic, basalt-hosted subsurface ecosystem from Juan de Fuca Ridge flank, Pacific Ocean, CORK Borehole 1362B_J2.571 (SPAdes)... ...
AGCATACAAAGGGCCCCGCTCTCGCTTCGGTCCGGTGCTATTCCAAGTATATGGCAATACAGCCTTGTAGTCAATCGTACTTCTGACCCTCGGACAGGAGTTCGGACATCGCCAAAGAAACCTTTCACTGGCTCGTCCAGCACCGGCATGAAGAGCCGGTGCTGGATCGATTTCCTGCCAGCCCCGCCTGTTTCCGGCGGGGCGGATCGGATATGTCCGAACTCTTGTCCAAACCCCAGTGCTTCCGTGCTCTCTGCGTCTCTCTCCGCGGTTCGGCATGAATCCAGGGGTCTCACCCCGAATTTGGGATACACCTATGCACGAGCGTTTTCTTTCCTTGCTTGAGCAGATGAGGTATAATTACCCAGTCATTCATCTGTGTGAGGAAAGGCTCTATGCGGCACGTGTTTCCGTTTACTGCAATCGTCGACCAGGACCTGATGCGTCGGGCGTTGGTGCTGAACGCTGTCTATCCGCAGATCGGCGGTGTCCTGATCCGGGGAGAGCGGGGCACGGCGAAATCCACTGCAGCCCGGGCGTTGGCTGCGCTGTTGCCAGAGATCACCGTCGTCGCCGATTGTCCCTTCTCCTGCGATCCGGATCAGCCAGCGACGTGGTGCACGTCGTGCCGAGAACGGGCTGCGGCGGGCGAGGAACTGCCCCGCGCCACCCGCCGCACTCCCTTTGTCGACCTCCCCGTCAGCGCCACCGAGGATCGGGTGGTGGGGACGTTGGACATCGAGAAGGCGATCCAGGAGGGTGTGCGGCACTTCGAGCCGGGGGTGCTGGCGGCGGCCAACCGGGGCATTCTCTATGTGGATGAGGTTAACCTGCTGGATGATCACGTGGTGGACATCCTGCTCGATGCGGCGGCGATGGGGGTCAACATCGTCGAGCGAGAGGGGATCTCCTTCAGCCATCCGGCCCGCTTCATCCTCGTTGGGACGATGAATCCGGAGGAGGGCGATCTGCGCCCCCAGCTGCTGGATCGATTCGCGCTTTGTGTGGATGTCCATGGGGTCCGCGATCCAGACCAGCGGATCCTGATCATCGAGCGGAACCTGGCCTTCGAGTCCGACCCCGAGGGGTTCTACGCCGAGTGGGAGCCGCGGGAGAGGGCCCTCTCCCGTCAGATCGTCGAGGCCCGCGCACGGCTTCCTCAGGTCCGTTACACCCAGGCCGACCTCTCCGTCATTGCCACGCTGACGGCGGAACTGCAGGTGGACGGCCACCGGCCGGATCTGGTGATCCTGAAGACGGCTCGGGCGAACGCCGCCTTCGAGGGGCGTATCCGGATCACCGATCAGGACATCTTGCTGGCATCTGAACTGGCCCTCCCCCACCGGCTGAAACGACACCCGCTCCAGCCGGTGGAGACGACGTTGGACGACTTGGGCCAGCGATTGGAGGAGGCCCGCTCCCGCGTCGCCGAAGAGGAAGAGGCGATGGAGTTGGCTGAGGATTCTGAAGGGGGCGGGGAAAAAAAAACGCTGGGGGAGACCAGGGCAGAGGGTGAAGAGGAAGGTAACCGTCGGTTGAAGCCCCCGGGGGAACCCTCACATCAGGCGATCCCCCGCCAACCCTCCAGCGGGGAGTGGTGGGAGGGCGGGCAGGAGGTATTGCCGGGAGAGACCTTCGTCCCCCGTCCGTTGGAGACCCCTCTGGATCGGATGACCCGGATGGGTACGGGTCGGCGGACCCGCACGCGGACCGAGCAGCGACGGGGGCGGTATATCCGGGCCCGCCCCTCTCCGGAGGACCCGAGCGATCTGGCCTTCGATGCCACCCTTCGGGCTGCTGCCCCATATCAGCGCAGACGCCGCCGTCCAGGCGGGCCGGCCCTCTCCGTCCGCCCCAGCGAGTACCATCGGAAAGTGCGAGTTCGCCGCGCTGGAAACCTGATCCTCTTCGTGGTCGATGCCTCCTGGTCGATGGCGGTCGCCGAGCGGATGGAGGCCACTAAAGGGGCGGTGATGTCGCTGCTGGCCGACGCCTACCAGCATCGGGACCGGGTGGGGCTGATCGTCTTCCAGAAGAACGACGCCCGGCTGATCCTGCCCCCCACCAACAGTGTGGAGCGGGCGCAGGAGCGGCTGCGGGATATCCCCGTCGGGGGGAAGACGCCCCTCTCGGCCGGCCTGCAACTGGCTTACGAGGTGATCACCCGTGAGCAGCGCAAACATCCCGATCTGATGCCTCTGATGGTGCTTCTCACCGACGGGGCGGGGAACGTCTCAATGACGGACCTTCCCCCGCAGGAGGAGGCGCACCGGATCGCCGATCTTTTCCCGCAGGCTGGCATCCGGTCGGTGGTTATTAATATGGAGCACAAGGCTTTCGACCAGGGGTACGCCCAGGCGCTGGCCGATCATCTGCAGGCTCCCTGCTACACACTGGATCAATTGCACGCCGAAGCCCTGCTGGCGACGGTGCGGGGGGAACTGGCGGAAAAGGCGGTGTAGTCACTCCGAACGGGAACAGCCCGGCGCGGTCAGAGGCCGCCCGGGCTGTTCTTTGTTTCAGGATCGGTATTGGATTATCTACGGCGATGGTACTTCTGTCGGAACGGTTGATTGTCTCGGGGCTTGGCTTCCGCCACCCGGATCGCCCGTCCGTCGAGTACCTGCCCGTTCAGTTGTCCGATGGCTCGGTCTGCATCGGCTCGCTCTGCCATCTCCACGAAGGCAAACCCGCGGGATTGCCCGGTCATCCGGTCGGTGACCACGTGGACGGAGAGGACTTCTCCTACGGTCCCGAACAGGTCGCTCAGCGAAGCCTCGGTGGTCGTGTAATTCAGGTTTCCAACATATAGTCTCTTCGGCATTCCTCGCTCCGATGTGGGGGCTAGAGAGCCCTCACGTGCACGGCTCGCAGTCCTTTAGGGCCCTGCTCGACGGAAAACTCCACTCGCTGGCCCTCTTGGAGGCTGCGGAACCCCTCTCCCTCGATGGCGGAGAAGTGGACGAAGATGTCCCCTCCCTCATCGCGGGAGATAAATCCGTACCCCTTGGCGTCGTTGAACCACTTGACGGTTCCGGTCTCTCTCTCGTTCACCTGCTACTACTCCTTCTTAAAGATTCTACACGACGAAGTGCCCCCGTGTTCTAACAAAAAACCACCCGGCCTCAGCAAGCCCGGGTGGTCTTCTATTGACACGGCCAGACTTACTTCGCCCTGCAAGCATAGTATAACACGCTTCTTTTAAATGTCAAGAAGCCACGGGAACCGCTGGCTACCCGTCGGAGCCAGCACGGCGGGGCCGCACGCTCAGACGCCAGTCCAGAGGCTCCAGCGACGCCAATCGCTCGAGATGTTCCCGCAACTGGGATTGCACGAACTGCTGCTGCACGGAGACCGGGAAGTACTCCGAGATGACGGCTTCAAAGACGCTGTTGATCTCGGAGTGCTCCCCCTCGTGGGCCATCTGGTATGCGTCCTCCAGCGTCTCGATTCCGGCCCAGTCTTTCTTCGCCATAAGGGAAGCGGCGGTTCGGGCGGCCTCCATGAGGTGGGGATCGGCGGGGGCCGCCAACTGCTCGGGTGTCAGAGTATCCCGTGCCCGCTGCAGCAACTGTACGTGGCTGCCTTCGTCCGCCGCCATCATCCACCAGACCTCGGCGGCCCGTGGTTCGTGGGCGAACATCTCCGTCAGGCGGAGATAGAAGGTCTGTGCAGCCCTCTCTATCCCTATGAGCAGATCAAACAACTCCCCAACCGTGTTATCTCTCTTCTGCTCGCTCATCCTCCCTCCTGTCCCTTGTACATCGTATCCTGCACCCTGCCTCTTGCCCCCTACAGAGCGACCCGCGGCCGATACTCTCCCCACACCTCCCGCAGCACGCCGCAGATCTCCCCCAGCGTGCAATCGACCTCCACGGCGTGGATGAACAGCGGCATCAGCGGCTCGTCCTCCCGGCGGGCGGCCTCCTCGATCCGGGCCAGGGCGGCCGAGACCCGCTCCCCGTCCCGCCGTGCCCGCAGCGCGGCCAGTCGCTCCCGCTGCCGCGCCTCGACCGCGGGGTCGACCACCAGCCGCTCCAGGTCGGCCTCCTCCTCCTCGATCTGATAGGCGTTGACGCCGACGACGATCTGATCCCCCCGCTCCACTGCCTGCTGGTACCGGTAGGCGGCGTCGGCGATCTCCTGCTGGATGTATCCCTTCTCGATGGCCGCCAGCGCGCCGCCCATTCCGTCGATCTTCTCGATGTACTCCTGTGCCTGCCGTTCGATCTCGTTGGTGAGGTGCTCGACGACGTAGGAACCGGCCAGCGGGTCCACCGTGTTGGCCACCCCCGACTCGTGGGCGATGATCTGCTGGGTGCGCAGGGCGATGCGGACCGACTCCTCGGTAGGGAGCCACAACGCCTCGTCGCGGGAGTTGGTGTGGAGGGACTGGGCCCCGCCGAGCACCGCCGCCAGCGCCTGGATCGTGACGCGGACCACGTTGATCTCCGGCTGCTGGGCGGTGAGGGCCGACCCGGCGGTCTGGGCATGGAACCGCAGCCGCCAGGAGCGGGGGTTCTTCGCCCCGAACCGCTCCCGCATGATCCGCGCCCACAGCCGTCGGGCGGCGCGGAACTTGGCGACCTCCTCCAGGAAGTCGTTGTGGGCGTTGAAGAAGAACGAGAGGCGCGGCGCGAAGGTGTCCACGTCCAGCCCCGCGTCGATCGCCGCCTGGACGTAGGCGATGCCGTTGGCGAGGGTGAAGGCGACCTCCTGGACGGCGGTGGAGCCGGCCTCTCGGATGTGGTAGCCGCTGATGCTGATGGTGTTCCACTTGGGGACCTCGGCAGCGCAGTAGCGGAACAGGTCGGTCACCAGCCGCATCGAGGGGCGGGGCGGGAAGATGTAGGTGCCACGGGCGACGTATTCCTTCAGGATGTCGTTCTGCACCGTCCCCCGAAGTTGCTTCGGCTCCACCCCCTGCTCCTTGGCGACGGCGATGTACATCGCCAGGAGGATCGCCGCCGGGGCGTTGATCGTCATCGACGTACTCACCCTGTCCAGCGGGATGGAGTCGAAGAGGACCCGCATGTCGTCCAGGCTGCTGATGGAGACACCGACCTTGCCCACCTCCCCCTCGGCCAGCGGGTCGTCGGCGTCGTACCCCAGTTGGGTCGGCAGGTCGAACGCCACCGAGAGGCCGGTCTGTCCCTGCTCCAGCAGGTACTTATAGCGGGCGTTGGACTCCTCGGCGGTGGCGTACCCGGCGTACTGGCGCATCGTCCACAGCCGACCCCGGTACATCGTGGGCTGCACGCCTCGGGTGAAGGGGTACTCGCCGGGGAAGCCCAGGTCGTTGAGGTAGTCCACCTCCACGTCGGCGGGGGTGTAGACCCGGTCGAGGGGGATGCCGGAAAGCGTCTCGAACCGCTCCCGCCGCTCCGGGAACCGCTCAAGGACCGGCTTGACCGTCCGTTCCTCCCACTCCTGTTTGGCCTGTCTCAGGTCCTTCACAGCGACCTCCTAAGGGTTTCACCACAGAGACACGGAGGACACGGAGAAATCTCAAGGAGGAGAGAGTCTCTGTGCTCTCTGTGTCTCTGTGGTTTGCATCTATTCCCTCCCCGCCAGCAGGTCTTCGATGGAGAGGAGGAAGGGCTCCCCATCGAAGAACAGCGGCTTCTCGTCCAGCAAAATCCAGTAATCGCTTTGGGCCACCTCCTCCATCGAGCACAGAGGTGAGAGGAGGCCACGTCTCAGTTTGTAGTGGAACAGGGCCCGCTGGGCCGTGCAGAGGGGCGCGTCGGGGCTCGGCTGGGCCTCCTTCCAGGCCAGCGTCACCAGGGCCAGGGTGCGGGCTACGCCCATGCTCTGGGCCTGGGTGGGATTTTCCTCGTACGCCTTGAACGTTTGCTCAAGCAGCACCTCGTTGATGTTGGCCTTCCACTCCTCCCGGCTCATCGAATCCCGGGGCATCGCGTAGAAGTCCGCGTTCAATCCGACCTCCGCCAGATTCATGGACAGCGGCCGCACGTTCAGGGTCAGGACCTCCAGCAGGTCGGCGGCCTTGTCCTCCAGCAACACCATCCCCACGTATGTCCCCATCGCCTCGGCCAGGTCTTCCAGCAGCGAGCAGTCGGGATCGACCCCACTCTGCTGGCGGACGGCCTCCGGCCAGAGGGGGTAGTAGCAGCCCGGTGTGATGGCAGCCTCGATGGTCGCGAACTCGGGCTCGCCGACGATCACTTCGCCGGGGGCGAGCTCGGTGACGATGATCTCCCCCGAGGCCGGCTCCACCTCGTTCAGCCAACTGTCCGGATGGACCGCGTAGGCCACGGCGACCTCGCCCAGGTACCAGCGGGGCTGCGCGTTCTCCGGATCGGGCCGCATCAGGAGCTTCCCTTCCGCACCTCCGGTCACTTCATCGGTGGGCATCGCCTCCAGTTCCTCGATCGAGTAAACCCGGGTGGCCAGGTCGTTGTCGTAGATCAGCGCGCAGGCGGTGAACACCGTGACCCCCAGGTCCGGATACTCGTACTTGTCGGCGAGGCCGAGCAGCAGGGTAGGGAACCGGATGTAGACGTTGCTCGCCTGTTGGGGCAGAGAAGGCATCGGCACCTCACCGAGTTGTGCCATGACGCCGTAGGCGTGGGGGGCCTCGAAGAACCACGTGTACCACTTCGGATCGAACCGTTTTTGCTCCATCAGGCCGGGGTGGGCCTGGAAGTAGCCATCCCAATAGTCGATCCAGGCCTGGACGAGCCCCTCGGGATCCTCCTGCGCCCACTGGACGATCGCCTGGACCTCCGGGGTGTAGCAGGCGGCGGGTAGTGTTACCGCCTCTCCGGTGATGGGGTTGAGCCATTCCAGTTTATCGGGTCTAGGCGTGGGGGTTGGTGTGGGGCTGGGGGTTGGGGTGGATGTAGGGGTGGGGACGGGCGTGTAGGTGGGCGATGGTGTCGGGGTAGACGGGCTTTCGGTTGCCGAAGCCGTTGGCTCCGTCGTAGGGCTCGATGCAGGCATCACCTGCGACCGGCATCCTGCCGCCAACAGAGAAAGGATCAGCACGAACAGGATTCCCCTGAAGATGCGCATCTTTTCCTCCTCCAACGAGAGCGGACTGGCTATTGTCTCACGTAAAGAGGGTGTGGGCTCGGACGGTTGTCCAGAATCTTCTCGGTTTCCTCCAGTACGTCCTCCGAGAGGTGAGCGTCGGACGCTTTGACGTTGGAAAGGACGTGCTCCGGCCGGGTGGCACCTGTGATAGCGCTGCTGATCTCCGGCCGTCGAAGGACCCACGCCAGCGCCAGTTGGGACACCTCCAGGCCGATCTCCCTAGCCAGTGCGGTCAGGCGGCGCACTTTGGCGATGTTCTCCTCGGTGAGGTCCTTCTCTCGCTGACCCGGATCCCCGCTCTTCCCAGATATCGATACTTCACGTTTCCCCTCCTTAACCCTGATCTGCTATCTCGAACACCATCACCCGATGGTTGGCCGCGTCGGTCACGTACAGCCGCCCGTCCGGCCCCAATGCCACCCCCATCGGCAGCGCGAAGGAGGAAGCGTCGTAGCCGAACTGGCCGAAGCCGTAGAGGTAGTTGCCCTCGGTGTCGAAGACCAGCACGCGGAAGTGACCCGGATCGGTCACGTAGACCCGGCCCTCCGCGTCCACGGCGACGTAGGGCTTCTCCTCGACGGCGGGGTTGTTCCAGCCGACGATGGACCACTCCCGCACGTAGGTGCCGTCCGGCTCCAGGACCTGCATCCGGTAGTTCCACGAGTCGGCCACGTAAACCAGCCCGTCCGGCCCGAAGGCCAGCCCCACCGGCTCGTCCAGTTGACCGGGCCCGCTCCCGCCGCCGCCCCAATCCCGCAGGAACACCCCCTCGGGGTCGAACACCTGCACCCGCTTGTTGCCCGTATCGCTCACGTAAATCAGCCCGTCCGGACCGATCGCCACGTCGCGGGGGCCGTAGAAGACGGCTGGCCCTTGCCCCACCGTCGCCTCCCCGTAGGTCCCCCACTCGGCGAGGAAGACCCCGTCGGGGGTGAACTTCTGGATACGGTGTGCCCACGTGTCGGCCACGTAGACCGACCCGTCCGGCCCCACCGCCACGCCCCACGGCTCGCAGAAAGTGCCGGGGGGGAGGTGGGCATCGCCGCATCCTTCCCCGTACCCCCACGTGGTCACGAGCTCTCCTTCGAGGGTAAACTTCTGGATCCGGTGGTTCCCCGCGTCGGCCACGTACACGAATCCGTCGGGGGAGACGGCGATGTCGCGCGGCCAGAAGAACGAGCCAGGGTCGCTCCCCCCGCTCCCCCAGATCAGCGTGGCGGTGAGGGTGCGCATCCCCTCGGCGTAAGGATCGGCCGTCTCCACAGGCTCCGTCTCCGCCTCCGGCAGCGGTCCCACCCCGAAGTTCCACAGTCGGTTGACCACGTCCTTGCGCACGTAGAACCGGAAATCCCCTCGCAGGGGCCACTGGCGGTCGGGGGTGTGCGTGCCGCCGGTGATCTCGTCGTAGAGGGTGTAGTCCATCCGATAGAAGATCCGCCAGAGGGCAGTCCGCTTCCTGGCGTCGGTCAGCCATTCCCACAGTTTGGACCAGGTCAGTTTGCGGTAATCCTCCGGCGGCCACCAGAGGTAGAAGTAGTCGAACCGGTAGTAATCGTCCCCCAGGAGAGGCTCGACGGCCGCCCACTCCTCACGACCAGCGATGACCGCTGTCTTGCGCACCGTGTCGGCCGTTGGCTGGGTCCCGTAGTAGACGGCGTTGGGGTAGTTGCGCAGATACCACGTGAAAGGCCACGAAATGTCGGAGCCGTAGGCTACGTCGATGAGGCGGGTCCCGCCCCCCACCCGCAGCGAGAGTTCCTCCAGTTGCTCCATCGTCGTCCGCACGTCCGGCCCCTCGTGGGCGTAGACCAGGAACTCGGCCGGGGTGTCGAAGTTGACGAAGGAGAGCCGGTAGGCCACGTGGACCGTCAGCAGGGAGAGGGCCGCGAAGAGGATCAGGGCGGTCAGGAGGAGGCCGTTGCGGCCGCCGATCCGCCCCCACAGCCAGCCGACCAAGCCGCCGAAGAAGGCCACGCCCACCAGGCCGCCGAAGAAGGTGCCGGTGATCAGCAACTGGTCCAGTTCGACCCCCTGGAAGGGCCCCTGACCGGCAGCCCGGATCAGCGACGCCAGCGCCGCCGCCAGCGCGGGCAGAAGAAGCGCCAGGAGCCAGCCCCGCTGGGACCACACCCGTTCCCAATCGACCAATTCGATCAGCCGCCCGACCAACCAGCCGGTGAGGAGGATCATCGGCAGGGTGAGGTGGACGCTCAGCCAGGGCATCTTCTCCCCGGCGTAGGAGTAGCCGATCCAGGAGAGGACCGACCAATACACCGTGAACCAGATGAAGATCCGACCCCAATCGGGCTCCTGCGCTTCCGCTTTCCGAAGCCGGTGCACAACGGCTCGGACGGTCAGGAAGAGCGACGCAGCCACCGCGCCAACGAGAGGGAGGAACTCGTACAGGGGCATGATGACCAGGTAGTAGAACCAGGGCTGCCCGCCCCGCTGGACCTCCTGCTGTTCCAGCCAGTAGCCGAGGGAGCCGACCCACCCGCTAGCGATCCCCCCGCCGTTGGTGAATACGGTGGTGAAGAGGATCAGGAAGATGCCCAGGTAGATCGTGGCCGCGATCGGCCAGCGGCGACGGTCCCACAGCAGCCCGATGAGGATCGCCAGGAGGACGGTCAGCCCCAGGATCGCGCCGGAGTAGTAGATGGAGGGGGCCGTGTAGTCGGTGGGATGGACGTTCGCCAGGTTGGCCCAGAAGGGGGAGACGGCCGCCGGATCGACCGCCCGCTCGACAATGAAGGAGCCGAGGCGGGAGGCCAGGTGGATGGGGATGGGGGAGGCGAAGGGGAGGACCAGGGTGCCGATTAGGACGATGAGGTGGAAAGTGCGATAGGTCGGCAACCGATGCCACGTGCCTCGCAGGAAAAGGACGAGGGCGACGAGCGTGCCGATCCCGCCGAAGAGGCCGCCGATGATCGCCCAGGCGGGCGGTGGACCGCCCCCTTCCGGCCGCGCGAAGAGCCACCCGGCCCCCAGCGTCACCAGTCCTGCCCCACCGACCGCCAACGCGACGGCGAACGCACCCGCCAGCCCCTCCCGCTCCCACGGCTCCACCAGCGCCCGCGCCACCAGCCGGGCGACGAGGAAGAGGCCGAAGATGGCGGTGTAGATGAAAGCGACCTCCTTGGTGGCGTACATCAGGGAGAGGGCCGCCGCCAGGATGTAGATGTAGCGGTCCCGCCCCTCCTCCAGGTAGCGGAAGATCGCCCACAGGACCAGCATCGCCCACAAGGTGACGGGGATGTCGTGGCGGATGTAGCGGGAGTAGTAGGAGATGGCCGGGGAGATGAGCAGGAGGAACGATGCCGCCAGCGACCCGATCCGTCCCAAATACCGCCGGAAGAGGTAGGGCAGGAGCACCAGCGCTGTCCCCATCAACGCCACCGGCAGCCGGGCGGTGAAGTCGCTATCGCCGAAGAGGAAGAACGAGAGGGCCGTCGCGTGGAACAGGAACGGGCCGTGCATCATCGGGTTGTGCTGGAACCCGTTGCCAACGTAGAGGTCCCAGGAGAACTTGCAGTGGAGGCTCTCGTCGTGGCTCTCCACCCGGTAGCCCAACATCCACAACCGGGAGACCAGGCAGAGGAGCGCGATCAGCAGGTACAGCCCCTGCTCCCAGGTGAGTCCGAGCCCTTTGACGATCGGTCGGTCGAGTTTGCTCATCGGTTCCTCATCATCCATCACGGATTGGCGGTCGCCAGGTCGTCCCGCACCCAGAGGGCGACCTGCTCGACGGCGACGGGGGGAGCGGTCGACTCCCGATAGAGCCACCACCGGGCCGTCCGGTGCCCACCCCACATGGGGGTCCAGACCCGTCGCAATGTGAAGACCTCGCCGAAGTAGCCGGGCGGGATCGGTTTGTTCGCCGGGGCGACGATCAGGGGAGGTCGGTTCATCCCTTCGGGATAGAGGTTCGGGTCGTCGCTCTCCAGCAAGCGGGTGTAGAGCCCATCCGACCCGACCTCCTGCTCGAACCGGCGCAGCGCCCAGACCAGGGCAGGGTCGGCCTCGCCCAGGAAGGTGACGGGGAGGGCCGCCTCCCCGCCGGTGTTGAGCATCGAGGTCCGTTCCATCACGTCGACTAGCACGCGCACCTCGGCGGCGGTGGGCGATCTCACCAGCAGTTCCCGCGGGTCGGCGGGGAGCCGGTGGGAGAGCCGCCAGCCGATGGACCACGTCACCAGCAGGAGGACCAGCCCCAGCGACGCCGCCCCTGCGCGCAACGCGGTGGTCATGCCCCGACGGGCAGCTGCTGCGGGGTCCTCCTCCGGACCCGGCGCGGAGACGGCGAAGCCGAAGGTGGCGGTGAGGAAGACCTGGAGGAGAAGGGCCAGCCCGGCCAGCGCCAGGTCCTTCGGATCGGCAAGGCGAGCGTACCGGGCGAGGGAGAGGCCGGAGTGAGCCCACAGGAGGAGGGATACGGGCAAGTACAGTCCCTCGTTCAGCCATTGGCCCTGGGTCAAGAGCGACCGGGCCAGTTCGTCCACAGCGAGCCCTCCGAGCCCGGCCAGCGGCAGGAGGAGCCACAGCAGATCGGCTGGCTCCCGGCCGGGCATCACGGCCAGTTGGACCGCGCCCACGGCCGCCCAGAAGGTCCACAACAACCCCATCCCGTGCCGCCGCCGGACGGCCATCGCCAGGCCCACCAGGCCGGTCAGGAGAAGGAGCGGCTCGTAGGCCGCGAGGAGCAGCAGGGGAGAGGGGGCCGGTTCGCCACTCGTCGGCCCGAAGCGGGCCAGCCACGCCAGCACCGCCTGGCCGACGTCGGCCAGGGCCACGGGGTGGAGCCCCAGGCCGGTCCCGACGACCAGCACCCCCAGCCCAGCCACCCACGCGCCCCGGCGCAGGGCCGGCTGGACCATCGGCCAGATCCACGGAACTTGCTCCCGCCAGATCCAGAGCCCCCCGGCCAGGGCCAGCAGGAGCCCCAGGAGCAACCCCCACGCCCCCGGCCCCGCCGTCAACGCAGCCGCCAGGCCGATCCCGCCCCAAACGACCCACGAGAAGCGCATCGAGTCCAGGTAGCGGGCAGCGCAGCCCACCAGCACCATCACCCCCAGAGCGGCGGGGATCGTCCCGTCGAGGGTGCGGGAGAAGAAAACGGCGGTGGGGGAGAGGGCCAGGAGGAGCCCCGTCCCCAGCGCACCCCATGCGCCCAGGTAGCGCCGCAGCAGGAGGGGCGTCAGCACCAACCCAACCCCCGCCAGCGCGGGGACCAGTCGGGCCAGGCCGTCTCCGCCGTGGAAGAGGATGAAGAGGAGGGCGTTGAGATGGAGGAGGAGGGGAGGGGATGAGATGGGGGGAAGGGGGGGCAAGGGGACGGAGGGGTGGGCGAGGTGGTAGGCAGCAAGGGCCTGGGCGGCTTCGGCAGAGGAGAGGGGCGCGGCGGCCAGGTCGGTCAGCCGCAGCAGGGCCGCGAGGAGGGCCAGAAAGGCCCACAGAGCGACCTCAAGGGACTGCCAGCGGCTGTCTGGGCCGCGTGGGTTCCGATTCCGGTGCATCGGTGGGTGTCTCCCCCGCTGCCGGGGTGTAGCGGTAAATGGTCACCCCGGCGGCATCGTAAACCGTCTCCAGGATCCGATCGAACTTCGCCAGCCCCGCAGGGGGATAGCGGGTCCGCTCCAACGGACCGACGTAGACATACCTTATACCATACCGGTCCAGCAGCGTCAAGGTTTCGGCCGGATCGGCGGTCGTGTACAGCCGTTCGATGTCCGGCTCCCGACGGGCCGGTTCGTCGTAGTTGCCGCGCCACTGGTGCTCGTGGCCGCCCCAGCCGAGCAGCGTCGGCAGGCCGGTGAAGGCGGAGACCCGTCCCTCGTAGGTGTAGGCCCGGAACCGGTCGCCGGGGGCTTCCAGGATGACGGGCGCGCCGTCGACGTTCTCGTTCAGCCAGGCGATGGCCTCGAAGTCGGCGGTGTAGATCCGGCGGAGATGGGCCGCGCCGTCCAGGGTGGGCGGCCCGTCGTACTCCTGCGCCCGCGCCGGGATCGCCAGCGCCGGGTAGACCAGCCCGGCGAGGATCAGCAGCAGCGCAGCCGCGGCCCAGACCCTCCTCTGCATCAGCCCCCGTGCCAGCCCATACGCTCCCGCGATCCCCCACACCACCCAGGTCTGGAAGTAGAACTTGAAGACGGTGTTCATCCGCGTGCCGAAGATGTCCCGCAGGTAAACGAACTCCACTGCCAGGGTGAGGAGTGCGCCGGTGAGGACGAGCAGCAAGGCGTAAGCGACCTCCGGGTGCAGGGGGGCGTGTCGCAGGGGGGCGGGGCGCAGGAGGACGAGGAGGGCCGTGGTGAGCAGCGCCGCCAGCGCCAGGGGGGTCCAGGGGGCCAGGAGCCGCTCCAGCAGCCGCTGGCCGATCAGCCGGGGGGCGTCCGGGATGTGCTCCAGGCCGGGGATTGGCCCGCCGCTGCGCCAGGCGGCCAGGTACTGGCGGCCCTGGGGGGTGATGAGGGCGGCCAGCAACAGGAAGAGGACCATCCCCAGCAAGATCGATCCGGTCCCGAGGGCCACCTGCCCGGTCTTTATTCCTTCCCTCCGCGCTATCGTGACCGCCAGCGCGACCACGGGGAGAAGGAGGGGGCCGAACATCACCAGGAACTGGGGGAGCCGGGTGGAGTTGAACAGGTTGGGCAGGAGCCCCCCCGCCTGGGAGCGGAAGCCGATCCAGAAAGGCAGGTAGAGGGCGAAACCGCCGACGGCCAGGAGCAGGGCGAAGGTGAGGATGGGACGGGTAGTGAATTGCGAGTGGCGGTGGTAGGAGGACAGGGCGAAGGCGGCGACGACCACGAACAGATAGATGGGAAAGTCCCAGGTGTTCAGGAAGCCCAGGCCGCCCAGGCAGAGGGCGTAGAGGAAGAGTTTCCAGGGGGCGAGCGGGAGGGTAACGTGGAACGTGAAACGTGAGACGTGAAGCGTGAGGCGTCGGCGGGAGCCGGTCGCAGGTCGCATACAGAGGGCGAGGGCCAGGGCGAGGGCCAGGAGGACGAAGGGGAGGCCGAGGAGGTGGGGGTGCATGTCGCCGAGGATGAAGGAGAAGGCCGGGAACTCGTCGATGACCTCCCACTCGGCCGGGTTGGTCGGGGTGTGCCAGGGGGCGTAGTCGTGGATGACGCGGGAGGCCTGCCACCACCAGATGAAGCGGGTGGGGACCCACGATCCCTCGCTCAACGGCGGCGGGGGGACGTTGATGGATCGGATGTCCAGCCACCGCCAGAAGGAGGCCGGGAAGAGGCCTCGCGCGTGGAACACCTCCAGCAGCCCCTCCAGGTTGCCCGTCAGCACGACCAGCAGGGGGCCGAGAAGCCCTCCCCAGGCCGCCTTCTCCTCCCCTTCCCGCGCCAGCAGTGCGTAGACCAGCCCGTAGGCCCCGGTGCAGGTGAGGGCGAAGAGGGAGGCGATGCCCAGGTTGAAGCCGATGGTGGAGGGGACCGCCGAGAGGCGGACGAGCATCCCCATCATCACGTAGCCGAAGTAATAGTAGGAGATGGCGAAGCCGGAGAGCCAGGGGTCGTGCGGCGGGAAGCGGGGGCTCCGCAGGACCGCGTTGAGGAACCCGATCTCCATCCACTTCTCCCCCCCGGCGGTCTCGATGCGCGGCATATGGGCGCGGACCGCGCACCAGGCGGCGAAGGCGGCGATGAAGAGGGCTTCGACGGCGAGGATGTGACGGCGGGAGGGGAGGGAGAGATCGGAAGACCGGGAGACGAGGTACAGGCCCGCGGCCGCTAGAAGGGCCAGGACGACGAGGACGGCGCCACCGGTGTTGGGGAGCCAGCCGAAGGTGAGCAGGATCCAGAAGAGCCACCCGCCCACCAGGAGCCCCAGTGGGCGGGCGAAACTGTATCCCCGGCCGGGGAGGTGGCGGAAGAGTCGCAACGTCAGCGGGAGCGCCGCCAGGCCGAACAACTGGAGTCCGAGATACCAGCGGAAGATCATCCCGCGCGCAGCACCTTTTCCGCCGCCTCAAGACGGGCCAGCGTCCGCTCCCGGCCCAGGATGCTCAGCGTGCCGAAGAGGGGCGGGGAGACCTTCTTGCCGGTGGTCGCCCAGCGGATGAGGCCGAAGACCTGCCGGTTCTTCAATCCCAGCTCCGCCACCAGCGCCCGGAGCGCTTGCTCGATCCGCTCCTCGTCGAAGTCCGGCAGGTCGGCCAGCACTGCCCGCACCCGGGCCAGGACCTCCGCGCTCTGCTCCGCGTCCAGCCCTTTGGGGATCATCTCCTCCGCCGTCGGCGGCTCGATGTCGACGAAGAAGAAGTCGGTCAGGGCGACCACGTCGTTCAGCCGCTTGATCCGCTCCTGGACCAGCGGGACGATCCGGCGGAGCATCGCCCGCGTCTCCTCCGGGCACGGATCGGGCACCAACCCGGCCCGCTGCCAGACGGGGATCAGCCGCTCCAGCAGGTCGTCCTGGGAGAGGTTGCGAATGTAGACCCCGTTCATCCAGTCCAGTTTGTCGTAGGAGAAGATGGCCGGGGCCCGGTTGACGCGGGAGAGGTCGAACCGATCGATCAGTTCCTCGCGGGTGAAGATCTCCTGCTCGTCCCCCTGCCCGGGCGCCCAGCCCAGCAGGGCCAGGAAGTTGAACAGGGCGTCCGGCAGATACCCCTGGTCGCGGAACTCGGTGATGGAGATCGCGCCGTGCCGCTTGGAGAGTTTCTTCCCGTCGGGACCGTTGACCAGCGGGACGTGGCAGTAGACCGGCGGCTCCCACCCCATCGCCTGGTAGATCAGGATCCGCTTGGGCGTACTGGCGATCCAGTCGTCTCCCCGGATGACGTGGGTGATCTGCATGTAATGGTCGTCCACCACGACCGCCAGGTGGTAGGTGGGGAAGCCGTCGGACTTGAGGAGGATCTGGTCGTCGATGCTAGCGTTTTCGAAGGACATCTCTCCCCGGAGCATATCGTGGAAGATGGTGCGGCCGGTCAGGGGGACCTTGAGCCGGATGACGTGAGGCTCGTCGGGGGAGATAGCGTCCGGCGGTAGGCTCCGACAGCGGCGGTCGTACATCGTCCGCTGCCCGCGGGCCCTCTGCATCGCCCGCACCCGCTCCAGCCGCTCCGGCGAGCAGTTGCACCGGTAGGCCCACCCCCGCTCGATCAGTTCCTCGGCGACCTCCCGGTACAGGTGCAGCCGTTCGGACTGGAAGTACGGTCCATACGGCCCGCCGACGGCGTACTTCTCGGCGTCCTTCACGCCGGCCCGCTGCAACTCCTCCAGCCCTGGCCCCTCGTCCCAATCCAGCCCCAGCCAACGAAGGCCCTCCATGATCGTCTCGATGGAGCCAGGCTTGAACCGGGTGCGGTCGGTATCCTCGATGCGGAGGATGAACTGCCCGCCCATCTTGCGGGCAAAGAGCCAGTTGAAGATCACCGTGCGGATGTTGCCGATGTGCGGATCGCCGGTCGGACTGGGTGCGAAACGAACGCGAACGGTCATCACCTCACCTCGTGTGTGTGCTTAACCACAGAGACACAGAGGGCATAGAGTTTTCTCCAGTTTTTTCCTCCACAGACAACCCCTCTGTATTCTCTGTGCCTCTGTGGTGTAAATTAGACCGGTTGCATTTTACACGGGGGAACGGAGGGCGTCAAGGGCCGCCACGAATGGAGCACGAATGCACGAATGAGGCGCGGATCTATTCGTGCAGGATCTATTCGTGCGGGATCTATTCGTGCATTCGTGCTCTATTCGTGGACGGCAGCAGCCGGCGCAGGAACTGCCCCGTGTAACTGGTCTCCACCTGCGCCACCTGCTCTGGCGTTCCTTCGGCGACGATCCACCCTCCGGCATCGCCCCCCTCTGGTCCTAGGTCGATGATCCAATCCGCCACCTTGATGATGTCGGGGTGGTGCTCGATGATGACCACCGTGTTGCCGGCGTCCACCAGCCGGTTGAGCACCGCGATCAGTTTGTCCACGTCGGCGGCGTGCAACCCCACGCTGGGCTCGTCCAGCACGTAGAGGGTGCGCCCTGTGGCCTTTTTGGAGAGTTCCCGCGAGAGTTTCACCCGCTGCGCCTCACCGCCGGAGAGGGTCGGTGCGGGCTGGCCCAGGCGGATATAGCCCAGCCCCACGTCCTGCAGGGTCTGCAACTTGCGGCGGATGGTGGGGAAGGCGGAGAAGAACTCCGCCGCCTCGTCCACCGTCATATCCAGCACCTCGGCGATGTTCTTCCCCTTGAAGCGGACCTGGAGGGTCTCCCGGTTGTACCGCCTGCCCTTGCAGACGTCGCAGGGGACGTAGACGTCGGGGAGGAATTGCATCTCGATGCGGAGCGTGCCGTGCCCCTGGCACGCCTCGCAGCGGCCGCCCTTGACGTTGAAGGAGAACCGACCAGGGCGGTAGCCCCGGATGCGGGATTCCGGCAGGGAGGCGAACAGTTCCCGGATCGGGGTGAAGAGGTTGGTGTAGGTGGCCGGGTTGGAGCGGGGCGTGCGGCCGATGGGAGATTGGTCGATGTTGATCACCTTGTCGATGTGCTCCACCCCTTCGATGTCGTCGTGGTCGCCCGCTGGCTCACGGGAGCCGTGGAGGATCTGGGCCAGACGGCGGTAGAGGATGTCCACCAACAGGGTGGACTTGCCGGAGCCGGAGACGCCGGTGATGCAGACGAACATCCCCAGCGGGATGCGGACGTCGATGTTCTTCAGGTTGTGCTCGCGGGCCCCTCGGATGACCAGGAACTTCCCGTTACCGGGCCGTCGCCTTTCGGGGACCGGGATGGAGCGTCGGCCGGAGAGGTAGGCCCCGGTGACGCTCTGAGGGTGGTTCAGGACGTCCTCCAGCGTCCCGGCGACGACCACCTCGCCGCCCTGCTCCCCGGCCCCCGGCCCCAGGTCGATGATCCAGTCGGCTGCGCGGATCATCGATTCGTCGTGCTCGACGACGATGAGGGTGTTCCCCAGGTCGCGCATCCCCATCAGGGTGCGGATCAGGCGGGCGTTGTCCCGCTGGTGCAGACCGATGGTCGGTTCGTCCAGCACGTAGAGGACCCCCGTCAGTTGGGAGCCGATCTGGGTGGCCAGCCGGATGCGCTGAGCCTCCCCACCCGCCAACGTCGCCGCCGTCCGATCCAGCGTCAGGTAGTCCAGCCCCACGTTGACCATGAACTGGAGCCGGTCGCGCACCTCCTTGAGGATGCGCCTCGCAATCAGCCACTCCTTCTCGGTCAGGGGACTGGTCTCAGGTTTCAGGGTTTCAGGTTCCGGGTTCTCCGCCTGAGACTCTGAGACCTGGAACCTGAAGCCGCTCAACTCGTCGATCCACTGGAGGAGGCGGCTCACCGGCCATCGGGTGATCTCGTAGATGTTCTTGCCGGCGACGGTAACGGCGAGGGCCTCGGGGCGGAGTCGAGCGCCGTTGCAGGCCGGGCACGGCTTGCGGCTCATGAACTCCTCGATCTTGGCCCGGATGTAGTCGGAGGAGGTCTCTCGGTACCGCCGCTCCAGGTTCGGGATCACCCCTTCAAAGCGGGTGCGGAAGACGCGGCGGCCGCCGTCCCGCATCACGTAGTGCACCGGGATCTCCTCGTCGCCGCTGCCGTAGAGGATGATGCGCTGCTGGGCGGGGCTCAACTCCCGCCAGGGCCGGTCGGTGGGGATGTCGTAGTACCGGGTCACCGCCTCCAGCATCTGCCAGTAGACCCCGTTCCGGTCGGTGGTGTTCCAGGCCTGGATCGCCCCCTCCTCCAGCGAGAGGTCGGGGTTGGGGACCACCAGGTCGGGGTCCAACTCCAGCCGGGTGCCCAGCCCCTGGCAGGTGGGGCAGGCCCCGTGGGGGCTGTTGAAGGAGAAGGTGCGGGGCTCGATCTCCGGCAGGCTGATCCCGCAGGCGGGGCAGGCCAGGTGCTCGGAATAGAGCAGGTCGCGGGGCGGGTCGGATGAGACGTCGTTGACGATGACGATGCCGTCCCCCATCTGGAGCGCGGTCTCCACCGAGTCGGTGAGGCGGGAGCGGAAGCCGTCGTCGATCTTCCCGGGGATGATCAGCCGGTCCACCACCGCCTCGATGGTGTGCGTCTTGTACCGGTCCAGAGAGGGAACAGAGCCCTGTGCCCCTATCTCGTCTACGTCCCACACCTCCCCGTCCACCCGGACGCGGACGAAGCCGGCCTTGCGCACCTCGTCGAAGACCGCCTGGTGGTGCCCCTTGCGGTCCTTGACCAGGGGGGCCAGGATCTGAAAGCGGGTACCGGGGGGGAGGGAGAGGATGCCGTCCACGATCTCCTGGGCCGACTGGCGGGTCACCTCCCGGCCGCACTTCGGGCAGTGGGGCACCCCGATGCGGGCGTAGAGGAGGCGGAGGTAGTCGTAGATCTCGGTGACGGTGCCCACGGTGGAGCGGGGGTTGTGGGAGACCCCCCGCTGGTCGATGGAGATGGCCGGGGAGAGCCCTTCGATCTGGTCCACGTCCGGCTTCTCCATCTGCTCGAGGAACTGGCGGGCGTAGGCGGAGAGGGATTCGACGTAGCGGCGCTGGCCCTCGGCGAAGATGGTGTCGAACGCCAGGGACGACTTGCCGGAACCGGAGATGCCGGTGATGACCACCAGCCGGTTCCGGGGGATCTCCACCGTGATGTTCTTCAGGTTATGTTCCCGCGCGCCGCGGACGATGATTTTGTCCTGACCCATTCCTCTCCCCGCCACAGAACGTTTGTTCCCCAGGCATCCGTGTATTTTAACACGAGAGAGGAAAAGGGGCAAAGAAATGTTGTACTGAGGTTTAGACAGGGGTTCGGATACACCTGATCCCCCCGTCGTAAGCAGGCGAGGCTGGCGGGAAATCGGCCTGGCACTGGCTCCTCAGGCTGATGCCAGGCCCGCCGGGAAGGCGAGGTGGGGTGCTTGCGCGAACTCCTCTTCCCGGCGATAATATCGCCCAATTGCGGCATCCAGAACGCTGTCAGAGCAGAGGAGATGTTACGATGCGCAAGAGCCTGCTTTTCGCCCCGCTCTTCCTGGGTTCCCTCGCCCTCTTGGCCCTCTGGGCTGCTCTCGACGACCCGGCCGAGGCAGCCACGGCGCGTGCTCTCGCCGCCAGCCCCGGCGACGTGGTCATCAACGAGGTGGCCTGGATGGGGACGGCGGCCAGTTTTGCCGACGAGTGGATCGAACTCCACAACACCACCGACCGCGATATCGACCTCACGGGATGGACGTTGGCCGCAGGTGATGGCTCGCCGAGCATCAGCCTGAAAGGGGTGATTCCCGCCCATGGGTATTATCTCCTCGAACGGTCCGACGATGGGACCGTGACCGATACTCTGGCCGACCAGATTTACACCGGTTCTCTGAACGACGCGGGCGAGGTCCTCACCCTCACCGATGCGCTGGGCACGGTGATCGATACCGCCAATGGGGACGGCGGCCCTTGGCCCGCGGGAGCCAACAATCCCGATTATACGATGGAACGGATCAACCCCGCCGCGCCCGACACCGACGCCAACTGGTGCACCAACGATGGCCTCACCCGCAACGGTCTCGACGCCGACGGCAATCCCATCAACGGCACGCCCAAAGCCCGGAACTCCTGCTACGCCGCTCCCGGGTTGAGCCTGTCCAAGGTGGGCCCTGAGTCGGCTACGGCGGGCTTCACTCTCACCTACCGTCTGCTCGTCAGCAACACCGGCGCTCTTCCCGCCGCTGCCGTTGTCGTCACCGACCGGTTGCCTGTCGGCCTCGCCTTCGTGACGCAGACCTCCCCCTTCACCTTCACCCGGCCCTCCAGTCGCACCCTGGTCTGGGAGGTGGGAGACCTTCCGACGGGGACCCTTCGCCTCATCACCCTTACCGTCCGCGCCGCACCCGACCTGACCAGCACACTCACCAACGTGGCGACGGCGACGGAGCGGTCCGGCCGCATTGAGACGGCCTCCTGGGCCGTGTCGATCCTTCCCTACGTGCGGCTCTACGCGCTGGAACCGGTCAACTACGGAGGAGGCGGGGAGGCGGCTGT
>Ga0209426_1001006_pt1 | contig 21014 bp, 20 predicted proteins | sample Deesub1362B_J571_FD_187697 | JGI IMG/M metagenome (GOLD analysis project Ga0209426, IMG submission 187697) | Deep oceanic, basalt-hosted subsurface ecosystem from Juan de Fuca Ridge flank, Pacific Ocean, CORK Borehole 1362B_J2.571 (SPAdes)... ...
CCTCAAGCTCCATCAGCGCTTGGGCCAGAATCCTTACCCCCTCCCGCAAGGCGTCCAGCTGCCCGTTGTCCTTGTACTTGCTCAGAAGCTCCAACAGCGCCATCCTTAGGTCGGTCACCGGTGGTTCCTCCTTTCTTGTTGGATTCACTCCGAGAAGGAACCCACCGGTGGCCGCTTGGTCAACCCCTCGCGTCTCGGCTCAGTTACCCAAGCCCTTCAGCCCGCGGCCGCCAGATTTACACCACTACCTGGGACTCTACTCGGAGCTCCTGGGAACCCGCTTCTGCAATGAGTGAGGGCACGTTGGCGATAAACCCGCTTTTTTGAAGGATATGGCTATGTGACGACTTAGAAGCCCCCAGCCATAGCGGGACCGGAAAGCTCCAAAGGCGGCCGCGATCTCGCCGAACGGGGGCTATTGCTGTTAAATAGACCGTCTTGGCCGGTGCTTTACAAACCGGGAGGTTGAGGAACCCCTTTGTCTGACCCCAAAAGTCAAAGGTAAAGACCTGATTTCATAGCTCAAAATTCGAGGATGTAACCCGGCACCACGTTGTAAAGGGTCTCGTGCGGCGGGTTTTTCACTTGCTGTAGGAGATCGTAATAGACGATCCTCTCTTTTCCCTCATACGGTTTCAGCCGCCAAAACCTCTTTTCCCCATCCTTCCTTACTAATTCCAGCCTCTTTTGGAGTTCGCCGCTTTTGCCGAGCTCAACAAGCTTGGGGTACCAGTCGATGATGGAGTAGTCACAGACCCTAAGGTGCAATTTCCGCGTGCGCCCGTCCTCTCGGGTTTTGGTTCTTATGGCGAAGACCTTGAAAGGTTCAAGATCCTCGGCGGAATCGGCGCCGAGTATTATCAGCGGCGACACATAGAACAACGCTATCATCAGCGACTCAAATGCTGTTTTATCCACCCCTTTGGGTTTCCTTATGCGGAAAGGACATTCAAGCGAAACGAAGGGTTTACCGAGATCCTTTGCCAGCGTTTTGTGGATTCCGAGTGCCCTGTATCTGAAAGCCTTCTTAAGGTACTTCACGTGTTCCGATACATCCATTTCTCTCTTGTAATAAACCACGCCCCTCAAATTTTTCACAACCGCAGGCGATATGTCGATCATATTCTTTAAATTTTAACGGGTCATCTATGAAAGCGCGCGCCCGGTCAAGTCCCATTTCTTCCCTTCACCCTTGCTCCCAAACCCTTGGGCCGTTTCGATTGGACACACCGTCCTTTGCTGGACCAAATCCTCTCTAGGGGAAGCTCCCGTGCGTTCCGGACTTTCTCCGGGGGATCCTGCCTAAGGCAAGGTCCCTGCCCGCTGGAGTAGCTTCAGTCCGTGAGCGTCGAGCTAGTCCGTCTTGTTCACCATCCTCGGTATGAGCCTGGCCTTGCCGACGTGGACCTGGTCGTGGCCGAGACCTATATCCTCCTACGCCGAGTCGCGGGCTATAGGGCGACGATCTCCTTCTTGGAGCTCGTGGGGGCAAGCCCCGGATAAAGAAGCTTTATTCCGATCCCAGGCTGGAGGGCGAGGCCGAGAGGATCCTCAGATACTACACGGGTCAGGGCTTCAGCTTTGTCGGTGCCGTGAGTTTTGCTGCGACGAAGCGGGAGAGGATCGAGGAGGTCTTCGTGTTCGACCGCCACTTCCTAATCATGGGCTTTCGCACCGTGCCTCCTTCCCCTGCCTCTAAAACGGGGGCAGACAAATCCCTTTCAGGGTTTTGGTGGGGTTTCTGCTTCCCAAAACCGAACAACCGTTCGAACATAAAACCCTATAGTTTCAATCCCTGTCAGGATTTTGATGGGGTTTCTGCTACATCCAAGGCGGCCTCCATCCTCAACGACACCAACATGTTTTAATCCCTTTCAGGGTTTTAGTTAGGGTTCTGGATCAAATCCTGGATGAGTTCAAACCACTATATAAATTTCAATCCCTTTCAGGGTTTGGCATGGTTTCTACATGGCAACCCAATGGTATCTGTCCAACGGGAGGCTATCAATTTTTAGGGGGATTTCTGCTTCCAACGCAACACGCGTTGGACAAATTTCTGCAAAGGTTTCAATCCCTTTCAGGGTTTTGGTGGGGTTTCTGCTCACCGTACCACGCCCCGCCCTTGTCAAAATTCTCCGGTTTCAATCCCTTTCAGGGTTTTGGTGGGATTTCTGCTGCTCGTAAAGAGCGTGTTGGATGGTTTAGCGCTTGCATTTAAGTTTCAATCCCTTTCAGGGTTTTGGTGGGATTTCTGCGCGATTGAAGTCGGAAACTTTGGGGCTGCAGTCGTGTGCAAGTTTCAATCCCTTTCAGGGTTTTGGTGGGATTTCTGCGTGGTTTACGGCTGGGAAGACGCGCGGCAGTTAAGGTTTCAATCCCTTTCAGGGTTTTGGTGGGGTTTCTGCCGGAAGGAGTTATACATTGCCGATGGGCCCAACTCCCGAGTTTCAATCCCTTTCAGGGTTTTGGTGGGGTTTCTGCGTGCGTCGGGATGACAGCTATTGGGTTACTTTTGATAGGTTTCAATCCCTTTCAGGGTTTTGGTGGGGTTTCTGCGTGGTTAGCCGGCCGTAAGTCTTGAGCTCCCACAAGAGGTTTCAATCCCTTTCAGGGTTTTGGTGGGGTTTCTGCTCGCGGAGGCCGCGGAGGGCGACCATCGGGCGTTAATGTTTCAATCCCTTTCAGGGTTTTGGTGGGATTTCTGCGGGCGTCATGTTTGGGTAGGACGATGTTGGTCCTGTTAGCAAGTTTCAATCCCTTTCAGGGTTTTGGTGGGATTTCTGCAGGACGTAATTGCCCTTCCCCTCTACCTTATGGATCACAGGTTTCAATCCCTTTCAGGGTTTTGGTGGGATTTCTGCGGCACCATGCGGTATGCCTATAAAGGCTACATCATCGAGATTTGGTTTCAATCCCTTTCAGGGTTTTGGTGGGATTTCTGCGACCCTAATCGGGGAAGTTATCACCGACTGGGGGAAGAGTTTCAATCCCTTTCAGGGTTTTGGTGGGATTTCTGCACCCGCCACCGGTAATTGGCGGGAGTGGGGAAAATTTAAGTTTCAATCCCTTTCAGGGTTTTGGTGGGATTTCTGCTCTTGGATCTGTGGGAGTTCAAGCTAGCCCCACAGATCCAGTTTCAATCCCTTTCAGGGTTTTGGTGGGATTTCTGCTGGGAGTGGCGCATGTTGCTCCCAGATGGACGAACCATCACGTTTCAATCCCTTTCAGGGTTTTGGTGGGGTTTCTGCTTCCCTGGGTGGCAAGGGTCCGAAGGTCCCCAGGGGCGTTTCAATCCCTTTCAGGGTTTTGGTGGGGTTTCTGCAAATCCGCCGCAATTATAGTTACACCGATGATTATGCTTGTTTCAATCCCTTTCAGGGTTTTGGTGGGGTTTCTGCTCGGACCGCTCCCCTTGGGACTATGCCGTTGTAGTCCCGTTTCAATCCCTTTCAGGGTTTTGGTGGGGTTTCTGCACCGATGACTACGCTTGGGACAATGCCAACAATTTCGTTTCAATCCCTTTCAGGGTTTTGGTGGGGTTTCTGCGTGTATCACTGGTATGCTCCCGTAGAGACCATGCAAGCACCGTTTCAATCCCTTTCAGGGTTTTGGTGGGGTTTCTGCAGGGTTGGCAGACCATGAGGCGCGGGCGCAGGACAGGCACAGTGTTTCAATCCCTTTCAGGGTTTTGGTGGGGTTTCTGCCCTTCCCGCTCCACGGAACCACTCCCACACCTTTCGGGTCAGGTTTCAATCCCTTTCAGGGTTTTGGTGGGGTTTCTGGCGGTGGTTTACAGCAGTGGTGCTGGTATTTATGTCATGGCGTTTCAATCCCTTTCAGGGTTTTGGTGGGGTTTCTGAGGCGGACCGGGGCCGAGTTCCACGGCCCCGTAGATCCAGTTTCAATCCCTTTCAGGGTTTTGGTGGGGTTTCTGCGGACGCAGTCTTAAAGATCCAGGGACGCCCCCCACCCGCGTTTCAATCCCTTTCAGGGTTTTGGTGGGGTTTCTGAAGAAGACGCCTCTCCCCTCACCGAAGAGGAAATGAAGCGCATGTTTCAATCCCTTTCAGGGTTTTGGTGGGGTTTCTGAGCTGGAGATGTCCAAGTGTTGAATTCTCCCGCTCTCGTTTCAATCCCTTTCAGGGTTTTGGTGGGGTTTCTGTCCGCAGGTGTGCAGTGGATGAGATTGGCATGGGCGGGGTTTCAATCCCTTTCAGGGTTTTGGTGGGGTTTCTGTTGCCGTTTTTGCCATATGGATACCCATAAGATCCGGCATTCTGTGTTTCAATCCCTTTCAGGGTTTTGGTGGGGTTTCTGCGGGTTCCCCTGGTCCTCACCCGGGCCGTTGGCGTAGAGGTTTCAATCCCTTTCAGGGTTTTGGTGGGGTTTCTGCTGACGGGGCGGGAAGAAATCGCCGAGGTCCTCCAGAGGGAGGTTTCAATCCCTTTCAGGGTTTTGGTGGGGTTTCTGCTTCCCACCTTCCCCACCCAGGGAAGATAATTCCTTCCCTGTTTCAATCCCTTTCAGGGTTTTGGTGGGGTTTCTGCCCTCTCCTTCGGTGTCGGGTTCTTGGCGGGTAACATACCGTTTCAATCCCTTTCAGGGTTTTGGTGGGGTTTCTGCTGACGGGGCGGGAAGAAATCGCCGAGGTCCTCCAGAGGGAGGTTTCAATCCCTTTCAGGGTTTTGGTGGGGTTTCTGCGCGGAGAACCCCTTGTTCCGACTTGGGGTTCTCCTCGGGTTTCAATCCCTTTCAGGGTTTTGGTGGGGTTTCTGCGGACTGGCTGTGTACAACTACGGGCACTGCGTCTATGGTTTCAATCCCTTTCAGGGTTTTGGTGGGGTTTCTGCAAGGTGATGAAGTTACAGCATTTGCCGAAAAGCTTGAAAAGTTTCAATCCCTTTCAGGGTTTTGGTGGGGTTTCTGCGAGGAACAGGACGTCCCGATCCGTGCCACTGTACTCGTTTCAATCCCTTTCAGGGTTTTGGTGGGGTTTCTGCAGGAGGTTCTGGCCCCGTTCGTCACCCTGGAGGAAGCGGTTTCAATCCCTTTCAGGGTTTTGGTGGGGTTTCTGCTTCGTATTTATCGCAACAACAAATCTAACCCTATTACCTTGTTTCAATCCCTTTCAGGGTTTTGGTGGGGTTTCTGCTCCTGGGTATTGGTACCCAGGCTACCGAGAAGAAGTTGTGTTTCAATCCCTTTCAGGGTTTTGGTGGGGTTTCTGCTGCCGAGTTTGGGGCTAAGGCCGACGGTGCACCTACTGCCTCGTTTCAATCCCTTTCAGGGTTTTGGTGGGGTTTCTGCTTCCTGGATCTATCCTGCGCGCTCTTTTTTATACCTTAAAGTTTCAATCCCTTTCAGGGTTTTGGTGGGGTTTCTGCAAGGGGGGTAAGATGACTAATGAGATAACCGAAAAAATGGTTTCAATCCCTTTCAGGGTTTTGGTGGGGTTTCTGCGTGGTGGTGGTTGCCACCACGGAGGCAGAACTCCGTAGGTTTCAATCCCTTTCAGGGTTTTGGTGGGGTTTCTGCCGTTCGGAATTGTCCCTATCTCCGTCTTTCGCCCCGTCTTTAGTTTCAATCCCTTTCAGGGTTTTGGTGGGGTTTCTGCGGCAAAGGTGTTTGGAGTCTCCTCCGTGTCCGTCTTCCGTTTCAATCCCTTTCAGGGTTTTGGTGGGGTTTCTGCCTCCGGCCAGTCTTTATGGCTGGCCGGGAGGAGGTCGCGTTTCAATCCCTTTCAGGGTTTTGGTGGGGTTTCTGCTCCGTGGTGCGGGCCATATCGGCCTTGTCCCGGAAATGGTTTCAATCCCTTTCAGGGTTTTGGTGGGGTTTCTGCGGGAGGGAGGAAAGGGGGTAAAAGTGCAAATTTCTAAGGTTTCAATCCCTTTCAGGGTTTTGGTGGGGTTTCTGCAGGGTGTCGCGATCGAGGTACGCTTCGCGTTCGAATTCTCCTGTTTCAATCCCTTTCAGGGTTTTGGTGGGGTTTCTGCGCTCTTATTCTCTTCCCCATTCAATCCAAAACGCTATTATGTTTCAATCCCTTTCAGGGTTTTGGTGGGGTTTCTGCGCCACAGGGTGCCCGGTCCTCTCCGCCGTCCAACCCGAGGTTTCAATCCCTTTCAGGGTTTTGGTGGGGTTTCTGCTCGGAGTCGCGTCAGTATCGGTCTTCCGCCCCGTCTTTAGTTTCAATCCCTTTCAGGGTTTTGGTGGGGTTTCTGCGGGTCTCCTCTGTATCGGTCTTCCGCCCCGTCTTTAGTTTCAATCCCTTTCAGGGTTTTGGTGGGGTTTCTGCGGTTCCATGATCAGAGTTTGGATCGACGTCTATTGGGGTTTCAATCCCTTTCAGGGTTTTGGTGGGGTTTCTGCGGTTACTGTAGCCCCAAGCGCGTTCGGTGGGCTAGGGAGCGAGTTTCAATCCCTTTCAGGGTTTTGGTGGGGTTTCTGCTTTACGCGATAAAAGAAGGGGATACGGCAAGGGTTATGGTTTCAATCCCTTTCAGGGTTTTGGTGGGGTTTCTGCTGTTAAAAATTGATGCGGAGTTTAGGAACTTGCTATTAGTGTTTCAATCCCTTTCAGGGTTTTGGTGGGGTTTCTGCAAAAGCCCAACGAGAACAGATTTTGGGATGATCATCGAGTTTCAATCCCTTTCAGGGTTTTGGTGGGGTTTCTGCATGGCCCAGTTTAACCGTCTTCGTACCCCCCGTTCCTAGTTTCAATCCCTTTCAGGGTTTTGGTGGGGTTTCTGCAAGATTAAAAAAACAGCGGAGGAGTAACTATGAAACGGTTTCAATCCCTTTCAGGGTTTTGGTGGGGTTTCTGCGAAGCGACCGGAGGATTGTGGGGTCTTCCCGGTCCTTGATGAGTTTCAATCCCTTTCAGGGTTTTGGTGGGGTTTCTGCTGACGGGGCGGGAGGAGGCCGCCGAGGCCCTCTCTTCCGAGTTTCAATCCCTTTCAGGGTTTTGGTGGGGTTTCTGCATATTCCTCGCTTGCGTCATCGTAGGGCGACACCTTGTACAGGTTTCAATCCCTTTCAGGGTTTTGGTGGGGTTTCTGCGCCGACCTTCTACGAGCCCGGGGAGATGTCGGTATTGGTTTCAATCCCTTTCAGGGTTTTGGTGGGGTTTCTGCCCGGGAAACCCCAGCCCCGGGGCACAAGCCCCGGGAAGTTTCAATCCCTTTCAGGGTTTTGGTGGGGTTTCTGCGAGGCAGTCCGAATCTCCTCTATATCCGTGGTGGTTGTGTTTCAATCCCTTTCAGGGTTTTGGTGGGGTTTCTGCATTAGCTCTATTTCGGTCTTCCGCCCCGTCTTCATGAGTTTCAATCCCTTTCAGGGTTTTGGTGGGGTTTCTGCGGGAAACCCCAGCCCCGGGGCACAAGCCCCGGGAAGGGTTTCAATCCCTTTCAGGGTTTTGGTGGGGTTTCTGCAGCTATATACTACGCTCGAGGTCTTTGACAGGTGGAAGGGTTTCAATCCCTTTCAGGGTTTTGGTGGGGTTTCTGCTATATCTTGTATCCTTGGTCCTAAATCGCGAATATAAGTTTCAATCCCTTTCAGGGTTTTGGTGGGGTTTCTGCTTCAGACTAGTCTGCCCCTACCCCGGGGCCACCAGGCCCGTTTCAATCCCTTTCAGGGTTTTGGTGGGGTTTCTGCTATATCTATTTGATCACAGCGGTCTAGCAATAAACACCCGTTTCAATCCCTTTCAGGGTTTTGGTGGGGTTTCTGCTGACTGGGCGGGAGCAGGACGGCGAGTCCTTACAGCAGTTTCAATCCCTTTCAGGGTTTTGGTGGGGTTTCTGCGAGACCCCGGCATGAGCCGGGGTCTCCCTTTTTTTTCCTTGTTTCAATCCCTTTCAGGGTTTTGGTGGGGTTTCTGCTGGCGGGGCGAGAGGAGACCGCCGAGGCTCTCGAAAAAGAGTTTCAATCCCTTTCAGGGTTTTGGTGGGGTTTCTGCGGTTTTGGTGTTGTATCAGCGCAAAAAACCTTCTCTCTGTTTCAATCCCTTTCAGGGTTTTGGTGGGGTTTCTGCCGGATGTGATGTTTGGAATTGCTTCTACATCTGTATTCGTTTCAATCCCTTTCAGGGTTTTGGTGGGGTTTCTGCTCCGGTTGCGGAATCGCTGTTCGTTTCTGCGTCGTTGCCCGGGTTTCCGCGCTTCCCCACCGCGCCCCCCATTTTCGCCGCTTTTATCGTCCCCCTCAACCGGGTGAAATACCGGCCTTTGCACGACCCATACCGGATTCCGCGGATCGCCAGGGCCTTGACCACAACCGCGATCCGCGGCCGCTCCCTCCCCGAAAGGGAGGCTATAAACCTGTCAAAGATCACCCTCGTCCCAGCCGACGAAGATCGCGTCCTCCGGCAAGAGCTCAGTGCTCCCGATCCGTTCCACCTTTTTTCTACACGCTTCACATAGCGAATAGAAGCTGACCCTGTCTTCCGCAGGGTCGATGAGTTCATCGAGTCGCTCTTTAAGGCGCAAGTATTGGACCTTGCTTATTCGGCACTCGAACACAGAATATTGCACCCGCTCCCCATATCCAAGAAGCACCTTCGCCACCCGCAGACGGCGGCGGTCGTCAGGGATATCGTATGCCACTACTATGTGCAATTCACTCATCGCACAAGGAACGGAATGTATTCATCCAACTCACCCAGGATAACCCTGGCCAAAACCCTTGCCTGAAGCTCGATTACCCTCCAATAGGGCGCTTGTTGGTCGAAGAGGTGATGCTTCACTATGCTGCGACGTTTGTTTTCCCATGCGGCCAGGAATTTTCTCAGGGCATGGTGTCTCATCCGTGTAGCCCCGCCTATCTCCGTGACAAAGTCCTCCGGATCGATGACCCGCTTGTTTATGAGCGAAAGAACAAGGGAATCCACAAGCACAGGACGGAACTCCTCCATCAGATCAAGGGCCAGGGCGGGACGGCCGTATTTGTCCATGTGGAAGAAGCCGAGGTAGGGGTCAAAGCCCACGATATGGCAGGCGGAGAACACCTCGTTCATGAGAAGCATGTAACCGAAGGAGAGCATGGAGTTGACGGGATCGGTCGGTGGCCTCCGTACCCGGCCGGGGAAACGAAACCCTATCTGGCGGATTAGCTTGGGCCATTGGCGGAAATACTCCGCTGCTCCGGCACCTTCTAGGCCGCGGAGTGCGTTCATATCGGTGACGGAATCGACCTTTTTGGCCAAGATCCCCAGTTGCTGTATGGCCCCTGCAAGCCCCCATACCCCTTCGCGCTTGGCCCTCTGTAGCAGGGCCCGCTGGTTGAGGAGCTTACCCTTCACAATGGACTTGGAGATGACCAGGCGCACCTCCGGCGACGAGGCGGCCTCGAATTGACGCCAGCGTAAGGGAATGTTTTTGTTCTCGAACGGCTGAAGCTTCCCCAAGAGGCGCCCCTGCGAAGTGATGTAAACCAGGGAAATCCCGCGCTGTAAGAGGGCTTTCATGGCTTGGGCGGTAACAGTTACGTTGCCGATGATCACGATTTGTTCGAGTTTCTCCAGCGGCATTTTGAGGAGGGTTTTGTCCCTCGGAAGGTCGATACGGAGCTGTTCGCCGTCCTTGCGCACTGTGGCCCCGTTTTCCATCACGTAAAGGGTGCTCATGCCAACCACTCCTCCCAGCTGAACCTCTCCACATTGGGCATGTCCGGCATACATGCCGACCGCTGGGCACAGCCTCGGCATTTGGGAGAGAGGATGGCAGGGGGCGGCTTGTCTTGCTGCACGAGTTCTCGGACCTCATGGATTGCCTTGCGGGTCAAGCGCCGAAGGGGGCCAGTGAGGTCTACTTCCAAGCGGCGACGTGATGAGGCGTAGTAGATATAACCGGTTTCGATGGGGCAGTGGAGCATCTCTTCAAGACACATCCCTTGAAGACAAAGCTGTACTTGGTCGCTTAAGCGGAGACGGGCTTTCCCGCGTTTGTACTCCACCGGGAAAAATTGGCCCTCGATCTCCTCCACCAGGTCCGCGTAACCCACGACCCCCAAGCGCCGCGAGTAAACGGGAACCTTTCTCCACTGGCGTTTACCAGTGCGTTTGCCGGAACCTTTGGAATGTACCCGACGATGGAGGATCTCGCCTTCCACGGTGAACTCGTTCGGTTCGAAGATTCCGGCCACATAAGCGAGCCAGGCCGAGCGGGCACAGAAGACGTACTCCGAAACAAGGCTTATGGGGATAAGCTCCCGCATGTTTCCATCACCCTCACAAGACCCATGCCGTGGGTGGTCTTTCGGCCCACCCCGGCGTAGAAAGAGAACTGGGCTAAGGTATTAACCGCCCGTAAAAGCTCGGTGGACGCACCCCGCAACACCCGGAACCGCGCGCGCCCAACGAACCCCACGATGTGGGAACGGCCGTCGTAGAAGGCCCGGGTGTGTATCCGGGCATTGGCCAGGGCCACCTTGCGCTCGATCTCCTGGGGGGTGATTTCCAGGGAATGGGGGGAGAAGGCGTCCCATTTGCGGAGGAGGCCGCCGAACACAAGCCGGGGGACGGGGAGGGGGAGGTCGAGGTCTCCGGCCCTGAAGGCGGTGGGGGTGGCGAAGGCGAGCTCGACTTCCTTGCGGGGTTCGGTGGTTAATAAATCTTCCCAAGAGCAGCTCCCGCACCAGGGACCATCGAGGGCGAGGGAGACCGGTTCGAGGAGGGATTTCCCGAGCTTCAAGGGGATGCCGCCACGCCTCTCCCAGCGGCTCCAGAAGCGGGCGAAGATCTCCGGGATCATGACGGCGACGCGCAGGCGGACCCTTCCGGTGGCGCGGGGGTTTCCCAAGGGGTGAAGGGTGAAGGGGCGTTGTCCCAGGCGGGGCATGTGGAGGAGCCTCCCCAGGGCGCGATCGCCCCGGGAAAGCAATCCCAGGAAGGCCCCGTGGAGCCCCTCCGGGGTGAGGGGCCCCAGGACCCGGGATCCCGCGAGGCGGAACTCCATCACCACCGCATACGGCCCAGTCTCCCTCATAGGGCGCTGGGGAAAACCTTTTCCCACTTTGGGAACTGGGGGGCGGGGATCCTTTTTCCCAAGCGATCAAGGGCCTCTTTGACAAATGCTGATACAATGGAATGGCATCTATCCCACTCTTCCTTCCCTATAGGCTCGAGCCCATGGGCGAGGACGGATTGGTTACGTCTTCCTTGAACATCCTTAAGTTTTTCCTCCCACCCTTGAGAGTAAAGTTCCCCGAGGGGGTCTCCTAAAGCGCTGAGGATCCTGAACGAGTCCACAAGCCCCGCAGTTACCCTCTTCCCCACCGCCCGTGCCAGGAGTTCTTTTCGAAGGGGCTCCGGGATTTTTTGCGGATCCAGATCGCCCGTATCGAGGCCATATCGTTCCTTCAACCGATATTGGGCCAGAAGCTCCACGGCCCGATAAAGCCTCATCACCCCGTCGTCGTACTGGCCCCGCTCCGCCCTCCTTTCGGCGTTGCGGATCAGGTCCCAAACCTTCGCATATCCGGAGGATTTCCCCTCGACGATTTCCCAAAGGAAGCGAACGTTATCCACACAAAACCTCGCGCATGGGCGTAGCAAAGCGAGTGCCTTTTCATGTTCGAATCTGTCCCAAGCAGCAAACCCCCTCACTAACGTGATGGCCAGGTTCAACCTCTTTTGGATCCCCGCGGAAAGAGGGAATTCCCGGGAGAACCAAGAGAGGGCTTCATCAGCGCCCTCGTAGTTGCGGAGATCGAACAAGTAACCAGCTTCCTCCAAGACATCCTCGAACTTCAAATCCCCCAAGCTCAGGCGTTCCACGAGCTCGGTCCCGTCCAAAACCTTCTCCGTGTCGGCCCGCATCCCGGTGACGAGCGAAAGGGTCCATCCCAACCGTAGCGCCGCCAGGGCCAGTGAGACGGACATGGTCTTAGTTCCCCCGGTGTAATCCGCGATCTTTTCCGCTCCAGGATGTTCCGAGCTTATGGCTTTGAGCTTCGAGTAAATGGCCTGAAATGTGTCCGCGAGGCTATCCGGGGACAGGATTTCTACAAGTTCGTAGCGATCCCGTGTGAGCTTTGTGGCTCCGACGATGCTTTCCCCTTCTTCGGTGTTCTCCACCACGAACTTTTTGCTCCCGCCTCTGGGCTCGACGGTAACGAAGAAAACCACTTTGTCCGGGGACTGTTCCTTTATGGAGCGGATCACGGGTTTGGGAGAACCTCCAACGGTAAGCGCGAGGATCCTCATCTGATTACCTCCCATTTGACCCATATCCAGCCCAGGGGAAGGCGGGGTTTCCCGTCTTTACCCACCACCACTCGGCGGGAAGCGGGGAACTCGTCCGGTGGGGTGCGGCCCCTGGAACCCGGGGCCCTCCCCAGCCCATAGCGGCGATATATATCCGGCCACAGGGGATCGGCTTTGAGGGGGGCCCCGATGGTCATCCCCTCCCAACCGGTACCGAATCCGATCTGGACCGCAAAGCCCTTCTTCGTCTTCTCCAGGGCACCCAACACGTCCCCGAAAAATTCGACCATTTCCCCGCTTATCCCACCCCACCAATCCCGTTCCCTCTCAGCCCTTTCCCTGGCCCTCTCCCGGGCCAGGCGGGGGAGGTCCCGCAGCCATTCCCCACGTTTGAGGGGGAACCCCTCGGCCCGGGCCGCCCATGTGGAGAAGAGGGCATCGTCTATCCCGACGGAGAAACGGAACTCCGTCCCGGGCCTTATCGCCTCAACCGCGATGGGCGCTCCCCCTCCCCGTTTGGTCCACACCTGGACGTTGTAGAGCCCGAGATCGGAGGTATCGGCGGAGGTAGAGTCACTCACCTTCAGGGCCCGCAAGAGGTCGTGGTGGGGGCTGTGTCTCCCCTTTTTCGGATCCCTCCCGAAAATCTCGGCTTCGAGGTCCTCGGCGGCTCTCTTCCCCCTCTCGCCGAGCCCGATGCGCGAGAGCGAAAGCCTGAGCTCCTTCCACGCGTGCCAGGCGATGACCGTCCGCAACGCCCCCTTGAGGCTCGAGCCGGGGATGTAGGGGCGGTCGCGAGGGTCCTTGATCGCCTCGCGGAACTGTTGGCCGCCTGGTACCCCGGGGAGCACATAGCGGATGTAAGGGGCATCGGGCCGCAGGTCCTCCGGCTTCAACAGTTGTCCCGGGGGCGTGCGGAGGAGCATCTCGGTGAACTCAGGGTCACGGGTGTAGAGCTCCTCAGCCAGGGCGTCGAGGTCGAGCCGGTATGTTTTCCCATTATGGCAGACGTAGTCGAACCCCTCCGTAAGGGCCGTTCCCGTCCCGATGTGCAAAGGGGTCAAAACCTTTACCGTAAGCTCTATGCGCGCCATCATCCTCCACCTCCCAGGGGCCACAGGGCCGCGAGGCCGTATCGCCAGACGGGATGGGGTAAAAGAGGCTCCCCGCTTTCGGCATGCAGCGGACCCACGTCCACCACATGCCCCATGATTCCCCCTTGCGCCCGGATCACCGACCCCTCTTTCAGCATCACGATGGATCGGCGACGGTACTGGCCGTGGGGGGAGGAGGTCCAACCCCGGACCTCTTCCAGCCGGTACCCAGGAGAGTTTCGGAGCACGTTGGGGAGCTCATCGGGCCGCGGGTTGTAACGCGAAAGGAGCACCGCCGGGCGGTCCGCCGCCGGGGCCGGCCACTTGAGCTCGTCCATTAGCTCGGGCTCGAACACACCGTAGCCCACGGAACGGTCGCCGCCGAGCCCGTAATGGGCGAGGGCGTTCAGCGCGAGCTCGAAAGCTTCTTTAAAAACAACATCGCCACACGGGCGTTCCGGATCGCGCCAGATCACCCCGAACCAGAGTCCCGCGTCCCCCGCGAAGTCCACTCGGCCCACGTGGAAGAGGTTCGACGCGGACGAAACCCGGTCCAACGTCACCCGCGGGATCGCGTGCTCATTCCAGATCACGGCTCCTTCCGGTATTTCATCCCCGTAGACGAGGACCTGTCCGTTCCGCCGGAAATTTCCTTCCTCGATGAGCTCGCCGATGGAATTCCCTTTCGCCAACTTCAGCAGGGCTATTTCCGAGATGAACTGGAGCTTTTTCCACTTCTTCCTCGCTTTTTCGGGGATTCCTTGGGCGTAATTCGGGTCGAGGGGTTTGGGGAAGAGGAGGACGTCGCCCTTGTAAGGGAAGGCGGAGGTGAGGAGGAAGGGGGGATCGGCAGGGGCGTGGTCGTTCCCTGCGGTGCGGGGGAATTGGGAGATCCAGAGGTCGGGATTGTTCCCCAGAGCTATCCAAGCCGAGAGCAGGGCGGAAAAGAGCGTATCCGAAGGGACGGTCACCCGCACCCCCTCGGTTCCGATCCCATAGGTCCCCACATGCACCCCGTGGGGGAACCGCAGCTTATAGATCGTCACGCGCATGTCGGATCAACCCTCAGAGGTTGAGCTCGGCTTTGATCTTCCCGAGGATCTCCCCCTTTTTGGCCATGAGATCGTCCAGAGTCTCGAAGGTCCCCAGAAGAGTTTCCCTCTCAAAGTAATCGGTGCGCTTGCGAAGGGCGATGGAGATCTTCCGGAACTCCACCTTCCCCGAGCCCCGGGAGCCCAGCCCGCCGAGATAGTCGTGTTCCAGGAGCTGCATCCCCTCGAAAACGACGTACAGGCGCTCGACGTCCTTTGCGGGCTCGGCAACGCCGTCGTCGGAGTTGAACACGGTGTAGATCATCTCCCCCGGGCCGAAAACCGCCCCGGCCGGCACGCGCTCGATGGTCCGCGGGTTGGCAGCTGAAGTGATGCGGTCGATAGAGACCTCTGTCTTCGTCTCGGCATATGACCGCTCCAGGGGTAGCCCCTCGAGGAGCTTTGAACTTTCCTCGGCTAAAAGTACGTCCCTCACCAAAAGCCTCGTTTGGGTACCGAACTTCTCCTCCGCGGGAACCCCAAAGACCTGACACACAGGGCAGTCCCGGTAACTATCGGGATCCTTACAGCTGTGGATCATCGTTTTCCCTATGGGGCGGTTGATGGGGAGCTGGTAATGCTTTTCGAGGAGGCAGCGGATCTTCCCCTTGAGGGAGGAACCGGGGATATAAGGCCTTTGGGTGAGGGGGTCGCGGATGATCTCCTTGTCGATGCCTCCGATCTGGATCCCCCCTCCCGTGCCCCCGATGTGGAGCCCCGTGAGGGCATGTATTTCGAATCCAATGAAAACCCGGGCTTCCACCCAAAACCTGCTCCCCTGCATTCGGATCACCCCCTCAGTCCTTGCCCCCGTGGGCTTTGTGATAAGCAACGATCGCCTCGAAGAACTCCAAAAACCGCAGGTACCGGGCGCGTACTTCGTCGCGGTCGTCCTTCTTCTCGAGCACTATGCGGAGGGCCTTCACCAATACCTCAGCGATCAGCTCCGCAGCCCCACCGGCTTTTTTGTCCCGCTCCGTTACCCGTTTCGCCCGGTAGGCGATCTTCGGGTCCAACAAGTAGGCACGGCGTACGGCTTCCTCGAACTTGCCGATCCGGAATAAGGCCCCGATACGCTGCGCTTCGTCGAATATGGCCCTGATCTGCGACGCCTTAAGGGTTTTGGAGAGCTGATCGCCGATCTCATTGGCCACTTTCACTAACAGATCTCCTGCCAGAGGCTCGCAGATGATCCGCCGCAGTTCCCCTTCGGACACCGCTTTCCCAATGGCTTGTGGCACTTTCAACCTCCTTTCCTCGTTGATAGTTCGGCCCAACGGGCCGCCACAGCCAGCCGGGAGATGTTCCGGGCGAAGTCTTTGGCAGAAAGCTCCCCCAACAACTCTCCCAGAAGCGCCTTTGCCTTATCATCCCTTACCCGCTCACGCATGCGGGAAAGCCAATAGGCTGCATGCCAGACCCATGGGCCGATATCCCCCCTGTTTTCCCGGCCCACTTTGTAATGCAGGTAGAAGCCCTGGAGCCGCTCCAGGACGACCCGCGGGATGAGACCCGCCTCCACGGCCCCCGTGAGCACCGCGGCCCAGCCTGAGGCCGTCCCCTTAGCACCATCGAAGCCGAACTCCTCCCAGGGGAGCGCGATCCCCAAAAAGGAGATGGCGTCCTTCCCCCTCCCGTTCCGGCGCCGGATGTCCTTGGCCTTTCTCTCCTCGCCCTCGGTCTCCTTCGCGGCCACATAGAGGGGGTACTTCTCGTGTACCAGCATGATCCCCCCGGAGATCCCGAGCTCATCCCTGCCTGTGAATTCACGGAGGCGATGGCGGATCCTACGGGCGAGCGCCACGATCGCGTCCCAGGAGCCCACGAAGAAGAGATCATCGCCCCCGGAATAGACGGTGTAAATGCGCGATCCCCCGGCTTCCGCGGCGATGCGTTCCATCCAGCCCTCGAAGAAGAGCGATATGAGGAAGCTCAAGGTCGAGGTCCGGGAGAAAGAGGCGAAGTTCCCCAATCCCCGGGAGAAGATCCTACCCAGGTCGTCCATGTCCATCCGCAGTACCCCTAAGTACGGGGCCCCATTGGACTCCTGCGCCAGGATCCCGAAGTGTTTTATCTCGCCTTTCTCATCGGTGGGGACAAGGTTCACCAGGAATTTCCGGCCCACCGCGAGTTCGGGGCCGGCATACGTGGGGAGGTCGGGATCGTCCTTGAGGGCATAAAGCACCGCCGGGCGTTCCGGCGGGAGCCCTCCCAGCGCCCCGAGGTCTGAGAAGAGCGCGATCTCGTAGCCGAACGCCGCGAGGACATCGACATAGGTTGACATAGAACCCCTGGACTCCGAGGGGGAGCGGGTCTCACCGAGGAAGAGATATCCGGCGCCGCGGAGCTCGCGTCCCAGTTCCCTAAAAGCTATGCAACTCGGACAAAACCGCACCCCCTCTATTTCCTTTGCCTCTCCTTTTGTGACTTCTTCACCGCAAACCTGGCAGGTCAGGAACTGCGCAGCACCCTCAGCGGCCTCGCCCCCGAACCCCCGGGGGCGGAAGAGCTCCGCCATTTCTTCCGCACCGAGCTCCGCGAATCTCCGTGCCTTGGCCACCTCGAGCCCGCGTCCCAGCTCCTCCCGCTTCGCCGCGAGCGTGGGCGTTCCCTCCTTCGGGATCAGGAAATCGCGGGGGACGAGCTCCACATGGGCGAGGCCCAGGTAGAGATCGATCCCGTGGGCCTTGAATAGCACCGTATTTATCGTGCGACGAAATTCAGCGAGCTTTTCCTCCTCCAGGGGCGGGACGAGGAGGGTGAATCCCCCGCCGCCGATGTGGAGGGCGTTGGTGATGGGGAGCCCGAGCTCCCGCAGGATCCAGCGGGCGATGACCTCGGTGAGGAGCTGGATGTAGAAGCTGCGGGCCCGGAGGGATGCCGCCGCGCCCTCCGGGTTGTGGAGCGAGTAGATGAAATCCTGGATCCCGGAGATATCTCCCCCCAGGAGCCAAGCGACCGCGGGGGTATCGGGCCAGACCTCGCCCTTTATTCTCCCGAGCAGTTCACCGATATCCTCTTCTTTCAGGGTTCCCGCAACGTAAACGGAATGGGCCAAGCAGGCGGCTAAGGCCGCGGTGGTGTGGAGGTGGGCGAATAGGGATACGTCCGGCTCGGATTTCACATAGGCCGAGGGAACACACCAGGTGTAGTCCCGCAGGAGATGGAACATCGATTCCAGGTAAGCCCCGAGATCGGCGTCGTCGGCCCCGTAGGCCCCCTGCAGGACCGCCGCGTCCCGCTTCAGCCCATCCCATAACGCACCCAACCGGGGAGCTGGGTCCGATTCTGGGGAGCTCACGGGGAGGATGGCCTCCGGGCGCAGCTCCAACTTCGCCAGCGGAAAATAGGACTTCGTTATCCAGGGTCGGTCCCCGGTGTCCTTATCCGGATCCTCGGGGATCCACACCCGGCCGAACACGGAGAGGAGCCGCTTGGCCTGAGGGGTGTCTTCCTGGCGGCGCTCGCGTTCGCCAGAGGAGAGCCGGTCGGCCAGGGCCACGATCTTGACAGGAAGCTCGAGTTTCTCCACCGGACGAACCAGCTTGCCCTCCTCCCGCTCCCCGTGATGCCATCCCACCGGGGCCAACATGTGGCGCCATTGGTCGGGCACATGGCCATCGACAAACCTCTGGCCGATCTCAGCGTGGGCGTATGGGCCCGGGGCCGATTCCCCAGCTAACCTCCCCAATTTCCCTACGTCATGCAGGAGGCCCGCCAAAGCTACGCTGTAGACTTCCGGTCTCACATCTTCACCTCCTCCCTTTCGCCTACCGAAAAAGGCCCTTGCGGGCATCGGTGGCCTCACCCATCTCTTTTAGGGAGGATTCCCTAATGAACGGGGCGAGGAGCAAGGCCAGCGTGGTCCGGTTCACGGCGAGGTCTTGGGGCCAGTCCAGAAACTCCCGCAGCTTCCGGAAGGCCGACTCCAGCTGGTGTTCCACGGTACGGTGGCTCTTCCGCAGGCGGCGGGCGATCTCCTTGTTGGTGCCGCCCCGCAATACTAGCTCCTCCACCACCGCCCTCTCGGCCGGGGTCAGTACATGGGCAAGGAAATGGCGCCACCGCTCCACTTCCTCCCGATGCTTCATGCGCCGTTGGAGCTCCACCGCCGCCCAGGGGTCGTCGTACCGCGAGAGCACGTCGAGGAAGACTTCGGCCTCGGTCCATAAGGGAACTGGGATCTCGACCAGCCTGTACTCGCGCCGCTCCGCCGTGAGCGCCCGGCTCTCTACGAGCTCCGGGGACGAGATCAGATACCAAAGCCGGTCCTCCGGGCTAAAGAGGAGCTGCGCTACGAGTAACGCACAGATCCCCATGGGCTTCCGCCCCCCGGAGAGATTAAGGTGCACCCGATGCCCCCGCGAGCGATATGCGGAGACGATGTCCTTGAGGCACCGATAGAGGAGCATGAGGGACCGCTCGGAGTCGAAGTCGGCCACGGGCACCTCTGCTAGTCTGAGCTCCACCTCTTCGCCGAAGGGAAGGGAATGCCACTCCCGGCGCAGACGCTCCACGGCAGCCTCGATTGCGGGATCCTTTCCCCGTGAATGGACCCCTACCGCTTCCACGATCGCCTCACCCCGGGCGAGGAGCTCCTGGAGACAAAGGGTGAGGACCTGGGGCTCGGTCCCAATGGTCGCTATGAGGACCGCCTTCCGTTCCTTTGACATCAAGCTGTTACATCCTAGTGGCAACACATCGTCATGGGCAAATGTGGCAATGTGCCATAAAACTCGGTTTGTGTATTTGCTCTCGATGCGGCCCGTGATCGTAGACACCGCAACTGCTCTGGCCCTCCGAAGGCGTAGTTCAATCCCGCGGATGAGGATGTAGGTCGAACACTTGAGGATAAACTCCGTGCATTTCAGGGATGAAGCCCAACGCTACAGATTCTGATCGGATAAATGCCGGTGGTGTCTCGGGGTAAACAGGGACAATGCCCCTGTACATCAGGGATGGTTCCCGCAGGATTTCATGGTCCATAGGAGCTTGGGGAGATATCGGGAGGGTTTATAGGGGTCATCCTTTGAAGGAAGCGAGGGGAACTTCGATGCTCTCACCAGTAGCTTCGTTGGTGAGCTTCAGTGTTCCGTTTACCTCCAGACGGAGAAGCTCGTTGGCGTTCAAAAGTTCGATTCCATACACTTTCCCATCGGGAGAGATATCGATGAGGATCTCGTCGCTCACACGGATCGTCTCCACTTCGCCTGTTTTCTCCCGCAGACGGATGTAGGCGACGTTGTATTTAGGATCGTATGTAATCTGCATTCGATCACCTCCTAAAAGTATTTTACAATGACAGTGATAACCACGATGGCATCCTCTTCTTCGACAGCGTAAACCTCAATCTGTTTTGTTCCGTAGCGTTTTCCCCGCCACAGGTTATCGAACGGGAAATTGCGACGGAACCCGATACGACCGAACTTTGCGGGGAACCGTTCCCCTTTCCTCACAGTCTCAACGACCTCTTCCTCATTCGCCCCGCGCTCTTCCATCCTCTCCCGCGCATGAGGATGGATACGAACCGGTTTCAGCTCTGCCATTTGGACGATTACATCTTAGTGGCAACACTTCGTCATGGGCAAATCGGCATCATCCGCGGGGCCCTTGTCACCGCTACCACTCGGGACGGATCCTGAGGGTTGTGATCTCGAACGGGTCGAGGTCCACCTCCACCGTGCCCGAGGCCCGGGCGAGCGTCCGGAGCGAGCGCTCCATCATGTCTGCCTCCCCGACGGCCACGGGGGCTGAGAACTCGATGGTGGCCCGCGCTCCTTCCCCAAACGGTTCGTAGAGCCTGAGGACGAGGTCACCTGAGCCGTCTGCCGCCGGCTTGAGGCAGGAGAAGAGCACAGGTCCCCCGAGGGAGAGGAACAAGCCCTGGGGCAGGAGTTTTCCGGGATGCGGTTCGGTCGTTGCCACGAGGAGCGGAAGATTGAACGCAAGTCCCGCCGCCGGTACCTCACCTATGCGCCAGTCGCCCCAATGGGGAAGAAGGGCGAACGCGGCCTCGAAGGGCCCGAAGCCGCTGAACACCGGGACATCCTCGGGTTGGCGGTGGATCACCCACTCGCCCTGCTCCACGAACGGGGGCGACCGCAGGATGGGAAGGACAATGGAACCCGGCCTGAGCCGCACTCCGAAGAGGCCCCGGTTCAACACCGCGAGGCCCCGCTCCCCATTGCAGATATCGGCCCAGCGGAGCTGGGGCACCTGGTAGCCCAGCTCCTCGGCCGCGGCCCCGGAGAGCCGCCGCAGCGCCTCCAGGCGCTCCACCACACCGGACCCCTCGAGCCGCCGTTCCCATTCTGCCTCCCAATCTACGGCCCCGAAGGGGACCTCGGTGTAGGGACGGAGGGAGGCGTCGCCGGTGTCGGTGACGGCGAGGAGCTGTGCCCGGGGGAGGGTCCATTCGCCCCGGACGATGCATTCCACCCAGGGAAGGCCATCCCACACCCGGATCTCCCGTTCGACCCAGCCGCCTCCGGGGAGGGAGAACCTGACGGCCACCGCCGCCACCGCGGGGCCGCGGGCGACGATGCGGACCTCGGGGCGGGCACGGGCATCGCCTTCCGTCCACAGGCGCTCGGCGAGGTTTGGCCCCCACGCGCTCCCCATGTC
>Ga0209426_1001007_pt1 | contig 21005 bp, 20 predicted proteins | sample Deesub1362B_J571_FD_187697 | JGI IMG/M metagenome (GOLD analysis project Ga0209426, IMG submission 187697) | Deep oceanic, basalt-hosted subsurface ecosystem from Juan de Fuca Ridge flank, Pacific Ocean, CORK Borehole 1362B_J2.571 (SPAdes)... ...
GAAGCGTTTGGAGCTGGAGCAGAAGCTGGACATGGCCAGACGGCTGGCGGAGAATCTGGCGGAACGCCAGCGTCAGGTGGCGGAGCAGCTGAAAAAAGCCCGCCCGGAAGATCTGGCATCTCTGATGCACATGGAGCAGCGCATCCGGGAGGATGCGCAGGACTTGGACCGCCTGCTGGAGACGCTGGAGCAGCGGCTGCGCGCCGAAGCCCAGTTTCAGTCTCCTTTGCTAGATTCTCTGCGCCAGGAGATGGACGCCGTGCTTCGGGCCATGGACGAGACCCAGATGGGTATTCAGCAGTCTCAGCCGCAGCGGGCAGCACAGACGGCCCAGGTTAGCGAACAGCAGCTCCGCCAGATGATCCAGCAGCTGCGCAATCTGAAACGCCAATTTGTTTCCCAGCAAAAGCAGGAGATTGCCCGTGAGTTTCGCAAAGCCTCTGAATCGCTGCTGCAGCTCTCTAAAAGTCAGGAGACCCTCTGGCGCAGGACCCGTGGTTTGCCGGGCAACAGTCCGCAGGTAAGCCAGATCGCAGAGGGCCAGCACGAACTGCTGCGCCAGCTTGGGGCCGTGACGAAAGATCTCTATGGCCTATCGCAGAAGACCTTTTTTGTGACGCCGGAAATCGGCCGTGCGCTGGGGAAATCCATTGCCGCCATGCAGCGCGCGATCCGTGAGCTGGAAGAGCGCCGCACCGGAACCGCCAGCCAGCAGCAGCGCCGGGCCATGGGCGGATTGAACGAGACAATCATGCAAATCCAGGCCTCGATGCAGAGCCTGCAGGGAGCTTCCTCCGCTGTGGGCTTTGAGGAATTTCTCAAGCGCCTGGAACAGATGGCGGGCAAGCAGCAGGGGATCAATCAGCAAACCCTGCAGCTGGGATTGCAGGGCAAGATGACCTTGGAACAGCAGGCTGCCATGGCAAGGCTGGCGGCCGAACAGGAAGCATTGCGTAAGTCCCTGGAACAGCTTCGGAAGGAGTTCGGCAACCGCTCGGAAATTGCTGGACGTCTGGAAGGGATCGCCAAAGAGATGGAAAAAGTGGTGGAAGACCTGCAGCGGAAAAAGGTGAATCCGCGCACCATCGAACGGCAGAGGCGCATTCTCTCCCGGCTGCTGGATGCCCAGCGCTCCCTGCACCAGCGGGATTACAGCCGTCAGCGCCAGTCCCGACCCGGAAAAACCTACTTTGTCCGCAGTCCCGAGGAAATCCGTCCCGAGATTTTGCAGAAGAAAGACCGCTTTCTGGAAGACCTGATGCGGGCCCGGAAAGCCGGGTTTCAAGAGGATTACCTGAACTTGATTCGCGCCTACTTTGAGGCCATCAGCCGGGAAAAACGCACAGGGCACCAGCCATGAGAAAGGCCGTTTTGGGCATTGCCTTTGGTTTGATCTGCCTGCTCGTCTGGCAGCGAGCTGGGGCTCAGCGCCTCCAGCCACATGATTTCACCCAGCTGCGGCTTGCCCAGCAGTACGAAGCGCTGGGGCAGTTCGAGCAGGCCCTGACCATTTACCGGGATCTTTACCGCAAAAATCCGCGGAACTTTACTTATTTTACAGGCCTGAGCAACTGCCTGTTAATGCTAAAACGCTACGACGAACTGCAGAGCCTCATTGAAGAACGACTAAGATTCGACCCGGACAATTTTCAGGTTCGCGCCCTGCTTGGGGATGTTTACATCCGGCAGGGAAAAATCCGCCAAGCAGAACATCTCTGGGAAGAAATCATCAGGCGGCACCGAAAAAACCCTTCGGTTTACCGCTCCATCGCCAATGTGCTGCTCCAGAACCGCCTTTACGATGAGGCCATCCGCATTTACCTGCGCGGCAGGAAAGAAATTGGCCGGAAAGACCTGTACGCTTTGGAGCTGGCCCAGCTGCACGCCTACCGGCAGAATTACCGTAGCGCCACCCAGGAGTACCTGCGGTTTCTACTGGCCAATCCGCACCAGTGGAGTTATGTGGAGTCGCGCCTGGCGCAGTTCAGCGGAACCCACGAAACGTATCTGCAGGTGACCGGGGTTCTTCGCGACTGGATCAGGAAGTACCCGACCAACACCGGAATCCGCAAGCTGCTCATTTCCACACTGATCAGTTTTGGTGATTTTGAAGGGGCGTTCCGGGAAGTTCTTTCTTTCGAGAAGCTGCGCAGTGCGCAGAAAAGCCGGAAGGAGATGCCACCCGGAAGGGAACTACAGCGGTTCGGGGAAATTTGCCTGCGGGAAGGCCGTTATGATCTGGCACGGAAGGCATTTCAGGAGATTCTCCGTTCATATCCGAATTATCCGGATCGCGGTAGGGTGGAGTTTGAACTGGCCAGGGTGGAGAGCGAGCAGGGGAATTTCAGGGAAGCCCTCCGTCTGTATGCCCGGGTTGCCAGCCGCTACCGGGGGTCCGATCTGGCCTTTCAGGCAATGTTTCGACGCGGCGAGATTTTTCGCGACCAGCTGAGGCTTCCGGACAGTGCGGTGGTATGCTACCGGGGCATTCTGGAACGGAGCAAGCAGAATTCCCGGAAGGTCCAGGCCCTGATCGCCCTGGGGGAGGTGGAAATGCTGCGGGGGAATTTACCGGCGGCGCGAGACTTCTTTCAGAAAGCCCTTCGGCTTCCGGTAAGGAACAGCCGCCAGGATTTTCAGCGGAGGGTGGAAACGCACCTGCGGCTGGCGGAAGTGTCCTTTTATGAGAAGGATTTTGAGGCTGTCCGCAGGCACGTGGATGCCATTTTGAAAATCCCGTCCGGGAATATGGATAACGAGTACGTCAATGATGCCCTGGAATTTTCGCTTTTGGTGAACAATTACGGCGGGCCGGACGGGGAGGCGCTCGAGCGCTATGCGACGGCGCTCCTCTATCTCCGCCAGCACCGCTTGAAGGAAGCGCGCGACGTGCTGGAAAGGATTCAAGCTGAATTTTCGGAAAGTCCCATTCTGCCGCGCGTTCTCTTCACCCTGGCAGATATTCAGGTCCAGCTGGGCGATTACGCCGCTGCCGCAGTGCGGTATCAGGAACTGGTTCAGCGCTTTCCGGATGATCCTCTCGGGGACGACGCTCTTTGGCGGATGGCCCGGTTGTACGAAGAGAAACTCAAGTCTCCGGGAAAAGCGGTGGAAGCCTACGACCAGCTTCTGGTGCGCTATCCGGACAGTATGTATGCCGACCGGGCGAGAAGGCGAATCCGAAAACTGGAGGGAAAACCGTGAAACGGCTGCGATGTGTGCTGGTTTTGCTCTTAGGGCTGCTCTTCCCTCTGGTGGCCAGCGCTCAGAAAATTCTCATTCCGATGGATCTGAAACAAACAGATCATCTGAAAGCCTACGGTGTGGCCTACTGGATTCTCGAGCGTGGGGTGAAAGTGGAGTGGCTTTTGAACTACCGTGGCGGCTCGTTTATGGCAGACTACTATCCGGAAATTGAGCGGGAATGCCGGGTCCGGGGTGTGCTGTACGAGCTGGTGTCGCCCGCGGATGTAGCACAAATCTACGCGGTGATCGAAGAAGAAAACATGGAGTCCATTCTACTGGAAAAGGCACCGCGGATTGCGGTGTATACGCCGCCCAACAAACAGCCATGGGACGATGCCGTGACCCTGGCACTGACCTACGCGGAAATCCCGTACGACCGGCTTTGGGACCGCGAAGTCCTCCAGGGGGAGCTGGAAAAGTACGACTGGCTGCATCTGCACCATGAAGACTTTACAGGACAGTTCGGCAAATTCTACGCCAGTTTCCGGAATGCACCGTGGTACATTGAGGAAGTCCAGCTAAACGAAAAGATGGCCAGGGAGCTGGGCTTCCAGAAAGTAAGCGATCTGAAAAAGGCGGTTGCTCTGATGATCCGCGAGTATGTTCTGCGCGGCGGATTCCTTTTTGCCATGTGTTCGGCGACCGATACCATCGACATTGCCCTGGCTGCCCTGAAAGTGGATATCGTCCCCGAGGTCTTCGACGGCGATCCGCCGGACCCCAACTACCAAAAGAAACTGGATTTTTCTCAGACGTTCGCGTTCACCAATTTCAGCCTGGAAATGAACCCGTTTGTCTACGAATTTTCCGATATCGACATCCCGCCCAGCTATGCGGCGCCTCTGCGGGGCCCGGATGCCGAGGCCTTCACGCTGTTTGAGTTCTCCGCCAAATACGATCCGGTGCCCACCATGCTCACCCAGGATCATGTGAATGTGGTGAAAGGATTCATGGGCCAGACTACCGCCTTTCGCCGTTCGCGGATTAAGGATTATGTGGTCATCCTGGGGGAAATTCCCAATACGGAAATGGTAAAATACATTCACGGCAACCTTGGAAAAGGCACATTCACCTTTCTAGGGGGACACGATCCGGAAGACTACCAGCACGCGGTGGGCGATCCGCCCACACAGCTTTCCCTTCACCGTAATTCGCCCGGATACCGCCTGATTCTGAACAATATCCTCTTTCCTGCCGCCAAAAAGAAAAAACGGAAAACCTGATTTTTGTACCCGAAAGGAGAAACCGGACTTTGAACCGGTCGGGAAAGTGCGTTCAAAAAGACAGGTAGAAGAGGGAGGACGTCATGCGCTTCGAATTCTCCGTCCGCAGTGATCGGCGCATTCAGATGATTCCTATTGATTCGCTTATTCAGGAAGCGATTCAGAAGAGCGGTGCAAGCAATGGAATTTGCCATGTATTTGTCCCGCATACCACGGCTGCCGTTACTATCAACGAAAACGCCGACCCCAGTGTAGTGCAGGATATTTTGACGGAAACCTCGAAAATCGTTCCCGCCAGCGGTCATTACGCCCACCTGGAGGGGAATTCCGATGCCCACATCAAGGCCAGCCTGTTTGGTTCATCGGAAATGGTGCCGTTTGAAAACGGCCGGCTGAGGCTGGGTACCTGGCAGTCGGTTTTTTTCTGCGAGTTTGACGGCCCCCGGCATCGCAAAGTCTGGGTTACCGTATTGCCCGCGGGGTAGAAACCGGACATTCGGCAATGCGCTTGAATTCGCACCGGAATCACCCTATATTGATTCGGACCTGCAACGAATTGCGGAAAAATCGATGGTATCGCCTGCATTGCCCACAGTTTACATCACCATGGGGGACCCACATGGCATTGGGCCAGAGGTCGTGCTGAAAGCACTTCATGCGCTTTTACCACAGCATCTGGCCGTTTTTGGTCTGTGCGGGTCGGGCCCTGTTCTGGAACATTACCTGCAGCTCCTGCAGCTTGACATCCCTGTGGAAGAGGGGCCGCCACAGTCCGATCCGGGAAAGATCTATTTTCTGGAGCAAACGCCGCCAGGAATGCCGAGCTTTGAGCCCGGCCGGGTACACCGGATGTGCGGAAAAGCGAGTATCGCTTTTCTGGAGCTGGCCCTGGAGCGGATTGGTAAAAAGCGGCGTACGGCACTGGTCACAGGACCGGTGTCCAAGGAGGCCATTTGGCGTGCCGGATACTTAGTGCCGGGTCAGACCGAATTTTTGGCGGAATGGTACGGGGTAGCCCGATATTCCATGATGCTCATTTCCGGGACCTTCCGGGTGGGGTTTGTGACCACTCACCATCCACTGAAGGAAGTGGCGGGGTTGCTGTCAAAGGAGCTGATTATCAGCCGCGTTTCGACCGTCCGGGAAGATTTGCGCCGGCGTTTCCGGATCCGCAAGCCGAAAATCGCGGTGTCTGCACTGAACCCGCACGCGGGAGAAATGGGGATGCTGGGGCGAGAAGAGATGGAAATCATCTGGCCGGCAGTGGAAGAGCTCCGGCAGCGCGGCATGGATGTATCCGGGCCGTTTTCGGCCGATACCCTGTTTACCACAAAACGCCTTTCAGAATTTGACGCCTTCATGGCCATGTACCACGACCAGGGGATGATCCCGATCAAGATGCACGGATTTGGGAAAGCGGTGAACTACACGGCAGGGTTACCCATAGTGAGAACCTCTCCCGACCACGGAACGGCATTCGACATAGCGGGCAAGGGTGTGGCCGATGCGACGAGCATGGTGGAGGCGATTCGTCTTGCGGTTTCATTGGTCCACTAAATCGGTTGTTCATGTGGCGCCGTATGAAAAGCTGGCCGCCATCTATGACCATGTGATGCGTCACGTGGATTACCGTCAGTGGGCCGAGTATGTTGTGCATCTGATCGGGCTGTGGCACCCGGAGGCACGCGATATTCTGGACGTTTCTTGCGGAACCGGAAATTTGCTGGTACACTTGCGGCAGTACCCGTACCGACTGTACGGCTGTGATGCATCGTTTCCTATGATCCGAAAAGCGGTTCAGAAAGCGGAGCTGGAAGGCTGCCCGCTATGGTGCGGAGATATGACCCGGATCGGCCTGCGCCGTTCCGTGGATGTGCTGCTGTGTCTGTACGACAGTGTGAATTATCTGCTGGAGGAGGAGGACCTGCGCCGGTTTCTGGCAGAGGCGCATGCCGCCATCGCACCGGATGGCCTGCTGATTTTTGACGTCTGTACAGAGCATAATTCGCTGGAGTTTTTTTATAATTATTACGATCACGAAAAACATGAAACCTTTTGGTACGATCGCTGGAGTCATTACGATCGGCGGGAGCGGATTCAGTTTACGGAGTTCAAAATCCGTTTTCGGGACGATCCCAATGTATACCTGGAGGTGCATCGTCAGCGGATCTACCCGGTACCGCGTTTCCTGAAGCTGATTGAGGAATCGCCGCTGGAACTGATGGCCACGTACCACATGTTTACCACCCAGCCGGCTACCGCGCGCTCCAATCGGATTCACTTTGTCCTGAAGAAGCCGCAATAGAATAAGAGAGGATAGACGATGCTGCACCTGTTCAATGTGACATATCAATATCCGAGCGGCGAGGGCATTTTTCAGGCCACATTTACGGTACGGAACGGCGAGTTCGTTTTTTTGGTGGGACCATCGGGAGCCGGAAAGTCGACCCTGCTCCGGCTGATTCATCTGGAACTGCTGCCGCAGCAGGGACACATCGTGCTGGATTCGTTCAACACCCAGTACATACGGCCAAAGGATATTCCGCTGGTCCGACGAAAGGTTGGAGTAGTGTTTCAGGATTTCAAATTATTGCGTGACCGCAACGTGTACGAAAATGTGGCCTTTGCGCTTCTGGCAACGGGAACGCCGCGCCGGCGGGTGCGCAAGCGGGTGCTGGAAATTTTAAAGGAAGTAGGGCTGTCGCACAAACGGTTTAAGTATCCCGATGAGCTTTCCGGGGGAGAACAGCAGCGGGTGGCCATTGCCCGGGCCTTGGCCAACGAGCCTTATGTACTGCTGGCCGACGAACCCACCGGCAACCTTGACCAAGACACTGCGCTGGACATTCTCCGCCTGCTGGAGCGTATAAACGCCAGGGGCACGGCCATTTTAATGGCCACGCACAACCGGCGCCTGGCAGAGGTTCTGGGAAAACGGATAATCCGAATCGAAGGAGGAAGGATTCTGGTTTGAGCTGGCTGTATGCATTCACGGAGGCTGTATCGGGCCTGAGAAAGTCGCGCTTCTCCACCGCCATTTCGGTAACCATCACTGCCGTTTCTCTCTTTTTGCTGGGGCTGTTCTTGGTGGCGCTGCTCCAGGGCTGGCAGATTCTCCAGAATTTCAAGGGCCAGCTGGAGATGGAGGTATTTATTGAAGATTTTCCGTCCAGAGCGTTTGTGGATGCCCTGCGGTCCAACCTGGTGGAACAGCCGGAGGTAGAAAAGGTTGTTTTTGTTTCCAAAGAGGAGGCGCTGCGGCAGTTTACCGCCACGTTTGGCAGTGAGGCTGTGGAAGCGCTTGGAGAAAATCCATTGCCGGCCTCGTTTCGCATCAAAATCCGTCCGGATTACCGTGATGAAGCCAACATTCGCCGGCTGATGGAGCGCATCCGCCGCTGGCGCGGGGTGGACGACGTGGTCTACCGTTTTGATGTCCTGCAGGCTCTGGAACGCTACCTGCGTATAGGGGGATTGATTACCCTGGCTCTGGGTATGATCTTGCTGCTGGTTTCCGTTCTGTTGATTTCCAACACCATTCGGCTTTCTATTCTTGCGAAGCGGGATGAAATAGAGATCATGAGCCTGGTAGGTGCAACTCCGGCTTTCATCCGCCGTCCGTTTGTGATCGAGGGGATGATCCAGGGACTGGCAGGGGGGCTGCTCGCCTTTGCGGCGCTTTTTGTTCTGCTCCGCCTCGTAGGGCTGTTTTTTTCGGCCGTCCGTGTCGAAATTTTAGACGTAGGGCTGGCCCTTACGATTTGGGGTATTCTTTTGGGAGGAATCGGCAGCTGGATGGCAATTCAGAGAATTTTGCGCGGGCTGGTGAAGTAGCGCTAACTCATTAATTTTCAATGGAAAATGGGGGAACTCACTTGACAAATGCCAGAAAAATTATTAATTTAAGTCACGGTTTTTTCTGAGGGTGTGGATGTGGATTTTGGCAATTTCCCGGGAACCCGGAAAGGCGGTTGGCGTTATTTTGGTTGGATGGAAAATTCGCCGGAAGGCAGGTGATGGAGGATGATTCAGCTGACACCCAGAGAACAAACCATACTCAAACTGGTGGTGGAAGATTTCGTGGAGACGGCAACGCCGGTTAGCTCCAGAAGTCTGTGCAAGCGGCATAATCTTGCGTACAGCCCGGCGACGGTGCGAAATGTGATGATGGACCTTGAGGACAAAGGTCTTCTGGCCCAGCCTCACGTTTCAGCGGGCCGGATCCCCACCGATCTGGGCTACCGGCTCTACGTCGATTCGCTGATGCCGGTGGAGCGCCTGTCACGGTCCGAGCGGCGCCGGGTGCTGGAAAATCTGCGCAAGGTTTCCCGGAGCGTGGAACAAATTCTGCAAAAGGCTTCCCAGATTCTAGGTGAGATTTCCAATCAGCTGGGCATTGTCTTGCTACCGCGCTTTTATGAGGGGGTTTTCGACCGGCTGGAGCTGGTGCCCATCACCGAGAACCGGACCCTTTTGATCATCAAGATCCGTTCCGGGCTGGTGAAAACCATTATGCTGGAGCTGGATTTCGAAATATCCAGGGATACCTTGGAACAGACGGCCCGCATACTCAATGAACGGCTTCACGGGCTCACGCTGGGCGAGATCAAGCGGACCATTGAAGAGCGGCTCCGGACGGTTTCGGGCGGGCATCCCAGCCTTATTCAGTATTTCAAGACATCGGCCGACGATGTGTTCGACTTTGAAGATTGGGAGGATTATTATTACGGCGGAGCGCGAAACATTCTCCGTCAGCCGGAATTCAGCGATTCATCGCGGGCGGAAGAACTGATGAGTTTTCTGGAGAACAAGCGCAGCATCATCCAGTTTTTGGGACGTATGCCGGAGGACCGTCCCGTACGCGTGACAATTGGGCGGGAAAATCCGCCTAAAAGCCTCAAACGCTGTAGTGTGGTCACTTCGGAATATCACATTGGCGATGTGCACGGCGTAATTGGCATTATCGGTCCGACGCGGATGGATTACGCCCGCATGGTTTCCATTGTGAATTACATGTCGCGTGCCATTTCGGAAATTGTGACGAACTGAGACCGGGGAAGGAGGTTGAGACGGTATGGCCAGAAAGAAGATAGATCCGGCTGAAGAGGAGAAGAAAGCGGCAGAAGAGCACAGCGAGACTGCGGCGGGCGCGGCGGCGGAGTCCTCCGGGGAGAAACCGGAGGGGAGATCTCGGAAACGCCGCAGCAAGACCCGGGAACTGGAAGAAAAGGTTGCAGCGCTGGAGCGCGAGAAAGGGGAATTGATGGAAAAATATCTGCGCCTGGCCGCAGAGTTCGAGAATTTCAAGAAGCTGATGGCCAAGGAGATCGAAAACCGCATCCGGAGTGCCAACGAGGAGCTGATTGTGGACCTTCTGCCGGTTCTGGACAACCTGGAGCGGACGCTGGCAAGTGTGCCGGATTCGGAGGAAGTCCGGCCTTTTGCGCAGGGAGTGGAACTGATCTACCGGGAGATGAAAAAAGTTCTTGGGAAGTACGGGCTGGAGGAGATCGAATCGGTGGGAAAAGAATTCGATGTGGACCTGCACGAAGCACTGACGCTGGTGGAGGATAAAAATTATCCTTCCAATGTGGTGGTGCAGGAGCACCAGAAAGGCTACAAGCTGAACGGACGCGTCATCCGCCACGCCAAAGTCGCCGTCAATAAGTAATGCTGGCATGCGTGGGGCGTACGCCCCATTTTTCATTTCTACGGGAACATCCGCGTAAGAAACGGGCACCAAACAAGAGGGAAAGGATTTTTTTTGGCTTTTGAACCGATGACGGAGAAGGACTATTACGAAATTCTGGGTGTGAGCCGGGACGCATCACAGGAGGAGATCAAAAAGGCGTACCGGCGTCTGGCGCTGAAGTACCATCCGGACCGCAATCCGGGAGACAAAGAGGCGGAGGAAAAATTCAAGGAGGCGGCGGAAGCCTACGAGGTGCTGTCGGACCCGGAAAAACGGCGCATCTACGATCAGTACGGCCACGCAGGATTAAAAGGAGGGTTTGACCGCGGTTTTGCCGATTTTGACCTGACCGATGCTCTCCGCACATTTATGGAGGGCTTTGGAGATCTGGGAGACTTTTTTGGCTTCGGACGGCGCCGGTCCGAACGCGGCCCGGAACGCGGTAGCGATTTGCAAATCCGTATCTCCCTGACGCTGGAAGAGATCGCCACAGGCGTGGAGAAGAAAATCCGCGTAAAAAAGCTGGTTCCCTGTGACGAATGCGACGGGACCGGAATTGCGAAGGGTTACGGTGCGACCACATGCCCAACCTGCCACGGCAGCGGTGAGGTCCGCCAGGTATCGCGCTCTATTTTTGGCCAGTTTGTGAACATAACCACATGTCCGACGTGCCACGGCGAGGGACGGATCATTTCCAACCCGTGCCCGCGCTGCCACGGAGAAGGGCGGGTTCGGGGAGAATCCACCATTTCCATTAAGATTCCCGCAGGTGTCGCTACAGGAAATTACCTGACCATCCGTGGCGAAGGCAATTATGGCCCGCGTAACGGCCCACCCGGCGATCTGATTGTGGTCATCGAGGAGAAGGAACATCCCTACTTTGAGCGCCATGGGGAAGACATCTTGTACGATCTGCCGGTGGGCTTCTCGCAGCTGGTTCTGGGGGCCGAAGTGGAGGTACCCACACTGGATGGAAAGGTGAAATTCAGAATACCAGCAGGGACACAGTCCGGGAAGATCTTCCGGCTCAAAGGAAAAGGGATTCCAAGGCTGAATGCATATGGTAGAGGGGACCAGCTTGTCCGTGTGATGCTGTACACGCCGGAGAAGATTTCTGGAGAAGAGAGGAAACTGATCGAAAAGCTGGCGGAGTACGAGAAAAAGCACCTGGAGCGGCTCCGGCAAAAGGAGGGGAAGAAAAAGAAAGGATTTTTCCGACAATTCATCGGATGAAAGGGCCCCGGGCCGCATTTTGAAGCGGGGGAGACCATGAACAGGAGCCAGCTGAGCGAGAGGCTGGGGATTCAGTATTTTCAAGCAGTTGTTGCGATCTTGTTGTTATTTAGCTTGATTGTTGGCATATTTCTATTATATTGGCGTAATAAGCCGGAAAGCCGCTCTGAGGAGCATATCCGCAAATGGAAGCAGGACGTAGCGGTGCTCCGGCAGAAGATCCGCGAAATTGAACGGCAGCACCGCTCCCAAGGGGGAAGAATTGAAAAGGTCAATGTGAACCGGGCTTCGGCCAGTGAACTGGAAAAACTGCCGGGAATCGGTCCCAAACTGGCGGCCCGGGTTGTGGAATACAGGAAAAAGTACGGTCCGTTCCGCAATATCCAGGACCTTGTCCGGGTGAAGGGAATTGGCCCGAAACTGGCAAAGCGGTTGCGGCCTTATTTGCGGTTTGAAGAGTAGGGTTTGGGAGTACAGTAACGAGAGGGTTAACGTTTAACGGGAGGAGAAATGGCTCGTCAAAAGATGAAAGGGTCCCTGGTCTACGAGATCCTGATTGTGGTACTGGCAGCGTTGCTGGTGGGTTCCATTATGTATCCGAAAAGCGTGTGGGAGCGGATTGACCGGGAAACCACGATTTGCCGAGATCAGATGCACCGGGTTTTTGATGCCGAGCTTCTGTATTTGCAGGGTTCTGGAACCAACAATTACGATTCCTCTCTGGTCAAAGTGTTTCAGTTCGTCCGCAGCGATTCCGTCTGGGAAGCCGATTCGATCCTGGCGACGCTGAGGGATACCTTCTATGTAAACCTGGTTAAGGATTACCTGCGCGATTACCAGGATATTGCCACCAAAAAGGCAACCGATTCTGCGTTTTACTTGGTCGAACATAAGGATGACTCCGTAACCGCTCTGACGCTGAATGCAATTCTGGACACCATGTTTTCCAGGATTTACACCTGTCCGACGACCAAAGATACCTACCGCATCGAGATTGTGGATACATCCGCTGCTAAAATCCTCAAGGTTTACTGCCCCATTACCCAGGAGCAGGCGGATAGCATCAACAGTGACTTCTGGTTCAGCGTGATCGGTGGCGGCCGGATTGAAAACCATGGCCACATCGACAACGGTCAGCCTTCATGGAAGGAGAAAAAACGCAAATAGTTTTTTCCTAAGGAAGGGGAGTTTTCATGCTCGGATTTTCGCTCCTGAAGCATTCGTTTCAATTTGTGAATGTGGAGTACCGCGAGGGGCGGCCCGTTGTGGAACGTTTCGCCAGCCGGCGGACACCGGTGCCGTTCAATTTGGAGAATGCCCTCAAGGAGGAGCAGCGGGCCCATTTTCGCGGAATTATTGGCGAAGCCGCGGAGGTGTTCAAGCTGAAAGGCCCCGTTGTGGTCTCCGTGGATAGCCATCTTGCTTTTGTAAAAAAATTTCTTGTGGATCTGGGAGCGGAATTGAATGAGATCGAAGAACAGCTCAACTGGGAGTTCAGGCAGATTTTGCCAGAGCCTTCGCTGGAAGAGTACCAGTTCGTGTTCGACCGCCTTCCCGGCGGGTTTTATGAGGGCCAGGATGCGGTGGTAGCCGTGGCTTTCCGCAAAACACTGCTGGATACCGTTCGCGATCTTTTTGCGCCCGCCGGGCTGGAGGTGCAGTGGATCGATCTGGATGTCTTTTCTGCCCTGTATGCTATCAACCGCCTGTACGGCACCCGGGAATTTGACCTGTGCGTCCTGGTGGACGTTCGCGAAGATCTGGCAAAAATTCAATTTGTACGCAAAGGAGAGTTTTTTGACCTGTACACCGTGAAGTTTTCGGAGCTGGAGGAAAATGAAGTTCACACTTTCGACTCTCCTGAGAGCGTGGCCAAGCTGCTCAAAAAAGAAATTCAGCGGAAACTGATTGAGTACAAACTTGACAGCGAAGAAAAACCTGTGGACACGCTCTATCTTTACGGGGAGAAAGCAGACCAGAATATGGCGGATGTCCTGATAACGGACTCGGCCCGGGACGTGGTGTTTGTGGAGCCGTTTCAGAAGCTGGAAATGGACGTACCGGAAGAGAGCAGCCAAGAGGTGTTTTCCAGCCGTTACACGGCGTGTGTGGGATCTGCACTCCGGAGCGTCATTTGAGGATCCGGAGGGGCATCACGGTAATCGGCCCGCTAACACGGGCTTTGCAGATCAGGATCAGGAACATGTGGAGACATCCGCGCCAAACAAATCGTTTCGCCCAGGATGGAGCGGTGATTTTGTTTCGCGCAGGATTCCGGGGAGGTGGCCATGCCTAACTTGAATTTGCTGGAAGGCAAGCCGTTTCAGAGGGAAGTGGACCTTTCGGTTGAGGAGGCTCCGGCCGTGGAGACGGAGCCGGTACCTCAGGGGCCGGAACCCGTCCGCGTGGAGGAACCGTCTGCTGCCGGGGAAAAGGAAACCGCCTCGGCTGAAGAAAAACGGCCGCTCTATTACAGGGAACGGCGATCCAGCTTCCCGTACATCATGGCGGCGGTGGGCATCTTTGTTATCGTGCTGGTTCTGATCTTTGCCTACCGCGGCAAAAAGGAGGGGCCAGAGGAACTTCTATCCGCCGGGGAAGATACCACCCAGGTTGCTGAGCAAGAAGCCACCGCTCCGGAAGCTGAAAAGCCGGCAGAGGCTCAGCCCGCGCAGCCCCTTGCTGGAAGGCAAGAAACACCCGCGGAAGAGCCGGTGCGAGAGATGAGAACCCCCGCTCCTGCAGCCGTAGCTGTCCCCGGTTTGCAGGAAGGCCGGGCAAAAGCGACGGTTGCTGCGTCGCTGCTAGACGATGTGCTTGGCGCCATCCCTTCCCAGGCGCGGCTCCAGTTCTTCTCCTTTTCCGGTTCAACCTACATGCTGGAACTGGCCGGACTTACCGAAGATGTTTTCCAGCAGTTTGTCAACCGCCTTTCCGGAATCAATCCCGCTCTGGTTCCAAAGATGCTATTTGAGACCGAACGGATGTGGGGAGACCGCCCGGTGGTGATTCGCCAGTACCGGGGAAAAATTCCGCGGGGTCAGGGAGTTCCTGCCGCCGAGACCCGACTCGCATCTGGCCAGATCCGCAATAGCCTCACGGCGCTGGTGCAACAGAAGGCCCTGGAAATCCGGCAGTTCGGCCTATCACCGGCAGCAACCGTTTCCGGCCAGACCATCCGGACGGCGACCCTCAAACTCTATGGCGACCAAGCCCGGGTGGTGGACTTTATTCAAACCCTGCTGAACCGCTATGGGAACGTGGGGATCAGCAAGGTTCTTGTTACGGTCATGCCCTCGTCGCAGTTTGCGGATAAGCAGGTCACAGCCGTCGTGGACGTGGACGTCTACCTGTAGAACGGGTGATGCGGGTTATCGCCGGACGGTTCAAGGGAACGAAACTCTTTGGTGCCGATTATGCCGACCTCAGGCCGCTGACCGACCGGGCAAAGGAATCGATCTTTGGCATCATTCAGGAGTACCTCCCGGATGCCCGGGTACTGGACCTTTACGCCGGGACCGGCGCCTTCGGCATTGAGGCTCTCAGCCGGGGAGCCAGACAAGTCGTATTTGTCGAAATCTCTCCCTTCGTTGTGCGCATCCTCAAGAGAAACCTCACCCGTGTCCGCTGCGAACCGAAAGAATATTCTATCCTCACCCGGCATGTGGAAAAAGCCCTTCCGGAGCTGAGCCAGAAACAGACGTTTGATATCATCTTCGCGGACCCGCCATTCCGTACGCCGGTTGCAGTTGACCTCCTCAACCAGATTTCAAAACTTCCCATTCTGCGCAAAGGGGGGCTGTTTATTTACAGGCACCACCAGAACGAAGACGTTCCTTCCGCCTGGGGGAAGCTGGAAATCTGGCGGGAAAAGAAATATGGAGATTCAGTTGTCAAATTTTTTGTGAGAGAGTGAAAAATGAAAACAGCCATCTACCCGGGTACGTTCGATCCCGTCACCTACGGTCACATTGACATCATCGAGAGGGCCTGCACCCTGTTTGACCGCGTGATTGTGGCAATTGCCCAAAATCCCGCTAAAAAACCGCTGTTTTCCGTCGATGAAAGAAAAGAAATGATCCTGGCGGCCACGCGGAATCTGAAGAATGTAGAGGTGGATGCCTTCGAGGGACTGCTGGTGGAATATGCTCGGCTTCGTAAGGCCCAGGCGATTATCCGCGGTTTGCGCGCCGTCTCCGATTTTGAATACGAACTGCAAATGGCGCTGATGAACCGCAACCTCAATGAGGATGTTGTAACGGTGTTCCTGATGCCACATGAGAAATATGTTTATCTGAATTCGTCCATTGTAAAAGAGGTGGCATCCTACGGCGGTGATGTATCGCAGCTGGTACCGGATTTTGTCCTGAGGAAGCTGCGGGAGAAATTTGCCGGCAATGCCAATGCAGGGGTGAAAAGATTGTGATAAAGCTTTAAAATTCATATATTGTTGTGCATACAGCAATGATGAGGGATGGTCAGGTGAAGCGTTTGTGGTCAGGTCAAGGAGGGTGCGATGCAGTTCATAAAGGACATCCGCCAGAAGGCGCGTGCGCGCAAGCGTACCATTGTCCTTCCGGAGGGGGAGGAGGACCGGACGATCCGGGCAGCCGGTCTGATCCTGAATGACGAGTTGGCCCGGATAATTTTAATTGGTGATGAATCCAAAATCCGCCGCCGGGCATCCGAGCTCGGTGTGGAACTGAACGGCGCCGAGGTCCGACATCCCACCGACGATCCGCAATTTGATCAATACGTGGAAACGTATTACGAACTCCGCAGGAAGAAAGGGATTACGGAGGACCAGGCGCGCAAGACCATGGAGAACCCGCTGTTCTACGGAGCCATGCTGGTCCGGGAGGGCAAAGCGGACGGCAGTGTGGCCGGTGCCGTGAATACAACGGGGAACGTGTTGCGTGCCGGGTTACAGATTATCGGACTGTCGCCAGGAATTTCGGTGGTGTCTGGGGCCTTTATGATGGTAGTTCCCGGCTGGGATCGTATCTTCACGTTTGCCGACAGTGCCGTGGTTCCCAATCCCAATGCCGAACAGCTCGCCGCCATCGCCATGGCATCGGCGGAAACGCACCGGAAACTGACCGGTCAGGAGCCCTATGTGGCTCTGCTTTCCTTTTCCACAAAGGGGAGTGCAGAACACAGCGATGTGGAGAAGGTTCGCGAAGCGCTCCGTATCCTGCGGGAGAAATGTCCGGATCTGAAGGTGGATGGGGAGCTTCAAGTGGATGCCGCAATTATTCCTGAAATTGGCGAGCGGAAAGCACCCGATTCGCCGGTGGCCGGGAAAGCCAATGTGCTGATCTTTCCCGATCTGGATGCGGGAAACATTGGCTACAAACTGGTAAACCGGCTGGCCCGTGCCGAAGCCATCGGGCCCATTGTTCAGGGATTGAGGAAGCCGGCCAATGATCTCTCCCGCGGGTGCAGTGTGGACGATATTGTGAACGTTGTCGCTATTTGTTCGCTCATGACCAATTAGGTGCTGAATGCACGTTGCAAAACGGGTTCGGGAGGCGGCCTCTTCGGCGACGCTGGCGTTTACACACCGTGTGGTGGAACTCCAGCGGAGCGGCCGAGATGTGATCAGTTTTGTGGCAGGAGAACCGGATTTCGAAACGCCCAAACATGTCAAAGAGGCCGCCATCCGGGCCATTCAAGAAGGCAAGACCACCTACACACAGAACACCGGCATTCATGAGCTCCGCGAAGCTGTGGCCGCCCGGGTCAACCGGAATTGGGGCTCCGCCTACCATCCCGACGATGTGCTGATTGCTTCTGGAGCAAAGCATGCCATTGCAAATGCCGTTTTTGCACTGTGTGATTCGGGCGACGAGGTAATCATTTTTTCGCCGTACTGGGTTAGCTATCCGGAGATGGTGCGGCTGGCCGGCGCCACGCCGGTGATCGTTCCAACCCGCTTTGACCGAAAGTTTGATCTCGATTTGGCTGCCCTGGAAAGAGCCCTTTCTTCCCGCACAAAGGCCGTGCTGTTCAATAACCCGGTGAATCCGACGGGCCGGGTGTATACCGTGGAAGCCCTGGACGCCCTGGTGGAACGGCTCCGCAGCCACGATCTGTTCGTGATTTCGGATGAGGTCTATGAGCGGATCGTTTACGGTGTTCGCTTCCATTCGCTGGCAGCCTTTCCGGACCTCCGGGACCGGCTGGTGGTCGTCAGCGGGGTATCCAAAACGTACGCCATGACCGGATGGCGGATCGGCTATGCCCTGGGTCCGCGTGAGGTGATCTCCCAGATGGCCAAACTGCAGGGGCATATGACCTCAAATGCCTGTACGGTTTCTCAGTGGGCCGCGCTGGCGGCCCTGACCGGACCGCAGGATGCCGTGGAAAAGATGGTGGGCGAGTTCCGTCGCCGCCGAGATTTTTGCCTGGAACGCCTCCGCGAAATTCCAGGGCTGAAGTATTACCTGCCAGAGGGGGCTTTCTACTTCTTCGTCGATGTATCTGCTTATCTGGGAAAAAGGACAGGGGCGGGGGACATCCAGACTCCTTTCGATCTCTGCATGTATCTGCTGGAGGAACAGGGTCTGGCCCTGGTACCCGGGGAGGGGTTTGGCAGCCACACCCATGTGCGGATTTCGTATACGGCTTCCCTGAAAACACTGGCCCGCGGTCTGGCCCGCCTTGCCTCTGGATTACAAAATTTGGGTTCGCCCGCCGCGCATTAAGGTTTGCCTCTTTTTCCGTCGATATTTATGTAAAACAAGCGGTTTTGGAACATTTTTTGTTTTTATTCTCCGGGGCATTTTTATGGGTGGAATCCCTGCAGGGGAGTGCCTCAAAATGAAACAGACTGTGCGCGCATAAATAGGAGCCGGCTCATGAGCAGCGGCAAGTTGATCGATACGCTACAGGTTGGGGGAAGAACATTCCAGATCGAAACGTATCTGGATGACATGTCCGGAGAGATTGTCTCCGTCATTGCAGAAGACGGCCGGAAGGTAGACCTCATCCGTGTGCCGGTGAACCGGGAGCGTTCCGAACGGGATGTGGAAAGGCAGGTTCGTCAGGTTCACCGTTCTACGGCGGCGGAGTGGAGCCATCTGGCTGAACTGTACCAGAAGAGTATCCGCTCGCGGCACGGACCCTCTGCGCTGCATATGGGCATCGTACTGCTGGACCGGGGACTGTACGCGGAGGCGATAGAGTGCCTGGAACAGGCAGTGCAGTGGAGCCCGGGCAACGAAGAGGCGCATCTTTTTTTGGGCCGGGCTTACATTGCCGCAAAAATGTACAGTGACGCCGCGGCCGTGCTGGAGGAAGCTGTGCAAAATTTTCCCGACAATCGTGAAATCCTTCTCTGGCATGGTGTTGCCCTTTACCGGATGCGGAGGCTGGATGAGGCAAAACAGGTCTTCGAGAAAATCCTGGATGCCGGGTTTTCCACACCCGTGGCCCATCTATTTCTGGCAAAAACCCTGCTGGATCTGGCGGACCTTGAGAAGGAGACCACTCCTACCGGTGCTTCGGAGGATACGGCTGTTCCCGAAATCCAAAGGCATGTGCTGGCGGAGCTGCAGAGGGCTGTGGAGATCTCCGGGGAGCTGGATACGGCGGAGCTGCGCAATGCCATCCGTGAAGTGAAGCGCCGGGACTTTCTGGTCGCTTCCAGCCTGCTGGAGGAGCTGGTGTTGCCGCTGGAGCGCCAAATGGAAGTGTTTCCGTCCCGTTTTTATGTGGAGTTTCTGTTTGGCGGCAAAAGTAAAGACGATGCCTTTGTGGATGAATACATTGCCTATCTCACAAAAAAACTGGAAGAGCAGCCAAATTATCCCGATCTTTATAACCAGCTTGGAATTGCGTACCTGATCCGGTGCAGGAACACGTTTTTCAAATCGCTAGAGCAATTCCGGAAAGCGCTCAAGATAAATCCTCAATTTTCGGCTGCACGAAGGAACCTGAAACTTGCAGAAAACGAAGGCAAAGGCTTTATTATTTTGCTGCGGGCTATTCTGAGGTGAATTATCCCTGTGTATGAATCTGAATCTGATGAAAGGGCGGTGACGGGATACCTTTTCGGAAAGTCGCAATTGTCGGCACGAAGCAGTACACACAATACAGGAGTCTGAAAATGAAGCGCTGGATGGTTCTTCTGATTTTGGCTGGTCTTCCGGGGCTGCTTTGGGCGCAGCAACCGGTTCCCGCCACGCTGGAACCCCTGGTAAACAAAGCGGGGAGTGGAACGCTGTTTACGTTTGAGATACAGGCGCCGGTACCTGTTCCGGGCAATGCCGTGTTTGAGTTGACGTTTCCAGCAGGGTTTGATCTGTCCCGCGTAACGCTGGCGGGATCTTCGGTGATGAAGGGCGGATTCCGCGTGGACGTAGCTGGCCAGACGGTACGGATCCGCCGCACAGGAGAAGGCCCGGCCGTGGCTGCCGGACGCCGGATCGACCTGAAATTCAGCCTGGTGAAAAATCCGCCGGCGGGCGGTACCTATACTGTGCGCTGGGCGGTGCGAAACCGGGCAGGGAACACGATTGCTGGTCCGGGTGAAGTGCAGGTAAACATTGCGCCGTGAGAGGGAGCAGGTTATGTTCATCCATAAAACTGTAGAGCGGAAGACCAGAAACGGGACAAAAAAGATGCGAACATTTGCTCTGGCCTTTGTGTGCTTTCTGTCTTTTAGCGCCACGCAGGTGCTTGCTCAGGTTTCTGCCCAGAGCACCACAGCCGGGGAATATACGAACTATACGTTTACATTCACCTTCACCGGAACACTCGATTCGGCTGCAAATTTTCAGATCAACTTTCCGGCGGGTTTTGATGCTTCAAACGTTCAGATTGCCGGCAGCCCGGATATTGACGGTGGCTTTACGGGCTTCAGCGCCACCGCTACCAGCGTCACGTTCAGAAGGGATGGGACCGGTTCGGCGTATTCAGACGGAACATATACCATTACTGTGGGTATCGTCAGGAATCCGACAGCTACGGATACCACGGGAACGATCACATTAACGGTGACCAACAGCAGTGGGTCTGCTTCAGGCAGTGGCAGCGCGTCAGGGAACGTGACAATTACCCCTGCCGCACTGGGCTCGTTTGAATTGACGGGAGTCCCTTCTTCGACAACCGCTGGGGCCTCTTTTGGAAACATAACTGTTACAGCAAAGGATATTTACGGCAACACGAAGACGGATTACAGTGGACCCGTCAGCTGGTCCAGCTCCGATCCTCAGGCGGATCTTACCAATATCACGGAAACCGGTTGGAGTAGCGGTCAAAACACCTATTCGAACTTTATTTTAAAAACTGCCGGGAGCCAGACCATTACCGTCAGCGATAATTCGGGTTCTGTAACTGTCAGCAGGGAAAGCACCCCCATAACTGTGAATCCCGCAGCTGTTTCCAGCTTTACTCTGATTAATCCGGGGAATCAGGTTGCGGGTGTCCCGTTTAATCTAACCATCACAAATGCGGTAGATGCCTATGGAAATGCCGTGAGCGGAACAGCCACCGTTTCATTCGTTGGAGGGGGAAATCACGATTCACCCAATGGCGATGTGCCTGCACTTGCCAACATTGTGGTGACGGATGGAAGTGGTAGTGCCACGCAAACCCTTTATAAAGCG